>Ga0197142_1000254_pt1 | contig 48817 bp, 41 predicted proteins | sample GBS60_MetaG_FD_148614 | JGI IMG/M metagenome (GOLD analysis project Ga0197142, IMG submission 148614) | Sediment microbial communities from Great Boiling Springs, Gerlach, Nevada, United States - GBS 60_MetaG | ecosystem: Environmental > Aquatic > Thermal springs > Hot (42-90C) > Sediment... | reverse complement strand
TAGTTGCTTACCCATATTATCAGTGGGGCGTACCATTCCCAAGGGAGCACCTACGACGGTGAAAGACCCGACCGGTGCCTAGCTTGGGCATATTCTCACTCCCCTAAAGTAAGCAGAACCTTAGGGAACTGGGTAGGGGCGTCTTGCCAGCGCCTTTGCGCGTCTGTTTGGGGACTGCGTAAGCATCCCCTGGCTTGAGGCGGTGGGAGTGTCAAAATGTTACGCAGGGGCTAACCAGGGAGACCGGATGCCCTAAAGTATTAAAGGATGGTTTGTGCTGTTTAGGAGTGAATGATGGCTGCAAGTTTCCTGCCGACGATCTTGGTGCCCCTGGTGGGTCTGGTATTCCCGGCGGTGGCGATGGCGTTTCTGTTCATTTACATCGAAAAAGACAACATCGCCTAATCCCTTTGCTACCATAGAGCAACCCCGATAACGTATCCCCGATGGATGCAAAGGATTTTTTTGCCCGGAGCGGCGGTCAATGGCATTCCCAGCGGGTGACCCACCATTTGGCCTTTCGGCAGACGGAGCTGGGACGGTCGTTGATCTCCGTGACACCTTTGGCGTTGGATGACCCGCAGGTGGCAGCCGTATGTGCTTTGTACCAGTATTCGCCGCAGCAGGCCAGTGGGGCTTCGCGGGTGGAATGGCAAGGTGTGATGGGCTGGGATCGAGAGGGGGAGCAGCAAAATGGCAGTACGGTAATGGTGCTGATTCCCCAGGATGCGCGCTCGGGGCGATTGCTGCGGGAGGTGGGCTACGCGGAAAAAACGCCGGTCGCGGGCGGTTATCAGATGGACGAAACGGGCGCCCTGACCCTGGTGACGGAGTACGAGACCTTGCGTTCCCAGGAGCGGTTGTGGTTTGTGGGGGAAAACATTCGTTTGCGCACCAGCACCTTGGGGTATGGGTTTGGCGGGATGAGTATGGCGACCTTTGCGGTGGAAACGCGCGCGCAATGGCAACCGGAACGGGCGGTGTCCTTGCCCTGCCCGACGATTTTGGGCTGGTAGTGAAGACGGCAGCCAGCGTGAGGCCAGGTTGGCTTGCAAGAGGTTCCGCTTGAGGCGAGAGCATGAAAACCATCAGTGAAAATCGCGAAGCCCGGCATTTGTACGAAATTTTGGAAACCTATGAATGTGGCATTGAACTTAAAGGCACGGAAGTCAAATCGGTGCGGGCAGGCAAAGTCAATTTACGGGATGGGTTTGCCCGCTTTAAGGATGGGGAATTGTATTTGTTGAATGTGCATATATCGCCCCACGAGACCGCCAGCGCCTATTTCAACCACGACCCCCGCCGCACCCGCAAATTGCTCATGCATCGGGCAGAACTGCGGAAATTATTGGGCAAAGTGGAGCAGAAAGGGCTGACGTTGGTGCCGCTGAAAATGTATTTCAAGGGCGATTGGGCCAAGGTGTTGCTGGGGCTAGGGCGCGGGAAAAAGCTGCACGATAAACGGCAAACCCTCAAGGAACGCCAGGAAAAACGGGAAATGGAACGGGCGCTCAAATATCGGGGTTAGGTTTTGGCCGGGGATTGGGCAAATGGTTACCTATGATACAAAATGCCCTTAACGTTCTATCCCCTAATAGAGGGATAACGTCGGGCTGTCAGCCGGTGTTCCGGTGAGCAATTGGGTCAATTCTTGAGAGATATAGTCGTTTCACAGGAAAATGCAACACTTTGAGGCACTGGTCATCACTGTATCCCCTTCCAGGACAGGGTTTTCAGGTAAAGGCGCATGTCGCAAACTTGTTTGAAATGACTATACAGCTCAAGTTTTGGCCATAGGGGCATCGCTGGCGGAGCCAAAATTGTTGTTTTGGGAGGTCGTGTCACCCATGCCGATTGTGTCTCAGAAAACTCGTTTGCCTTTTCGTCTGCGCCCACGGAAGGTGCGCTTTCGGGAATTTCGGATTCCCCGCGCTTGGTTGACCCTGCTGGGGTATCTGTACGCGCCGCTGGTGGTGTTGGGCATTGTTACCTGGGCTACTTGGGTGGGTGCCCAGACCCCGACCCCTAGCCCGGTGATGACGCCTGCGGCGGGGGAGGTCACTGCGATTAAGGAGGGCCTCAAGGCGGTCACGGACCAGGCAACGAACTTGAAGGTGGCTGTCGATACGGTGTGGGTGTTGCTGGCGGCCTTCCTGGTGATTTTTATGAACGCCGGGTTTGCCATGGTGGAGGCAGGCTTTTGTCGGCAGAAAAATGCGGTGAATATCCTGTCTAAAAACCTGATTGTGTTTGCCGTTAGCACCATTTCGTTTTGGATTTTTGGCTTTGCGTTCATGTTTGGGGATGGCAATGAGTTTTTGGGTCTGAATGGGTTTTTCTTGACGGGGCCGGATAACAGTCCGGCAACCGGCGATGCCTATCAGGGGATATTTAGTGCTTTGAATTGGACGGGTGTCCCCCTGGCGGTGAAGTTTTTGTTCCAGGTGGCCTTTGCAGGGACGGCAGCGACGATTGTCTCTGGGGCAGTGGCGGAACGGATCAAGTTTATTGACTTTCTGTTTTTCAGTTTTATTTTGGTGGGTTTTGTGTACGCCATTGGCGGTCACTGGGTTTGGGGCGGTGGCTTCCTGGCGGATTTGGGCTTTTGGGATTTTGCCGGTTCGACGGTGGTGCATTCGGTGGGGGGTTGGGCGGCCCTGATGGGGGCGGCGCTGCTGGGTCCCCGCATCGGCAAGTACACCGAAAGCGGCATCAATGCCATTCCCGGCCATAATTTGGGGTTTGCTACCTTGGGGTGTTTGATTTTGTGGTTGGGCTGGTTTGGGTTTAATCCCGGTTCGACGATGGCGGCCGACCCGGCGGCGATTGGGCATATTGCGCTGACGACGAACTTGGCGGCGGCGGCAGGGGCAATTGCGGCGACGGTGACTTCCTGGAGTTGGTTTGGCAAGCCGGATTTGTCCATGATTATCAACGGTATTTTGGCGGGGCTGGTGGGGATCACGGCAGGCTGCGCCTTTGTTGGCCAGGTGTCGGCGGTGATCATTGGTCTGGTGGCCGGGGTGCTGGTGGTGGCAGCGGTGGCCTTCTTTGACCGGCTGAGAATTGACGACCCGGTGGGGGCAGTGTCGGTCCACTTGGTCTGCGGGGTGTGGGGCACGCTGGCGGTGGGCTTGTTTGCGGAAGGGGCCAAAGAGGGGGGTCTCTACACGGCTGGCCCGGCGGCGGGGCTGTTTTTTGGCGGTGGCTTGGGTCAACTCTGGGCGCAATTTTTGGGGGTGGTCATTGTCGGCGGCTGGGTGGTCGTCACCAGTACGGTGGCTTGGTTAATTCTCAAAGGGGTGTTTGGCCTGCGGGTGCCCCCGGAAGAGGAACTCAAGGGGCTGGATATTGGGGAACATGCCATGGAAGCCTACGCGGGCTTTGTCAAAGAGGAACTGTAATGCCGGGGGCCAAGGCGGCGGGTCAGACCCGCCGTTTTTTTTTGCCAGGGGTTGGACAGGAACCCCACAATCTGCCAGGTTGCGCCTATAATTTAAGACAAACCGTAAAGAAACGTAAATTTTCCTTATAGCCACACGGACTCCGTTGGGAGGCTAGAGTGGTAACTACAGGAGAATTTACGGGGCGGTTGTGTCCTACATTTTTTCTCGGTTTGGAGAACTATCATGACCATTGCACTTGGACGCACCCAGGAGCGGGGATGGTTTGACGTCCTCGACGACTGGTTGAAGCGGGATCGGTTTGTGTTTGTGGGCTGGTCGGGGCTGTTGCTGTTCCCCTGTGCCTATTTGGCGTTGGGGGGCTGGCTGACCGGCACGACCTTTGTTACCTCTTGGTACACCCACGGTTTGGCTTCTTCGTATCTGGAGGGCTGTAATTTCCTGACGGCGGCGGTTTCCACGCCGGCGGATGCCTTTGGGCATTCGTTGCTGTTTTTGTGGGGGCCGGAGGCGAATTGGGATTTCACCCGTTGGTGCCAAATTGGCGGCCTGTGGACCTTTGTGGCGTTGCACGGGGCGTTTGGCCTGATTGGATTCTGTCTGCGCCAGTTGGAGATTGCCCGGCTGGTGGGGGTGCGCCCCTATAATGCGATTGCGTTCACGGCGCCGATTGCGGTGTTCGTGTCGGTGTTTTTGATCTATCCCCTGGGGCAATCCAGTTGGTTTTTTGCGCCCAGTTTTGGGGTGGCGGGGATTTTCCGCTTTATTTTGTTTTTCCAAGGGTTCCACAACTGGACCTTGAACCCCTTCCACATGATGGGAGTGGCGGGGGTGCTCGGTGGGGCGTTGCTGTGCGCCATCCACGGGGCGACGGTGGAAAATACCCTGTATCAGGATGGGGATTCGCCGAACACCTTCCGGGCGTTTGAACCGACCCAGTCGGAGGAAACCTATTCGATGGTGACCGCCAACCGGTTCTGGTCGCAAATTTTCGGGATTGCCTTTAGCAACAAGCGCTGGTTGCACTTTTTCATGTTGTTTGTGCCGGTGACGGGGCTGTGGATGTCCTCGATCGGCGTGGTGGGTCTGGCGCTGAACCTGCGGGCCTATGACTTTGTGTCCCAGGAGTTGCGGGCGGCCGAGGACCCCGAGTTTGAAACCTTCTATACCAAGAACATTCTCTTGAACGAGGGCATCCGGGCCTGGATGGCACCGATGGACCAACCCCACGAAAACTTTGTCTTCCCCGAGGAGGTTTTGCCCCGTGGAAACGCTCTATAGTCCTGGTTTGGTGGCAGGCGGTCGGGACCAGGATTCCACTGGTTATGCCTGGTGGGCCGGCAATGCCCGTTTGATCGAGTTGTCGGGTAAGTTGTTGGGGGCGCACGTGGCCCATGCGGGTCTGATCGTGTTTTGGACGGGGGCGATGACCCTGTTCGAGGTGGCGCATTTTAACCCCAACCAACCGATGTATGAGCAGGGGCTGATTCTTCTGCCCCACCTGGCGACCCTGGGGTATGGGGTTGGTCCGGGCGGGGAAGTGGTGGATATCACGCCCTATTTTGTGACCGGGGTGCTGCACCTGGTCTCGTCGGCGGTGCTGGGCTTTGGCGGGCTGTACCATGCCCTGATCGGCCCGGATACCCTGGAGCAGTCGTTTCCGTTTTTCGGCTACGACTGGCGGGACAAAAACAAGATGACCACCATTTTGGGGATTCACCTGATCATCTTGGGGTTGGGGGCGCTCCTGTTGGTGGTCAAGGCCATGTTCCTAGGCGGGGTGTATGACACCTGGGCGCCGGGGGGTGGCGATGTGCGGGTGATTACCAATCCCACCTTGGACCCGCGGGTGATTTTTGGCTATGTGCTGAATTCGCCCTTTGGGGGTGCCGGTTCGATTGCCGGGGTGGACAATATGGAGGATGTGATCGGCGGCCATATCTGGGTCGGGTTCCTCTGTATCCTCGGCGGGATTTGGCACATCCTCACCACGCCGTTTGGTTGGGCGCGGCGGGCTTTGATTTGGTCCGGGGAAGCCTATTTGTCCTACAGTCTGGGGGCCTTGTCCCTGATGGGCTTTATCGCGTCCTTTACGGTGTGGTACAACAACACGGTCTATCCCAGCGAGTTTTACGGGCCGACGGGGCCGGAAGCGTCGCAAGCGCAGGCGTTGACGTTTTTGATCCGGGACCAAAAGCTGGGGGCCAATATCGCTTCGGCGCAGGGGCCGACGGGTCTAGGGAAGTACCTGATGCGCTCGCCTACCGGGGAAATCATCTTCGGTGGGGAAACCATGCGCTTTTGGGATTTCCGGGGGCCGTGGTTGGAGCCGTTGCGCGGGCCGAATGGTCTGGACTTGAACAAGCTGAAAAATGACATCCAACCCTGGCAAGAACGGCGGGCGGCGGAGTACATGACCCATGCGCCCTTGGGTTCGATCAACTCGGTCGGTGGGGTGGCGACGGAAATCAACTCGGTGAACTATGTGTCTCCCCGGGCGTGGTTGGCCGCTTCCCACTTCATCCTGGCCTTTTTCCTGTTGGTCGGACACCTGTGGCATGCGGGGCGTGCCCGGGCGGCGGCGGCGGGCTTTGAAAAAGGCATTGACCGCAAGGCCGAACCGGTGTTGTCCATGCGGGAGTTGGATTAAGGGCCAAGGCTGCCGGGATGCCAAGCCCCTGGGAGCGATCCCAGGGGTTTGGTTTTGGGGCGGCTATGTTATAACTGGGTTTAGGGGATGAGCTAGGTAGGCGGCGGTTAGGCAGCAGAGAGAGGGAGAGAAAGGGGGATGCGTGCGATTGTTGTTTGGACTGTGGGGGCGATGCTGGCAATGGCCACACCGGCCTGGGCGCAGGCCAGCAATCTTTTTGCGCCCCGGCGGCAGGATGAGTACCAAGGCCCGACGGCAGAAACTACTTCACCGGTGGTAAATATGCTGGAATTTATTAACCATGCGTCCTTCAAGGCCAACAGCCGCAGTATGGCTGAGTTTCTCGAAGACAGCCAGGGGGGAATTTCCCGGGCAGCGGAGGCCTTTCGGGCCAAACAGCGGCAACTGCTCAACCCGACGAGCACTGTTGAGGTGAAACCTGCTCCCTAGGTTGGTCGTCCATGCCACCCACCTATCGCCCGGAGGAAGTGCAGGGGATTTTGCAGTGGGCGATTGCCCGGCAGATGCAGCAGGGGACGGCGGCGGATACCTTGACCCAGGCGCAGTTGCAGGAAATTGCTCAGGAATTGGGGATTTCGCCAGCGGATTTGGCGGAGGCGGAGCGGGCCTGGCGAGAAGCGCAGCAGTTGGACCAGCAGCGGCAGGCATTTCACCAGTGGCGGTGGCGGGCTTGGCGGGCGCATGTAACCCGCTCCGGGGTCATTACGGTTTTGGTGACCCTGCCTTTTGTGTTGCTGGATTGGGCTTGGGACGGGCAGGTGGTGGTCTGGACCAGCCGCGGGTTGGCCTGGCCTTACTACATGCCGTTGGTGGTGGCGACGTCTTTGGGGCTGGCGGTGCTGTGGCATCTGTGGCAGACCCTGCAACGGGAGGGGGAAGCCTACGAGCGGGATTGGCAAGCCTGGCAACGGCAGCAGCGGTTCCAACAGCTCAAGCAAAAGGCGGTGCGGAAGTTGGCGGGGGTGGTCGCCTGGCTCGAACGGCTGCTGGGAGATTAGCGCCCGCTCCTGGGGTACACTAGGAGGCGGGTTTAGGGCAGGCCATGACCGATTTTGTCTGGGAATTGGGGACGGAGGAATTACCGGCCGATTTTGTGGCGGCGGCGCTGGCGCAATGGCAATCCCTGATTCCGGCCAGTTTCCAGGAAGTGGATGTGCAGCCGCAGCGGATTGAGTATTACGGCACGCCCCGACGTTTGGCCGTCTATTGCCAGGGGTTACCGGCAAAGCAGGCGGACCAGCAGGTGGAAGTCAAAGGCCCGGCGGTGCAGGTCGCCTACCGGAATGGGGAACCGACCCCGGCGCTGTTGGGGTTTTTGCGGGCGCGGCAGGCGGAATTGTCCCAGGTCGAAAGGCGGCAGACCCCTAAGGGTGAATTTGTCTATCTGCGGCAAACGTTGCCGGGACGTCCCATGCCAGAGGTGCTGGCGACCTTGATCCCGCGTTGGTGGCAGGGGTTGAGCGGGCCGCGGTTTATGCGGTGGGGAGATGGGCCGGTCAAATTCAGCCGTCCCATTCGCTGGCTGCTGGCGCTGTGGGGGGAGCAGGTGGTGCCGGTGACCCTGGAAAATGGCTCGGAATGTCTGCACAGCGACCGTATCAGCTACGGCCATCGGGTGTTGCATCCGGGTCCGGTGGTCATTCCGCGGGCAGAGGCGTACTTAGACTGTCTGCGCCAAGCGGGGGTGGAACCGGATGTGCGCCTGCGCCAACGCACGATTCAGCACGAACTGGAGCGGGTGATTCCTGCCGACAGTCGGGTGGATGTGCCGGATGAGCTGTTGGCGGAGGTGACCCAACTGGTGGAATGGCCAAGTGGCATTTTGGGCCGTTTTGACCCGGCCTATTTGCATTTGCCCCCGGCGGTCATTACGACCGTCATGACCCAGCACCAGCGCTATTTCCCGGTGTTTGCCGCCCAGGGAGACCTATTGCCCTATTTTGTTGCCGTCAGCAATGGTCATCCGGCCTGCGCGGACACCATTCGCCAGGGGAATGAGCGGGTGTTGCAGGCGCGATTGGCAGATGCCCAATTTTTTTACCAGACGGATATGCGCCAGCCCCTGGCTGCCTACGTTCCCCAACTGGCGCAGGTGACGTTTCAGGAGCAATTGGGTTCGGTGTGGGACAAGGTGCGTCGCATCGAACGGTTGCTGACCCAAACCCTAGGCGAGACGTCCTACCCAGAGGCGTGGGTGCGGGACATTCTGCGGACGGCCCATCTGTGTAAAGCGGATTTGGTGACCCAGATGGTGGGGGAATTTAGCGAATTGCAGGGGGTGATGGGGGGGCATTATGCGGCGCAGACGGGGGAAACGGCGGCGGTGGCGCAAGCGATTGCTGAACATTACCAGGATGTGCCGACCACGTTGGTAGGGCAGTGGGTGGCCTTGGCAGACCGGTTGGATACGGTGGTGGGCATTTTGGCGGTGGGCCTGATCCCGACGGGTTCTTCTGACCCTTTTGCCCTGCGGCGGGCGATGCGGACGATTGTGTTGATGACTGTGCAGATTTATCCCACCTATCCGTTGAATTTGGCGCAGTTACTCGCCAGGATGATGGACATTTTGGCGGCAGATTACCCTGGCTTTCATCGGGAAGAACTCCAGCACCACTGGTATTTCCTATTGGGGCAACGGCTCCAGAGTTTGTTGCAAGAAAAAGGGTTGGATTACGACTTAATTCAGGCGTTGGTTGACCCGCACCAACCGGCGATGCTGGCGAAAATCAGCGCCAATCTCCCGGACCTGTTTCACCGGGCAGACCTATTGCAAACACTGCGGGCCAATGGCGTTTTGCAGGCTATTTATGCGACGGTGAATCGGGCGACCCGTTTGGCCAATCAGGGTACTTTGCCGCCGGATGTATTGACGCCGGAGGGTGTGATTGACCCGCAGCACTTTCAGCAACCGATTGAGCAGGAGCTGTACCAGGCGGTGACCCAATTGCTCAATCAAGCAACGGCGACCCAGCGCACCGGGAATTACGACGGTTTGATTCAAGGGTTGCAGGCAATTAACCCGGTGTTGGCGCGGTTTTTTGACGGCCCGGAAAGTGTGTTGGTCATGGATGCCAACCCGGATATTCAACGCAATCGCTTGAATTTATTGGGTCTAATTCGCAATAGCGCTTTGGTGTTGGCGGACTTTGCCCAGATTGTCAAAACCTGATGGCTAAGGCGTTGGTGTTGGGGTTAGGCAAATCGGGATGGGCGGCGGCGCAGCTTTTGCATCGCCAGGGGTGGCAGGTGGAGGTGCAAGACAGTCAGGTATCCCCCGCTTTGCTGCAGCAGCAGGCCGAGTTGGCGGCCCTAGGGATGACGGTGCGCCTGGGACAACCGTTTGCGGTGGCGGCTCCCTGGCCGGAACTGGTGGTGGTCAGTCCGGGCGTGCCTTGGGATGTGCCTATTTTGCAGCAACTGCGGGCGGCGGGTGTGGATGTGGTGGGGGAACTGGGGCTGGCCTGGCGTCACCTGCGGGCCTATCCCTGGGTGGGGATCACGGGCACCAACGGCAAAACCACCACGACCAGTTTGGTGGGGGCCATCCTCAAGGCGGCAGGGTATCGGGTGACCGTCTGCGGCAATATCGGTACGCCTGCCTGTGCGGCGGTGGGAGAAGCGTGGGATTGGGTGGTGGCGGAAATAAGCAGTTTTCAGATTGAGTCTTCCGGGGAAGTTGCCCCCAGAATCGGGGTATGGACCACCTTTACGCCTGACCATTTGGATCGCCATTACACCCTAGAAAACTACTGCCGCATCAAAGCCCATTTACTCTCCCAATCCCAGATCAAAATTCTCAACGGCGATGACCCCTACTTGCGGGCGCATTTTCCTCAGGTTTGGCCGGATGCCCTTTGGACCAGTACCCAGGGTCCTGAGACCTTACCGCCATCTCAGCAACCCGGCATTTATCTGGAAAAAAATCAAGTGATGTGGGAGGGTCAGGCGATTTTTTCCCTAGAGGATTTCCCCATGCCAGGGCAACACAATCGGCAAAATTTATTGCTAGCCATTGTTGTCGCCTGTGTGTTGCACGTTGATCCCCAAATCATTACCCAGGCGATGCGTACTTTTCCGGGGGTGCCGCACCGCTTGGAAGTGTTGGGCAGTTATCAAGGCATTACCTACATCAACGACAGCAAAGCCACAAATTACGATGCGGCGCAAGTGGGTCTGGCAAGTATGACCACGCCGACGGTGCTCCTAGCCGGGGGGCAGGCCAAACAGGGCGAGGATGGGGCTTGGTTGCAGACCATTCAACAGCACGCGGTGGGGGTGGTGTTGTTTGGGGCGGCGGCCAACCAGTTTGCCCAACGCCTACAGGCCATCGGCTATACCCCTTTTATCCAGGTACAAACCCTAGAGGAGGCGGTACCGGCAGCCCACCAATTGGCCCAGGCCACCGGGGCGCAGACCGTTCTCCTATCCCCCGCCTGTGCCAGTTTTGACCAGTACCCCAACTTCGAGGCCAGGGGGGAGCATTTCCGGCAACTGTTCCACGCCTTGCAAGCCTCAGCGTCGGTGTCGGCGTAGGGCTATGACTCCTGCAAATGCCCATCAGAGGCGGGCTTTGTGGGAATTGAATCCAAAAATCCAGATATGGGTGACCAGGGATTCGAACCCTGAACCAGCGGATTAAGAGTCCGATGCGCTACCGTTGCGCCAGTCACCCTTGGCCCCCTGCCCGCGCAGGGGGTTCCTCAATAATTACATCAAATCTTACATAATTACATACCTGCACCGTTCATGCCACTCCCGCCCGGTTTGGATGCCGGTTTGGGTTCCGGTTTCTCGACAACTAGGGCTTCCGTGGTCAAGAACATACTGGCTACGGAAGCAGCATTCTCCAGCGCCGTGCGGGTGACCTTGACCGGGTCAATGATCCCAGCGGCAATGAGGTCTTCGTAGGTGTCGGTGAGGGCGTTGTAGCCCATAGGTAACTCCATTTGCCGCACTTTTTCGACCACGATGGGGCCGTTGGCTCCACTGTTGGTGGCAATTTGCCGGAGGGGGTAACTCAAGGCCCGCGCCACGATGTCCACCCCGGTTTTCATTTCCGGATCATCCAGGGATTGTGCCAGGGTGGGCAGTTGTTTGGCCAGATGCACCAGAGTCGCCCCGCCACCGGGAATGATCCCTTCTTCCACCGCGGCCCGGGTGGCATGCAGCGCATCTTCAATGCGGAGTTTTTTCTCCTTGAGTTCGGTTTCGGTGGCCGCACCCACTTTGATCACCGCCACCCCACCGGCCAGTTTGGCGATGCGCTCTTGCAGTTTTTCCCGGTCGTACTCGGAATCGGTTTCCGCCAATTGTTGCCGAATCTGGGCAATCCGTTGCTGGACTTGGGTTTGGGTGTTTTGGTCGGCCACGATCACGGTTTTGTCTTTGCTGACCGTGACCCGGCGCGCCGTCCCCAGCATATCCACCTGCACCTGGTCGAGCTTGAAGCCCAGGTCTTCCGAGAGAAATTGCCCGTTGGTGAGAATGGCAATGTCTTCCAGCATGGCCTTGCGCCGGTCGCCAAACGAGGGCGCTTTGATGGCACACACATTCAAAACCCCCCGCATTTTGTTCACCACCAGCGTCGCCAGGGCTTCGCCTTCCACATCCTCGGCGATGATCAACAGGGGTTGCCCCACCCGGGTCATTTTTTCCAGAAGGGGCACCAGGTCGGCCACGGCACTGATTTTTTTATCCGTAATCAACAGCCGTACCGACTCGTACTCGGCGACCATCCGCTCTTGGTCCGTGACCAAGTAGGGGGAAATGTAACCCCGGTCAATCTCCATGCCCTCGACCACTTCCAGTTCCGTGAGCAGGGATTTGGATTCTTCGACCGTGATCACCCCGTCTTTGCCCACTTTCGCCATCGCTTGGCCGATCATCTCGCCGACTTCCCGGTCGTTGCCCGCCGAAACGGTCGCCACTTGGGTCACCATGTCCCCCGAAACGGGCTGGCTGACTTCGCTCAGTTTTTGCACCAGGTAGTGGACCGCCTGCTCCATCCCCCGGCGGAGGTTCACAGGATTGGCCCCGGCAGCTACGTTTTTTAAGCCCTCGAGGATCATCGCCTGCGCCAACAAACAGGCGGTGGTGGTGCCATCGCCGGCCACATCCGCCGTTTTTTCCGCCACTTCCTTGAGCAGTTGCGCCCCGGTGTTTTCCATCGGGTTGCTCAGCTCGATTTCTTTGGCAATCGTGGCGCCGTCATTGATAATCTCCGGAACCCCATATTTTTTCTCTAAAACGACATTGCGCCCCCGCGGACCCAGGGTGACGCGCACCACATCGGCCACGGCATTGACGCCCCGCTCTAGAGACTTCCGGGCTGCTTCGTCAAAATCGATCAGCTTGACCATGGTGCTTGTCCCGAAATCACGTCACCGTTGATCCTAGCACCCCTTAGCACTCAACGGTGGAGACTGCTAAATTTGCCAGAAAGGGCGGGACTCGTTTAACATAACTTAAGTATCTTAACCATGGTTCCATGAACGTTTTTGGCTCGTTGAGTGTCCCGATGCGGCGGCCAGCGGTCGAACCGGCGCGTCCGCAGCAGCGCCCGATTACCATCAAATCTGCCCGTGAGATTGAGGTGATGCGGGTGGCAGGCCGGATTGTGGCGACGGTTTTACGGGAAATCAGCGAGTTGGTCCGACCGGGGATGACCACGTTGGATTTGGACCGCTATGCGGAACAACGGATTCGTGAGTTGGGGGCGACGCCCAGTTTCAAGGGGTATCACGGGTTCCCGGCCTCGATTTGCGCCAGTGTGAATCACGAGGTGGTGCATGGCATTCCCAGCAGCAAGAAGGTGCTCAAGGCGGGGGACATTCTCAAGGTGGACACGGGCGCCTATTACCAGGGATTTCACGGGGATTCATGCATCACGATTGCGCTTGAACCGGTCAGCCCGGAGGCCCGGCGGTTGATGCAGGTGGCAGAAACGGCCTTGTACAAGGGGATTGAGCAGGTGAAGGCGGGCAATACGTTGATGGACATTGCCGGGGCGATTGAGGATTACGTGCGGTCGCAGGGGTTTCAGGTGGTTGAGGATTTTACCGGGCATGGGGTGGGGCGGTATTTGCACGAGGAACCGTCGGTGTTCAACTACCGCACCAATCAGTTGCCGAATGTGAAATTGCGGGCGGGGATGACCTTGGCGATTGAACCGATTGTGAATCAGGGGTCGGCCAAAACGAAGATTCTCCGGGACCGCTGGACGGCGGTGACGGTGGACAACAAATTGTCGGCGCAGTACGAACACACGGTGCTGGTGACGGCCACCGGGTATGAAATCCTCACGGATCGCAATTTTTAGCTGGTGGGGCGAGCGGGTGCGGCGGTGATGGGTCTGGTGGAAGTTCCCCTCTCGCGCCAGGTGATTGAGCGGCTGGATTTAAGCCCGGTGCGGCAGGTACTGCCGGCGTGTCCTGACCCGGATTGGCAGTTGCGGTTTGCCATTGATTACCCCCGCGACCCCAGCGACCCGCGCGAGTTGTCGGAGGTGCCGGAGGTGCGCCTGTGGTTTATCCGTTTGGATGCCCATTACCCCTGGTTGCCGTTGTTTTTGGATTGGCAGGGGGAGTTGGCCCGTTATGTGGCGATGTTGGTGCCCCATCAGTTTAGCCCCCAGGACGGGATTCAGTTCAACCCGGAGGCCCTGGATATTTTTATCATGAGCAAGGTGTTTTATCTGTACCATTGGCTGCAACAGCAGGGCCAGGAACGGCTGGGGAAGTTGCAACAGATGACAGAGGTGCTGGGCTATCAACTGGACCCGGCCCTATTCGACCTGTTGGCGGCGGCTCCCTAAAGGCGGCGGTGGCCTGTGATGGCGTTCACATCAATTCTCGCAGGTTGTGCTAATATAAAAAATGTTCCGATGATCCTTGAGGACAGGTATACCCGTCAGTCATGGTTGGCTGATGGTTTTTTTTTGTACCTGATTTCGCTGGGGTGGGGAACAATCTAGCGTATGGTTGGCAGGACATAATCCCGGCCACTGCCGTAGTGAAGTTGTTCCCAGAGGCGGGCTTGGGTGTAATTGAGCGTGGTTGGCAGGGGTTTTTCGCCCCAGGCGTGCGCCAAGAGGGTGTAGAGGCTGAGCATGGCGTAGTGCCCTGTCCAATCCAGGAGCGCCCCCACGCCAACCCGTTGAACCACCTGCGCGACCAAGCAGGGATTTTGACGCACCATCCCGACCAGGGTGTGGGTTAACCCCGACAGTTGGATCACATCCCGCAAAAAGGGCTTGAGGACTGCATCCCCGGCTGTGGCCATCACCCCAAACGCTGTGGCCAACACTTCGTTGACCAAGTTGGGCGGCCAATTTGCCCCCACCGGCACCCGCATCACCTGCTGGAACAGCCAAGTTAACGCCAGATTGGGCTGGTAGGGTTGCAACAAACTCAAACTGTGCCGATCCAGCGCATCCGCTTGGAGCGCCGCATCGATTCCATTGAGCAGCCGCGGTAAATGCCGTAATAGGGCGCCAAAGCCGCCAAAACTCAGGGGCGATTGCATCCCACTACTGTCACCCACCGGCAGAATACGCGCCCAATGACTCCCCAAAGGACTGCGCCGATAACTGGGGAAGAAACCAAAAACAAAGCGCTGCCACATCAAGGCATCCACATCCACCCCTTGATAGGCGGGTAAATGCGCAAAATAGGCAGCAAACAACTCGGTTAAACTCGGTCGTTGCGGGTGGGTATCCACGTAGGTAAATAGGTAGGTTGTCCGTCCGTCCTGCGCCGGAAATGCCTCCCAAAAATACTGGCAATCGTTGATGATCGGCGTGGTCGTAACGATTAAATCTCCATGGGAACTTTCTGGGAATCCTTGGGCGCACCCCCCCACCACCAAACACACCCCATCCGGCACTTGCCCCCGGCGCGCCAACTGCGTTAATGGGGAAAAATGCCCCATCATATCCAACAAAAGACGGCTACGATAGATGCGCTGCTGCCCCTGGTGCACGGTGGTAATTTCAATCGCATCCGCCCCAATTTTGAGACCAACCACGGGTTGAAATTCCCCGATGTAGCCTCCCTCTTGCAGGAATTTCTGTTGCAACACCTGCAAAAAAATATCGGGACGCACCCCCACATTCAAAACATCCGTAACCCACCAGGCGGGACTATTGGCAAATTGAATCCGCCCAGGGTTATATTCCGTCACGATGGCCGTCGCCAACTCCGCTGGCGTGAGCAATTCCAAATCCAACAAAGACTGTAACTCCGCGCGGGAGATATTCCATTCCTGCCGCCGTCCCTGGAGTGCCCCCCGCTCCAGCACCGCCACCCGATACCCCCGCCGTCGCAGCCCCCACGCCACGAGCAGTCCCAGCGTGCCCCCGGCAACCATCACATCCCAATCCGCCGCCCCCAGCACTGCCGCCGTTTCCTGCACCGGCATCGGTGTCGCCCGGACATCCGTCCACGTGCCCCGCCCCGCCCCCCCTACCGCCGTCGCCGTCATCACCTGCCCCTGCTTGCACGCCGCCCACGCCCGGTCGGCCCGTTGCAACTCTTGCCAAGGGTTCCCCGGTACACGCTGCAATCGCTCCTGAACTGATGGCACAGGGAGAAAGGAAGCGAGTAACTACACTCTCATGATACAAACCTCCCAAACCCGTTTTTGGCAGCCAGAGCCATGCTCCCTGCCAACATGGCCGCACAATTCCTAGCAAAAAACAACTTCCAGAATCCTAACTGCTTGCAACCCAATCATCAAATTGCGGGTGCGCCCAAGCTGTGGCCTCACCCCACAAAAATACGTCACTTCCAAACCAACAAATTCAGGAGTTGCCCGGTGTTACCGAGTGACACCCCCAGGAGCGAACCACCAAACGATACGCTCGGTAACACCGGCTATGGTCGAGGATAGCAACCCACATTTTATGCGTAAATCCCCCGCCGTCTCAGCAGTGCCTCGCCTCAACCCAAGGTCAGTTCTTCCTTTTTGCCCAGCAATCCTTGCGGCCGCCACACCAGCACCAAAATCAACAAAAGCCCAATGACCATCACCCGCAACGCCCCCATGCGCCCACCGTCCAAAGGCAGGATCGCAGGCAAAACAAAACGGGTCACCGAATCATACAGCCAAAAAATCAAAGCACCCAGAAGTGTCCCCGCATGATGGCCACTGCCACCCAGAATCACAATGATCCAGGCTTGAAAGGTAATTAAAGGCACAAATGACTCCGGGTTAATAAAGGTCAATTGCCACGCGTAAAATGCCCCACTCACACCGCCAATGAGGCCCCCCAAAACCAGGCTGTGTAACTTGTAAACAAACACATTTTTGCCCAACGCCGCCACCGCCACCTCATCCTCACGAATACCCTTGAGCAGACGCCCCCAAGGCGAATGGCTCAGGTGTTCCAAAAGCAAAAATATCCCCAACAACATGGCCGCCAACAACACCAGCAACCTGGCTTTGTAATCCCCGGCATACAAGGCTGTCAAACCCGCCAAATAAATACTGAACAATAAAAGCGCTGTTCCCAAAATCAACAAACGTCTAGACCAGAGCGGTATCCGCAGGGCATAGCACAAACGCTGGACGCTCACCCCAAACAACACCGTCCACAGCGCCAGCGCCGGCCAACGACTCCACGCCCCCTGCCAGGGCAACGGATAGCCAAACACCCCCAACGCCCCCCGAGTTAACCACTGTTCATTCAGGGCAATCAAACGCACCAGTTCCGATACCCCAATCGTGACAATCGCCAGATAATCTTCCCGCAAACGCAAGGTAGTCAAGCCCATCAGCACCGCCAACACCATGGCCAACCCCACCCCCACCGCCATCGCCCAAAACCAAGGCAACCCCTGCAAACTCAGCAAAACCGTGGCATAAGCCCCCAAAGCCATAAACGCCACATGACCAAAATTAATTAACCCCGTAACCCCCCACTGCACATTTAACCCCAAACTAAAAAGGGCAAAAATTCCCGTATTCAGGGCCAAGAAAATCAGATAATCGCGAAACATGAATGGCTTACCCAAGACAGCCGCTACCGTATTGTACCGGAATCGCCCCCGCCCCCTCGACCCATCCGTAACACAGGCGTTATGCTAAGGGGGGGGGGAGAGGGGAGCATTCAAGGAAGGGGCATTAAACAAACTCATTACGAGTACGTTTGGCACGGGGATGCGCTACAGTAGAGGGGCAAAGCATTCCATCTGAGGACGTTTGGATTATGTCTTACGAGTTACCCGAATTGCCCTATGCCCAGGACGCCTTGGCGCCCTACCTGACGGCAGAAGTGTTGAATTACCACTACGGCAAACATCACGCCGCTTATGTGACCAACTACAACAACCTGGTCAAGGACACCGAGTATGCCGACCAGCCCATCGAGGACGTGATCAAAAAAACCTACGGCGACCCCAGCAAGGCGGGGATTTTCAACAACGGCGCCCAAGCCTGGAACCATACGTTTTACTGGCGCTGTATGAAGCCGGGCGGCGGCGGCGCACCCACCGGCGCACTGGCAGAGAAAATCAACGCCGATTTTGGCAGCTTTGAGGAATTCAAGACCGCCTTTAAGCAGGCAGGGGTGACCCAATTTGGCAGCGGTTGGGCGTGGCTGGTGTTGGAAAACGGCACCCTCAAGGTCACCAAAACCGCCAACGCCGACAACCCCTTGTGCTTTAACCAAATCCCCCTGCTGACGATGGACGTCTGGGAACACGCCTACTACCTGGTGTACCAAAACCGCCGTCCCGACTACGCCCAGGACTTTATTGACCACCTGATCAACTGGGATTTCGTCAGCGAACAGTACGCCGCCGCCACCGCCTAACCAACTCCCATCACCGCAGAGCGCCAACACGGCAGGGACACCCCCTGCTTTTTTTGCCTTGCCAGACTTTGACAACATTGCCGTTGTTAAAGTAGGCTAGAGGAGACTTAAGAAACATTGGAGTTGTTTTAGTGATGGCTTCTCGGGCAGCGCTTGACCCTTCCTTCGACCCGGTGCGGGTGTATTTGCGGGATATTGGCCGGATTCCCCTGTTGAGTCACGAGGAGGAAGTGGCCTTGGGGCGGCAAGTCCAGATGTTGACGCAGTTGCAGGCCCAGCGGGCCCAGCGGGAGCAGGAACTGGGGCGTCCGATTACCCAGGAAGAGTGGGCGGCATTGGCGGGGTGTTCCCTGGCGGAGTTGGAACAGCGGTGCAAAGCGGGGGAACGCGCCAAGCGGAAGATGATCGAGGCAAATTTGCGGCTGGTGGTGTCGGTGGCGAAAAAGTACGTGAAACGGAATGTGGATTTATTGGATTTGATCCAAGAAGGGACGATTGGCATGCAGCGGGGGGTGGAAAAATTTGACCCCAGCAAAGGGTATCGCTTTAGCACCTACGCCTACTGGTGGATTCGCCAGGCCATCACCCGCGCCATTGCCGAAAAAAGCCGCACCATCCGCCTGCCCATTCACATCACCGAAAAAATGAACAAATTCAAGCGCACCCAGCGGGAGTTGGCCCAGCAGTTGGGGCGGGCAGCCACGATTACGGAATTGGCCCAGGCCTTGGAACTGACCCCCAACCAGGTGCGGGAATACCTCGAGCGGATGCGGCAGCCCCTGTCTCTGGACGTGAAGGTAGGGGAAAATCTGGACACGGAGCTGGGGGATTTGCTGGAGGACCAAGGGCCGAGTCCTGAGGATTACGCCGCCCAACATTCCCTGCTGGCGGACATTGACCGGGGGTTGCAGGAATTGACGCCCCAACAGCGACAGGTCATCGAGCTGCGCTATGGCCTGAGTGGGGAAGGCCCCCTGACCCTTTCCCGGATTGGCGAATTGATGAACATCAGCCGGGAGCGGGTGCGGCAGATCGAGCGGGAAGCCCTCACCCGCCTCAAGCGCCGCCGGGGGGATATGCGGCACTACCTGGCCGGTTAACGTCGCCAGGTCACCTTGGGGAGAATCTGTTGCTGATCCACCCGGTGTTTGTAGCGCAGGGCAAAATTCAGCAGCGAATCCAGCAGCGAATCGGAGAGGTAGTGGGGTTGCAGGCCCAAATCCAGCAGTTTGGTGTTTTTGGCGTTGAAGTAATGCTCCTCCTTTTCCACCCGCGGGTTTTCCAGGTGCTGAATCGTCACCTTGAGGCCCATCGCCGCCCCCGCCTGTTGCACCTTATAGGCCAGCTCCGCCACGCTGAACTGTTCCGTGAACTGGTTAAACACCCGGAATTCGCCCGGCTGCGCCGGATGGTTCACCGCCAGTTCCACACAGCGCACCGTATCGCGGATGTCCAAAAAGCCGCGCGTTTGGCCCCCCTTGCCATACACCGTCAGGGGATGTCCAATGGCCGCCTGCACACAAAAGCGATTCAAGGCCGTGCCAAACACCCCGTCGTAGTCCAGGCGGTTGATGAGCGCCTCATCCATGCCGCATTCTTCCGTCAGCACCCCATAGACCACCCCCTGGTTCAAATCCGTCGCCCGCAGCCCCCACACCCGGCAGGCAAAGTGGATGTTGTGGGAATCATGCACCTTGCTGAGGTGGTACATGGAACCCGGTTGTTTGGGATAAGGCAGGGTATCGGTGCGCCCGTTGTGCTCAATCGTGATGTAGCCCTCCTCGATGTCAATGTTGGGGGTGCCGTACTCGCCCATCGTACCCAGCTTCACCAGATGACAGTCTGGGAACTCCTCCTTCATGGCATAGAGAATGTTCAGCGTCCCCACCAAATTATTCACCTGGGTCAGCACCGCGTGTTCCCGGTCAATCATGGAAAAGGGCGCCGAACGCTGTTCCCCAAAATGGACAATGGCCTCCGGTTCAAACTGGCGCAGTGACTTGATCAAAAACTGATAGTCGGTAATGTCCCCCAAAAACAGCTCAATCCTTTGGCCGGTGAGTTCCCGCCAGCGGCGCAACCGTTCCTGGATCGGGGCAATCGGGGTGAGGGTATCCACCTGCAACTGCATATCCCAGTAGCGGCGTATCAAGCTATCCATAATCCCGACCCGGTGGCCGCGATTGGCCAGGTGCAGCGCCGTCGCCCAGCCGCAGTAACCATCCCCACCAATCACCAGAACGTTCATAAACCTCTGCCCGTATTTTGTGATATTTGTTTACTGTACCAGCTTTGGGGGTCGCGCTCACGCAGGTGTCGGGAGTAATGACAACAAAAAATAAAAAAAAATAAACAAATCAACAACCAATGAGAGGTAGGAGGGACAAACCCCATGAGGTCAGGGCGAAAACGTAGGAAGATGCGCCGCTGGTGGTGGCGTCAGCAGGGATTTGTCGGGTGTTTGGTCGTCCTTTTGGGGCTGATGCCTCACCCTCCCAACCTCGCCCAATCGCCCAAGCTTCCTGCGGCCTTGCAAACCTATTTCGACCATTTGGAAGCAGGGCAAGAATCCCTGACCTTGCGGGACTACCCTGCTGCGATTGCCGCGTTTACCCAGGCCATCCGGGTGTTCCCCCAGCGGTTTGAGGCCTACTACCAGCGCGCCCAGGCGTACAGCTTTCTTCCTAACGACGCAGCGGCCCTAGCCGATGTGAACCAGGCCATCCAACTCAACCCCAAGTACGCCCCGGCCTACACCCTGCGGGCGTCCTTACACTTCCGAAGTCGGCAACTGGCCGCCGCCCTGGCCGATGTGAACCAATCCCTCGCTCTCGACCCCCAGCAACCTGCCGCCTACGGCCTGCGGGGCGCCATCAAGCGCGAAATGCAGGACATCCCCGGCGCCCTTGCCGATTTCCAACAGGGCATGACCATCGCCCAAACCCGCAAACAATTCTCCCTCTACAAGACCCTGCAACAGGAACTGGAACGCACCCAGCAACTGCCCCGTTAATTCAAAAGCAAAAACAGCTAGCCCACCACGAGCTAGCCGCCTCGAATGTTACTCCCTTATACCGAAAACCTAGAAGCTAAAGGTCGTCCGGATCGTATAAACCACGATGGGATCGTTATCCGCCTGACCGTTGGGGTTGAACACCACAAAGGCACCCGGCGTCACCTGGATAAACTTGTTCACCTGGAAGCGATAGAACGCCTCCAAATGCACCGGCACCGAAGTATCCCGCAGATTCAACTTGCGCGGGCCTTGCTGATTGGGACCAGCAACCCCCGCCGGAATGTTGCCAGCAGCAGCAGTAGCACCATTCCACTCACTCGCCGTCACGTAGGGCGGAATCCCCACCACCACCGCTGCCGTATCACCCCTGCGACCAAACACATCCGGGAAGATGAATTGCAAAGCAGCAGTCAACAGGTTCGCCCTGCGGGTGCCTTGTCTGACCCCTGCCGGAGGTGCCGTATCACTCTCACCCCGCACCCAGCCATAGCCAAACCAACCCGCCAAAGTGAACTGGGGCAACGCCCGCCACTGGAACATCAGGTTCACCGTCTGCATATTCACAGCGGTACGCGTAGCGGGAGCTAATCCAGGTGTCCCCGCCGGGTTGAACGGGTTAACGGCAAAATCCGTCCCCGTGCTACCCGTCAAGTTGATCCCAGCGGCAGCAGTCGCTCCAGCATCACTGTTGGTCACATTCTCGTTATAAACATACGTACCGCCGACCCCGAACTTAAAGTTCCGTAGCGGTTCCACACCCAGCAACAAACTAGCCGTATAGTTGGAACCAAACAAGCCCAAATCCGGGTTAGCGGCGCTCAGCGCAATACCGGGGTTATACGCCAAATATCCCGCATCTACACGGAAGATATCGTTAAACCTGTAGCCCACAAAGCCACCTGCTCCCGTGCCACCCCCTGCCCGGTAGAAAAGGGGATTGAAGCGACCAAACCGAGAAATACTACCGGCTGCACTCGACGCCAGGGGAGTGTACGCATCATAGAAGTCATCATGCTCGGTGCCCGCCGCCGCAATCATGACCGTCCCCCGCCCCCTGTCAAAGGTGAAGCGGTAGAACATTCGGTTGAGCACGGTATCGCCACGCTCACCGGCATCGAAGCCAAGACGTGCTTGATTCGTACCGGTCGCCCCATTCAAGTTGGCAATATCCCCCGTCTGCAACCGCACCCGTAGGAGGTCATTACCGGTGAAGCTGGTGTCAAAGTTCAACCGCACCCGGTAGCCAAACGCAACCTTGTCGGCAGTATTTGCCCTGAGTCCCCGTGGGTTAGCACCAGAAGCCACCACAGCACCCCGAGCCGCACCCGCAGTCAACGCACCCGTAAAGTTGCGGTTCCCACTCAGCAGGGCATCCTCGATCCGGTTGTAGGCGACTTCCGTATCCGCCACCCCATAGGGCGCAAAAATAATTTCACTGCGGAGCTTGGTCACCGTCGAGAACTGTTGCTGCTCCAACAGCGCCGTCCGGGCTTCCAGGGCATCCACCCGCCCCCGCAAAATGGATAACTCCGCCGCAAACTCCTCTTGTAACTTCTGCAAAACCAGCAAATCTTCCTTCGTCACCAACGGCTCGACCGCCGCCGCAATCAATTCATTAATCCGATCCAAACAGGCATTCAAACCCGCCGCAAACTCAAACCGCGTCGTCGCCCGCCGCCCCTGATAGGTCGGGGGATTGGTGGGCAAACCCACAATACACCCGTACCGCTCCACCAACGATTGCAACGCCAAAAACGCCCAGTCCGTCGGCTTTACATCCGCAAACTCCGAAACCGACGTCACCTGCGCCTGGTTCATCACCGCAGGCCCCACATAATACTGCTCCGACTTCTGCAACGTAGGGTTGACCGACTCGGTAGGCACCGCTTGGGCTTGGGCGACCCCACCGAAGACCACTACCGCCCCAAAGGCCGCTGGGGCAACTTGTAACACTCTGGCCAATGAACTACGCATCACAACACCTCACACCTGAACTCTGAGTTGGTGAACCCATGCCTCTAATATACACGCTTCGTTCACGTTTGTGACTCTACCGCGCCAATGTTAAGAACACCTTGTCCTAAGGTTAACGGAAGATTAAAAAATTCTATCGGTTTACCAGCGGGGGGGATGGGCAAGCAGGCGTTCCACCTGGGCTGCGTCCAAAGGCGGCGAAAAGAAGTATCCCTGGCCGTAGGCGCAACCCAGCTCTCGCAGTTGGCGCCATTGTTCCTGGGTTTCGATGCCCTCGACCACCACCGTTTTGCCCAGGGCGTGGGCCAGGGCGACAATCCCCTGCACCAAGGGGAGATTCTGGCTGTCTAGGGATTGAATCAGGGATTTATCCACCTTGACCACATCGGTAGGCAGGGTACGCAAGCGCGCCAGGTTGGAATAGCCGGTGCCAAAGTCATCCATCAAAATCTGCACCCCCAGTTCCCGCAGTTGCGAGAGCATGGCAATGGCCGCCTCTTCGCTTTCTGTCAACAAACTCTCGGTCAATTCCAGCTTGAGGTGGTTCCCCGGCAAACCGGTTTCCCGCAAGACCTGGGTGATCTGGGCTACCAGGTCGGTCTGGATAAATTGCTTGCTGGAGACATTGACGCTCATCGTCAGGGGCGACCGCTGCGGAAATTGCTGTTGCCATTGGCCCAGTTGTTGGCAGGCCTGGCGCAGAACCCACAGCCCAATGGGAATAATGAGCCCGGTTTCTTCAGCAATCTGGATGAGCTGGTCTGAAGGAATCCAACCCACCTGGGGGTGATGCCACCGCACGAGGGCTTCAAAACCCACAATTTGACCGGTTGCCAGGGCCACAATCGGCTGGTAGCGCAGGGACAGTTCTCCCCGGGCAATCGCCCGGTTCAAGTCGGTTTCCAGGCGCAGGCGATTGCCAGGTTCTGCCATCCCCGGTCGGAACACCTCCAAACGGCCCCGCCCCAGATGTTTGGCCCGTTGGGTCGCCGCCCGCGCAAACCGCAGCCAGTCCTCCGGTTGACTCACTGGCAGGTCGCTAAAACTGACCCCCATGCTCACCGTGATAAACACCTCCTGGCCGTCCAGGTCGAAGGCGGCGGATAAATCCTGTTGGATGGCTTCCACCAGCCGCAAGGCCGCTTCCAGGCTGGTGACACTTTCCAAAAGCAGGGCAAATTCATCTCCTTCCAGCCGCACCGCCGTATCCCCAGGGGCCAACCGCTGCCGCAACTTCCGGGCAAAGGCCGCCAACAGTTTATCCCCGGTGCGATACCCCAGGCTGTCATTGACCTGTTGCAGGCGGTCAATATCCAAATGCACCACCGCAAACTGCAACCGGGTTTCCACCGCCAGCCGTTCCCACAGGGTCTCCAGCAGACAAATAAACATATTCCGGTTGGGCAGGCCGGTCAGGGCATCGTGGTACACCTCCGGCACGACCATCGTGCTGTCACCCGCCGGTTTGGGCGGGTAGGTCGTTGGGGCCGTGCCCACCGTACTCAGGGCAATTTTGTACGGCCCAATCTGGAAACAGTCCCCATCCCGAATCCGCCGGTTGGTGCCCAAAAAGTGCTGCCCGTTGAGAAACGTGCCGTTGGTGCTTTTATCCACCAATTCCAGGCCGTCCCCTTGCGCCACAATCAGGGCATGGCAGCGGGAGACTTGCCTGTGCGCCAAAACGACCAAACTACCGTCCTGGTTGTTCATGGCCGACCGCATGGCCTGCTCATCCCGCCCAAAGGCCACAGGGACGGTGACCGTGCGCTGCTCCAGCGTGCCCAAAGCGGGGTCTTCCCAGGTCAATTGCAGTTCTGCGGCCATGGGTTTGTGGGTGTATCCTGACGCTTCCGCTACTGAAATATTAATCCGACTCTACAACGAATATTGGTAGTCTGAGGGGGGAGGCCGACCTGATTCATGGCCGCGCAATTCCGGGTATAAATTTCTATAAAATTTCTATACTAGAGCCAACAACCCCTGCTGCATGGATCCACGCCAGCGGTGGGTGGAAACTGAGCCAAAATCGCTTACGTACTCTCTATCGGGGAGTTATGAGTTACGCTACGGTGTCTACCCAAGTGTTGCTGGAACGGGGGAGTCAAACCCGGCAGCATCTTTATCCCAACTACAAAGTGATTGTCCTCAACGATGATGTCAATACCTTTCAGCACGTGGCCAATTGCCTGATGAAGTACATTCCCGCGATGACCCCTGACCGGGCGTGGGAATTGACCAATCAGGTGCATCACGAGGGGCAAGCGGTCGTCTGGGTCGGCCCGCAGGAACCCGCAGAACTGTACCATGAGCAACTCAAGCGGGCGGGGTTGACGATGGCGCCGCTAGAACCGGCATGACCACGGCGTTTCGGCTACAAGCGCCCTTTGTCCCCACCGGGGATCAGCCCCAGGCCATTGCCCAATTGGTGCAGGGCCTACAGGCGGGCTATCGCTACCAAACCCTGTTGGGGGCAACGGGCACGGGCAAAACCTTTGTCATAGCCAATGTAATTGCACAGGTGGGGCGGCCGACGTTGGTCTTGGCGCACAACAAAACCCTGGCCGCCCAGTTGTGTAATGAATTGCGGGAATTTTTCCCAGGGAATGCGGTTGAGTATTTTATTAGCTATTACGACTATTACCAGCCGGAAGCCTATATTCCCGTTACGGATACGTATATTGCCAAGAGCGCGGCGATCAATGATGAAATTGACATGTTGCGCCACTCGGCGACCCGTTCGCTGTTTGAGCGGCGGGATGTGATTGTGGTGGCTTCGATTAGTTGCATTTATGGGTTGGGCATTCCCGGCGAATACCTGCGGGCGGCGCTCCATCTGGAAGTGGGGATGACGGTGGATTTGCCGCAGCTATTGCGGGGGTTGGTGGAGATGCAATACGAGCGCAACGATGGGCAATTGGGGCGGGGGAAATTTCGGGTGCGGGGGGATGTGGTGGAAATTGGCCCTGCCTACGAAGACCGGGTGGTGCGGGTGGAATTTTGGGGGGATGAAATCGAGCAGATTCAATTATTAGACCCGGTGACAGGGGCAGTCTTAGAACGGGTGGAACGGCTGAATATCTATCCGGCACGCCACTTTGTCACGCCCCCGGAACAACTGGAGCGGGCCTGCCAGGCGATTGCGGCAGAACTAGAGGCGCAATTGGCCTATTTGGAATCCCAAAATAAACTGGTCGAAGCCCAACGGCTCAGGCAACGCACCCTTTATGATTTGGAGCTATTGCGTTCGGTGGGGTACTGTAATGGGGTGGAAAATTATTCCCGGCATTTGGCGGGTCGTCCCCCCGGTTCCCCGCCGGAATGTTTGGTGGATTATTTCCCGGCAGATTGGTTGTTGATTGTGGATGAATCCCACGTGACGGTGCCCCAGTTGCGGGGGATGTACGAGGGGGACCAATCCCGTAAACGGGTGTTGATTGAGCATGGCTTTCGCTTGCCCAGCGCTGCGGATAATCGTCCCTTGCAAGCAGAGGAATTTTGGCAAAAGGTGAACCAGTGTATTTTTGTGTCGGCGACACCGGGGGATTGGGAATTAGAAGTATCGCAACAGGTGGTGGAGTTGCTCATTCGTCCGACGGGGGTTTTGGACCCGGAAATTTCCGTGCGTCCGACGGCCAATCAGGTGGAGGATTTAACGGGCGAAATTCACCGGCGAATTGAGCGGGGCGAAAAGGTGTTGGTGACCACCCTGACCAAGCGTATGGCGGAAGATTTGACCAGTTATTTTCAAGAGCATGGGCTGCGGGTGAACTATCTACATTCGGAAATTGATGCGATTGGCCGCATCGAAATTTTGCAGGGTCTGCGGGCGGATGAATGCGATGTGATTGTGGGGGTGAATTTGTTGCGGGAAGGGTTGGATTTACCGGAGGTTTCTTTGGTGGCGATTTTGGATGCGGATAAAGAGGGGTTTTTGCGTTCGGAACGGTCGTTGATTCAAACCATTGGTCGGGCCGCGCGTCATGTCCGTGGGCAGGCTATTTTGTATGCGGATGTGATCACCGAAAGTATGGCGCGGGCGATCCAAGAAACCCAACGCCGTCGCCAAAAACAAATGGCGTACAATCAAGCCCATGGGATTACCCCCCAACCCATTCGCCGCAAACCGGCCAATGCCATCTTGCAAACGTTGGAATTGTCCCGGCGGGTGCAGGCCAAGGAGGCCCCAGGCTCCTACACCGTCCCTGCGGTTCCTGTGAGTGACCTACCGGCTGTGATTCAGGAATTGGAGCAACGGATGCAGCAGGCGGCGCAGAATTTAGAGTTTGAACAGGCGGCGCGCTATCGGGATCAAATTCGCCACCTCAAGCAGCAATTATCGGCCTCGGAACGATGACCTATTGTTTGGGGATTCTCACCCGGTGGGGCTTGGTCATGGCCGCTGATTCCCGCACCAATGCCGGGGTGGATTACATTTCCACCTATCGCAAATTGTTTGATTTTTCCGTGCCGGGAGAACGGATTTTGTTGCTGTGTACGTCGGGGAATTTGGCCATGACGCAGGCGGTGATTGCCCAACTGCGCCAGGATATTCACCATCAACAGCAGGAAAATTTGCACACCTTGGGTTCCCTCTACGAAGTTGCGACCTACATCGGCCGCAAAATTCGCCACCTGCAGGAGGAAAATCGGCGGTGGCTGGAGCGGGACCACATTGATTTTCAGTGCAGTTTATTGCTAGGAGGGCAAATTCAAGGGGATGAGCCGGGATTGTTTTTGATCTATCCCCAGGGCAACTGCATTCATGCCACGCCGGAAACTCCTTTTTTACAGATTGGGGAAACCAAGTACGGCAAACCCATTCTCGACCGCACATTGACCTATCACACGTCCCTGGAAGCTGCGGCCAAATGCGCCCTCTTGTCCATTGACTCCACGATGAAATCCAACATTTCGGTCGGGCCGCCCATCCATTTGGTGCGCTACGAGCGGGACAGTTTCCGGTTGCGCCATTGGTTGGAATTGGGTTTGGGGGACCCCTATTTGCTGCAGATGCGTCGCTCCTGGGAGCAGTCGTTGCAACAGGCGTTTGCCCAATTGCCTGACCCCCAATGGCAGGAAGGGGGGATTGAGCGCGACCGCTGGCCCCATGTGCAGCCGCAATAGTCCCTTGCCGGCGGCGTGGGTCGTTCTCTTGGGCGCTAGCGTGCTGGATTATTGGCTGGGTGATCCGCCCCAATGGCTGCATCCGGTGCAGGTGATCGGCTGGGGTATTGAACGCTACTGTCGCTGGGTGTGGCAGCGGCCCTGGGGGGCGCGGGCGCAAAAAATCGCAGGGGTTGCCCTGGTGCTGCTGACGGTGGGCCTGACGGTGGGAACAGTAGGCGGCCTGCTGGCGTTGGCTGCCTGGGTGCATCCGGCGCTGGCGGGCCTAACCCATACGCTTTTGTTGGCCAGTTGCTGGGCAGGACGGAGTTTGCGGCGGGCGGCCCTGGAGGTGCTGGCGCCTTTGGAGCGGGGGGATGTGCCAACGGCGCGGCAGGTGTTGCGGCAGTACGTGGGACGGGATACCCAGGACCTACCGGCCTCGGAAATTCTGCGGGCGGTGCTGGAGACGGTGAGCGAGAATGCCACCGATGGGGTGATGGCCCCCCTGTTTTACGCCTTGGTGGGGGCCATGTGCGGGCAACCGCCGGCGCTGTGGGCTTTTGCCTACAAAGCCGTCAGTACGCTGGATTCGATGGTCGGCTATCGCACGCCCCCGTTTACCCACCTGGGTTGGGCCAGCGCCCGTACTGAGGATGTGCTGACGTGGCTGCCCTGTCGCGCGGTGGTATTCACCATTGGGCTGTTGTCGGGTAAACCGGGGGAGGTGTGGCGGCTCTGCTGTCGGGATGCGCCCTGGGACCCCAGTCCCAATTCCGGTTGGAGCGAGTGTTGCTATGCGGCGGCTTTGGGGGTGCAGTTGGGCGGGGTGAATACCTATGGGGGGGTGGTCAAACGCAAGCCGCTGTTGGGGGAACCGCACCGACCGATTACGCCGGCGGTGATTCAGGAGGCGTTGGGGCTAACCCGGCGCTGCTTTTTGCTGTGGTTGGGGTTGGGGCTGTTGGCTTTGGGGGTCGGCCCAGGTTGAGGCGGCGACGGGCGCTTGGGCAGGCTGGCCCCAGATCACCTGTGCGTGGCGGTAGGTAACCGTGCCGGGGGGCTGCCCTTTGAGCCGTTGCACGTAGCGGACGGGGGTATAGACCACGGGCACCCGGTGGCTGTGGCGACTGCGGCTGTAGTAGGCGGCAATATCGGCGGCGGTCTGGACATCGGCGGGGCTGGGGTGGGTTTTGGGGGGGAGGCGCAAAATCACATGGCTGCCGGGGATTTCCTGGGCGTGGAACCACAGGTCGTGGTCCTTGGCGTAGGTGAAGGTCAACAGTTCGTTTTGGCGGTTGTTGCGCCCGACATACACCAGGTAGCCCTGGGGGGTGGTGAAGGTCAAAAAGGGCACGGTTTTGGGGCGGGCGGGGGGCCGGTAGGTGGGGGGTTGCCACGCGTAACCCTGCTGGGCCAGTTCGCTGTAGATGTCGGCCAGGATGAGTTCTGGGTTGGCGTCTGAGTTGAGGTCCAGTTGCTGCACAAAGGTTTCTACCTGCTCCAGATAGGCAATCTGGGCCTGTACCTGCGCAAGCAACGGCAACACTGTCTCTTGGGTGCGTTTGAGTTTTTGGTATTTGCGGTAGAGTTCCTGGGCGGTTTGCAAGGCGGTTTTGTCCGGGGGAATGGCCACACGGATAGGTGCTGCGGTGGCAAAGTCTGGCAATTCCAACACCCGCATGCCCGGTGACCACAGGTGGAGATGGGCCATGAGTAAATCGGCCTGCTGGCGATAGGTGTCGGCGGCCTGGCTTTGCTGTAGTTTTTCCTGAAACGCCTGGGCCTTGTGCCGGAGTTTGTGCTGCTGATGGCGCAGTTTTTGGGTGAGGGCATGGACCTGGTGCTGCAGGACCTGGGCGGTCAGGCGCGGTTGGTAGTAGGCCTGGAGCAGCTCGCTGACGGTGGGAAATGCCTGGATGATGCCCCAGCCCAACACCGTGTAGCCCTGGGCGGTCAGGCCGGGTGTGAACTGGCCCTGGGTCAAGGCCGCCAACCATTCCTGCCAGAGATGCCACCAGCGTTGCCAGTCCGGGGGGGTGATCTCCGTAACCAGCGCATCCGGGTCCAAATGTAGGTGTTGCCCCATATCCCGCAGGAGTTTGCGGCTCAAGCCGCGGTAATTCTCGATCAGGGCGCGGCTGAGGGGCCAAGGGACCTGGGTGAGTTTGGCCTGCCAGGTGGCAAAGGGTTCCTCCTGCCGGGGAATGGCCTGAGTGAGGGCGGGGGGCAACTGGTAGGGCGTGCCGGTCTGGAGGGGGCGCACCCGCGATTCCTGGGGGCTGACCTGGTGGGCGCAGGTGAGAATGGTGCCGTCGGCGTGGGTGAGAATGGCATTGCTGTAGCGCCCCATCACCTCCAGGTACAGATGCCATTGGGGGGGGTCGCCAGGGCGGGCGGCAAAGTCGCACACCACTACCCGTTCCCAAGGGTCAATCAAGCGCAGGTCGGTCAGGGCCAAATGCCCCAGTTGGTGCCATAGCTGTTGGCTAAAGGTAAAGGTGTCGGCCACCGGGGGTGGCGCAGGACTGAGGTGGAGACGGCTGGCCTGGGGATGCCACGACAGCACCAACCACCCCCTTTGCTTGAGGGTACGTAGCCCCAGGTACAGATGATATTTGTCCGTCTGCACCACCCGTTCGATGCGCGCCGGCACCCAATCCCGCCGCAATTCCTGACAGACCGCCCTCAAGGTGGTCACATCACAAGGCTGGAGCGTCATCCTACTTTTGCAGGTAGGCCACCAACCCCCGCGCCCGGTGATAGGCCGTGGTATTCCCCTGGCGATGGAAAATCTGCGCCGCCCGGCGGGCATCTGCTAAAGCCGCCGCCTTCTGCCCCAGCCCTGAATAGGCCAAGCCCCGCTGGAACAGGGCTTCCCCCGAATCCGGGTTGAGCCGCAACACCTGGTTAAAATCCTCAATCGCCCCCTGCCGGTTCCCCTGCGCCGCCCGCACCAAACCCCGCCCATAGTAGGCCCGCGGTTCCTGGGGCGCCTGCTGCACCCACACATCGTAGGCCGCCAGACTGCGCTCGTAATCCTTTAACTCCCGATACACCGCCGCCCGCTGGGCATGGGCTTCCGTCAATTCCGGCTGCAACAACAACGCCCGCTCCCAATACTCCAGGGCCACCTGTCGCTGCCCCAGGGCATGATAGGCCAAACCCAAATTATAGCACAATTCGCCACTGGCAGGTTCCAGACGCAGCGCCTGGTGCAAATCCTGGACGGCGGCTTCCCAGTGGCCCAGGCGGCTGTGTACCCAGGCCCGGATGGCATACACCGGCCACCAGTCCGGGCGGAGCGCCTGCACCTGCGCCAAATCCGGCAAGGCCGCTGTCGCTTTTTTTCCAAGACAGTAGAGGTAGGCCCGCAACACCAAAGCTTCTGTCAGGCCATCGTCCAAGTACAGCGCCCGTTGACAGGCGGCCAGCGCTGCGGCAAATTGACCTTGCTGGGTATAAACCAGCGCCTGCACAAGGTGGGTTTCCGGCTGGTGGGGTTGACGCGCCAAGGCCTGGCGTAGGGTCAGCAACGCCGTCGCATTATCCCCCGCCAAAGCGTGTTGCACCCCTTCTGTCAGATAATGGCCGACCGGCTCCCCTGGTTTCATGGGTTGACCCTAGGGTTTAGCCCCATGTTCCCACAGGTGGCAGTCCGGTCGCAACTAGCGGGGCAGGGGGAAACGGCGCAAGGGGCGTACCGGGGATTGGCGCAGGGTGGCCCGCCCAGGCACGTCAATCAGCCCGCCGGTGCGGATGGCATCTTCCAGTTCCGTGCCTGTGAGGTTGGCGCCGGTAAAGTCGGCCCCCCGCACATCCGCCCCTTGCAGATTGGCATAGCGCAGGTTGGCGTTGCGGAAATTGGCCCCGCGTAGGTCGGTGTTGGCCAGGTTTGCCCCGCTGAGGTCGGCCTCGCTGAGGTTGGCACGCGTCAGGTCGGAGCCGCTGAGGTCGGCATTTTTCAAATCCAGACGGCGCAAATCGGCTTCCCGCAGGTCGCAGTTGGTGCATTTGTTGGTGCGGAGCAATTGCCGGACCTGCTCTGGTTCGGCACTGTAGCCCGGCCAGGCCCACAGGGTCAAAACGACAAGTGTGAGGATGGGAATTCTCAGCATAAAAACCTCCTCCATGCTTGGAGAACATGGCCTGATGATCACTGTTTAGAATGACAGCAACGCCGGGGGCCAAGTTCCATTTCCCGGCCCGCAGGAGACGTACAATAAAAGCAGGATTGGCGGTGGACTCAGGCTCACCCCACACCGTTGGGGATCGCCGCTAGAGCCGTACCATGATGATAGGAATTGGGTTTCCTGCCGGTACAGCGTTCGCTGAGAGACCCGCTATGATTGTGGAGAATTTCTTCATCCGGGCTTTTGATAAGGCACGGCGGGGGGATTACCAGGGGGCCATTTGGGATTACACCCAGGCGTTGCGGGTAAATCCAGGGGATGCCAAGGCGTTTAATAACCGGGGGTTTGCCCATTTTATGTTGGGGGATTATGCCCGGGCCGTCAGCGATTACACCAGCGCCTTGCAGTTGGACCCCCGCTTTGGGGAAGCGTATTACAACCGGGGGATTGCCCGGTTTATGTTGGGGGATTACGAGGGGGCGGTGGCGGATTACACCCAGGCGATTCACCTGCGTCCCCGCGACCCCAAGGCGCACGGCAATCGCGGTTTTGCCCATCTGATGTTGAAAAACTACACCCAGGCGGTGGCGGATTATACGGCGGCCTTGGCGCTCTACCCGCAGGATGCCAAAGCGTACTACAATCGGGGGGTGGCCTATCTGGGCTTGGAGCAGTACCAGGCGGCCTTGGCGGATTTACAGCAGGCGTTGCGGTACAACCCGGAGTTTGCCGAGGCGCACAACAAGCTGGGCAGCGCCTATTTCGAGCTGGGTCGGGTGCAGGAGGCGTTGCACCACTATCAGGAGGCGTTGCGGTTGAACCCGACGCTGGCAGAGGCCTATTACAACCGGGGGGTGGCCTACGGGGAGTTGGGGCAGGTGCAGCGGGAAATTGAGGATTATTCCGAGGCGATTCGGTTTAACCCGGAATTTGGCGAGGCGTATTACAACCGGGGGATTGCCCGGTTTATGGTGGGGGACAAGCAGGGGGCGTTGGCGGACTACACCAAGGCGATTCAACTCAACCCGGAGGATGCCCGGGCCTACAGCAACCGGGGGTTTACCTACCACAGTTTGCACCAGTTGGCGGAGGCGGTGGCGGACTACACGCGGGCGTTGGAGTTGGACCCGAATGCGGCGGAGGTCTATAGCAAGCGGGGGAATGCCCGGTTTGACCTGGGGGATGTGGCAGGGGCAATTGAGGACTATACGGAGGCGATTCGGATTAACCCGGATTATGCGGTGGCCTATTACAATCGGGCGACGGCGCGGTTTGATTTGGGGGATGTGCTGGGGGAGATTGAGGATTACAATCGGGCGTTGCGGTTGGACCCGGAGTTTGCCGATGCCTATTTGAATCGGGGGTTGGCAAGGCTGCGGTTGGGGAATCGGCGGGAGGCGCTGGTGGATTTTCGCAAGGCGGCGGCTTTGTTTGCCCAGCGGGGGGATGGGGCGATGCACCAGCAGATTCTTGACCTGATGCAAAAAGTGACTCAGAAGTAGCGCCTGTGGGATAATGCTGGGTTGGTGAGGGAACAGGCCCCAGGATGACGGAATCGCCGGTGGTGTTGGTCACAGGTGCGTCGCGAGGGATTGGGCGGGCAACGGCCCTGGCCTTTGCGGCAGCCAAAGCGCGGGTGGTGGTGAACTATCACCGGTCGCCGGAGGCAGCCCAGGCGGTGGGGCAGGCGGTGCAGGAGGCAGGCGGCGAGTCTTTGCTGGTGCAGGCGGATGTCTCCCAGCCGGAGCAGGTGGACCGTCTGTTTGACCAGGTGCTGCACCACTGGGGGCGGCTGGATGTGCTGGTGAATAATGCGGGGATCACGCGGGATGGGCTGTTGGTGCGCATGAGTGATGCGGACTGGCAGGCGGTGATGGGTCTGAATTTGGACGGGGTGTTTTACTGCATGCGGGCGGCGGTGAAGGTCATGCTGCGGCAAAAGGCGGGCCGGATCATCAACATTACTTCGGTGGCGGGGATGATGGGCAATCCGGGCCAGGCCAACTACAGCGCGGCCAAGGCGGGGGTGATCGGGCTAACCCGCACGGCGGCCAAGGAATACGCCAGCCGGGGCATCACGGTGAATGCGGTGGCGCCGGGGTTTATCGCCACGGAAATGACGGCGGAGTTGCCCGCGGCCAAAACCGCAGAGGTGCTGAAACTAATTCCCCTGGGGCGCTACGGGCAACCGGAGGAGGTGGCGGGGTTGGTGGCGTTTTTGGGGCTGCATCCGGCGGCGGGCTATATCACCGGGCAAGTGATTCCCATTGACGGCGGCCTGGTGATGGACTGAAGGGGGGGAATCCTTTAGGATAGTGGGTAAATACGTGATTAACGAATGTTTGGGTTCCTCATGGCAGACGACCTACGTGCAGCCCTGGAATTGGCGACGGTGGAGGAGTTAGAGGATTTGACGCAGATTTTGTTTGGCCGCCGTTTGAACCCCTTGGACTATTTGTGGACGCCGACGCCAGAGCAGGTGCGGGCGCAGGGGCGCCAGGCTTGGTTGGATGCTCTGGAGGCGCGGTTGCGGTTTTTGGCTGCGGATGGGCTGACGGTGTTGCAGGGACGGGCCGGGCAACTGAGTTACCAGCAAATTCTGTTGCAGGTGTGTCGTTATTTGAAACTGCCCTGTACGGCGGAATTGAGTGTTTTGGATTTGGAGTCGGAAATTTTTCTGCATGTGCTGCAACGGTCCTGGGACAAACTTCCGCCGCAAAAACGGCGGGAGGTGCAGGCGGAGTTGGCGCAGGAGTTGACGGGGCCATGGCAACGGGAAGCCCTGCAGTCCTTTTTGCAAAAAGGGAGTGTGGTGGCCCTGGGGTCGGTGGTGCGGGTACTGTTGTTGCGGAAATTGGCGGGTTACACGGCGGCAATGCATCTGACGCGCACGGCGCTGGTGCAGGGGGCGCGGGTGATGGCGGTGCGGGGGGTGACGGCGTTGCTGGGGCCGGTGTTGTGGGGTTGGTTTCTGGCGGAGTTGGGCTGGAGCGCCATTGCCACCAATTACGCCCGCGTGATTCCGGCGGTGCTGACCCTGGCGCAAATCCGTTTGCTGCGGGATGAATCCCTAACTTGGGCGCCCGCATAGGTTGGCTGGGGTTGGGGCTGGCGGTTTTGCCCTTCTGGTCGGCGCTGGGCTTGGCGGTCTGGGCCGGGGGGATGCTCGGGCTGTGGTGGCGCCAGGGACGGGCATTGTGCCAACGGCGGGATACCTGGCTGTGGTTGCTCTTGGCGGTTTTGTTCCTGGTGAGTGCGCTGCAATCGCCGGACCGGGGGAATGCCCTGTTGGGGCTGGGGAATTTTTTGCCGTTTTTCGGGTTTTTTCTGGCGGTGCGTGCCCAGGTGACGCCGGCGCAACGGCATCTGTGGGCGCAGATTATTGGTGTTACGGGGCTTGTGGTCGCTGTTGTGGGCATGGCGCAGTTGTTGGGGGGGCAGGCCACGTTCTCGCTCTGGGGGCTGGAACTGAATTGGCATCCCCGCATCCCTGGGCGGATCGATTCGGTGTTTAGCGATGCCAATGTGATGGCGTCCTATTGCGTCATGGTCGGGGCGGTGCAGGGGGGATTGGCGGCCAGCGCGCCGGCGGGGTCGTGGAGGCGGTGGGGATGGGGGGCCGCCAGCGCGCTTACCCTGGGGGCGGTGGTGCTCACCCGGTCGTTGAACGGCTTGGCGGTCGTCTGGCTCTTGGGTCTGGGCCTCAGCCTCATGTACCGGCGTTACCTGGTGGCAGGGGGGCTGGTGCTGCTGGGGCTGGGCATCCTGGGGGCGGGGTGGGACTGGCCGGGGTGGCGCACGGTGGTTCCGGAAGTCCTGTGGGGTCGCCTTTCCAAATACCTGGCGGGGCAGGCGGAGGATTTACGCACGGTGCAATGGCAAATCGCCTGGGCGTGGTTGGGGCAACGGCCCTGGTGGGGTTGGGGCCTGCGCTCTTTTCCCGCGCTGTACCACCAAAGTACCCATAGCTGGGTGGGGCATCCCCACAATCTTTGGGTGATGTTGCTGGTGGAAACGGGCATCTGGACGACCGGGTTATTGACCGTGCTGGTGGGGCGGGTCGTGGTGCAGGGCTGGCGGCAGTGGCGGCAGAGTGGGGATGCGCTGTACGGGGGGGTGTGGTTGGGGTTTGTCGGGATTAGTTGTTTTCACGTTTTGGATGTGACGTTGTTTGATGGGCGGATCAATGGCCTGGCCTGGTTGTTGCTGGCAGTGTTGGCCGCGCGTGCTATATAAGGGTCAGGGTTGGAACGGCAGGCGGCAGTGAAAGCGTCGGTCTGGGGCCAGCGGCTGGCGGTCTATGGCGGGTTGGTGGTCATTGCCCTGGGGGTGGTCGGGCCGGGGGCGCGCTGGATTACGCCCAAAATCCAAAATCTGGAGGCCCTAGCCGGTTTTGTCGCCACCCTGGCGGAAGTCTTGGCCGGGGTGTTGGGTTTTACCATCTCCGCCGTGGCCATTGTGGTGCAGTTGAGCGCCGAACGGTTTAGTCCCAAGGTCACAGAATTATTTCTGCGGGAGCGCACCAATTGGCTGACCATTTTATTCCTCATCTTGGCAAATTTAATCAGCGTTTGGACAACCCTGGCTTTTGCCTTTGACCCGATGCCCTTTGCCCTACTGGTGATTAATTTGCTCCTGGGGAGTATGGCCTTTATTATCCTCATTCCCTACTTTATTTTTGTGCTGGATTTTCTGCAACCGAATTCCATCATCCAAAGCCTACAACAGCAGGTGCAGCGGGGCATCAAGCAGCGGTTTGACGCCAAGAGCGAACCTGCCAAAATTACGCAGGCCCACGCCAGTTGTCTTTCGGCTTTGGGGGAATTTCGCTCCATTGCCATCAGCGCCATCCAGCAGCGGGACCAGGCGATTATCTTGGGCTGTTTGGAAAGTTTGCGGGATTTGGCCCTGTTTTATGGCCTCTATAAAACCCAACTCCCAGAGGCTTGGTTTCGCCTGACGCCCCCCATCTACAAAGACCCAGAATTTATCTCGGTTGATGCCATGAAACTGCGGGAAATCGAAGCGCAACACATCTGGCTAGAGGTGAAAATTTTTCGCCAGTATCAGGGCATTTTGACCAATTCCCTGCTGGTCTCTGCCGAAACCTGTACATTGGTGGGGATTTGCACGCGGGAAATTGGGGAACAGGCTTTGGATTTAGGTCATCTTCCGGTGATCCATCTCACCGTGAAATTTTTTAATACCTATCTGCGGCTGATCATCAATCAGCGGGACATTCGCGCTGGTTACAATATCATCAAACAATATCGCCTCTTAGCGGAAGAAGCGCTGTTGCGGGGGTATGACGATACGGCTATCGAAATTGCCCAGCACTTCCGCTACTACAGCGTTATTGCCTACAAGGCCAACCTCTATTTCCTATGCGAAACCTTTGCCTATGATTTGGGGCATTTGGTGCAGACCTGCTCGAATTTGGGAGAACAGGTGCATCGCCAGTTGTTGGACATTTTCCTCAAAATTGACCAGGACCCAGAGAGCGAACAGCAGGAGCAATCCTCGCGGGGGGTGCGCAAATCCCAGGTGAAATTGGCGGCCTATTATTTGAGTCGGGGGGACAAGGAACTGGCGCGTTTCATTTTTCAGGATATGCACCAGGAACCCTACAGCCGCATCCAGGTCATCTGCGAAGAATTGCTGGCAACGGCAGAGGATTTTTGGGAATTTACCGACCGCGGCGAGAGTTTTTACTATCTGGAACCCGCCTTGCATCCCTACGTGCGGGAATTTTTCAGTTGGTTTGCGCCGCCAGCAATTCCGACTCCGGGATGAGGTCGTAAGGGGCAGGCAGAATCAGGGACTGGCCGGTCATCTCCGCGGGTTGGGGCAAGCGCAACAATTCCAAAATCGTGGGAGCGACATCGGCCAAGCGTCCTCCCTGCCGCAGTTGCACCGCGCCCCCATGCCCAGGGACTTTGGCCCCCTCCCCTTCTACCAAAATCAAGGGCACCGGGTTGGTGGTGTGGGCGGTCCAGGGGTTGCCCTGGTCGTCCGCCATCATTTCCGCGTTGCCGTGGTCGGCGGTAATCAGCACCGTGGCCCCCACTTGGCTGGCCGCAGCCAACAGTTGCCCCAAACACCGATCCACGGTTTCGATAGCCGTCACCGTCGCGGCCATGTGCCCCGTATGGCCGACCATATCCGGGTTGGCGTAATTGACCACCACCAGGTGATACTGGCGCGACCGCAGGGCCTCGACCACCGCTGCGGTCACCTGGGGCGCCGCCATGGCCGGTGCTTGGTCGTAGGTCGGCACCTGGGGGCTGGGGATCATCAGCCGTTCTTCCCCCGGAAAGGGCTGTTCCCGACCGCCGTTAAAAAAATAGGTGACGTGGGCATATTTTTCCGTCTCCGCCGCGCGCAACTGCTTTAGCCCGTGTTTGGCCACCACTTCCCCCAGAATGTTGGTAAAGTTTTGGGGTGGAAACACCACCGGCAGCCCCAAGCTGGGGTCGTATTCCGTAAAGGTCACCACATCTAAAGGTTCCAGATAGGGGCGGGGAAAACCGGCAAAATCCCGGTCCACAAACGCCCGCACCAACTGCCGCATCCGGTCGGGACGGAAATTGTAGAAAATCACCCCATCGCCGCTTTGAATTGCCCCAGGCGCCAGCCGGGTGGGGGGGATAAATTCATCCGTCACCCCTTCTTCATAACTGCGGGTCAGAAATTCCACCGCGCCCAGGGTTGTCCCCACCCCGTCGGTGGTCATCACCTGATAGGCCGCCTGGGTGCGCTCCCACCGCTTATCCCGGTCCATCGCATAGTAGCGCCCGCTGACGGTGACAATGGCGCCGATGCCCAGATGGGTCAAATAGGCCTGCACCTTGCCCAGATATTCCTGCCCGGAGGTCGTCAGGGTGTCCCGCCCGTCGGTAATCGCATGCACACAGACCTGGCAAAACCCCTGGGCTTTGGCAAAATCCAGCAACGCCAGCAGGTGATCCAAATGGGAATGCACCCCACCGGTCGAACAGAGTCCCACCAGATGCAGATTGCCCGCCCGCTGCCGCACCCGCGCCGCCAGTTCTAGCAAGACCGGATGGCGCAAAAACTCGCCTTCCGCCGCCGCATCGGAAATCCGCACAAACTCCTGGGGGATCACCCGCCCGGCCCCCAGATTCAAATGTCCCACCTCGGAATTGCCCATCTGCCCCGCCGGTAACCCCACATCCCGCCCGGACGCCTGCAGCAAGGTGTGGGGGTAGGTCTGCCACAGACTGTCCATCACCGGGGTCTTGGCGCTGGCAATCGCATTGGCCGTTGGGTTTTCCCGATACCCCCAACCGTCCAAGATCACTAACACAACCGGAGCCGTAGGATGGGACATAGATCGTTCTCTCTGGAGATGGATGGTGTTCTTGATGGATGAATATATTTTATTTACGACCAAGTCGCCAAAAATAGCAAATGAGCACCTAGGCCCTGGCTGGGGCGACCCCTTATCCCACCCAAACCGCCACCGGTACAGCTCGCCTGGCCAAAGCACACTACCGTTGCCCAGCCCTTGGCCCTGACCCGACCCGCTGGGGGGCGTCAGAGCAACTTCACCTGCTTAAACAGCCTTTTGCTGCCCACCGCAAAGGCCACCAAACCCGCCAACAGGGCAAAGTAGGTAAGAACGCTCGCCATAAACGCCGATGCCATTCGTCACATCCTCCTCCATCATACCCGCCAGGGAGAACCACCACCAACTCAAATGCCCCCGTCCCGAAAATCTAAGGATTTTATTAAAAAAACGTTTTTTCCCCACCCCCGGCGCCCCATTGTAACCTCCGGCACTGGATTTTTGCGAAAACCAGGGTAGTCTAGTGGTGTCATTCCCTTGCTGCGCTTCCCCAGCCGGAGCATCATCCATGCGCCGCGACCCGTTTGCCTATAGCATCACCGACATTCCCGAACCAACAGCCAGTGGGACACCGGATTTGGTGCGGCTGTACCTCCAGGAAATTGGGCGCGTCGAACTGCTGAGCCGGGAAGAGGAAATTGCCGAAGCCCAACGGGTACGCAAATACGTGCAACTGCGGGAATTGGCCCAGCAGGTGGCGCAGGGGCATCAGGCCGCACCACCAGCACACCAGGCTTTGTTGCGGGAGTATTTGGCCCTCAGTCAACTGCGGGAGCAACTTACGGCCCAGTACGGCCATCGTCCCACGCCGCAACAATGGGCGCAAGCGGCAGGCCTCAGTGCCGCTACCCTCAAACAAACCCTGTCCCAGGCCCGCAGTTTATGGGCGCAGTTGGCAGGCATTACCCCCACCGAGCTGGCCCACATCGAACAAGAGGGCTTGCGTGCCAAAAAACACATGCTCGAGGCCAATCTGCGGCTGGTGGTCTCGGTGGCGAAAAAATACCAAAACCGGGGCCTGGAACTTTTGGATTTGGTGCAGGAAGGCACTCTGGGACTTGAGCGAGCGGTGGAAAAATTTGACCCCGCCAAGGGGTATCGCTTCAGCACCTACGCCTACTGGTGGATACGCCAAGGCATTACCCGGGCCATTGCCACCCAGTCCCGCCCCATCCGTTTGCCGGTCCATGTGATCGAGAAATTAAATAAATTGAAAAAAGCCCAACGCCAGGCGGCGCAAGTCCAAGGGCACAGCCCCAGCCTGCAGGAAATTGCCCAGGAGATGCACCTGACCCCGGATCAGGTGCGGGAATGGTTGGCCTGCATCCCCCGGGCGGTCTCCCTGGAAACCCGCGTGGGACGGGAACAGGACACGGAATTGGGAGAGTTGCTACAAGCAGACGCCCTTTCCCCCGAAGAAAAACTGCTCCACGAGGCCTTGCATCAGGATTTGCAGGAACTCATGGGCGAGCTCACCTTGCGGGAACGGGATGTGATTGCCATGCGCTACGGCTTGCGGGATGGGCATATTTATTCCCTGGCCGAAATTGGCCGCGCCTTAAATTTATCGCGGGAGCGGGTGCGGCAAATCGAAACCAAAGCCATGCAAAAACTGCGGCAACCCAAACGGCGCAACCGGATGCGGGCGTATCTGGACGCTCTCAATTGAGGAACGTTGGCTACGTCCTGGCCGTGATCACCTGGCGGACCCAAGCCGCCGTAAACGGCGCCAGTAAAACGCCATTGCGGTAATGTCCGGTTGCCCAGAGGATGTGCGGCTGCTGGGGGTCACGCTGCAAGCGGGGCGCCGGTTGGCCCACAGGCCGGGGGCGTAACCCATACCACTGCCGCTGCCAAGGTCGGCCCCGCAAAAGGGGACATAAACCGGTTGCGCGGTCCCAAAGCTGGGTTAACTGCACCGGGTCGGGCAGGGGTGGCTCGGCCGGGGAATATTCCACCGTCGCACCCACCCACACCACCCCATCCGCCTGCGGTACAATTGCTGTCTCTTGTCCATATACCACGGGATAGGTGGCCAATTCGGGACAGACCACGGCAATTGCCTGCCCCAGCACGGGTTCCAACGCAAAGGGCGCGGTTAATCCCCCAAGTTGCGTCGAACCCAAACCGGCACAGACCACCAGCCAGTCGCAGGCATGCAGGCGATCCGGCAATTGCAAGCGGATGGGTGGCCCTGGGAGGACCCGGACCACGGGCGTCTGGTAGTGTACCTGCACACCCTGCTGCTGTGCCCTGGCCAGCCACTGTTGCGTAAGCGGGATGGGCTGCACCTGCCGTTCCTGGGGTGAGAACACCGCACCGACCACCTGGGTCGTATCGAGGTGGGGAAATTGCCTTGCCACCATCTGCGGGGTGAGGGGCTGGAGTCCCCAACCCTGGCGCCGGGGTAAAAGGTTGTGCACGTGCTGCCAGGTCTGGGGGTCGTGATAAAGATGCAGAATGCCTTGGGCGTTGCCGGGGAGCGGGAGGCTGGTTTGCATTTCGCGATAGCGTTGTAAGCTGGCAAGGCGTTTGGCTGCGCCCCGCTCACTCAGAACCCCCATAAGCAAGCCCAACGCGGCGGCGGTGCAGCCCTGGGCAGGGGCGGCTTGCGCTTCAAAAACGTGAATTTCTCCCAGGCCAGCAAGTTCCTGGGCGATGGCAGCGCCAATGACGCCGGCGCCAATAATGGCAATCTGCTGGGTCACACCACCAACTGTACTTGGGAACCTTGGTCGGTTTTGCGGACTTCGAGGCGGGTTGGGAAGGCTTCTTTGAGGTTGGGCATGTGGGTCACCAGGAGAATGCAGGCGTATTCGTCAGCAATGGCGCTGATGGCGGCAATCAGCCGGTCACAGCCCTGGGCGTCTTGGGTGCCAAATCCTTCATCCACAATTAACAACTGCAAGGTGGCGCCTGCCCGTTGGGTGAGTAAGCGCGCGAGGGCCAACCGGATGGCAAAATTTACTCGGAAGGCTTCCCCGCCGGAGTAGGTTTCGTAGGGACGGGTGCCTTGGGGGTCGGCAATAAAAATGTCGAAGGTTTCGGCCAGTTGATTTTTTTGACTGCCGCTTTTGACGGGTTTTTGGGTTCTAAATTTGACGTGGAGTTGGTGGTTGGTTAGCCGCCCTAAAATGTGGTTGGCGGTGGCTTCCAATTGGGGCAATACTTGTTCAATCATCAGGGCTTGAATGCCGTTTTTGCCAAAGGCTTGGCTCAAGGCGTGATAGATTTGATATTGCCGTTGATGGTGGGCCAGTTGCTGTTCGTTTTGCCGGTATTTTTCCCGTAGTTGCCCTAGTTGCTGTAGCCGTTCTTGCAAGGTGCCGCTGTGAATGTATTGGTTGTGTAATTGCTGTTGTTCGGCCTGGATTTGGGCGGTGAGGGTGGCAAGGGTGGCGCTCAGGTCGGGTAGGGCGGCCAGGGTCGCCTGGATGGCGGCGATTTGTTGCGTCAGTTCCTGCTCCCGCTGGGCCAGGTGGGCGGCGGCGGCGGCCAGGTGTTCCCATTCCTGCTGGAGGCGGGGGTATTCCTGCTGGGTGTGCTGGAGTTCCTGGTACCGCCGGGGGATGTGCTGCGCCTGCTGTAACTGCTGGCGGATGGCCTGGTGGGCGGCGGGGTCGTAGGCCAATTCGGCCAGGGATTGGGCAAGACGGTCCAGTTCGTAGCGCAGGGGTGAATCGTGGGTGGCCTGGTGTATTTGCCGGTCTAACTCCTGGGCTTTTTGTTCTAACTGCCGCAACTGTTCACAGATCAGGTGGTACTCTTTTTCGGCGTTGTGCAGTTGTGCCTGTTTGAGTTCGGCCCAGCGCCATTTTTCCACTTCCGCCCGCGCGCAGATGTGGGCCTGTTCGTCGTAGTTGAGGGCGGCAAGTTGGGTAGCCATTTGCTCGAGTTCGGGGCTGTTTTCCGGTTGGGCCAGGGCGGCTTGAAGTTGGGCAATTTGGGCTTGGGTTTGCTGAATCTGGGCCTGCAATTCCTGCTGTTGTTGCCGCTTTTGCTGGAGTTGGCCGAGCTGTTGATTGAGGGGTTCGCGGGCTTCCCACTGTTTTTTGACGTCCCGATATTCCTGCCGTAATACCTGGATTTCCCGTTCGGTGACGGTGATTTGTTCTTGGGTGAGCCAGATGGCTTCTTCGAGTTCCCGCCGTTCCTGTTCTTGTTTGTGGTGGACCCGCTGCCAATCTTCCGGGGCAAGGGGACGCTCGCACAAGGGGCAGATGGCTTCCGGTTGCTTCATTAGCTGCATTTTTTGTTCCAATTGGGCCAATTGGCTGCGATAGTGTTCTAGGCGGGCTTTGAGCTGGTCTTGGAAACTTTTGCGTTCTTTGCCTTTTTCTTCGACGTGGTCTAAATACACCTTTTTTTTGTCCAATTCGGCCAACTGCTGGGTGAGGGTCGCTGCCTGTTGCTCCAAATCCCCAAGTTGCGCCAGTTGCTGTTGCCAGTGCTGGAGTTGCTGCTGCTGGTGTTGGAGTTGGGCTTCCCGGCGGGCGCGCTGCTGGTGCTGTTCCTGGAGGAGTTGCTGGTAACGGGAAAACAGGGGTTTGTACTGTTCGGCCAGGCGGTCGAGGTGGTCGAGATGGGCGCGGGCTTGGGCCAGTTGGGCCAGGGCGGGGGCGAGGTTGGGGGCTTCTTGGCAGGTAGCGGCCAGCTCTGCCTGACGCTGGCGGCGGACTTGGTATGCGCTGTGGCAGTCCTGTTTTTGCAGTTCGAGTTCGTGGAGGCGGCGCTGGTATTGGGCCTGGAGGTGGTTGTATTCTTGTTGGAGTTGCTGCTGCTGCTGGGCTTTTTGGTTGTATGCCTCTTCCTGGTGTTGCCAGGCGATGTAGGTGTGGTAGGCCTGGGTAATTGCTTCCTGCTCGGCCAACAGGGCGGCCAGGTGGTCCAACCGCTGGCGGAGGCGTTCTTGGGTGGCTTGGTTTTGGGCTTGGTCCTGACGGAGTTGACAGCGCTGGTGTTCGAGCCATTGCTGCTGTTCGACCCACTGTTGCCGTTGCTGTTGGTGCTGTTGGCACTGCTGGAGTTGCTGGTGTAACTGCGCCAGCCGGGCCTGGGTGGCCTGAATGTCCTGTTGCAGGGCCTGGTATTCCTGGCGGATTAGGGGTTCTTGCGCCAATTCCTGGGCTTGGGTCAGCAGGGTTTGCTGTAAATGTTTCACCTGCAATTCGTGGTCGTTGGCACGTTTTTTCGCCTGTTCGGCCAATTCGTCGTAGTGGTCCAGTTGCAATAAATTCGTCAGTACCTCTTTGCGTTTGCTGGGGGTTTTGAGCATGAATTCGTCGGCGCGGCCCTGGCGGAGGTAGGCCGAATGGATAAAGGTGGTGTAATCGAGTTTCAATTCCCGGTTGATCAACTCCTGGGTCTCTTTGAGGCTCCGTTGGGTGAGGGGATGCCAGCGCCCCTGGCCCCACACCTGAAATTCCAAGCTGGTATGACCCCGGCGGCGCGCCCGGATGACCCGGTAGGTCTGCTGGCCGCAACTGAAACGAAAGTCCACTTGGGCTTCCGTACTGCCGGTGCGGATCACATCGTCGGCGCTGGCGGCCCGCGATTCTCCCCACAAGGCCCAGGTGATGGCTTCCAGCAAAGAGGATTTGCCTGCACCATTGGGGCCACAAATACACACCACATGCAGGCCGCTGAATTCTAACGTGGCCTGCCGATAACTGAGGAAATTTGTGAGGGTTAATTGCCGGGGAATCACAAAATTTGGGGTGCGGGAAAAGTTAGGCGTTGCGATACGGTTTTTCCCCATGATAGCGCAAGCTTCCTAAGGCTCCAAGCGGGGCATAGGAAGCGTGGGAAGCATATTTATGTATCAGCGTGACCGGCTGGGGGTGGGGGCAGCAATCCCAAACGTTGCAATTCCTGTTGCAATTTTTCGCCCGCAGCTGACCCCTGTTGCTGATACAAAGCGATGGCGGTTTGCCAATGGGTTTGGGCGCGACGTAAATCCCCCAAGTGACACCAAACGATGCCCAAATTTTGGTGGGCGGCGGCCAAGGTAGGGTCGAGTTCTAGGGCTTTTTGGTAGGCTTGGACGGCAGCCGGCAGTAGCTTTTGCGCCTTGAGGGTCAACCCCAAGTTGTAATAACCCGTTGCCCAGGTGGGGGCCAGGTGAACCACTTGCTCAAACAGGGTACGCGCTTGGGCCAACGCCCCCTGTTCGTGGTAAAGGCTGCCGAGGTTGGTGTAGGCCCCCAGTTTCACCAAGGGCGGGCAAGCGGTCTGGATGGCCTGTTGGTAATGGGTTTCGGCCTGTGGCCACTGCCCCTGGCGCCCGTAGAGCAAGCCCAGATGGAAATGCAGTTCGTACTGCACCATCGGTTCGGGGGGGTGCAAGGCCAATCCCTGGGTCAACCAGGTCAACGCCTGCTCCATCTGTCCTTCTGCCAGGTACAACGCCCCCAATTTGGCGCAGAGGTAGGCATCCTGGGGCTGACGCGCCGCCGCTTGGGTCAAAATCCGCATCATCCGGGCCTGTTTCTGCCGTTTCTCAATAGCAGCGGGGGTATAGCCCCAGTGCCGGAGGGCAACGGTCGCTAACTGTCCCACCCGCCAATGGGGTTCCCGCGCCTGAATCTGGGTAATGCTGTCGTCAATCAATTCGTGATACGCCCCTTGAAAATAAATATCCCGGCGGTTGCGAAACAGACGGGACACCAGGGTGTAGGGGTTTTGCTGACTGCCCAGTTCCTGGCGCACCAACTGCACCGCCAACAGGGTGGCATCCTGCACCACCTCGCCCAGGAGGGGTACTGCCTCAGGAAGCACCACCTCGTCCGCATCCAGTACCAAAATCCAATCCCCCTGCGCCAAAGACAGGGAATAGTTGCGGGCGGCGGCAAAGTCATCCTGCCAGGGAAAAAACGCCACCTTTGCCCCCATCTCCTGGGCAATCCGTACCGTATCATCCTGGGAACCCGTATCCACCACCACCACTTCCGTTACCCAATCCCGGACACTGGCCAGACAGACAGGCAACGCCTCCGCCTCATCCCGGACAATCATGCACACACTAATCGGCAGCCCCATCTTCTGTCCTCCGGCGACATGGTTTCCTAGCTGTCTTCCCTATCGCCATCGTAAAGAATGGAGAATAACCGCCGCAGGAGCGCCCAGAACAAAATTCTGCAAACCACAGCCGCCAGGGGAGTAAAACCTTCCGCTCAGCGAGGGCAATTCTCCCAACCAGAGAGTAACGCTATCTCATTGCTGATGCAGCCTGACATAACATGAATCAATCAAAAAATAGATTGATACAGAAACGTTGCATCTTAAGATTTTGAGGGTTTGTGCCAAAATGGGCATCGAGCCTCATGATACAAAGCATTGTCATTAAGGCGCTCCACTCTCATTGATAGTCATTCCCAACAAGTTTGCAACGTTCGCCTTGACCTGTAAACCCTGTCCTAGGGATACGGTGATGACCAGTGCCTCAACCTGTTGCATTTGCTTGTGAAACAACTACTTGATAATGAGCAAGACCAAGCGAATTCTTGCAGGACTGCCCTGGTGATTGGATTGTTTTACAGAACAGCTATATCTGCACCTGTTGGGAAAGACGGGCAATGATCTGGGGTTTGAGGCGTTCGTATTCCTGGCGCAGCAGATTTCTGCTCAAATCGGGCGCCGGAGCCAGGCAGGAAATTTGGCCCTGATCCGCCCATTCCTGGAGCAACGGACGTTGGGCCGTAGCAATGGAAACCTCCAGGCGATGGCGAAACTTGCCCGGTTCTTCGAGGCTGAAAAGCAGCAGATAGTAATGGCCGATTTCCCCCAAATAGCGGCAGAGTTCCTGACCCTCAGGCCGTTTCAAATCCAGGTAGCAGGGAAGCCACCGGGGTTCCTGTTTTACCTGGTACAAGGCGGTAATCCACAGCACCATCGGGTGGGGCGAGGCCACAAACAGAAATTGGTTGTAACAGCGGTTCAATACCCGTTGGTTGATTTCCTCCTGGGGCAGCATCGCCCACAGACTGGGAATGCGGGCAGAACCGACGGGAATCAATTTGGGAAACACAATTTTTTGGATCGGTTTGTCTGGGGGCCAACTGAGCAAATCCCAGGCCTCTGCACGGCGTTCCAGGCTGGGGCCGGTGAACACCTGGGGATGGTACGTCTGGTCTGCCGGGAGGGTGGGACTGGCCTTGGGACGCAGACTTTGTTCGACGCGGTCTAACCCCTGAATGACTTCCCCCATGTTGGCGGGGCGGTCCTTGGGGTCCTTGGCCAAACAATGCTGGATTAGGCGTTCCAGTTCGGGATTGGCGGGCAATTTGGGGTTGACCGACTGGAGCGAGGGAGGCGCCTGCAGGTGGTGCGCCCGGTACCAGGCCCCAATGGACTCGATGGGGGCTTGAATCGGTACTTGACCCGTGAGCATCTCGAACATCATCACCCCAAAACTGTAGATGTCCGAGCGTTGATCCAAACTGCGACCTTCGAGTTGCTCCGGCGAACAGTAGGCCAACGTGCCCGTAAAATGGGAGGTTTGGTTGCTCTCGGGGTTTTCGTTGACAAATTTGGCAATCCCAAAATCGAGAATTTTCGCCAGCATTCCCAACCCTGGGTCTCTGACCACAAAGATATTGCTGGGCTTAATATCCCGATGCACCACACTCCAGACCTGCCCATCCACCACAATTCCCTGGTGCGCCGCCTGCAACCCGCGGGCCACCTGCTGCGCCAACGGCAAAAACTGTTCCAGCGTCAGGGGCTGGACATCAATCATTTCCCGCAGACTTTCCCCCTGCAAATACTCCATCACATAAAAGGGCAATTCCGTCTCGCTATCTACCCCGTAATCCGTCACGCGGACAATGTGAATACTTTTATTCCCCAGCAGGGCACAGGCGCGCGCTTCGCTGGCAAAGCGTTCTTTCCCTTTGTCGTCCATCAGGGCCTGGGAAAGAAATTTCACCGCCACAGGCACCCCCCCCAACACCGTATCGGCAGCCTGGTACACTTTACCCATGCTGCCCCGACCGACAATGGCCTGGAGCTGATAGCGTTTGGCCAATAGGCGACCGATCCAGGGGTCCTGCACCTTTGTCACGCTAATTCCCCCCTGCACCCCATTGCCTGCTCAGTGCCACTGCTTCTATCCTACACAAAGCGCTGGTTCTCAGATAGCGGATTGTGGGTGGGGGGTTCGGTCAAACCATAAGTCTGCAAAAATTCTCTTAATTGGGCATAGGAACTCCCCCAAACCGGCAACGGCGCGGTGGTGTATTTCAACTCAACCTGCCGGGGCTGCAACCACGTGGCCAATCCCGCCAACTGCAAATACTCATAGGTGGCTTCCCCCACCAACATATCCAGGTCCAGGG
>Ga0197142_1000252_pt1 | contig 48903 bp, 51 predicted proteins | sample GBS60_MetaG_FD_148614 | JGI IMG/M metagenome (GOLD analysis project Ga0197142, IMG submission 148614) | Sediment microbial communities from Great Boiling Springs, Gerlach, Nevada, United States - GBS 60_MetaG | ecosystem: Environmental > Aquatic > Thermal springs > Hot (42-90C) > Sediment... | reverse complement strand
CGGCATCACACATTTGCAAAACAATCCGATATTGATGCCAACGGCAATTTGATGCCAACGGCATCACACGTTTATAGAAAAACGATGACGCAATAAATTTTTGATGCCAACGGCATCACACATTTACCAAAAAAATCCGATATTTGATACCAACAGAATCACACATTTGTAAAATGTCCACCTATTCACAGATTTATATTCAGGTTGTATTTGCCGTAAGAGGCAGGGAGAGCCTGATTCACCCTAATTGGGAAGAGCGTTTGTATCAATACATCACGGGCATTGTTCAAAACAAAGGACAGAAGATGCTTGCCATCAACGGTATGCCCGACCACATTCATTTTCTGATTGGCATGAAGCCTTCATGTTGTCTATCTGAATTGGTGCGGGAAGTCAAAAAGTCGTCTAATGCCTTCATCAAGGAGGAGAAATTAACGCCATTTCAATTTCATTGGCAGGAGGGGTTTGGTGCATTTTCTTACAGCCATTCGCATTTAGATAATGTAATTCGTTACATTATGAACCAAAAAGAACATCACCGCACCAAGACATTTAGAGAAGAATACATGAGCTTTTTGGAAAAATTCAATGTAGAATACAATGAGAAATATCTGTTTGAATGGATTGAATAGTGCGATGCCTTCGGCATCGGTTTTGGAAATTGGGTTGCATTTTTCTATAAATGTTTGAATCCCTTCGGGATTCATGAAACGATGCCAACGGCAATTTGATGCCAAAGGCATCACACGTTTATAGAAACGGAAAACAACACCATGAATCTGATGCCAACGGCATCACACATTTACCAAAAAAAATCCGATATTGATGCCAACAGCAATTTGATGCCGCAGGCATCACACGTTTATAGAAAAACGATGACGCAATGAATTTTTGATGCCAACGGCATCACACATTTACTGCCGCAGGCATCACAGATTTATAGCCATGAATCACGAAACAAACAACACCTCTACCATCATTTCCAAAGTCTGGAACTTTGCTAATGTTTTGCGAGATGACGGCGTAGGCTACGGCGATTATTTAGAGCAAATCACGTATTTGCTCTTTCTAAAACTCGCCGATGAATTTAGCAAGCCTCCTTACAACCGAACCTTGCCTATTCCAAAGGAATACAGTTGGGAAAGCCTTACGGCAAAAAGTGGCACAGAATTAGAAGACCATTACTCGCATCTTTTGCGGGAACTTGCAAAAACCAAAGGCATTTTAGGGCAAATTTTTACCAAAAGTCAAAACAAAATCCAAGACCCAGCTAAACTTTCAAAACTTATCAAGATGATTGATGAAGAAGAGTGGAGCCTTTTGAGTGCCGACATCAAAGGTGAAATCTACGAAGGGCTTTTGGAGAAAAATGCCGAAGACACCAAAAGCGGAGCAGGGCAGTATTTTACGCCGCGTCCTTTAATTCGTGCTATTGTAGAGTGTGTGCGACCTGAACCGATGAAAACCATTGCCGACCCAGCGTGTGGCACGGGCGGTTTCTTTTTAGCCGCATATGATTTTATTGCCCGCAATTACGACCTAAACCGAGAGCAAAAAGAATTTTTGAAACTGAAAACCTTTTATGGAAATGAAATTGTCCAAAGCACCCGCAGGCTATGCCTTATGAATCTTTTTTTACACAATATAGGCGATTTTGAAAGTGAAAATTTTATTTCACCCAATGATGCTCTTATTTCCGATACAGGTTTGCGAGTAGATTATGTTTTGACCAATCCACCTTTTGGCAAAAAAAGCAGTATGACTTTTACCAACGAGGCAGGCGAACAAGAACGCGAAGAGCTTGTCTATAATCGTCAGGATTTTTGGGCAACGACCAGCAACAAGCAATTAAACTTTTTACAGCATATTCGCACGATGCTAAAAACCGATGGGCGTGCGGCAGTGGTTTTGCCTGATAATGTGTTATTTGAAGGCGGGGCAGGGGAAACGATTAGAAAAAAATTATTAGAAACGACGAACCTGCATACCATACTTCGTTTGCCGACAGGGATTTTTTATAGTCAAGGAGTGAAAGCAAATGTTTTGTTTTTTGATAACAAGCCTGCTTCGTCTTATCCGCAGACGAAAGAGGTTTGGATTTATGATTTTAGAACAAATATCAAATTTACCCTGCGAAAAAATCCTTTGCGTTTTGAAGACTTAAAAGAATTTATTGAGTGTTACAATCCGAGCAATATCTATCAGCGGAAAGAAACCTACCACCCTGAAACGAATCCCGAAGGGCGATGGCGGAAATTCACCTACGAAGAAATTATACAGCGAGACAAAACGAGTTTAGACATTACTTGGATAAAAGATAAGAGCCTCACTGACCTCGACGACTTGCCCGACCCCGATGTATTGGCGAATGATATTTTAGAAAACCTACGCTCGGCAATAGATGACTTTGAAGCAATCGTATTGGCTTTGAATGGAAAGGAGTAGTTTCTTTCAAAGCATAGCAAGGGTGTTGCGTGAGTTAGCCCGCAAGTTGAAGCCCTTGTAAAGGTGATGAAAGATGAGCCTACACGAACCGAACTGCTTGGGTGCATAGATTCTCTCTTTAAGGCCGCAACGAGTAATTTTCAACAAACACCTTGTCCCACGAAAGCGATTGAACCAGAGATGGTTGCCTCAGTTCTGCTTTGGCATTTTCTTTTGCTGATTCATCCACATGCGGAACGCTTTTGCGGTTAAAGCTTCCACTTTGACATGCAATAAGCACCACCAGCAAACTTTTGACAGTGGATTTATCGGAGCGAGACATAGCGGCGATGAGTTTTTTATGGCGAGTCGCTTCAAGTTCAATTTTGTTCAAGGCCTCTTGAATTTTTACTGCTGTAGTGCGAAGTCGCCGCTTAATCTTTTCAATTCGTTTTTATCTTTCCAATCCGCGTTCTTTCAAGAAGGCTTTAAGTTTTTCGAGCGTCAGGTTTTCCACATACTCATAGTTATTGACTTGCATGGCGGGGGCGGTGCCACAACTGCCCAAACATTCGGCTTCTTCGAGCGAGAGCAAGCCATCGGGCGTGACGTCGCCGTTGCCGATGTTGTAGGTTTTTTTGATATAGGTGTAGAGTTCATATGCGCCGCAGAGCATGCAAGAGATGTTGGTGCAAATGGCAAGGTGCGTTTTGCCCATGGGTTTTTTCCAATACATGGTGTAGAAACTGGCAATGCCATAGACATCGGCGCGTGGCATGGGGATTGTATCGGCAACAAGGTTCATGGCTTCAATTGAGAGCCAGCCGAATTTTTCTTGGGCATACCACAAGGCGGGCATCACTGCCGACTCTTTTGCGGGATAGCGCGAGACAAATTCGGCGATTTTCTGTTTATCTTCTTCGGTGAAAACAATCTTGGAAGGGTCTTCGGCGTGGAGGGCGTGAAATTCTTGCACGCCGGTTGATGGCTCTAAACTATCGCCGTGTTTGCCTTCGCCGAAGCGCGACGGTTTTCTGTTGTGATGATTGTTTCCGTTTGTGATAGACATACTGCTCGATGATTGAAGTTAGAAGACTACTTATCGGCTTCGCCCATCACGGGGTCAAGCGAGCCGATATTAACGACGACATCAGCAATCAAGCCGCCTTCAACGAGGTGAGGCAAGGCTTGAAGGTTGCAGAAGGAAGGACTGCGAATTTTCATGCGCCATGGGAAGCCACTGCCATCGGATTGAATGTAGAAGCCAAGTTCGCCTTTTGGGGCTTCGATGGCGTGATAAACTTCACCTTTGGGCAATTGCAAGCCTTCGTGCGTCATCATAAAATCGTGAATGAGCGCTTCCATTGAGTGATAAATTTCGCCTTTCCAAGCATATGTCTGTTTGGCGTTATCGACGCGCACATCGCCTTTGGGCATTTTGCGCAAGCATTGCTCAATCAGGCGCAGGCTTTGTTCCATTTCTTCCATGCGCACTAAGTAGCGGGCATAGCAGTCGCCATTTTCGGCGGTCGGCACATCAAATTCCAAGTCTCTGTAAGCAAGGTAGGGCTCGGCTTTGCGAATGTCATAAGCAACGCCACTGGCGCGAAGGTTTGGACCTGTAATCCCATAATCGATGGCATCTTCTTTGGAGATCACGCCAATGCCTTCGAGGCGTTCAATGAAAATGCGGTTGCGGTCTAAAAGCCTTCGCCATTCTTTGAGCTTTGGGCGAAACTCTTTGACCCATGCTTTCACAAACTGAACCGTATCTGCAGAGATATCGCTGGCTACACCACCAACACGGCAGTGCGAGACTGTAAAACGCACACCCGTGAGTTGGTCAAAGAAATCATAAATTTTTTCGCGCTCTTCAAATGTCCACAAAAACATTGAGACGGCGCCCGTATCCATGACCATTGTGCCGAGCCAAAGGAGATGCGAAGAAATACGCGCCATTTCACAAGCCAGCGTGCGAATGTAGGTTGCCCGTTCAGGAACTTGAATGCCCGCCAATTTCTCCACGGCTAAACACATCGCCGTGTTGTTGGAATAGGGCGACATGTAGTCCAATCGGTCGCTATAAGGCATCCATTCATAGAAGGTTTTATTCTCGGCCAGTTTTTCCATGCCTCGATGCAAGTAGCCGAGTTCAGGCACAGCACTGACAACCGTTTCGCCATCGAGTTTGAGTGCAACGCGTAGAACGCCGTGCGTCGCAGGGTGTTGCGGACCCATGTTCAAAATCATCGTTGATTCCAACGGGTCATCGTCTATGAAGGTTGTGTCTCTATCTTCGAGCGTTTGATAGATTTTTTGTTGCCGCTCAACGAGGCGAGTCTCACGGTCTTTCTTGGGTTTGGCAACTTGCTCAATGCCATTGATGTATTCGGGTTCAGCGTGTAATGACATAACACAGAAGGATTAAGATTACTCAAAAATGGTGCGTAAGTTTAGTTCAAAAGTTTTTCCGTGTGCCAAATCGTAGCAAAGCGTTTCGTCTTTTGAATAAACGGCAATCATATCGTAGCCTTCTTTTGTCAGGCGATAGAGTTCAATTTGTTCGGCTTCGGGCGAGACAATCCAATACGAGGGGATTTTGGCGTCTTGATACAATCGGAATTTCGTTTGTCGGTCGCGCTTAACACTGCTCTTTGAAAGAATTTCCACAACCAAATCTGCATAGCCGTTGATTTCAAGGGCTTTAGCGCGTGAGGCGTGTTCTTTGGAAAGGAAGATGATGTCAGGTTGCGTGGTGTTTTTGCCGAGTTTCAAATCGGTAGGTGTGCCAAAGACTTCACCAAGGTGATGTTGATTCACAAAATTCGAGAGTGCAACAAGCAATCGGCTCTGAATGCGTTGGTGTGTGATAGAGGTTGGCATATCCAAAATAATGGTTGCACCTTCGGGAAGGTGCGCGTCTTCGGGCACCACACGCACGATGATATCGCCGTTGAGAAACTCAATGAAGTCGAAACCACCCTTGTCAGAGTGCATGGCTTCATAGAACTTGCGCTGTTGCTCAATCCAAGCCTTTGAGCGAAGTTTGGGGCGCGCGATTGGCGCAGAAAGTTTGTTTGCCCTAGCCATCATCGTTTCAGATTCTTTCGCCACTGTTGAATCGCGTTGCCGCGTGTTTGTTTTGTGCGCGCTCATCAATGTCAGGAAGCGGAATGCTTCCGGGAACACCAATTAGCGGGAAATCTTTGCGGAGCGGATAGTATTCAAAATCTTCGGGCATATACATGCGGCGCAAGTCAGGGTGCCCTTCGAAGCGAATGCCATACATATCGTAGGTTTCGCGCTCGTGCCAATTTGCCGCTCGCCAAACGCTGGTCACGCTTGGCACAACGGGGTTTTCCTCACCCACGCGCACCTTCAAGCGCAGGCGCAAGCACTTCTCGAGGTTGGTGAGGTTGTAAATCACTTCAAAGCGCTCTTCTTCAGTGAATCGGTCGGCTCCGCAAATATCGGCGCAGTAATTGAACCCATGCTCTTCTTTGAGTGAGCGGCAGAGGTCGACAATCGCCGATGTTTCTACCAAGAGCGTGGTTTCGCCGCGAAATTCAGTTACACTGCGAATGGCACTACCAAACTTCGCTTGAAGTGCCGCAACAATCTCACGAATCATCTTTGTAAGACTAGTTTTTCTTTCTCGACTTGCGTCTTAACATCAACAAAATGGTCTTTAGATAAGAGCGCATCTCGGAAAGTGTTTTTCTCTTTTTTGATTTTCTCTTGAATTTCCATCAAGGCGTGAATGACTGCGTCGGGGCGTGGCGGACAGCCGGGCACATACACATCGACCGGAATAAACTGGTCAATGCCTTGCACCACAGGATACGAGCGAAACATTCCGCCTGTGGAGCTGCATGCCCCCATTGCAATGCACCACTTTGGTTCGGGCATTTGGTCCCAAATTTTCTTGACCACGTGCGCCATTTTGTAAGTAACCGTTCCTGCCACGATCATCAGGTCAGATTGGCGTGGCGAAAAGCGAAAGACTTCCGAGCCGAAGCGCGAGACATCGTAGCGCGGTCCTGCCATCGCCATCATTTCAATCGCACAGCACGAAAGCCCCATGGGCATCGGCCAGAGCGAATTGGCACGCGCCCAATTTGTCAGTGCATCCAGCGTGGTTGTCAGAAAGCCATCACCAAAAGGATTATGGTTTGCCATCGTTTTACAAAATTTAAGGGTTGAACTCTAAATCCACTTTCTTAATCCCACTCCAAACCGCCTTTGCGCAGAATGTAGTAGTAGCCTGCCAAAAGGAGCAGTCCGAAAGTCAGCATCGGAATGAGTCCTGAAAGTCCAAGTTCACGAAAACTCACTGCCCATGGATACATGAAAATCACTTCAATGTCGAAGATGATAAAGAGCATTGCGACAAGGTAATACTTGACGGAAACGCGTTGCTTTGCCGCGCCCACAGGCTCTAAACCTGATTCGTAGCTCGTTAGTTTTTGCTTCGTGCGCCGCTTTACGCCAATCCAGATGCCTAAGCCCGAGAGTAGCATCGCCAGCACAATCACAACGCTGATTTGGATAAAAATGGGAAGGTAGGATTCAATCATACTGCTTCGCGGTTAGTGTGAACCAATACGAGACAAAAGTAAAAGAAAGCGCCTTCTTTCTCAAATGAAGCGTTATGGGGTTTCCTCGAAAATTTCGGCTAACGAAAGCCGAATGCCTGTAGCTTCGTCAAAGAGTTCGCCCGTTGTGAAGACTTTTGGTTTTTGATTCGGCAGAAAAACCGCAATCGTTTCAATGAACGGCTGAACGAGCCAAACAGACTTAATGCCTGCGTTGAAATAGCGCACGAGTTTTTCGTCAAAGTTCTCCATGCCTTGTGTGCCTGAAAGGATTTCAATCACGGTCAGTGGCATTTCCGCAACGCGCTTTTCATCGTGTTGCCAATTTGGCTTGCGCTTCTTGAAGATGAGAATGTCGGGCGTGGCTTTTGGCGAAAGGTCAAGCGTGATTTCACTGCCAATGGTGAATTGCTTGAATGATGAGAGCAACCCGATGAGTTTTGATTGAATCAACCCGTGATTGAGGCTTGGCATGGGTTTTCCCCGCTCTTTTTCATAATCCGAAATGGCTTCGTCAGAGCGCGTTGCTACGGCTTCGATGTTTTCCATATTTCCCTCCAAGTTTGTTTATGCGACAACGGCTCGACCGCCTTGAACTTTTTCAATCTTCACACCAAGTTTGCCCAGTTTTTTGTAATCCAATCCGTTGAATGCAGGAACGCTGGTTGCAATTTCGGCGAAAATTTCACGTGCAGTTTGGTAATGCCAAGTCGCACCGAAATGTGAGGCAAGTTCTTGCAGAATTTCCCATGCGGGCTTTGCGTCGATTTTGTTCGCTTCGTTGCTCCAACGGTCAAATTGTGTGGCGTGCTTATCCAAGCGCGATAGTGCCATTTCTTTCATCAACTCGCGGTTTTGTGTTTTCAGGGCTTTGGCAGGACGCGCCAGTTGAACCACGCCTTCGAAGTTGACAAATGTGCCAATGATTTCAGCAAATGTGGCGGCTGGCAACACCACATCGGCATTTGCAGTCGTGTCAGAATTGTTGTAAGGCATCACAATCAGCGCGTCCAGTTTGAGCAGTGTATCGAGCGAAAGAAGCGACGCCATTTCATCTTCAATGCAAATCACGCACTTGATTTTGCCCAGTTTGATGGCTTCGGAGAGGTCATCGGTTGAAATACCTTTGCTTTCAATGCCCAAGAGTTCGCAGCCGGTTTTGTTTGGCGTTTTATCGGCGCGAATCAAAAGGTGGTCATCTTCGCCTTCGTAGTGTTCGATGAAATCAAGGTGTGGGGTTTGCAAAATCTCGAAGGCAAATTTTTTAGCCAGGTAATTCACTTCCAGCGAGGCTTTGGCGGATGCCATGACGAAGACTTCATCGGGCTTATATCGTTTGATAATGTCTGCCGCCTTGGCAATAGCTTCTTTCCAAGAGGTTGGAACTTGTTTGCCCTCCTGCTTGATGCTTGCGCCGTTAGCGCGATTGTCGTTTATCCAGCGGTAGTTGAGCCGTGTTTCATCGGAAATGAAGTAGCCGTTTACTTGTGGGTTGTAGCGTGGGGTAATACGCATCACGCGGTTGTCGCGAACCCAAAGGACGATGTTGGAGCATCGCGCATCATTGACGGCGATTGTATCGGTTGCTGACATTTCCCACACGCGCGCTTTGAAGCGAAAGTCGGTTGATGTCAGTGCGCCAACGGGACAAAGGTCAATCACATTCATTGCGTAAGGATTTTCATCAAGGCGTTCGGGTTCGGGCGGGTGTGGGTAGTTGTTCCAACCGCGTTGCACAATTTCCAATTCGTGTGTCTTGGTGTATTCATCAAAAAAGCGCACGCAACGGGTGCAGTTGATACAACGCTCGGCATCAAACATAATTTTCTTGCCCCACGCTTCGCGCTTGGGTTTATGGACTTTCTCAAATTCATAGCGCGAGCCTTCGGGACCGTATTTGTAGGTGGTTTGTTGGAGCGGACACTCACCGGCTTGGTCGCACGTCGGACAATCCAGCGGGTGATTGATAAGAATAAATTCTAACACGCCCTTTTGCGCTTCTCTGACAGTTTGAGAGGTGTGGTGTGTTCTAACATGCATACCGTCTGAAATTTCTGTCGAGCAGGCCGTTGTTAGTTTTGGCATCCACACAATTACAGGGTTGCCTTGTTCATCAAGCACAGGTTGTTTGGTGGCAGGGTCAATTTTCGGCGTGCCGACTTCTACCAAGCACATTCGGCAGTTGCCTGCAACCGAGAGCGCAGGGTGATAACAAAAGCGCGGAATATCGACTTGCTCAACGCCGCCACAATTCACACCGTCGGCAATTTGTATGATGCGCTGACCTTTTTCAGCGTGATATTCTTTTCCGTCAATGAAAATCTTTGGCATAGATTACTGCAATTTGGTTACGACAAGTGATGTAAAGGTCGGAAAAGTTTTCCGCACAATCAATTTCCATGACGCACACGCTTCATTTTCTCCAATTTTTTCTGACAATTTTCAGAGAAGTGTGATCTATTTGAGTATGTGTTGCAACAGAGGGTTTGGTTAAAAGGTCAGAAAGGACTACAACCTATTTTCAATCAATCGCCGTTTCCCATTGTGCGTTGTATTGTTTTGCGATGCGCTCGACTTCACGCGAGAGTTTTTCTGAAAGGCGCATTAAAACAGAGCCTTCCAAGAATCCGCCTCGCTCTTCTGTTTCCTCTAAATAACGCTTGAAATCGTGCCTCAATTTCTCTTCCAAAATCACAAGGAGAGATTGCAAGAGATGCTCTTTTGTTTCTTCATCAATCGTCTCTGAAAGTTGAATGGACACTTTCGCTTCATAGACGCTTGGCGCATAACGCGTTTGCGCTTCAAAACGATTGCCATGCCAAGCGTGTTTGGTCGTGAGGTAAAGTTGCAATTCTTTCATCGTAAATTCTTTGACACAAGAAAAGAAAAATCACCAAGAACTCAAACACCAAAAACCATGCACGCGATTCGTGTTGAGCAATATGGCAGTGCCGATGTGCTTCTTTACAAAGAAATACCAATTCCTGAACCCCAACCAAATGAAGCCTTGATAAAACTGCACGCGATTGGCGTGAATTTTATTGATGTCTATCATCGCACAGGGCTGTATCCGATTCCGTTGCCGTTCACGCTGGGACAAGAAGGCGCGGGCGTTGTGGAAGCCGTTGGCGCAGAAGTAACCGAAGTCAGCGTCGGTGAGCGTGTAGCATTTGCAGGCGTATTGGGTGCATATGCAGAATACCAAGCCGTTCAAGCCGAAAAGCTTATCAAACTGCCTGACGCAATATCCTTTGAACAAGGTGCGGCGGCAATGCTTCAAGGTATGACAGCGCATTATCTGGCTTTTTCACTGCGTCCGCTTTCCAACCGCGATACGGCACTTGTGCATGCGGCGGCAGGCGGCGTAGGTTTACTGCTCATTCAACTGCTCAAACGACTCGGCGTGCGCGTGATTGGACTTTGCTCCACCAGCGAAAAAGCTCAATTAGCAAAAGGCTTCGGCGCAGATGAAGTTATCATCACCACACAAGCCGATTTTGAAACGGAAGTCAAGAAACTCACTGACGGCAAAGGCGTGCAAATTGTCTTCGATTCAGTTGGGAAAGAGACTTGGGAAAAGAGCCTCAATGTCTTAGCGCCGCGCGGACTGATGGTAAGTTACGGCAACGCCAGTGGCGCAGTGCTGCCGTTTAGTCCGCTTCTGTTGAGCCAGAAAGGCTCGCTCTTTCTTACGCGCCCTACTCTTCATCACTACACGGCAACCCGCGATGAACTCTGCATGCGTGCAACGGAAATTTTTCGCTGGATTGAATTGGGCGAATTGAACCTCCACATCCAACACTGCTTTGCGCTCAAAGACGCGCGCCTTGCGCACGAAGCGTTGGAACAGCGCAAAACAACGGGGAAAATTTTGCTCTTTCCCTGACCAAACACTCACTCGAACTTCTTCGGCTTGGGCTTTGGCGGCGTGTAGGCAGGCTTGGGCTTCGGCTCTTCAGACTTTTTCTTGCGTTCCGTTACGATAATCGTCACCTCGATTTCATCCTCGCTGTATCCTGAGGCCTTTGCTGCACTCACAACGGCTTGATAGGCACTTTCGCTTAGCAAGGGCTTTGGCATGCCTGTGGTCTTGAAGTAAAATGTTTCAGCGCGGAAGGCTTTGGTGGAATCTTGTGCATGGGCAAAGAACGAACCACACAGCCATGCCAAAAGCACGCCAAGAAAAAATCCTCTTCTCATCGTTTCCCAGCGGTTTAGTGGTTGAAAGAAACTCCCTGCGAAAAGTAAGCAATCGCCGCAAACGAGGCAAAGAGTAGCAAAGCCAGCACAATCGTCATGTCGCTAATCCAGCGCGCGGCTTCTTGACATTCATCCTGATACGAACTGGCAATAAACATCACGGCAACGCTGTTGGAAAGCAAAAAGTAAGTGTGTTGAGGTAAAACGCCAGTGAAGGTTGCAACAAAGAGCATTAAGCCTGAAACAGCACTGCTACTGATAAGAAAAACTTTGGTGCGCCAGAGCGAAAACGTATTGGCAATCGTTTTGATGCCCGCTAATGCGTCGCCTTTGCGGTCACGAATATCCCACATCACTTCAATGAAAAACGCACATGCAAACACATAGCCCCAACACACCCACACTTTAAGCGAGAGTGGTTCGCCTTCAAAGAGTAGCGGCAAAATCACCATGGCAGTTGCCCAATCAATTGGCGGCGCCAGGTTTTTGACGATATACATATCTTTAAGTCGCCGCGCACCATTGAACTGTTGCGCCAATGCATCTGGAAAACACTTTTGGTTGTAAAGAAATCCAATCAGCGCCATCAAGAGCGTCGTTAGAAATACACGCCAACCGAAGCAGGCTGAAATCAGCAGCACCACAGCCGTCAGCACATAGAAAAAAACATAATGAATCAGAAACGAAGATTGCTTGGCAAGAGCGCAACTTTCAGGGTTGTTAATGGAGTCTTCAATCTCATCAGTGAGACGATTGTATTGGTAAATAGAAAATGTTAGCAGGAACACCACGGCAATACACCAGCAGTTTACAGGAACGCCAAAGTATAGTGGCCACATTGCCGCACCGAGCGCCGAAAGAAGCGAAAGATGAATTTTATTTCGGAAAAAATGGTTCACAAGTAGACGCAAAAAAGTTTTTTAACTTCAACAACGGAAAAGTAAGGAACATCGTCGTATATTTGCAATTCAACAATTGAAACTTTTGATGCCAGCATGAACAAACTTGACTTGATTTATAGCTCGTCCATTCTCACGCAAGAACAGGAAAGCGATATTGACACCATTACCGGCGACCCCTACAAAGTCGTGCTCTTTAACGACGATTACCACACTTTTGAAGAAGTGATTGTGCAAATTATGAAAGCCACAGGATGCACTCGGCAAAAGGCGGAAGCGCACACTTGGGAAGTCCATAACAAAGGCAAATCCATTGTCTTCGATGGCAGTCTGGAAGAGTGCCTGCGTGTGAGTGCGATTTTAGAAGAAATCCGTTTGAAGACAGAGATTCAAACTTGTTAATTTTTCAAAATTTCAGGCGCGATTTTAAGCGCATCACACGCTTGTAGGCCTCTTCAATTCGTGCCTGTGCGATATGGCCGCATTGAACCAGTCGCTTGATAGCCTCGACTGCTTTTTGGGCGATTTGTTCGTCGTAATCAAGGTTGTTACCAAAAATTAGCATATCCGCGCCTGCGTTCAGTGCCAGTTTGAGTGCCTCTTCCAAGCGGTAGTGTGCGGCGATAGCGTTCATTTGCATATCGTCGGTGCAAACTACACCATCAAAGCCCAATTGCTCACGCAGCATTCCCTGAATCACCACCTTCGAGAGCGTTGCTGGCAGTGAATCCCAGTGCGAATTGATAATGTGTGCCGTCATCACAAGGTCGGCATTGCCTTGCGAGATTAACCGCTGAAAGGGTAACAGTTCGCTTGGGGTCCAAGTCTTTGAGACATCAACGCATTCCAGATGCGAATCGCTTGTTGAAGACCCATGCCCAGGAAAGTGCTTCAAGGCGGTGAGCACATGCCTATTGCGATGCGCCTCGACAACCACGGCAGCATGCAGCGCCACACTATCAGGATTTGCAGAAAAACTACGCTCGAGTTTGGCAATGACAGGATTGTCAGGATTCACGGCGACATCGCATACAGGGGCGAAGTTTAAGTTAATGCCAAGTTCGGCAAGCAAGTTGGCTGTCTGCATGGCGTAAAGCCGTGTAGAATCAAGCGACACGTGCCGGCCCAGATACGCCGCTGAAACGGTGCGCGGAAAGCCATACTTGGGTTTTAAGCGATTGACCCTTCCGCCTTCTTCGTCAATTGCAATCAGGAGCGGCAGCTTGGCATAGGCTTGAAGTGTCGTGCAGAGCGATTTGACTTGGCGCGGCGACTGAATGTTTCGGCCTGACTGCTTTTGAAGCACATCGTAATCATAGAGAATTACACCGCCAACTCTGCCTGCGCATATGTCTTGAACAATCGGGCTTTTCTCACTGACCGAGACCCCACGAAACCCAACTATCAACAATTGTCCAATTTTTAGGTCCAGGCTATCCATGGGCTTCGCTACCAGCGCTGTGCCAGGGCCCAGCGCCAAAAAGAGCAGGAGTTGCTTCATCGCTCAATAGGTTTTTTTTGCGGCCAGCAACTCACGCACGCGTGCAAGCGCTTCATCGAGCGAGGCGGCAGGCTTTTCACGCAGTGCTTCAACTACGCCCGAGTAGGTTCTTGGATTGACATCAGCGCGCCCTGCAATTTCATCGTGTTTTGAAATAGCCAATTCAATCGTGCTTTTCAGCAACTGCCGCTGAAACGGCTTAATCAGATAGCGGAAGATTTGTACTTCGTTGATGAGCCGAATTGCAATCGCAGCATCGCGACTGCTGGAGAGCAGAATCGGCACGACCTCTGGGTAGGTGGCGCTGACTGCAACAAGAAAATCCACTGCACTTGCTGTGCCCAAATTGACCTCCGTAATCAATACCTCTATCGGCTGTGTCTTCAAAATGTTGAAGGCCTCGTTGGCATCAAGTGCTGTGTGAACAACATAGCTCGAAGCCAGTAAATCTTTGTAGGCTTGAAGATTCGCTGGGTTTGGGTCCAGAAAGAGCAAGTGATGATGTCTACTACTTTTAGGAACACTGACGCCCAGTGCGGTAAGCACGCCTGCTGAGGGGGGCATGACATCTGCTTGCTTCACTTGCACTGGCGGACTGTTCTTCAATCGTTCGGATAGTTGGCAGGCAAGCGCAACGGTCTCTTTGAGCTTTGTGCTGTTCCAAGGCTTATTGACATACCTGAAAATTTCCCCTGCATTTACAGAATCAATGATAGCGTCTAGGTCGCTATATCCTGTAAGCAGAATACGCACCGTGTTTGGCGAAATCGCTCGCACTTGTCGCAACAGTTCTACGCCCGTCATCACAGGCATGCGTTGGTCGCTGACAATCACCTCAGGCACATTGCCTCTCTGAAAATGTTCCAGAGCCTCCTTGCCGCTTGTTGCCGTCACGACATCGTAGTCCTCGAACAAAAGGCTAAGCGATTGGACAACATGAGGCTCATCGTCAACAAACATGATTTTGTGTGGCATAACTTGTCGGTTTAATGTTTGTTTTGAAAAGTTCGCTCGAACTGGCTTAGCAGAGCAAACACCTTGACGAAGGCGTTCAATCGGCTACGGGGCAAATTTAATGCCAATCGCCAAATGTTATTTAACCACACGTTCAATAAATCCACCGCCTAAAACTTCATCGCCGTTGTAGAACACGACGGCTTGGCCGGGCGTGATGGCGCGTTTTGGTTGGTCAAATTTCACCAGCACTGCACCATTTTGCTCAAGGCTCACCGTGCACGGTTCTGGGTTGTCCTTGTATCGAATCTTTGCCTCGCATCGAATGGGCTCATTAAGTTCCCCAAACGCTATCCAATTGACTTGATGAGCGATTAACGCATCGTGTAGCAAGTCTTCATCTGTGCCCACCACAATTGTATTGGTTTCGTAATGGATTTCGGTTACATAAACAGGTTCAGGTGTGGTGATGCCCAGACCTTTGCGTTGCCCAATCGTGTAGAATGGGTAACCCCGATGTTTGCCCAGTATACGTCCGTGTTTATCGACGATGTTGCCACCCGAAACTTTTTGCTCGAGCGTGGGAATGGTTTCTTTGAGAAAGCGCTCGTAGTTATTGTCAGGGATAAAACAAATTTCATAGCTTTCGCTCTTATCGGCGACTTTCAGGCCGAATTTTCGTGCCAGGTTGCGCACTTCGGGCTTTGTGAGTTCGGCGAGTGGGAAAATGGTGTGCGCCAGTGCCTCTTGCGAAATACCCCATAGCACATAGCTTTGGTCCTTGTTAGCATCCTTGCCTTTGAAGAGCCGATAGCGCCCGTCCATTTCCTTAATGCGTGCATAGTGCCCTGTGGCAATGTAATCTGCACCCAAGAGCCGTGCCCGTTGCAAGAGCGAATCCCATTTGACTTTCGTGTTGCACATCACGCATGGGTTTGGCGTTCTGCCGCGCAGATATTCGCTCTTGAAGTAGTCAATCACCGCTTCGCCAAAGTCCTCGCGAAAATCAATCGTGTAGTGCAAGAAGCCTTTGGCGACTGCCACGCTTCGGGCATCGTTGATAGACTCGAGCGAACAACACCCTGTTTCTTTCTTTGAGGATTGGCCTAACCCCGCCATGTCGTAGTCCCAAGTCTTCATAGTAATGCCAATGACCTCATAGCCTTGCTCGGCCAGCAAGCACGCCGCCACGCTTGAATCCACACCGCCTGACATGCCGACTACCACTTTTTTCTTTGCCATGTTCGTAGAAAGTTTTTATTTGAGACTCTAACGAAATCCCTTTGCCAATCGTTTGAGCCCATCGGCCTAAACGTTCTATGGGCTAAAGCGTGTTACATTTACAACCTGTCTTGCCATGTCGATTGTTCGTCTTTCTGATGTTGTCAAAATCTACAATGAGAACACTGCGCCTGTATATGCGCTTTCGGGCGTCTCGCTTTCGGTTGAGCGCGCAGAGTTGCTGGCTCTGATGGGCAGTTCGGGAAGCGGCAAAACCACGCTTCTCAACATTCTTTCGGCGATTGATTGCCCAACCAGCGGCACAGTTGAAATTGACGGGGTCAATATCGAGAAAATGAGCGAAAGAGAACTGACTGCATTCCGCCGAGAAAAAATCGGCATCGTGTTTCAATTCTTCAACTTAATGCCCACGCTCTCTGTGCTTGAGAATGTTATGCTTCCCGGCTTGCTTTTGAAGAAAAATTTCAAAGCCCTTGAGTTGCGTGCCAAAGCCCTCATTGAGCGTGTAGGACTTTCGCATCGGCTTCATCATCGGCCATTTCAACTGTCAGGGGGCGAAATGCAACGCACCGCGATTGCCCGCGCCCTAATGAATAACCCTGCTATCATTATGGCTGATGAACCTACTGGAAATTTAGACTCAAAAAATGCCGAACGGGTTCTCACACTCATTCGAATGCTTGCCGACGAAGAACGCAAGACATTTATTATCGCTACGCATGCCAAAGAAGTAGCCGACATTGCCGATAGAACCGTTGTGCTTAAAGATGGAAAAGTTGTCGAGGCATCCATGGCTGTCGAAAAGTCATCGCTCTAATCTGTTTGAAAATTCATGTACCACCTTAATTATGCCGTGATAGAAACCATCCTTGTGAACTTCATTCGCAACGAGGTTCACAAGTCTGGCTATTCAAAAGTTGTTTTAGGCATTTCGGGCGGCGTTGATTCGGCCGTCTCGTGTGCACTTGCCACCAAAGCTCTTGGCCGAGAAAATGTGCTTGCCGTCATGATGCCCTACAAAACCAGCAGTGCCGATAGTCTCCTTGATGCACAATGCTTGATTGAGCAGTTGGGCATTCCTAGCGAACGGCGAGAGATTACTGCAACCGTGGATGCCTTTTTCAGCGACAAGCCCGATGCTAACCACCTGCGACGTGGCAACGTGATGGCACGCACGCGCATGATGACACTCTACGACATTTCCGCACGAGACCACCGACTTGTGCTTGGCACAAGCAACAAAACTGAACTGCTCTTAGGCTACGGCACGCTCTTTGGCGATATGGCCTCTGCCATCAATCCCATCGGCGATTTATACAAAACCCAAGTGTGGGAACTGGCTAAGCATCTGCACATTCCATCTAGCATTATCGAGAAGAAGCCAAGTGCAGATTTGTGGGAAGGGCAAAGCGATGAAGCCGAATTAGGCTTTACATATCGCGAGGTCGATGAGTTGCTGTATAAGCTTGTTGATCTTCGCCTGCATGATGAAGAGTTGCTTGCGCAAGGCATAAAGCCTGAATTTCTCTTCAAAGTCAAGCGCCTTGTGGTGCGCAATCAATTCAAGCGACTCACGCCCGTGATTCCTAAAATTTCACTACGAACGCTTGGCATTGATTTCCGCTACGCGCGTGATTGGCAAGCTATCAAATAGCCCTTTAGGTCTCTTCCAGCAATTTACGCGGGGCTCTGATGAGCATCACCAGCGCCATTACAAAAATGGACAGCCAAACCACTCGCTTTACTGAAATACTTACCCCTTTTTTGAGCGCAATACCCAGAAATCCCCAAACAATTGCTGTCACTGCAAACAAATCGAGATAACGAAAACAAAACCATAGCGCCACCATCGCCAGCGCAAGAATTAAAAGCACCGCCCAAGCATCAGGTGTCAGCCCGCCCAGTTTCCATTTGAGCGATTGCAAGAGCATGGCCCAGTTCACAACAGCAAGGAACAGCGCCCAACCCAAAAACAGCATCGTCGGTGCGCGCAAAAACCAAACCTCACTTGGCATTGCAGTCGTGCGCAACTCTAACTGCATCGCCGCTCGTCCAAGTGCCATAGCCATCAGCACTGCACTTACCGCACTGACAAAAAGTAAATCGTAGCACCAAGTCATCGCCCACCACGCCAATAGGAGCAGAGAGACCGAAAGGTAGAAGCGAGACTTAGCCAGCCGCTTGTTTGCACGCTGTTTCGGGAAAAATTGAAAGATGCTTAACCCCAACATGCCCGCCACAATCGGGGCGAAGATGTAGAACGAAAACGCCGCTGGCGCAAGAAGTGTCGGATGAAGTGAGAGCGGCTCATGGAGGGTGTACATAAAAATGCCCTCCAAGGAAAATACATAAACCCCTGCGGTAAAGATTGAGACGAGCAATAACAACATTTTAGGCAGCAGTCTCGAAGCAGTCATTGGCACATTGCATTAGAAGCGCATAAAGATATGCACAAATTCAAGTGATTTTTTATCTTACGCAACAGCTTACCACTCGTATCAAACAAATTCAATAACCTTGCCTTGAACGCAAATTATCAGCCTGTTTATATTGACAACGAAACCTTTGTTGTCGCAATTACCGAAACCGATATTCAAGCACGCATTCGAGAACTCGGGCGACAAATTGAGCAGGATTATCAGGGCAAAACACCGATTCTGATTGGCTTGCTTAACGGGGCTTTCATTTTCATGGCAGACCTTTGCCGTGCCATCACCGCGATTGATATTGAAATTGACTTCTACAAGCTTTCCAGCTACGGCAACGCCAAAATTTCATCAGGTAAAGTCAAAATCCTCAAACCTCTTGATGCCGATATTAGCGGCAGAGATGTCATCGTCGTGGATGATATCGTCGATTCAGGGCTTTCAATGAACTACATTCGCCAAACCTTGCTCCAAAAAGAACCCGCTTCGCTCAAATTTTGCACCTTGCTCTTCAAAGAAGAAGTCTCGGAACTCAACTTTCAGATTGACTATATTGGATTCAAGATTCCGAAACATTTTGTAATTGGCTACGGTTTAGATTACAAGCAAAAGAAACGTAACTTAAAGAGTGTATATCGCCTCGTGGAATGAGTTGCCACAAGATTTCTGGAAAAATAGCAGCAACCAATCAGCAGTAACCAATCGGAAGTTGTGACTATGGCTAACCGTGAATTATTGACGAACGCTTCCTCCCAAGCCAACAATAACCGCAATCGTTTCAAGCCTGTGCGAGAAAATGAACCGATGTTTGGTGGCAGACATAATGGAGAAGAAGATAGCGTCAAGCGTGCCATACGGTTTCTGGTCTATGGCGTGCTCATCTTTGGCGTGTTTCTACTGTTACAGCGACTTTTTTCGCCTTCTGAAATACAAGCGCCTGAAATTCCCTACAACGAGTTTGCACGGCTGCTTAACCAGAACTTGATTCGCGAAGGTGTTGTTGAGAAAATTGACCCCAGCGGCACGGCCGTGTTCAAGGGCATACTCAAAAATTACGAGAACCTCACCACCATTGACCGTGTCGAAAGGCGCACCGACCGCTTCACCGTGAAACTTCCAACCTTCACCAATGAAGATGCAAAGGTTCTCATTGAGAAAGATATCAAGTTTCGCGTGGAGATTGATGATAGAGATGTCTCACAACTGTTACTGTATTTTGCTCCTTGGATTATCATTGCGCTCATTTACTTTGTTTTGATTCGCCGCTTGAACATCCAAAATGGCATGGCGCGCAATATGTTCAACTTCGGTCGAAGCCGTGCCAAGATGATTACGGAAATGGATACGAAAGTTACATTCAACGACGTAGCAGGATGCGAAGAAGCCAAAGAAGAGTTGCGTGAGGTTGTTGATTTTCTCAAATCGCCTGAAAAGTATCAGGCGTTAGGCGGAAAGATTCCGAAGGGCGTGCTGTTGCTGGGTCCTCCGGGCACAGGCAAAACCTTACTTGCTAAGGCTGTTGCAGGTGAAGCGCGTGTGCCCTTTTTCTCAATGTCGGGTGCGGATTTCGTGGAAATGTTTGTCGGTGTCGGAGCCAGCCGTGTCAGAGATTTGTTCGAGCAAGCTCGTGCCCATGCACCCTGCATTGTGTTTATTGATGAAATTGATGCTGTCGGCCGTCAACGTGGCGCAGGACTGGGCGGCGGGCATGACGAGCGCGAACAGACGCTGAACCAACTCCTTGTCGAGATGGATGGCTTCAACAGCACGGACAACATTATCGTGCTTGCCGCAACCAACCGCCCCGATGTGCTCGATTCTGCCTTGCTTCGTCCAGGGCGCTTCGACCGACAAATCGTCGTCGATAAGCCCGATGTGATTGGTCGGGAAAAAATCCTCAAGATTCACACGCGTAAAATTCCGCTGGCGAGCGATGTCGACCTCAAGGCTATTGCGAAGGGCACTCCTGGCTTTGCGGGCGCCGATTTAGCCAATCTCTGCAACGAAGCCGCCCTCATTGCCGCACGTGCCAACCGAACCGCAGTTACCAAAGCCGACCTTGAAGAAGCGCGCGACAAAGTCCTCATGGGACCAGAACGCCGAAGCATCCTCATTTCTGAAAAGGATAAAGAGGTTACGGCTTATCACGAATCCGGACATGTGCTGGTTGCCAAATTCACCAAGGGCTCTGACCCTGTGCATAAGGTTACCATTATTCCGCGTGGGCGCGCCTTAGGTTTGACCTCGTATCTTCCGCTCGAAGATAAATACACATATACAAAGGAATATCTGATTGCTATGATTACATATGCGCTGGGCGGACGCGCTGCCGAAGACCTGATTTTTCACGACATTTCCACTGGTGCGGGCAACGACATTGAACGCGCAACCGAACTTGCCCGAAGAATGGTCTGTGAATGGGGCATGAGTGAAAAACTTGGGCCACTTAACTACGGCTCCAAGCACCAAGAAGTCTTTCTCGGACGCGATTTCGGGCGCATACGCGATTACAGCGAGGAAACTGCTGTTGCCATCGACAGCGAAGTGCGCCACATCGTCATGAGTTGCATGCAAGAAGCTAAACGCATTTTAAGCGAACATATCGATATTCTCCACAGACTTGCCAAAACACTTATCGAGCGCGAAACTTTGGACAACGCAGAGATTGATAAAGTTATCGCAGGCGAAACGCTTGCACCCGTCGAGTAAACCCTATGCAGCCATCGACTTTTCAGCGAGATGATTTGGATTGTGCTTTCAATGATTGGGCTTGCCGCTGGGGTCTTATCTGGCATGTTTGGCATTGGCGGCGGCGTGTTGATTGTTCCTGCGTTAGCCTTGCTTTTAGGCTTTTCGCAACACACTGCAACGGGAACTTCGCTTTTAGTGTTCTTACTACCTGTTGGCATTTTAGGTGCGTTGGAATACTTCAAAGCTGGCAAAATTACATCTGAACACCTCAAATATGCCGCCACTATTGCATTCAGTTTATTTTTGGGGTCGCTTCTTGGTTCCAAAATCGCGCTTTCCATCTCGGAAGCGGCTCTCCGCAAAGCCTTCGCCGCGTTTTTAGTTATCGTGGCCGCTCGATTGTGGTTCAATTCTAATTGAAACAAGTTTGATTTACTCAACCAACTAATCCATCAGCAGTACCCGTGACCAAAGCAGATATTGTCGGAATCATTGCCGCTCGAACTGGCTTGACGAAACAGGAAACCGAAACCGTTGTCGACGGTTTCATACAAACAATCATCGAGTCGCTCAAATCAGGTGAGCGCATTGAAATCAGGGGTTTCGGCACCTTCAACGTGCGCAAGAAAAATAAACGCATTGCGCACAACCCCAGAACGGGCGAAAAAGTGCTCATTGAAGAAAAGTATGTTCCGACGTTCAAAATCTCCAAAGAGTTCAAAGCCGTAGTAAGCGAGAAGCTCAAGAAAGGATTGAAATCGTGAACTGGATGAAGGCACCATCAGAAGGCGTTGAGACGATGCAGACCTTCTGTCCATCGTGTGGCGTAGCTGTTGCCCCAAGCGACATGCGATGCCACAACTGCGGAAGCGATTTAATCGTCAGTGAAGTAGAAGCTCCAAGCACGCCCGCCCTCCACACTACGCTTGGCATTGCCGAAAAAACATCGGCTAAAAAAGAACAAACCGCCCTACTTATTGTCTGCACAGCGCTACTGGTGCTGTTCAGTATCCTTGGTTACCAAGGGCTGGTTTCAGGCAAGAAAGGTTTTGCGTTATCTGGCGCGGCAGGCGCTGGCACACAGCCTCAAACCCTCGCTCCATCGGTTGATTCTTTGTCTGAGGCTTTATCCGATAGACCGCCGCCGCCGAAAGTCATTACAGACAAAGCTGTCTTGGAACGGATTGCCGCGCTCACCGCCCAATATGAGCGAGAACCCGACGCGCGCCAAAAACGCCTCATTGCCCTATCCCTCTCCGAAATCTTTATTGAGCAAGAGCGCTTGGACTTGGCAGGCGAGTGGAGCCTCGCCGCCTTTGAAGCTACTGACCGCAAAGAGCACCCACTGCTGCTGCGTGCTGCAAATCTCTATGACGACGCTAAACACTACGCTACAGCCTCACAACTCTACGCACGCTACTTGGAGCTCGAGCCACACGATGCCGATGCCCGAGTTGATTACGCTATCGCCTTGCTCAATCAAGGGCTTCAACGTGAAGGGGTTTCACAGATGCGCCGCGTCGTGGATGAACACCCCACGCACCAGAAAGCCAATCTTAACTTGGGGATTCTTTATGCTCAAATCGAACGCTGGGAAGAAGCCCGAAAACTTTGGAAAATGGCTCGCGACCTCAACCCTAACAACGATGCGGGCAAGCGCGCTGCTGAACTTCTCGAACGCTACGGTTCTCAATAAACGCACCCTCAAAACCTAAGCGCCAACAGTTCAAGACCAACAACCTGAAAAGATGTATCTTGCGTTGTCAAGTTCAAGGCAATACTTTCTGCACTCACAAAACTCATTTTGTCATGAAGACGCTTCTCATCACTGGCGGCGCAGGCTTCATCGGAAGTAACTTCGTGCGTTACATGCTTCAGCACCATCGTTACCGCATTATCAATCTTGATAAACTCACCTATGCTGGTAACTTGGAAAACCTTGCTGATGTGGAATCGCACCCGAATTATCGCTTTGTCAAGGGCGATATTTGCGACCGCTTGCTGTTAGAACGGCTCTTTGAAGAAGAGCCCATTGACGCAGTGCTCAACTTCGCCGCTGAATCGCACGTTGATAGAAGCATTCTCGGCTCGCGTGTTTTCGTCGAGACCAATGTGCTCGGCACGCACACGCTCTTGGAAGTAGCCAAGCACTACGGCGTAGAACGGTTCTTGCAAGTCTCCACCGATGAGGTCTATGGCACGCTGGGCGAGACAGGCTACTTTAGTGAAGAAACGCCGCTTGCGCCAAACTCGCCTTATTCAGCCAGCAAAGCAGGCGCTGATTTCTTAGTGCGTGCTTATCACGAAACCTTCAAGTTGCCTACGCTCATTACCCGATGCTCTAACAACTACGGGCCGTATCAATTTCCGGAAAAGCTTATTCCCTTGATGATTGCTAACGCGCTGAACGATAAACCGCTCCCTGTTTATGGCGACGGCTTGCATGTGCGCGATTGGCTTTATGTCGAGGACCACTGCCGCGCCATTGACATCGTGCTGCATAACGGCAAACCCGGCGAAGTCTATAACATCGGCGGACATAACGAAAAGCGTAATATTGATATTGTCAAACTCATCCTGCAAAAACTCGGCAAACCTGAAAGCCTTATCACCTTTGTCAAAGACCGCCCTGGGCACGACCGCCGCTACGCTATTGACGCCAGCAAAATTGAGCGCGAACTTGGCTGGAAGCCTCAAGAAACCTTCGAGACTGGCATTGAGAAAACCATTCAATGGTATCTGGATCATCGCCAGTGGTGGGAACGCATCATCAGCGGCGAGTATCAAAAGTATTACGAACTGCAATATGAAAAGCGTTAGCCCATTGCTTCGCTTAGCGTGGCAAGATATTTTTCCACAAAGGCTTGTTGCTGTTTGCGCCGATACTGCATAATGAAGCGCGGGTGTTCAAGCGGCAGAATCCGTTCAAAGAAGGCATATGCATCGTTGAGCTTAGAGAAGATATCATATAGTTTGCCTGTGCCCAGACAAATTGCAATGTTGCGATTTGCACCAAAGCGCAATTGTGCCGAAATGCTTTGAACAATAAAGGGGTTTAGTTAAGGCGAAAAGTTGTGCGTCGTCGTAGAAGTTGTAGTTCTTGCCATGTCTTGTACATCCGAGCGGCGAGAGGTTGTTGATGTAGAATGTTCCGTAAAACTTTTTTGCACCGCCCCAGCGCTCTATGACGGTGTAGACAAATTCTGACGACAATTCGCGCTTGCCTGAAAGAGCATGTTCAATGCCCAGAAATGTTCGTAGCGCAAAGGGATCCGTGAATGGAATGCCTGTAACGCCGCCACCGAAGCGCCCGGGATTGATGCCCCAAAGAAAATGCGTGGCACAGTATCCGCATAAAACTTGCCAAAGAAGGTTCTCACTATCTCAAAGGTTGCTGAATGTTGATAGGGGTTCATCACTTGAATCGATGGTGGTAATGGAAAAGGGAAGTGAAGCGACTGGAAGAACCCAATTGCTTTATCGGCAAAGGTCGTCATGAGCGCTTGTGTTGTGCAGCAAATCGGACAATGTTGCGAACAATTTTCTCAATGATTTCATCAGGCACGCCGTCGTAGTGTTTAGATTTAGGGCGCAAATCGATTTGGTCGTTGATGTAATCGACAGCGACCAGTTTATCTTCTCGCGTGAGCACAATTTCCGTGGAAAAAAAGTGTAGGTTAGCAATGTTGGCAATGCGTTGCATCATGGCTTGAATTTCATCGAAGCGCACCCGTGGTTTATCTTTGTCGGAAAATGGTCGATAGATGAGCGTGGTGTCGTCCCACCACGCTATCTCAATATCACCAAAGTTCCAATACACCCGAAACCAGCATCGCCAGCCGTAGAGGTATTTTGGATAGACGCGCTCTTGGGCAAGATAAGCATCCCACGGGCAAAGACTGCGCCCATCATGAACATCGTAATGCGAGGTTACATTTTTGATAACGCCTTCGCCGCCGCCACCATGTGCCGGCTTTAGCACAAACGGCAAGGGCAGTTTGAAGACTTCTTTCATTAAGGTCTCATCAATCCATCGCATCTTTTCCATAGACGGGAGCATGACAGTAAAGGGCACATTCACGCCAGCCTTGATTAGCTCATAATGCATGGCGATTTTATCCATCGTGCGGAGCGAATCTTGGTAGGGGTTAATGACCGTCGCCTGATTTTGCAGTGCCCAGGCTTGAACAGGCTCGAAGGTCTCATCCACATCAGTGGCGCGATCCAGCAAAGTATAAAAGCGAATTTTCCCTGCATGCAAGGCTCGAATAAAATCTTCAATATCGTAGATGGTGATGTGTTCAAAACTGACATTGGCTCGCTCTGCCTCGAGTTGAAGTTGCTGAATAAATTCTTTATCGAACTCCCACTCCCACAGCGCGACTAAGTCAATCGTTTTGGTCATTGATTCAGCAAAATTGAACACCGAAAATACACAATCTATCACTTGTGTATCTTATGCTTTGAATTTAGTGAGAAGTGATTAACTTCATGCTCTTCAATCCATGTGCTCTTAACATTTAACTGCCTTGTTAATTATGGCCAAAGAGAAAATTGCTGTTAAGGAGAAAGACCCACTTTCCACGCTCAATCCCGAGAAGAAAAAACAGCTTGATCTTGCTGTAGAGACTCTCGAGAAGCAGTTCGGTAAAGGCACGATTATGAAACTTGGCGATGAGGCCGCCATGCAAGTGCAAGCCGTCTCCACAGGTTCGATTACGCTTGATTTTGCCTTAGGTGTCGGCGGACTTCCAAAGGGAAGAATCGTTGAAATCTATGGACCGGAATCATCAGGGAAGACCACTATCGCCCTGCATACCATTGCGGAAACGCAGAAACAAGGTGGAGTAGCGGCGTTTGTCGACGCCGAACATGCCTTCGACCCTCTGTATGCCCGAAAGATTGGCGTTGATACCAAGTCGCTTCTCTTCTCGCAACCCGAGTCTGGCGAGCAAGCGCTCACGATTGTCGAGACCCTTGTGCGTAGCAATGCGGTCGATATTGTTGTCATTGACTCGGTTGCTGCGCTTGTGCCCCAAGCCGAACTCGAAGGCGAAATGGGCGAAGCCACAGTCGGATTGCAAGCCCGCCTCATGTCCCAAGCTCTCCGCAAATTGACTGGCGTCATTTCCAAATCCAGCTGCCTTGTTATCTTCATCAACCAACTGCGCGACAAAATCGGCAACACCTACGGCAATCCAGAAACTACCACTGGTGGCAAAGCCCTGAAATTTTATGCCTCCGTCCGACTCGATATTCGCCGTATCGGACAGATTAAAGAAGGCACAGAAATCATCGGAAACCGCACCAAAGTCAAAGTCGTCAAGAACAAAGTTGCTCCTCCCTTCAAAGAAGTCGAATTCGACATCATCTATGGCGAAGGCATCTCCAAACTTGGCGAACTTATTGACCTTGCCGTCGAGTTTGGTATCATCAAAAAGTCCGGCGCATGGTTTAGTTATGAAGGCGAGAAAATCGGCCAAGGTCGTGAAAATGTCAAGGCAACTCTGAAAGAAAACACGGAGCTCTACGAGAAAATCTACGCTCAAATTCGTGAGATGTTATCACAAGGCGCTCCCGATAAATTTGCCAGCACGCCCGAAGCCGAAGACGACGGCACACCTGACGACAATCATCTGCCCGCTGAGTGACAACATCATCCTATGGCAAATTTTGCAAGAAAAAACATTAGACTCATTATATTTGCTATTCTTTTTGGATTAATCAGACCAGACGCAACACTTTAAGCCTGCTTAGCGAGGGAACTTCTATGACACGTGAGTCTGAAAGTCAACGCATTGCCTACATCAAAATTTCGAACTTGACTGAAGGTGTTCATCACTACGCCTTTGAGTGTGTTGCTAGCGACTTTGCGGATGAGATGCTTGATTCCGAACGCTTTGCTTCGCCGATTTCTATCACTGCGACGCTGACCAAGACCGTTACGGAAATCGTGGCTGAACTTTCCGTGTGCACCACCCTTTCGCTTCAATGCGACCGATGCCTTGCACCAATTGAGAAGACTATTTCAGGGCATTATCGAATTTTATTTTTGCAATCTCCCCCTGAGAAAGCGCTCGATGACGATGTGCGATTGCTTTCCAGATATGAGACCCATATTGACCTAACGGCTGATGTTCGTGAAACCTTGCTACTGGCTGTACCAATGAAAAATGTCTGCCAGGCTGGCTGTGCGGAAAATGATGCGCCTATTGTGTATGAATTTTTCTACTCGCCCGCCCACACAGTTGAAGGCGAGTGGCACCGGCAGCTTGCCGAAGTAAGAAAAAAAATGGAAATCTAACTTATCGTTATTTTTGAGGCTATGCCAAACCCGAAACGTAAAATGTCTAGATCGCGCCGCGACAAGCGCCGCGCCCAGTTCAACGCCCGCACCAAAGTGCCCACAATGATTGTATGTCCAAACTGCGGGGCTACAACCTTACTGCACCGCGCCTGCCACAACTGCGGTTACTACCGTGGCAGGATTATCGCCAAAACCGAACAAGCCGCCGGGTAGCTTGTCACCTGTTGTCTTGTCCAATTTCCGTTTGATCTCGAATCGGGGCTTCGATGAAAATCGTCGTTGATGCCATGGGTGGCGATTTCCCACTCCAACATCCGATTGCCGGTGCCGTCATGTCGCTTCGGCGAGCCAATTGCCGTTTTGAAATCATCTTGACAGGACAGTCTGAAAAAATCCAAACTGAACTTCAAAAGCACAAGGCAGCCTCTCTTCCGATTGAGATTATTGATGCACCTGATGTGATTGAAATGCACGAACCTCCTGCCACAGCGGTCAAGTCGAAGCCTAATTCCTCCATGATGGTTGGACTTCGACTGTGCAAAGAAGGCAAGGCGGACGCCTTCGTTAGCGCCGGAAGCACGGGGGCGCAGATGGCTGGGTCGCTCTTCACCTTAGGGCGAGTGCCCGGCGTTCAGCGCCCAACCATCGGAGCCTATTTCCCATCACCGAAGGGCACTACCATGGTCTTTGATGTCGGGGCCAGCATCGATTGCAAGCCCGAACACTATGTTCAATTTGCAGAAATGGGCTCTATTTACCTCAAATACACAAAAGGCATTGCCACACCCAGAGTTGGCTTGCTTAACATTGGCGAAGAGGACACCAAAGGCACTGAAACGGTCAAGGAGGCTCACCTGGCCCTGCGTAAAGCCCATCAACTTGGCAAAATCAACTTCATCGGCAACATTGAGGGGTCTGATATGCTCAACGGCCATGCCGAAGTTATTGTCTGCGACGGTTTCGTTGGGAACTGCCTTCTGAAGTTTGGCGAGAGCATTCCCGGCTTTCTCAAAGCCCAAGCCAAACTTTACGCCAAACGCAGTCTCTTTAACAAACTGCTCATCAGCTTGGCGCTTCATCCGCTCAAAACCTTGCTCAAAGGTATGGACTATGAACGCTACGGCGGGGTGCCCCTTCTTGGGGTTAATGGAGTCTCGATTATTTGCCATGGCAAATCCTCGCCAACGGCCATCATGAATGCGATTTTCCGTGCCGAAGAGATGGTCAAGTGCGAAGTGAACGCCCACATTGCTGAAATCCTAAAAACTGCGTAAATTGCAGCATCAGTCTTCAAACTTGCGAATGAAAGCGGCCATTACAGCCACCGCTAAATATCTTCCGCCAGAGCGGTTTACAAACTTTGATTTCGTGCATTTAGACACGAGCGATGAGTGGATTCGCACGCGTACTGGCATCATTGAACGCCGCTTCCTTACAGACCCCACTAAGGCCACGGCTTACATGTGTGCTGAAGCTGCTCGTCAAATTTTAGACAAACGTGGCATCTCGGCAGAAGAAATTGACTGCATTATTGTCGGCACGATTACGCCTGACATGTTCTTCCCTTCGACCGCATGCTTGGTTCAAGATTCTATCCAGGCCAAGAATGCGTGGGGGTTTGACCTTTCGGCTGCTTGTTCAGGGTTTTTATACGCCCTGGTCACGGGCGCACAGTTTATCGAAACAGGCGCCTGCAAAAAGGTGCTCGTGCTGGGCGGCGATAAAATGAGCGCTATTACCGACATGCAAGACCGCAACACCGCTATTCTCTTCGGAGATGGCGCAGGTGGCGTGCTACTCGAACCAGCCAAGGAGGGCTACGGTTTGTTAGACTTTCGATTATACAGTGACGGTACGAATGGCAAGCACCATCTTTACATGAAGGCTGGCGGAAGTCTCATGCCGGCCTCGCATGAAACCGTCAGCAAACGCTTGCACTACATTTACCAAGACGGCAAAACCGTCTTCAAGTCTGCCGTAATTGGCATGGCCGAAGTTGCCGCCGAGATTATGGTTCGCAACCACCTTTCTGCTGATGATGTTGCCTACCTTGTGCCGCATCAAGCCAACTTACGCATCATCAAAGCCACTGCCGAACGCATGGGCATTGGCATGGAGAAAGTGGCTGTCAATATCCACAAGTATGGCAATACGACTGCAGCCACCGTTCCCATCTGCCTTGCTGAACTTGATGAGGAGGGGAAACTGCGCGATGGCGACAACCTCATTATTGCCACATATGGTGCGGGTTACACTTGGGGCGGCGCACTTGTAAAATGGCAAGCTTGAACCAGTTCGTAGTAAACACGACAACATACCCCGTGTTCGCCGTGTCCTTTGTTCTTTCTGATGTCTGAAGGAAACCGAGCGATGAATAGGCACTTCAACGATGACCAGAAACCGAGATAAGTAAAGCGCTTTTATGCGCGATTACATTTTACTTATCGGAGTTTCGCAGCAGTGAGAGCCGAAGAATTTTAATTTCAAAAAATTAAAATTACGTCAGGACACATGAAAGCACTCGTTTTTCCAGGACAGGGCTCGCAGTATCGTGGCATGGCAAAAGATCTCTGCGAGCAATTTGCTGAAGCGCGCAAGCTTGCTGAAACTGCCAACGCCATTCTCGGTTACAACTTAACCGAGATTATGTTCGAAGGCGATGAGGAGACGCTCAAACAAACGCGCTTTACACAGCCCGCCGTCTTTTTGCACAGTGTTCTCGCCTCAAGGTTCATTGATCGTGCCGATGTGATGATGACCGCTGGGCATAGTCTTGGCGAATACACTGCGGTTTACTTTGCTGGCGCACTGCGCTTCGAAGATGCACTTTACCTTGTTCAAAAGCGCGGCGAACTTATGCAACAAGCCAGCCTAGAACACTCTGGCACCATGGCAGCTATCATCGGCCTGCCTGAAGAACATTTGGAACTGGTCTTGGCCAAAGCTCGCCTCTATGGCACTGTTCAAGCGGCAAATTACAACTCACCTGAACAAATCGTTATTTCTGGTGCTGTGCCTGCGGTCAAACACGCGGTTTCTCTGGCCAAAACACATGGCGCCAGAATCGCCAAAGAGTTGAGCGTCTCCGGCGCATTTCATTCGCCTTTGATGAAACCTGCCGAAGAGGAGCTGGCCAAAGTCTTAAATGACGTTTCCATTCAACGCGCCGAAATCCCAATTTGCATGAACGTTAGCGCCGAACTGACCCGCGATGCCGAAGTAATTCGCGAGAATCTTCTGTTCCAACTGACCAGTCCTGTGCTTTGGACGCAATGCGTTCAAACCATGATTCGCAGTGGGATTGATGAGTTCGTGGAGGTCGGCCCGCAAAAGGTGCTTCAAGGCTTAATCCGACGCATCGATTCCCGCGTTTCTACGTCAGGCGTCGAGAAAGCCGAAGATGTTTTGAAACTTCAAACTGAAGTCAGACTTTAATGCAGATTTCACTCAATGGAAAAAGCGCTTTGGTTACTGGCGCGTCGCGAGGCATCGGGCGCGCCATTGCCAAGCGCCTTGCCGAGGCTGGCGCTAATGTGGCCTTCACTTACAAGACATCAGAAGAACATGCACAATCCTTAGAGCAAGAATTACTGGCACTCGGCGTGAAAGCTCTCGCACTCAAAGCCGATGCCGTCAGTTTGACTGCCGCACAAAGCGTGGTTGATGTGATGCTTTCCGAGTTTGGCGGCGTGCATATCCTTGTCAATAACGCTGGCATCACGCGCGATGCGCTCCTTGTGCGTATGACCGAAGCGCAGTGGGATGAAGTGATTGCCAACAACCTCAAAAGCGCCTTTAACTACACCAAGGCTGTAACTCGCCCCATGGTGCAACAGCGCGAAGGGCGTATTATCAACATCACCTCGGTCATTGGCCTGACGGGCAACGCCGGCCAAGCCAACTACGCCGCCTCAAAAGCTGGCTTAATTGGCTTCACCAAAGCCATCGCTAAAGAACTTGCCGCCCGAAATATCCTTGTCAATGCCGTTGCCCCTGGCTGGATTGAAACTGACATGACCGACGCGCTCAATGATGACGTCAAAAAGCAAATGGAAACTTTAATTCCACTCAAACGCTCTGGCACGGCCGAGGAAGTTGCCGATGTGGTTGTGTTTTTGGCTAGTTCACTTGCACGCTACATCACAGGCGAGTGCCTTCGTGTAGATGGCGGCCTTGCGATGTAAAAGTTTCTCAACAATTTTTCTATATTCGCAAAACTTTTTTAACCTTTACACTTTTCTTTTAAAACAACTTATCTAAACCACCTTTTCGGAGGAAATCATGACCGTCGACGAAGTGAGAGCAAAAGTCTACGACATTATCGTCAGCAAAATGGGCATTGCCAGAGAGCAAATCAAGGATGAATCCCGATTCACTGACGATTTGGGCGCAGACTCCTTAGACACCGTCGAACTCGTGATGGAATTTGAAAACCAGTTCCAAATCCAAATTCCTGATGAAGACGCTGAAAAAATCTCAACCGTGAAAAACGCAGTCGACTACATCTTAGAGAAGAAAAAGTAATTTACCTTCTACCTGTCTATTTGGCTCTTGTCTGCACATAGCTTAGGCTCTGAGTTACTGTGCATTTCTTGACTGCGAGGAGTTAAAGCCACACTGTATCATGCGACAAAAGAAGACCATTGTCATCAGCGGCATGGGCGCCGTAACGCCGATTGGAATTGGCATCGAAGCTTATTGGCATGGCTTATCTCATGGCGAGAGCGGCGCCGCTCCAATTACGCTTTTCGACGCTACAAGGCACGAAACCCGATTCGCATGCGAAGTCAAAAACTTTGATGCCACACAATTTATGGACAGGAAATCGGCGATGCGCATGGACCGATTTTGTCAGTTCGGCGTGGTCGCTGGCGAAATGGCTCTCAAAGACTCCAACATCACCAAAGAGAACACTGACCTGCGTCGTGTTGGCGTTGTGTTTGGTTCAGGCATTGGGGGCATGAACATCTATGACGCTCAGTTTCGGACACTGATTGAGAGAAGTCCCGACCGAATTAGCCCGTTCTTCATTCCGATGATGATTTCCAACATGGCGGCTGGGCTTCTTTCGATTCGCAATGGGCTACAAGGTGCTAACTATGCTACAGTTTCTGCCTGTGCGACTTCATTGCATGCCATCATTGATGCCTACATGATTTTGCAACTGGGCTATGCGGATGCAATGATTTGCGGCGGTTGCGAGGCGTCCATCACACCTATGGGCATTGCGGGCTTCAACGCCATGAAGGCTATGTCGACGCGAAACGACTCACCCAAGACGGCTTCGCGTCCATATGACCGCGACCGTGATGGGTTTGTGATGGGCGAAGGCGCAGGCGCGCTTGTCATTGAGACGCTCGAGCACGCAGAAAGGCGCGGCGCCCGTATCTACGCCGAAGTTGCAGGCGTTGGTATGAGTGCCGATGCTTACCACGTGAGCGCCCCTCATCCCGAAGGCGAGGCGGTCATTGCCGCCATGCAAATGGCCATGAATGACGCTGGCATCTCACCCAGCGACATCCAATACATCAACACACATGGCACTTCGACCCCCCTTGGCGACATCACCGAACTGAAAGCCATCAAAAAATGTTTCGGCGATGCTATTCAATCTATCAACATCAGCGCCACAAAATCCATGACTGGACACCTGCTGGGCGCCGCTGGCGTAGTAGAATCAATCGCTTGCGTCTTAGCTATTCAGCACCAAACGGTGCCGCCAACCATTAACATCGAAAACCTTGACCCCGAAGTCGATGTCAATGTGACCCCCAACAAGGCTGTTCAACGCGAAATTAACTACGTGCTGAACAACGGCTTTGGCTTTGGCGGACACAACGCCACGATTATCTTCAAAAAGTTTCAACCTTAACCGTGCCACTTAGCTGGCACTGTCCCAACTGTTTTTCTGATGTGATGGATGACACATAGGTTATGCTTACGCTTTTGAAGCACATTTTAACACCCCTCCGGCGCTTGTTCCACACTTCTGAACAGCGGCACTTACCATCTCTTCTCACCCCCTCGGTCAAGCGTGCTATTGAAACCCTTATCGCTTCACCCATTCGTGATGAAGCGCTTTTTGTGACGGCTCTTACTCACCGCTCCGCTGTTGATTTCTTGGACAAGGAAAGATTCGTCTCAAATGAGCGGCTGGAATTTTTAGGCGATGCCGTTTTAGACTTGATTACTGCCGAATATGTCTATAAACTCTATCCTCACTTCAACGAGGGAGCTTTGACGAAACTTCGCTCACAACTGGTCAATGCCCACACGCTTGCGCACTATGCCAAGCAGTTTAATCTGGGCCACATGCTCATTGTCAGCGAATCTGCCGAGCAGAACGGCGTCAGAGAGAGTGAAGCGGCTCTTGCCGATGCCTTCGAGGCCCTGATTGGCGCCGTCTATCTTGATAGCGGATACGAAAAAGCCTATGCGTTTTTGGAAAGGTCTATGCTTAAACACATTGACTTTACCGCCTTAATCAACTCCGACCAAAACTTCAAAAGCGCCTTGCTCGAGTATGCCCAAAGCGAACGCCTTGCACTGCCATATTACTTCGTGATTTCCGAAGAAGGTCCGCCACATAAAAAGCTCTTCACCGTCGGCGTCCGACTCGGCGATGAAGTGCTTGGCGAAGGCAAAGGCCGAAGCAAAAAAATCGCTGAACAACTGGCCGCCAAAGAAGCCTTTACAAAACTTATGGCGCGCCATCACTCCTCAAAGAAAAATGAAACCGTGAACATCCACACGACCAGCAGTAGCCCTAAAGCCCAATCTAACGAAATCCCCAAACAATAAGGCAGTGGGTTTACTCACACATATTTAAACCCAAACGAAAAAGGGCAGGTTAAACCTGCCCCTACATCAGGATAAATTATAGTTACTTTACCAGCACCATCTTTCGCGTCTCTACATTGCTTCCCGCTTGCAGTTTGTAGAAATAAGCCCCGCTGGCTAAGCCTGCCGCATTGAATTGGACTTGATGCTTGCCCGCGGGTTGCCGTTCATTCACCAGCGTTGTAATCTTGCGACCAAGCGCATCAAAAATCTCTAACTTCACCGCGCTTGCCGACGGTAGTTGATACTCAATCGTGGTCGAGGGATTGAACGGATTGGGATAATTTTGTGAGAGCCTAAACGCACTTGGCTTCGGCGTTTCGTTAGGTGCGGAGACAAGCGAATTGACCGTGCCACTATACACGCCGTTGCCGTGCGTTGCGACAACCACAAGTCCATCAGATTCGCGCGTGGCGATAGCATTCACAATGCCTCTGCCAATCGTGCTTGGGGCTTGCCGTTGCCACACGGTCGACATGCCGTTCAAAGTTGAGGTCGCATACAACCCCGTGCTGGTCCCTACAAGAAACACCTTCCCGCCAGGCACGTTGCGAATTGCCGCCCATCGGCACGATGGTCCGTTGCCCGTGCCATCCGGGTTCTGCTCTAAATTACCCGCCACCGGCGTCCAGCTTGTACCTCCATTCGTGGTGTAATACAGGCTAATGATGTTGTAGTTAGAAAACACAACCATCGCATTGTTGGCGTTGGCAGGGTCAACGGCAATGCAACTGACATAGCCCGCAGGCATTGACAAACTGGTAACATTTGTGAACGACGGCGACGCCGTGTTCGCATTATCAACGCGAATAATGTCGCCATCGGCTGTTCCAAGATACACACGATTTGCAGGCGTTGTGGAAACGGCAACCGCTGAAAGCACGGTGTTCTGGGTTAGAAGCGCACTGAGATCAAAACCTGCCCATCCGTATGTTGCAGGATTGTTGGAAAGTGAGGGAATACCTGTTAAGTCGTTGTTCCGCCACAGAGTCCTTCCGCCTACAAGATACATCACATTCGAGTTGTTCGGGTCTAAGGCGAAGGGATTGATGAAGAGATAACCTGAACCACCCTGCGGGTCGACGCGTGTCCAGTTGGTTTGGTTGTAGCTTCCATCAGGATTGAGCGTCAAGCGGTAGACAACACCATTCTGCGCGGAGACGTAATAAGGATTTCCTGATGATGAAATTGCACAGAACGAGCCGTCGCCACCGAACACTTTTTGCCAAGCCGCCGTGCTACTGCTGGAAACGCCGCGATAGGTTCCATTATCTTGCTTGCCGCCAATGATGTTGAGGTCGCCGCTGGCATTGCGAATCGCAACCGTGTAGAACTGCGTCGTTAGGTAGCCATTGTTGAGACTCGTCCAAGATACTGTTGGGCTATTGATACCCGTGGTTCGGCTCACGCCGCCATCGTGTCCGCTCAATGCCCAGTTGCTTCGCGCCGCATTGCGATAGAAGACAAACGAATGTTGGTCGGGGTGGTGGTTGTCATAAGAAGAAAAACCCTGATTTGTCGCCGCATAGCCGCCAATCCAAGTCGTGTTGCTGGTGCTTGAAAAGCCATCGGTCGAGCGATAAAGGTTCGTTCCGCCGATGATAACGAAGTTTGGGTTATCAGGCTTGACTTTCACGATGAGGTTGTAGGACCTTTGTGAATTGAAATTTCCGACGGGTGCGCCGAAAGCAGGAAGATTGGCAGAACGATTGTCCCAAGTATTTGAAGACGCATCATAACGCCAAAGGCTTATCCATTCATTATCGGTAGGATTGTATTGCCCGCTTCCCGGCGTTTCGCCCAAGAAATACACGATGTTTTCATTTGACGGCGCAATGCCAATCACAATACGGCGATAATCTGACGGAAACCCTGCTGGTGTGATGTTTGTCCAATTCACGCCATCGGTTGAACGGTAAATGCCTTTCGTGCTGGAACTATTGTTGCTGACCGTTGCATACACCACGCCCGTTGAAGTTACCGCAACATCCGTCGCAATCGCTTGATTCGGATTACCCAACCCGTCAAGAACCATGTTCCATGTAGTGCCGCCATCAGTTGAGCGAAGCACAGCACCATAGCACGCGGCATAGACTTCGTCCTGTGCCTGATTAGAGGGGTCAATCGCAATGTTGTAGATGAAATCGGTTACTCGGTCAAATAGGTGAGGTGTGCCTGAAACGGTTGAAGGCAGTTGCGACCATGAAAGCCCGCCGTTTGTGGATTTGAAGATACCGTCGCCTCTGAACCAGGCACCGCCGCCACCATTCGCGCTGTTGCCCAAATACTCCCCTGTGCCATAATACCAGATATTCGTTTTGCCGGGGCGCGTATCTTGTGCAATGCAAGTTACGCTTTGCAGTTGCAATGGATCGGTTGTGCGTGTCCAACTCGTGCCGCTGTTGGTGCTTCGCCACATGCCGCCCGAAACGCCGCCTGCTAAAATTGTTTGCTCGTTGGGGTCAGAAATATCAAGCGCAAGGGCGCGCGTTCTGCCGCCGACATTCCACGGTCCTCGATGTGTCCACGTAAATGATTCCAACGACGATTCATCGGCAACGGGCAAGGTCTCGGCATATTCAAATTCCAATCGCCGAATATCGCGAGGGATTTGCTTCGTTACGGGGTCAATCAATCTTCGCACTTCATACTCCGTGCGCGCACGCGGGTTTTCAGCCGTGCCAATCAGCGATTTGAACGAGGGAATTTTCTTGCCAGTAACTTCACGGGTTGAAGTGAATTTAACGGTCAGCAGTGAGACAGCAGTCAGTATCAAAAGAGCCAAAAGCAGGTGTTGGTCGCGCTTCATGGTTACTTCCTTATAGTTTAGTTTAAGAGAGACAGTGTTTATTTGACTTCGTAGCTCATCACGACAAGTGACGGCTTTTCTTCGCCCATTTTAACTTGGGCTTGAACGTCGGCTTGAAAGGTATCGCCCGTTTTGAGTCCGGGGTAAGTTGCGATAAGGTTCGGAAAAAGGTCTTTGGTGGTTGGCGCAAGCGTGAAGGTGAAAGTCATCTCGACCTCGCGTCCTTCGGCGAGTGGCATGGTAAAGCCGGAGCCGTATCCAAGAATTTTTGTGATTTTGACTTTGGCTTTACACGGGGCTTTGGCGCAGGGGTCTTGTGGATTTGTGGAGCGGGCTGTGTCGATGCTGAGAATTGTGCCAACTAATCGGCAGTGGCTCGGGGCAACCTGCGGAGGTAATTTTGCAAACGAAGGAGTTTCTTGCTTCGAAGACGCACACGAGAAGGAAAAAAGAGCTACCGAGATGAGCAAATAGCGGACGGGTAAATCATGCTTCATAGTTTATGTGGGTTAAATGATTCAATGAAATAATAAAATTTTTTCGGTGAACTGAAACACAACACTTGAACGCTGTGCGTTCGATCTCATAACTCGACCATACATCGTCAAGGTAGTTTCAGAAGGCGTTCACATACTCAATGCGCACCGAGCGGCTCACGGCGGGAATGTTCTTGAAGTTGTCGTTGATGTTGGTGAGGTTGAGTTCAATCATCAAGCCCACGCCAAGCGAGACGCGCACGCCAATGTCCAAGAACCCGTTGCCCTCGCCGAGGGCTTGGGGTTTGTTGTCGTTCAAGCCAAAGTCGTATTGCGCATAGATGCTCACTTCTCTGCCGATGGTTTTTTCTGCGCCGAGGTAAAAATTCAATCCACCGTCGTCTTTGCGCTCGAGGCTGTAATTTATTCCGCTCGTAAGGGCCAGAAATCCGAGAAACTCAAAATTTTTCGTAGCGGCAACGAAGAAGCCGGGCGATTTGCGTTCATAGCGGTCAATGCCACTGATGAAATTGCCGCGCCCTTGGGATTCAAAGCCTATGGTGATAGCGGGCAGTTGTAAATCTTCATCAATGAGTCGATAGCGTGCCATGACGCCGGGCAAGGGATTCCAGTTGGGATTGCCTGACCCAATCAAATTTCCTGCGCCATATGAAATGCCAAATGTGAAGCGTTCCGACAGCCCCACCGAGACCGTCGACATGGCACCGCCGCCTGCAAAGAACCAGCCCTCCACGCCATACGTGCCTCGCCGAAGCACACCGGCTGTGGGCAAGTTGTAAAGGTAGCGCGGCTCAATCGTGGCTTTCGTGCCCGATGTTGATTCATTGGACACCTGCGCAATGGCAACTTGAATGGGCGCAATCAGCCCAAAGAGAAAAACCAGCGAGCGTTTGACTCCCATCATTGTTGGCTCGAAGGAAGTTGAATTAAAGTTTGATGAACGCTTGTGAATACGAATCGTCGTCGTGAATGGTGATAGAATTGATTTTTGAGGCGACGTTTCTCACAGAGCCTGAGTTCATAAATTCCAATCCATCAATTGTGTAGGTTTCGGCTTTGTGGTAGTGCCCGTGCAGGGCGAGTTTGACGTTGAGTTTCTTCAAAGTTTTCAGGAACGATTCGCGCTCAATGAGCTCCATTGACCAAATGAAGGCGGCATCGGCGGCGTTTTTTGGCTCAAAAATTCGATAGGCATGATGAAAGAGTGCAATCGTGAAGCGCCCGTTCAGCACTTCCAAGACTTCTTTCTGCATGACGGCCTGTCGCTGTTCAGCGTGGATATAGCCGCGAGAGCCGACTGGATTGTGTCGCATTGACCACTCGAGCACGCTTGAAAACGACAGCAGGGCAATTCCATTTCTGCCGCCGCTGAGCACTTTCACGAAGGGGAAATACATCGTGATTTCAGGCTCATCGGTGATAGTTTCGTGGAAAATGTCGCAGAACTCGTGCAGTTTTTTGGTAAAGTTGAAGCCTGTGGATTGCAAGGCGCGCAGGGCAGTTGCCCCAACGCCGTTACTTGAAAACTCATACTTGCCGAAAATGTCGTGATTGCCTGGAATAATTGTCACGCGTTCCCAATTGAGCACGCCGTTGCGCTTGAAAATATCCCGTAGCCCGTAGAGGTCATCGTAATTGGCGACATCGACCACATCGCCTGTTACAACAAGATGGTCGTAACCGCTGTTGAAAATCCGTTGAATAAGCTCTTCAATCTCTTCGAGACAGTGTGGATTGCGTTGGGAATCTAAATGAATATCGGAGATGTGCGCGATTTTCATTTGGTCATTACAGAATCAGGTTCATTCGCCGATAGATTTCCGAGATGATGGCTTCATTGGATTTGACCAAGCGGCCTTTGTCGTCTAGCTTAGCCAAAAAGAACGGCGCAAATGCAAGATAACGCCCGACACCGAAGGCGCGTGCCGCTCGCTTGAAACTATCGCTCGAGGCAGATTTGTAGACTTCCGTTGCTCCTTCTTTTAAAAACAGCTCTTCGTCGAAATCTTCACGTGTTATGCTTTTCCCGCCCTCGTGAATTGTTAAGGCACATTTGACCACTACCGATTTTTCCGAGATTGAGACAATTTCCTTGCGTGCTTCCCAATCTGCACCAAACTGCGCGCAAACAGCATCCAAGCGATTTTCAATCGTTGGCACATCAACATAGAGATACACCGAGGCGCTTTCTCCATCTTTCATTTTTTGCCCAACTCGCACCGCCACTTCATGAATGCCAAACGGCTTAGCCAGCGCCTCGAGAAACTCTTTGGTCATGATTTTTGAAATCTTCGTAGTCCTTGCGTTCTTAGAACGCTAATTTGCGCAAAACAGATTACTGCCATGACAGGCTGTTTCGCAAAGTTAAGCATAACCGTTCATTTGAGAATGAATCACATCACACACTTACTCCTTCTCCTGTTCTCTTTTTTCTTGGGGTCCTTGCACACATTTGCCCAGTTACGCGGGCAGACTACCGTGCGCGGCACTGTGCTCCAATACGACGGCAAGCCCGTCAAGATTGGGAATGTTATCTTGACTGCGCTCAATGGCGACTATGAAAATCCAATTGCAAACTTTTCGGTGAGCCATGACGGACAGTATGAATTTCCCATCTACGGCAGTGGTTACTACAAGCTTTGGTTCGCCGCGCCCAATCACCAAATCTTCGGCGTGCCGCTCATCTTGGACAGCCTGCGCGATGCTGGCCAGCAAATCTCGCTCTTGGTTCAACTGGCTCCCTACGACTACAAGGCTACATTCGACAGTGTTTTCATCATTGGCGATTGGAACAAGTTTAACTTTGAGACCGCATCGCCCATGCAGCGCCAGCCCAATGGCACCTTCACATTCGAGGTCAAAGCTGAACGCGCCGCCTATCAATTGCTCGGTATCACAACACGTAAGAAAAGTGTCAATGGCACAATGAGCGAAGACTTCATTTACGACAACGCCGGCGATTACTACTCCATCGTTACCAAACGCCCCAATGCGCCGCTTGTCATTGAGTTCAATCCTGCCTTGCTTCCAAGAACTCGCGATAAGAGCTTACCGAAAGCCCAGTTCAACGCACAATACGCTCATTTGCAGGAGCTTTTGCGCTTAGAGCAGCGCTTTCAAGAGCAACTCCTGAATGCTCAACAAGGTCTGCAACAGTGGACAAAACAGGGCGGCTTTGCTTCGGCATATGTGCATAACTACGGTGACTTTCCACATGAGCTGCTCAAGGCTATTCGCAATGAAAAACTGCCCGAGCCCGTTCGCCAAGTTCTGGCAACGATGTTGCTTGCGCTTCCTTATTTTTCACCCACTAATCCTGGCGAAATTATCAGCCTTGTTGAACGCTTGCTGGGCATCAAGTATCCGATGTGGTCGCTTTATCCTGACGCGGTTTTGAACTATGCTAAACTCAAAGGCAAAGACCGCGAGCTGGTTCTGCGCAAATTTGCAGCGCAAACGCTCGATCGAGGGCTTCAACTGCAATGTGTAGCCGAACTTGCGCTTTTAGCAAAGGCAAGCGGCGATACGGCTAAAATCAACGAAGTCTATCGCGGCGCACTCAAAACACTCGGCCACATGAAAGAAGGAGTCCTGCTCTTGCAAGAACTCAATCCCAACAAGCCCGTGCTTGAAGGCAAACCCATTCCTGCATTCGAGCTCAAGACTCTGGATGGAAAAAAAATCACCAATAAAAGTCTGCGCGGCAAATATGTGCTCCTTGATTTTTGGATGTCGTGGTATGCACCTACACTTGAAGAACGTCCATTTCTCGTTGAGGCTTACAGACGATTTCAGCACAAGAATTTTGAGATTGTCAGCATTTCGTTTGATGATACACCCGATGATGCCAAAACCTTTCTGCAAAAACACCCTGAATACAAATGGACGCAATGCTTCGCTGAAAAGCGTTACGATAGCCCAATTGCCCGACGCTTCGATATTCAATCTGTTCCATTTCCCATTTTGATTGACCCCAATGGCAAAGTGCTTGCACTGGGCGTGAGTTTGCGGCAGTATCAACTGGCAGAAACCCTCTCCAAATTTTTGAAATGACTGCTGAAACCCTTAGAGCCGAGTTGGCACAAGCGTATGCATTAGCTGAGGCGACCTATAGGGTTGCCAATTTTTCGCTTCGAATCACCAGCGTTGCGGATAGTTACCGCTTGCTCGAGCGCATTTCGCCCGAAGCGTTCGTCAGAGATGAGCAAATGCCGTATTGGGCGGAAATCTGGCCCTCGTCGTTTGTCTTGTCTAATTATCTCGTTCGGGAAATTGGCGTTGCTGGACAGCGAGGCATTGAACTTGGTGCAGGGGTTGGCTTAGTTAGCGTGGCTCTTCGCAAATCAGGCGCGCATGTCTTCGTTACCGACTATGCCACTGAAGCACTTGATTTTATCAAACTCAATGCGTTGCAAAATGGCATTGCGCTCGATGAGCGCTTCCAAGTCCTTCAGCTCGATTGGCGCGACATTCGCCTTAAAGAAAAATTTGATTTCGTCTGTGCCGCTGATGTGCTGTATGAACAGCGCCATTTGCTTCCCATCGTGCTTGCTGTTGAGACACTCTTAAAGCCAAATGGCACGGCATATATCGCCGACCCGCGTCGTCAAATTGCCAAAGGCTTTGTGGCACTTGCTGAAGAAAATCAGTTCTCCATCCAAATTCACTCACGTCCGATTGCGTTCAACCAAAGAACAATGGAAGTCGATATTTATACTCTTCGAAAAACTTCCCTGTCGACTTCCGGTTCTGCATAGAGATGGGACGGCGTTAGATTTGGCGAACACCTATTTTCATCACGCTGCTTGAACAGCGCTTGGTTTTGGTAGACTGGTCGGATAGAGAAGACAACTCACTTCGTGTGTTGGATTGCCTTCGAGGCTTGCTAATTGCGGTGCGGTTGTTTTGCAGGTTTCCTGCACTTTCGGACAACGCGGGTGAAAGTAACATCCTGTTGGCACTTTGACTGGCGATGGAATATCACCTGTCAGAAGGATACGCTGTTTCTTTCTTTTGGGGTCTGGCTCTGGCACCGCAGAAAGCAAGGCTTCCGTGTAGGGATGTTTCGGATTCTCGTAAAGGTCTTTGTAATTGGCAATTTCGACCACTTTGCCCAGATACATCACGGCCACTCGGTCAGAAATATGCTCCACAACAGAAAGGCTGTGCGAAATGAAGAGATAAGTTAAGCCGAACTCCTTTTGCAAATCCATCAAGAGATTGATAATCTGCGATTGAATTGAGACATCCAGCGCCGAGACGGGCTCATCACAAACGATGAACTTTGGCTTTACAGCTAAGGCTCGCGCAATGCCGATGCGCTGACGCTGTCCGCCTGAAAATTCGTGTGGGTAGCGGTTGTAGTATTGCTTGCGCAGGCCGACAATTTCCAACAGGTCGCCGACTTGCCTTTGTGCTTCCTCGCCCTCAGCGATTTTATGCACTTCCAAGACCTCGCGGAGCATTTGCCCAATGGTCAAGCGTGGATTGAGCGAACTAAACGGGTCTTGAAAAATAATCTGCATATCCTTACGCAATTTGCGCAACTCATCTTTTGGCATCTTGGTTACATCTTTACCATCAAACATCACGATGCCGCCTGTTGGCTCAATGAGTCGAAGAATCGAGCGCCCCGTTGTGGTTTTGCCGCACCCCGATTCGCCCACCAATCCAAGCGTTTCGCCTCTTTTGATGGTGAAGGAAACATCATCAACGGCTTTGACATAGCCGACCACTTTTGAAAAAAATCCTTTGCGAATCGGAAACCATGTTCGAAGGTTTTTAACGACGAGCAGGTCAGGCGCATTACGCAAATCTTTTGCCATAGAAGAGTGATTGAAGTTGCTAATCTTTAAAGCGAGTTTAGGAGTTTTTGCGAAAAGAACAAAACAGCAGAGAGATTGCCATGTAGGTTGGGTTTCTTGACAAGAAATCCTATCTTCCAACTCGTTGCATATTCACGCACTTTCTTGTGAAGTTCCAATAACCTTAAAGCATTGAATCAATGAGACGCACACTTCTCACCCTGTTGCTCAGCAGTATCATGCTTCCGCTTTTCGCACAAGATTCCATCAATGTATTCTTTCGCTACAAGGCACGACCCAACGCCTTACGTGCTTTCCTGCCTGGGGCGTTCTATGGTGCTGGCCATCCCAACAACTGGGGGCCGAACAACAACGGTCAAATTGCACCTAATGCCATTTCACTGATGACCTACGACAGCGCTCGCGGCTATTGGTTCAAGATGATGCGATTAGAAATTGGCGGCGGCGATGGATTGCTGGGCGGACAGCCTGCCTATCAATACAAAATGCACGAACATTACAACGTCAGCGGCTCACAGTGGGCCTGGTATTCAGATCCACTTAACCCCAACACCTTTGGCTCGTTCAATAACTCGGTTGTGCGCGTCACTCACCCGATGATTTTCCAAATTGAGCCTAACAACATTGGCGGCCGCTTGGTTATATCGGCTTCTGTACCTGTTGTTGCCACAGTTGCGGCAAAAGATAATGACCCGATTGACACGGCTCAATCGTGTGTATTTCTCAACGATACTCTGGTTACAACCTTCGGGTCGTTCTATGATACCGAACGCCAGTTGCTGACCATTCCTTCGTTAGTGGCACTTGGCGCCAATATTCGCAGTGGCTTAAACAAATTGAAAATCGTTGCCGTCACGCAAAGCGGCGCCACGATTGCCGACTCCACTCAGTTTCAACGACTACCCATACCGCCCATCGTCGACCAACCCGTGCCTCCTGGTTTGAAAGATGGGATCAACTACAACAGCCCAACCTCTGTAACGCTTGTTCTACTTGCGCCCTATAAACAGTTTGTCCACGTCATCGGCGACTTCAACAATTGGGAAATTCGCCCCGAGTATTTGATGAAGCGCGATTCGCTCAAAGCCGATAGCGTGCGCTGGTGGCTGACGATTGATGGCCTAACCCCTGGACAAGAATATGCCTTTCAATACCTCATCGACGGGGAGCTGCGCATCGCCGATCCCTATACCGAAAAAGTTTTAGACCCCTTTGACGATGTCTACATTCCAGCCAATACCTATCCGAACTTGAAGCCGTATCCGACAGGGCAAACGAGTTTTCAAGTCTCTATCATCCAAACGAATCAGCAACCGTATCAATGGGCAGTTACAAATTTCCAGCGACCCGACAAGCGCGACCTTGTCATTTACGAACTTCACATCCGCGATTTCTTCGCTAATCCTAATCGCAATTTCCAAACCCTTATCGACACGCTTAACTATTTCAAACGCTTAGGCGTCAATGCGATTGAACTGATGCCGATTAACGAGTTTGAAGGCAACTCCAGTTGGGGCTATAATCCCTCGTTTTACTTTGCACCCGATAAATACTACGGCACAAAGTTCAATCTCAAACGCCTGATTGACTCTTGTCATGCCAAGGGCATTGCCGTGATTTTGGATATCGTGCTGAATCACTCGTTTGGGCAGTCGCCCATGGTACGCCAATATGCATCAGGCGACTACGGCCCGCCAACGCCACAAAACTTGTGGTATAATGTGGAACCTCGACACCCCTTCAGCGTTGGTTATGACTTCAATCACGAAAGCAAATATACCAAAGAGTTTGTCTTTCGCGTCTGTAAGTTCTGGCTTACAGAATACAACATCGACGGCTTCCGATTCGATTTATCCAAAGGCTTTACACAAGTCTTTTCAGGCAACAATATCGCATTTTGGAATCAATATGACCCGTCGCGTATTGCCATATGGAAACGCATCTATGATACACTGCAAGCCACTTCACCTGGTTGCTACTGCATTTTGGAGCACCTTTCGGACAATCCCGAAGAAACTGAACTTGCTAACTACGGCATGATGCTCTGGGGCAAAATGGTCGACCAATACAATGAGGCTACCATGGGCTACCACGCCAATAATATCTCAAATTTGAGTTGGGGCTATTTTGCCAATCGAGGTTGGGCACAAAACGGCTTGGTTACGATTATCGAAGACCACGACGAAGAACGCCTGATGTATAAGAATCTGATGTATGGGAACTCATCCGGCTCTTACAACATTCGCGATACGGCAACGGCGCTCGACCGCATGAAAGCTGCCGGGGCGTTCTTCTTCACAATACCCGGGGCAAAGATGTTCTGGCAGTTTGGCGAAATTGGCTATCACATCAGCATTAACTTTAATGGACGCACCGGCGAAAAGCCAGTAGGCTGGAACATCCTTAATTCCAACCCCAATCTCCGTGTCGCACGCGAAAAATTGATGAAAACCTGGGCGGCACTCATTAAACTCAAAACCGAAAATATCGCCTTCCGTGAAGGCATACTTAGCATGGACGTGGCAGGTGCAGTTAAGCGCATGAACCTTTCACATCCGACCTTGAATGTTACCATTATCGGAAACTTCGACGTGGTGCCACGTTCTGCCAATCCGAACTTCCAAAGCACAGGCGTTTGGTATGATTTCTTCGAGGGCGATAGCATCGTCGTTACCAATCCATCACAACCGATTTCGCTTCGACCAGGCGGATTCAAGATTTACACGTCGCGTCGATTGCCTCCGCCTGAACCCGGCTTGCTTGATGCACCTATGCCGTCCAGTTCCTGGCGCCCGCAAGCCTTTGTGTTAGAGCAAAACTATCCAAATCCGTTTAACTCAACTACCGTGATTCGCTACCAACTGCCCGCAAAAAGCAACGTCAAATTAGAACTCTTCGATATGTTGGGGCGAAAAATTGCAACGCTTGTGAGTGCAACACAAGACGCCGGCAGTTACACAGTAAACCTTTCCGCCTCTGCGCTCAATCTTTCAAGCGGCATGTATTTCTATCGATTAACAGCAGGAACATTTATGGACACAAAAAAGATGCTGTTTGTAAAGTAAGTTTCTTGCTAAACTCGACATCAACTTTTCGGGTTTAACTCAAATGCAGTTTTAGCATTTCAGAAACTTCATTTTCATCATCATTCTGCTTCTCTTTGTGCGCAGAAACTACCTGAACTGACGCATGGCTTAGGCCAAGGCACCAACGAGTTTAAGCAGGCGCAATCAGGGCTTGAAGAAGAAATCAAAAACCTACAAGCGATAAGCCAACCGATAACGAACTTGTCAAGAAAATCAGCAACATGAGCAATGAAGCGAAAGCCAAACTCGCAGAACTTTTAAGCAAAAAGTAAGTTTTCTTGTTGGAGAAAAAGTTGTCAGATAAAAAGCAAAAGGGCGAGCCTCACACTCGCCTTTCATGTTCGAGACTGATTTCTACTTCAATTCTCTCCGTCCAACGTGCTTCAGACTGAAAGCACAAACGAATTAGCAATCGCCTTTTCGCCAAAACGCTTCAGCAGTGCCAATTCGCTGGTTGGGTCAATGTGTCCGCTTTCTATCACGGCTTGAACCTTTGGTTGCTTCAAACTCGGAATGTGGCTCATGAAAAAGGGAAACAGGGTTTGCGATTCATAGACCTTATTCTTATTCGGGAAGTCAATGAGCGGCGCAAGTCCAGTTTGCGACTTCAACGCTTCAGAATACTCAAACATCTACTTGCCCAGACTGAGCGTCAAGATGCCAATTACTAAATCCTTGTAACGAAGTTCAATTTCGCCTTCCTCACTTGAATGCGCACCGCTTACAGTTTCGCTAAACAAATAACCCTTGCCCTTGACTTCATTGACGATTTTCTCTCGTTCATCATAATCCCTCCACTTTATGAAATTTTACTGCTCGGTGTGGAAAAAGGTATGGAAAAAGACTAAAATGATGATGGTATGACTGTTGTCCGTTCAAATGTCCTTATAACGCCTCAATGACGAAGTAATTTTCTTGATTATCATAGATTTCTCATTCCACGTTTCATCGCAATAAATGTTGTATAGCATTCATCTGTTTCGTTAAATTACTTTACTCTTCTTCCTCTTCCGCGCCCCGACCCATCCGATACTTGATGTCGTAATTGATTTTTTTGAAAAACCTATTCCTCTTCATCTTGAACGGTCAGAACAGTTTGCGAAACATGTTGTTCAATGCTCTGCCACACTTCATCAACATTGTGGGTGAAGTATTTTAGAAAAATTTTATCGCTCCTATCTGTGATGTGCCAAAGGCGAGAGGTGTTGTATGTGCCGACACGCTTACCTGCATTTAATTTGAATTGAACACAGGCTTCAAGTCCTTGTAAAAATTCCAAGTATAGTTGAAGTAAATTATCCTTGTCTGTTTCAGATAATTTTTCAAACGGTGATGGAAATTCACTGAATAATTCTCTTGTAACATCAAATTCGTCCCCATAAATGAGCCAATACGTGAAGAAAAGCTTTCCACTGAACAGCAAGCAACTCATGTTTCTCACTTCTTCTTCTCCAAAGAACACTACTCCAACCTTTGTTTGCGGAATTTGATTGCCTTCGAGGTCATAGCAGGGCGGTTCATGAGGAGAAACAGCCACCCAGTTGTAAGCGGATTGCTTGAAATAAAGCGGAAAATCGGTTTTGTGATTTCTAAAATGTCGACCGCAGGTTTCATTGGGCAGAGATTCAAAAAACCGAGATTCGACATCATCATTAAACATCGGAATAACATTCTCAAATTTGAATGATGCGTATTTGATGTTTCTGAACAGTTGTTCTCGTTGTTCTGAAAACCATCGGTGTAGTCTGGTTGTATAAAACTTTGGGTGTGCAGAATTCGCATTATGAAAAAGAAAAATGCAATTTCTCACACGAACATCTCCTGCAAAAAGCCCTGCTGGAATTCTGCCAAAGAAAGAGAACCAAATGTTTGCTCTTTTGTCTCTCATCAATTTTCGCACACCAGCAAAGTAGCGACTGAATGCCAAGCTGTGCATGACGATAAAACCAAATCTGCCATTTGATTTCAGAAGTTGAAGAGAACGGGCAATACAGTAAGCGTAAATATCAGCCGCGCTAAAGTCAAAACCTGAAAGTGTATAAGGTATTTTTTTCACGCTCACATACGGCGGGTTTCCAATCACGACATCGAAGCCGCCCGATTCCAAGATGGCGTTAAACTCGATGAGCCAGTGAAAGGCGTTAGAGATGTTGACGAAGCGGTTGGCTTTTTCAATCAAGGTTTTTTCTTCTATTAAGAGGGCTTTTTTGGTGTTGGCAAGGTCAATGGGTTCGGTAGAGGCGATTTGGGTGAGCAGTTGCTGCTGTCGGAAGTCTTGGAGGCGTTGGGAAAAGGCTTGGATGCTGGGGAGCATATCTTGGAGTTCGAGCGGGATAGCGTCTTTGTCGAGCAAGCCGACGAGCGAATTTCCGGCTTTGATGTTGAAGTCGATATCGGGCAGGGGTTCGAGGTCATCTTTTTGGTCGATGGTGGCAACGAGTTTAAGGAAGAGCCGCAGTTTGCAGATTTCGACGGCTTCTTCGACGATGTCGACGCCGTAGAGGTTGTTGAGGATAATGGTTTTGAGAATGAAGTAATCTTCGCTCTTGTGGTGGGCGATGGTAGCGAGTTCTTGCTGAATGTCGGAGACGAGTGTTTTGCGGTCGG
>Ga0197142_1000251_pt1 | contig 48949 bp, 55 predicted proteins | sample GBS60_MetaG_FD_148614 | JGI IMG/M metagenome (GOLD analysis project Ga0197142, IMG submission 148614) | Sediment microbial communities from Great Boiling Springs, Gerlach, Nevada, United States - GBS 60_MetaG | ecosystem: Environmental > Aquatic > Thermal springs > Hot (42-90C) > Sediment... | reverse complement strand
TTTGTTATAATCAACTGATTTTAATGTAGGGTAGAGGGGATGTTATTTAATTCGCACGAGTATATATTTATATTTTTACCGTTGACGTTAATTTTGTATTTTATATTGAATCGGTATAGGATGACAATAGCATCGAGGGCGTGGTTAGTTGTGATGTCGCTTTTATTTTATAGTTGGTGGGATGTTAAGTATTTGCCATTGATATTGTGTTCGATGATGTTTAATTATAGTTTAGGTACTGCGATAAGTCGGTATGGGGAGGAGGGGAGGAAGAAGTTGTTATTAGTGATAGGGATAGTTGGGAATGTATTATTATTGGGTTATTACAAGTATACGGATTTTATGATAATGAATATAAACTGGCTATTTGGTACGGATATAGGGTTAAAGCGGATAGTGTTACCGTTGGGAATAAGTTTTTTTACATTTACGCAGATAGCGTATTTAGTGGATGCGTATAAGGCGAAGGCGAGGGAGTATGATTTATTGAATTATGCTTTATTTGTGACATATTTTCCTCATTTATTAGCAGGACCGATAATACATCACAAGGAGATGATGCCGCAGTTTGAGAGTATGAGGAACAAGTTATTGAATTATCGGAATTTAGCGGTGGGGATATTTTTATTTTCTATAGGGTTATTCAAGAAGGTGGTGATAGCGGACAAGTTTGCTTTATGGGCGAATGCTGGTTTTGATGGTTCGCAGAGTTTAACGATGATGGAGGCGTGGGCTACGTCTTTATCGTATACATTTCAGTTATATTTTGATTTTTCAGGTTATACTGATATGGCGTTAGGATCGTCTTATATGTTTAATATTAAGTTACCGATAAATTTTCATAGTCCTTACAAAGCGTTAGACATACAGGATTTTTGGCGGCGGTGGCATATGACGTTGAGTCGATTTTTGAGGGAGTACATATACATACCGTTAGGTGGGAACAGGTATGGTGATAATCGTATGTATATGGCGTTGATGGCTACATTTTTGATAGGCGGTATATGGCATGGTGCTGGGTGGACGTTTGTATTTTGGGGTTTTTTACATGGTGCTGGTATTGTGATACATAGGATATGGAAGAAACATGGTTTAAGCATGCCGAAGGCGTTAGCGTGGATAGTAACTTTTAATTTTGTGAATATAGCGTGGGTATTTTTCAGGGCGAAGAGTTGGGAAGATGCGATGAAGGTATTGAGTGGCATGTTTGGGATGAATGGTATAGTGTTGCCACACAATATGGAGAAATATTTAGGTTGGTTAGGCGAGTATGGCATTAAGTTTGGGAGTTGGATGGGTAATATGTCTTATAGAAAAAATTTAGAATCGTATATTATATTCTTTCTAATTTTTTGTATAACTATGCCTAATTCAAATGAGTTGGTCGAAAAGTTCAAACCTGATTGGAAAAGGGCAGTTTTTACGATAGTAATAGCTTTATACGCTATTTTTAACATGGTTAGAGTTAGTGAATTTCTATATTTTAATTTTTAGGCAGAGTAATGATTAGAAAAAACAAGATATGGTGTAAATTTGTTTTATTAACTATATTTATTGTTATATTTTCTTTTTCACTATTTAATTTCATTTTAGACCCTTATGGAATTTTTAGAATCAATTTTAAATACCAGGTAGTAGAACCAAACCAGCATTTTATAAAGGTTAGATATATAGTTCATAATCCAAAAAAGTTTGATTCTTTTGTTTTTGGGTCCTCAAGGGTAAATGCTATAGATGTAACTAAGCTTAAAAATGGTAAATGGTATAATATGACCTATTCTGAGGGTCTTCCCGCTGAGCACTTAAGACATTTGAAGTTTTTTAAAGAGAAAGGTGTAACTATCAAAAATGTTCTAATAGGGCTTGACGATTTTTCTTATAAAGTAGATCCTAAAACCCATTTTGATCAAATGTTAAGACAACCATATCCACCTGTTATAGGAGAAAGTGCATTATCATACTATATACGTTATCTTATTAGATTTCCCGATAAAAAGGTTTTAAAAAGTACATTGAAAGCTTATAAAGATAGAAAGAAGGGAATAAAAACATATTTTGATTTTTATGATTTTTATAATACAGGTAGAGGTGATACTTCTTTCATTGATAGAAAAATTGAAGCAAATCCTGATGCTTATAGAAAAGATCCTAAATTTAATAAGCCGACCGTTTTTAGAGGTGATAGAGTTAAGGAGACGCTTGAAGAGATTAGAGGAATCGTTAATTTTTGTTATGAAAACAATATAAAACTAACAATTTTTATTAATCCCCATCACCATATAACATATATTAACTCAAATTTAATCCAGTTTTTTTATTTTAAAAAAGAACTTGCAAAGATAACCGATTACTATGATTTTAGTGGCTTAAATAGTATCACTACAGATAATTTTTATTTTTATGAGACTTCCCATTATAGAACTATTGTGGGGGATATGATGCTTAAAGTAATGTTTGGATATCCCAATATTGAAGTACCAGCAGATTTTGGTTTTAAAGTTACAAAAGATAATGTAGACTTTCATATCGAAAGACAAAAAAAGGAGGTTTTAAACTACTTGTAATGGAACTTTTATTAAGACTAACTGGTATAAGCCACTTATTATCAATTACTGTAACGCAGTTATTTTTGATTATTTTTACAATAATTTTGTTTCGAGATTATTATAAAAAAAGGATATCAATTAAAAGTTGTACCTACTTCAAATTTTATGTTTTTCTATTAATTGCAGGTTTTTTATCAGTTATTTTTGGTGTTAATCCCAAGAAATCTATTGTTAGTTTTAGAGATGAATGGCTGCTTTTATATTTTTTTGTTGGTTACTATTATGTACCAAACGTATCTTATAAAAAAATTTTCTCTTCGGTCTTATTTGGTGCGCTTATTGCATCTTTCTATGCTTATTACCAGTTTTTCATAAAACATTTAGAAAGAGCACAAGGATTTTATTCCCACTCTTTGACATTTGGTAATGTAGTTTCCATTTTGGCTGTATTTTGTTTTACATATCTTTTGACCAATTCATATGAGGAGAGAAGGGAAAAAAATTTTTATATAATAACCTTTTTGTTTCTTCTCTTTTCACTTTATATTTCTGGTGGGAGAGCTCCTTTAGTTTTCACTGTTATGGTTATTTGTATCTCCCTTGTTTTTGTTTATGGTAGGAAAGGTGCTGTAATTGGTTTAGTTGTTTTGCTATTATTTTCAATAGTCGCCTATTTTATTTATACCAATCCTGTATTAAATAGAAGGTTACATGAACTTACAAACGAATCCATTCATAACAGTATGTCTTCTATTGGTACAAGAATAGCTTTATGGAAAGCATCATTTAAGATTATAAAAAAATATCCTTTGTTTGGGATAGGCTATGGAAATTTTAAAAGTGTGATTAAAAATTATATTGATGTCCCTGTATTAACGACCGCACATGCCCATAATGCATATATTCAATATATAGTTTTGCATGGTATAACTGGTTTCGTGTGCTTAATTACATTTTTTTATAAAATATTAACGGGATTTGTAAAGAAAATAAAAAAAGATAGATTAGCAATCGTTGGACTTTCAATTTTCATAGTATTTCTCCTTCAAGGGACTTTGGAAAATAATTTTTACGATTCTGAGGTTGCAATGCTATTTTGGTTTGTAACAGGGAGTCTCTTAGGTTTTGTTGAAAAGAGCGAAAAAACAATATCAATTAAATTGTAACTTTTGAATATATAAATTCACTTTGAAAAAAAGATGCTTTTTTGTATTATATAAATATGAAAAATAATGTAAGAATTGTCATTGCCGATGATAGTCTATCTATACGTACTAGGCTTACAGAATTATTTGAAAAAAAAGGTTTTAATGTCATCCAAGCTGTGGATGGCATTGATTGCATAAAAAAGGTTTTTCTAAGTGCGCCTCATTTTGTAGTTCTCGATGTTAAAATGCCTGTATTGAATGGATACCAGGCATGTCGATTTCTAAAAAATCATCCATTGACTTCTAAAGTACCTGTTATGTTATTAACAGCTTTAGACCAGCCTATTGATGAGTTATGGGGTTATGAAGCTGGTGCTGATTATTATAGGAGTAAATCTTCAAATGTAATTAAGCTTGTAGATGAAATTGAAAAGATTGTTAAAGAGAGTGATTATAACCCAACAACTAAAGGTAAGGTTATAACTGATGGTGAAATACTAACATTTCTTAACGATTTTATTGATAAACGTCTTTTTGAAATGTCAATGATTAACGAGATTGCTCAGCTTTCATATAAGTTTGGTTCGATAAATGAAGTAATAGAAGGTTGTGCAAAAACACTTTCTAAAATGTTGGAGCTTTATATAGTTGCATTTGCTATTGTAGATGAGCAGAATGTAAAAATAAATATCTGGAGTCCCTATGAATATGGCATATATATTGAAGAATTTAATACATTTATCAAAGAAATATTGCATAATAGTGGGTATTCAGGATTCAATTACGAATATAACTTAGGAAAGCAGTCAATACCATCAAACTTTTTTGAGAAAAAGGAATATTTATTTATAGACCCTTATGATGTTAATATGGAAAAGACTTTTCAGACTCTAAAAGGAGGGGTTTTTATTTGTTATAACAGGGATAATCAAGAATCTTTAAAGAGAATCTCCTTTATACTACCGCACATTTTGCTTGTTATTAACAATTGCTTATTGCATAAAAAGATTTTTGATTTATCTATAACTGACGAACTCACCTCTTTATATAATAGAAGAAAAATAATGGAAATTCTAAAAACAGAGATAGAAAGGGCAACCCGCTATGGTTTTGAATTAGCTTTGATTATAGCGGATATTGACTACTTCAAAAAGGTTAATGATAATTATGGACATGTTATGGGAGATTTAGTATTAAAAAAGGTGGCACTTGTATTAAGAAATTCGATAAGAAAAGTTGATTATATTGGTAGGTATGGTGGTGAAGAGTTTATTATTATACTCCCTGAAACTTCTTTGCAAAATGCCATATTGCTTGCTGAAAGGATAAAAAAAATGTTTAATGCACTAAAAATTGAGGGATTAGAACAGCCTATTACTTTAAGTTTTGGGATAGCCACTTTAACAACCGGTAAAGATATAGATACTCTTATCAAGGAAGCAGATACAGCATTATATGAAGCAAAAAATAGTGGAAGAAATCAGATAAAAATATTTCAGAGGATATGATGTATGAAATTAATAATCATTGGTGGGGTTGCTGCAGGAGCATCTGCAGCAGTAAAGGCAAGAAGAACATCAGAGGATTGGGAGATAGTAATTTATGAAAAGGGAGATTATATTTCCTACGCCAATTGTGGAATGCCCTACTATATAGGAAATGTCATTAAAAATAGAGAAGACCTTCTTGTTGTGACACCAGAATACTTAAAAAGAAGGTTTAACATAGAAGTAAGAACAAAGCATGAAGTATTAAAAATACAGCATGAGCAGAAAAAGATCATTATAAAGGATATTTCATCTGGCGGAGTTTTTGAAGATAAGTATGATAAACTTATTATTGCAACAGGTGCTATACCTGTTATTCCTGATAGTATAAAAGGTGAAAGGGTCTTTTCTTTGTATACATTAAGTGATATGGATAGAATAAAAAGGTTTATAGATGAAAATAGACCTCAAAAGGCGATAATACTGGGCGGTGGGTTTATTGGTATTGAGATGGCAGAAAATTTAAAAAAATTAGGTGTGCATGTAACAATTGTTGAAAAAATGCCACAGATATTATCACCTTTTGATGTGGAAATGGCTCAAATTGTAAAATTAAAGTTATTAAAATCTGGAATTAATGTAATTACCGGTGTAGGAGTTGAGAAAATTGATGGAAAAACAGCATTTCTTGAGAATGGTATGAGTGTAGATTTTGATATTGCTATTGCTTCTCTTGGAGTTAAACCAAATTCTAAATTAGCTTTGGAAGCTGGCATTTCATTAGGTTTGAGAGACTCTATAAAAGTAAATAAGTTTATGGAAACTTCAATAAAAGATATTCTTGCAGCTGGTGATGCAGTAGAAAATTTTTATAGAATTAATAATGAACCCACTTGGATTCCCTTAGCAGGTTCTGCCAATAAACAGGGAAGGATTGCTGGATACAATGCTGTTTCTCAAAATAAAAAAGAATATAAAGGTACTCTTGGAACAGCTATTGCTAAATTTGAAAATTGTGTTTTTGCTACAACAGGGTTTAATGAAAGAAAAATCCTGCAGGAAGGCAGTGATTATATATGTTTTTATCTGGTGAGTGAAGACCATGCTGATTATTATCCAGGTTCAAAAACTATGTATATTAAGGTTATTGGAGATAAAAAAGGTAGAATTTTAGGTGCACAAATAGTGGGAGAGGAAGGTGTAGACAAAAGGATTGATGTGTTTGCTTCAGCAATTTATGCAGGGCTTACCTTTGAAGACCTTGAATCATTAGATTTAGCATATGCTCCACCGTTTTCTTCTGCGAAAGACCCTGTTATAGTTGCTGGTATGATAGGTAATAATATTATCAAAGGTGAAATGCCAGCTCTTTCTAAACTTGATAATAGTATTAAGGATGCTGTTATAATTGATGTCAGAACAAAAAAAGAGTTTGAAAAAGGGTGTTTTGAAGGAGCCGTAAATATACCTATAGATGAATTCCGTAATAAAATGGAAGAACTGGACGTTTATAGAGGTAAAAGAATAATTGTAAATTGTGCTACAGGTTATAGAAGCTATATAGTTACAAGACAGTTATTAAACAGAGGGTTTAAAGATGTATATAATTTATCGGGAGGTTATGTAATTCACGGAACAAAAAATGAGTAAACTAATTAAAGAATATAAGCTTTCCAATGGATTAAATGTTTATATTTATGATGAGTCAGTAAGGTATTTTTGTAATTATTTCAATGTAATTTTAAAACTTTCTGCTCCTATAAATATTAGTAGTTCTGTTTTTGAAGACATAAAACAATATGAAGAGGTAAAAGAACTTTTGGGAGAAAAAGTGGAATATCTTAGAATAATTAGTAAAAATGCAATTGTTGAGGATTTACTCGATTTTATAAAGGAAAGTATATTAAAGGATTTTGAAGAGAACAGTTTGCCCTATTTGGCTAAAAATAGTTTTATAAAAAAGTTTATTTTAAAGAAAGTAAAAGAAAAGAAAAGAGAGCTTGAAATTGAAAGATTAAGAAAAGAACTCAGCGAAAGAGAAGATAGTTTTTCCTTCTAATGCTTCAATAAACTTTATAGCTTTCATTGTATTTTCATTAAAAACATCGATCATAATCATATCTATGCCTGCTTCATATAACATAGAAAGATAAAGTCCTTGTAAAATACCCTTTGCAGTACCTCCAGCTGCTTTTGTGGTTAGATTTGATAAGCCAGCAATTGTTCTTATTTCATGCCCAAATATTGATGGGATATGTTTGATAAAATTTAAGTTGGCTTTAGCACATTCTGCACCTTTCTCCCAGCCCAAAGGCACTATAACAGGGTCCAATATAATTTGAGTTCTATCAACACCTTTTTGTTCTGCAATAGCAATCATTTCTTCAGCAATTAACACTTTTTCTTCTAGTGTTATGGGAACAAAACCAGTAGAGATTACAAGTCCAATAATATCAACTTTATAATAAAATGCAAGGGGTAGTATTTCTTCAACTTTTTTTGTTTCCAAAGAAAAGCCATTTATAATAATCTTTCTTGTAGCTCTTTCAAGGGCAAATTTGATTATTTCAGAGTCGGTAGAGTCAATTAGAATATTTAAATTGCTATGTTTTTCTATGTTATCAATAAAAAAATGGGTTATTTCTTTTTTGTTTTTCTTTAATGGACCTAAATTTAAATCGATATAGGCAGCTCCTCTTTTTGAAATTTCTTGCAAAAAAATATGAAGTGCTTCTTCATCTTGTTCAAAGCATTTTTTTGCTCTTTTATCAAAGGGGTGTAAATTTTCAGCAACGATTTTCAACATAAAATTTTATCTTCTTTTAAAAATATTATTGCATCATTTGTTAAAATATGCAACAATATCAACATTCGGGGCGTAGCGCAGCTTGGTAGCGCATCTGCCTTGGGCGCAGGAAGTCGGAGGTTCAAATCCTCTCGCCCCGATTTTCTTTTATATAATTCTTATGTTCAAAAAAATTGACAAGCTAATCGCCTTTGATTATTTTATTAATAAAACATTTTATTGCGGAGGAAGAAAATGAGTGAACTAAGAAGGGAGATCAGGGTTGGTATTATTGGTGTTGGTAATTGTGCAAGTGCATTAGTACAAGGTATTGCATACTATAAATCATTGAAGGATTCAGATAAAGATTATTCCCTTGGCTTGATGCATAGGAATTTAGGTGGTTACGACCCTGGAGACATAGTTATAACTTCTGCTTTTGATATTGATGAGAGAAAGGTAGGAAAAAGATTAAATGAAGCAATATTTGCAAAACCAAACTGTACAAAAGTTTTTTATAAGGATGTACCAAAAGGACCTTTAGTTTCGATGGGAGAAGTATTAGATGGTGTATCTGAACATATGAATGATTACCCAGACGACTGTAGGTTTATAGTTGCTAAAGAAAAACCTGCAAATATAGTCAAAGTGCTGAAAGAAACAGGTACAGAGATTGTGGTGAATTTTTTACCAGTTGGATCAGAAAAGGCGGTGAGGTATTATGCTGAAGCTTGTTTGGAAGCGAATGTTGCTTTTATAAATTGTATGCCAGTCTTTATTGCTTCTGATAAAGAATGGGCAGATAGGTTTCTTAAAAAAAATATACCCATTATTGGTGATGATGTTAAAAGCCAGATAGGAGCAACAATTGTTCATAGAGTATTGACAAAACTTTTTCAGGACAGAGGAGTTGAGCTGGATGCAACTTACCAGTTAAATGTTGGTGGAAATACCGACTTTTTAAATATGCTAAATAGATCGAGGCTAAAGTCAAAAAAGATATCAAAAACAGAGGCAGTTCAATCACAGCTAAATACTCCATTATCGTGGGATAGAATTCACATAGGGCCATCAGATTTTGTACCATTTCTAAAAGACAATAAGGTTTGTTTTTTAAGAATGGAAGGAAGGATTTTTGGTAATGTGCCGATAAATTTAGAGTTAAGGTTGTCCGTTGAAGACTCACCTAATAGCGGTGGCGTGGTTATTGATGCTATTAGATGTTGTAAATTAGCCCTTGATAGAGGTATAGGGGGTGTTTTGACTTCTCCTTCTGCATATTTCATGAAGCATCCACCTGTCCAGTACTCTGATGAAGAGGCGAAAAATCTTGTTGAGAGGTTTATTAATGGGCTGGTGGAAAGGTAATGTTAAGTAATAAATTAGGACATTTTTTTGATAAACCCCTTACACCTGTTGTAAAGTTCCTTAATTTAAGTCCAAACTTTTATACAATAACAGGGTTAATACTTAATCTAATATCTGCTTACGTGGTTATAAATGATTTTTTTATGGGTGGTGTATTTCTTGGCATAGCAAGTTTTTTTGATATGCTCGATGGCATTTCTGCACGGGTAAATGCTGGTAGTACTCGTTTTGGAGCGTTCTTAGACTCTTTTATTGATAGAGTTGCAGAAGGGGTATTTTTCCTGTGTATTGGCATAAATTTTATCATAAACATTGAGTTTTCAGGAGCTTTTTTAGCAATTGTTGCTTTAATACTTTCTTATTTGATTAGTTATATTAGGGCAAGGGCAGAAGGTCTCGGTATAGAATGTAAAGTTGGACTTATAGAAAGGCCTGAGAGAATTATTTTACTTCTAATCGGACTTTTATTTGACATTTTAGAGCTTCTGCTATTTATCTTGTGTTTTTTATCATTTATAACTGTCATTCAAAGATTTTTATGGGTTTATAAGTCACTAAAAACTAAATAGACCAATCTGGCATTGCAGATGTAGATAAATCACTATAAATACCATTTTTTAATAAGTGCTCACCTACAACACCAATCATTCCAGCATTATCAGTGCAGAATCTTTTCTCGGGAATAAATATTTGTAAATTTTCATTGATAGTAAATTTGTTAATTTTGTCTCTTAAAAGTTTATTTGAGGCAACACCTCCTGAGATAACAATATGCTTTATCCCATATTTTTTGGCAGTTTTAATTGTTTTGTCGATAAGAATGTCAACCACAACTTTTTGGAAGCTTGCTGCTAAATCTTTTTTGAATTCAAATGTTAAAGATTTTTGCTTTTTTATGAGTGTTAATACCGCTGTTTTGAGTCCAGAAAAGCTAAAGTCGTTTTCTTTTTCAAGCGGGTAAGGCAGTTGGATTGTGCCTTCAAAATCACCTGCTATTGATTCTATTGCAACACCACCAGGATAGCCTAATTCTAAAATCTTTGCAACTTTATCAAATGCTTCGCCTGCAGCATCATCTCTTGTTTGGCCAATTAACTGGTAGTTTCTAAAACCTTTCACAATATAAATAGCAGTATGTCCACCGGATGCGACAAGTGCGACAAAAGGGAAATCAGGTTTTTTTTCAGAAAGAAAGGATGCAAAAAAATGGCCTTCAATATGATTAACAGTTAAAAAGGGTTTTTTTGTTGATAAACATATGCCCTTTGCAAACATAATACCAACAAGTAAAGAACCAACCAGTCCAGGTCCAGCAGTGACGCAAACACCATCTATATCATTAATTGTTATGCCTGCTTCTGCTAATGTTTTTTTGTATAGGTGTGGTAATATTTTTAAATGTTGTCTCGATGCAATTTCTGGAACTACACCGCCGAATTTACTGTGAATATCATTTTGTGAGGATATATTCATTGAAAGTAGTTTGTGATTATCAGTTAAAACTGCACAGGAAGTATCGTCACAGGAAGTTTCTATTGCAAGTATGTTCATAATATTTACTCTCTTGGATAAACATACCAGATAATGCCACGAGAAGTTGCATAGATTTTTAAGTAAACAGGTATATTTCTGTAAGTAGCCCTAACTACTGCCTCTCCATTTTTATTTAGAACATGGATGAGCGCTTCAGGGCTTTCTTCAATAACGAAATTAGAATAAAGTCTTGTATTATCTAATGCTTCTTTTGTAACAGGTACGTCAGGAGGCAATGAACAGGATAATAAAATTATTATAAAACCAATTAGGCTAATGTTTTTTAATAATCTCATTAATTGCTTCAAGTAATTCATCAATATCCCCTTCCTTATTAAAATATCCAGGACTTACCCGCACGGTACCTGAAGGGTAAGTCCCTATTGTTTTATGAGCTAATGGTGCACAATGTAAACCAACCCTTGTATAAATATTATAAACTTCATCGAGAATAAAACCAACTTCTGAACAGTCTAAATTTATCAGATTAAAGGATAAAGTGGAAGACATTTTTTCAGGAATAAGTATGCCATATAGAGTAACATATTTAAAATTTTTTAAACCGTCTATAAGTTTTCTCATAAGTCTCAATTCATGTTCTCTAATATTTTCAATGCCTGTTTTTTTAATAAACCTAATTCCTGCTAAAAGTCCTGCTATACCAGGTAAGTTAAGGGTGCCTGATTCGAATCTTTCGGGCAGTTCTTTGGGTTGTAAAAGTGAGGAAGATTCTGTCCCTGTTCCACCTTCTTTCAAAGTTTCTAACTCAAGTCCTTCGGCAATATAGAGAAAACCTGTTCCTTGAGGTCCAAAAAGGGATTTATGTCCTGGACATGCTAATAAATCAATATGCATTTTTTGTACATCTATTGGTATCAAACCAGCGGTTTGTGCAGCATCAAGTAGTGTTATTATTCCTCTTTTTTTACATTCCTTGAATATGTCTTCAAAAGGGAGAATATTTCCAATAACGTTAGATGAATGGGTAAGTACTATTAGTTTTGTTTTTTCATTAATTAAAGGTATGACATCAATAGGATTAAAACAGCCCTTATCATCACATTTTATGAGGTGTACCTTTATATTTAATTTTTCTTCTAAATGTTTCAAAGGTCTCAAAACTGAATTATGTTCAAGAGTTGAAGTAATTACTTCATCACCTGGTTTTAAAATGCCTTTTATTGCAATATTTAGTGCTTCTGTTGCGTTAGATGTAAATATTACATTTTTACTATTTGGAATGTTAAAAAAATCAGCGATTTCTTCTCTACATTCAAAAACAATTCTTGATGCAGTGAGTGATAATTTATGTCCAGCTCTCCCTGGATTTGCACCAATCTCTCGCATAGTTTTGTTTATGGCTTCATAAACTTCTTCAGGCTTAGGAAATGATGTAGCCGCATTATCGAGGTAGATGCCCATTTTCAACCTCACATAATGGATCTTTGATTCCATAATTTAAAAAAAACACGTTACCAGGACAACCGTAGTAACATATTTTAGCTCCTTCACATTCTATACAAATACTTCCTCTATAAATGTTTTCCATATTAGTTTTAACTCTTTTCCAAATGTTTTCAAATGCTTCTTCAAGTATGGAACCGCATTTAATAGGTACAGTTTTACATGGATAGACAGTTCCATTTAAAATATAACATAAATACTTACCTGCCTGACAGCCTTTAAAAAGTTTTGCATCTTTAAGTTCTAAACTTTTTGCGATGAAATAGTCATGTACACTGATTTCAAAAAAGCTTTTATATTTTTTTATTATATCTAATTTTTTTAAATCCTGAATAGATAGGTAATTTTTTTTGACGAAATCCAAATGGTTAATCAAATCAGGGTTTGGTATTATGATTTTTTTAATACCAATTACTTTTGATAATTCAAATACAGCTTCAATAAAATTGATATTTGTTTTATTTATAAAAAAAGAAAGTGATTGAGGTTTATATGTTTTAAACGTCGAAAAAAATGCTTTTAATTCAGTTTCTGTAAAGTAATAGGGAAGTTCAAACTCAATATCACCAATAATTTTCGATTGGTGTATTAATTTTAGAGAATCAGTATTAAATACTCTGAAAATTATGTAATGTGCATTAGTGGGCTTTTTTTGTAATATTTCTTCTAAAATCTTTACATTTTCTATGTCTGATTCAATCTCAAGTTTAAATAACTTAATTCTCTGAACCAGGTCAAAAAAACAATCTAAAATAGTAGACAAAACACTACCTTTAAACGCAGAGGTTATTCTTAAAGGTAACACAACGCTCCCTCAATATCTGTTAGCAGGGATGTACTGATGATGTACCAAGTGTCTTTGGTTTAATATACCTCATTGGTTTATCACCTCCTTTTTCCAGCAATGGGGATCGGGATTGTGAAAATCCCCTGTTAACATGTAAGCTCTTGCCTTACAACCACCTAAGCAGTTTTCATATACACCACAGTTTTTACATTTCCCATTGGGGATGGGATTCCTTAAATTCATCAATATAGGTGATTCTTTCCACAATTTAATTATATCATCTTTTAGAATGTTGCCAATAACAATAGGCATAAAACCACAGGGGGTTATATCACCATTAGCTCTTATGTTAAGTGATAGTTTGCCGCAGGTACTACCTTTAACAAGATGATGTTCTTCGTATTGTGGGAGTAAATGTAATATGGGGTCATCAAAGGATATTACGAGATCTTTCGTTTCTTTTTTTAATGTTAGAGCTCTGGCGTAGAAATCATGCCATTCTGAAGGGGTTAGGTCATATTGTTCCATGTTTTTATATCCAAGTCCAGAACATTTGTAATTGTGTAAATATAGTTGTGAAACTTTATACTCTCTTAAGATAGGGATGAGTTCATGGAAGTTTTCAAAATTCAACTTTGAAACAACCATAGAAACTGTTGATTTAACATTTACTTTAGCCAAGTTTTCTAAAGCATTTAAGGCTCTTTTGAAGCTGCCTTTTTTATTTCTAAAAAAGTCATGCTTTTCTTCAACAGGGCTATCTATACTAACACCAACTGCTCTGAAGCCAGTTTGTTTTATTTTTTCCGCAGTTTCTATATCCAATAGATACCCATTAGTGTTCATAGTGCACTGTAAGCCTTTAGAAGATGCATATTTGACAAAATCAAATAAATGGGGGTGTAAAAGTGGTTCTCCACCACCTAAATTGATAAATGGTACTTTCCAATCTGATAAAATATTTACAACATATTTAAGCTCTTCGAAAGTCATTTCCTTTTTAAAATCTTCTTCTCTGCTGTAACAGTGGTGACAGGAAAAGTTACATTTATAAGAAAGGGTAAGATTTATAGTGAGAGGTGCATTTAAAATAAAAGTATTATTCATATACAACAAACCCTTTATCTACAAGATCTTGGATGAATATTTTTACATCTTCAAGGCATGTATCAAAATCAACTTCAAACTCTTTACTTATTAAAGAAGCTATTTCTTCTATCGAATTTTTCACTTTTAAAACATCCCAGATAGCCTTTCCAGTAAGATTGAGTTGAGTCATGATGCCACCTTTGATTAATGTAATGACACCAAGATTTTCTGCTTTATCAGCCATACCCTTATTTATTAAATTCTGAGCTTCTCTTAAATTTTCTTCTTCAATTCTTTCAAAAACATCATCACTAACTTTTACTTTCATAACAAAAAAATACAGCAAATTTAGTGCCAATCAGGAAATTTCATAAGTACAGGGTTTACATCGATCTTTATTTTTAAGTCTTTATCCATGTTTTTGTCAAAAATTGAAGGTTCAGACAAAAAATAGTTGTGTGGAAAGTGCAAATCCGTTTCTTGAAAAAAACCTGCAAAGAAATCAAAGGTATTTTCTATAAATACATTGAATCTTATATTACTGCTAATTAGTCCTTCCCTAAGGAAAAGTGCAATTCTATTCTGTTTAAAAATATTGCTCTCAATATCGTTGTCATTTGATTGGATAAATCTTATTGCTATGTAGTTATTTAAAAGTAGGTTTTTTTTGATAGAAATTTTGCTGTTGAAAAATCTAATGCCTCCATAGCTGTTTTCGAAGATTGAATTAGTAATGGATATTTTTGAATTATGAATGTGGAGACACCACCCACAATTTTTGAAAATAGCACTATTTATTTCGGCTTCTGCATCCTCAATAAAAAATATGTTTGAGTCTTCATATATATTGCCTGTACCAGAGATTATAACTGGTTCACTAAATGTTCCTTTAATAATTAATTTTCCATTTTTGATATGTATAGCAAATTCAAAGTCTTGAGTAATTTTGATCTTTGTGTTTTTTTCAATTACTATTATCTTATCATTAAAAGTAAGTGGTTTCTCAACTTCAATATTACCATTAAGAGTTATAATTTCTATTGCAAAGACATGAACTTGGTTGAGTAAAATAAAAGCGAGTAATGATATGAAAAATTTATATTTCATTTTTCCTCATCTCTAATGTAATCAATGAAAAAAGTATAAAACCTATTAATAGCCAAATTTTACCAGATGTTGTTGGTCCAGAGGCGTCGGATAGTATATTAAAATTTTGAACTATGGCCCCTCCTATAAGCATCCCAACAAAAGCAATTTGAGCGTTTATATCGCCCTCACCAGATTTTACCAACTGTCTAAAGGGGCACCCATCTATTATAACTGCAATGTATCCTGTAAGTAACATTCCAAGAAATGACCAATGCCATTGAATATGGCTACCTGATTGGCCATAGATACCTAAATGAAACTGCTTTAAAAAAAGGTTTAATGTAAAAGCTGTAAATATCAGTGCAATAAGCGCTATAAAACCAAAGTTATTTTTCAAAATAAGGCTATTCCTTATTGCGCCAGTAACACAAAATCTTGATGTTTGTGCAAAAAATCCAATTATGAAACTTAATATTATGGAAACAAAAAGAGGTGCCCTTTCAGCCCCTCCACCTGTTGTACTTTCAGCAAATACGAAAGGAAACATAAGATAGGTTATAAATATAGTCACTATGAATATGATAAAAATAAGTGAAGATATATTCTTGTTTATTTTTGCAGTTTTGAAAAAGGATGTATCAATACCTTCTTTTAAAATATAAACAGCAATGTAAACGCCAGTAATTAATCCAAAAATACCAGCAATACTGTTTAAGTCACCCCCGGCTAACTTCAAAAGCATCTTTATGGGACAACCAATGAATATGGCACTCCCAATAATCATAAAAAAACCGCCGATAAAAGAATAAAAAAGGCTATTATTTATTCTTATAGCAAATTCTTTTCTTATGAGTGAAGATAAGAAACTACCTAAAATTATAAAAGTGATTTCAGGTCTTAAATACTGCATATATGTATTATTATGTAATTTCAAGCCACCAGCATAATTTTCCATAAAACAGGATATACAAATACCAGTGTTAATAGGATTCCCTTTGTATGATAATATTGAAGAAAAGGCACCAATGATTACAGCAGTGAATATATAAAATAGAGTGTCTTTTTTCATCCACAACCACCTTTAAGCTTGCTTTCTAAAAAATGTCGGTAATACTTAAGATTATCAATCTTTTTTATTTCATCTAAAATTTTTTCAAGCATTGTTCTAACATTATGAGAGTATTTTTCATCGTAAAGTACTGGGGTAGTTTGTATGGCTTTTTTTATCTTATCCAAACCTTCTTCTTTTTTACCAGCTTTATAATATAAAAAACCTTTGTAAAAAGTTATAAAAGGGTTTTGTTCTTCCTCTGGGTAGCGTTCAAAGGCTATATATGCTTCATCATATTGAGCATTTTCTATAAGTTGAACCAAATTCTTTATTTTTGAATATTTCATTTCCATAGCGAGAAAATCCTTTTCTTTTGGGTCTTCTCTGGTTATTGGTTTTTTGTATAGTTCGTAGGAATAGAGTAGAACTCCCGAAAAACAAATAAACATTATGAAATAAATCAACCGTTCAATCTTTTTCATAATCAATACTTTTGATAGGGTGGAAAGTTGATAAATTTAAGAATTTCTCGAATTTTATCATAATCTTTATCTTCAATAGGTTCATATCCCTCAATTTTAGCTTGCTTAAAGATATTTAATCTTTGATTGTTAATTTCAACCGTTGTATCTTTATTTAACTTTAATAAAGCCTTTTTAACTTTATCAATAACCTCTACAGGAAGATTTTTGTTTGCTGAAAAGGTGCAGTAGGGTAGTAAATCTGTTTTAGCGATTATCCGGAAATCCTCTTCAATTTTAATTTTCCCTTCTTTGTCCATCTCTTCTAAATCTAAGAAAGGAGCTGTACCTGCATCAAAAGCACCAAACCATACCCCATAAATTATTTTTTCATGCTGAAAGGAATGTTTTGGCTGGTATATAATGCTTAGGTCTTTATATGGGTCTATGCCATTTTTCATGAGTAAATATAGCTGTGTTATATACCCAAAAGGTGCAAAGGTAGGGCCAAATATCATTTTCTTATTTTTAAGGTCTTTTATGTCTTTAATGGGACTATCTTTTTTTACAATGATTGTTCCAAATGTTCTGGCACCATATATACCATTTTTTTCAGCAACCATCGGGATTAATCCATAATTTTCTTTTAGTATTATGTAAAGGATAGGATTGGTATGTATAAAATCAAACTGTTCTTTTTTAAAAGCCTCTTCAAAATCAACGGTATCAACCGCATAGAATTTAAACCTGTACCCCGTTTCTTTTTCAAGATATTTATTTAGTACGAGAAACCGTTCTTCTGTCTCTTTAGGACTGTTACATATCATATAACCAATCTTATAAGTTTTGCTACCAACATTATTATTGCAAGCTGTTGTTATTAAAACTGTTGTGAGAAAAGGTATTAATATTGTCAAATTTTTAATTGGTTGACGAAAAATCAACGGGATATTCATAAATCTTGTTTTTTTTAACATTATTAAAGCAATCTCCGGTGAATATAGATTTATTTTTTATGTAAAAATCATATCTGCTATTTCCCTTTAATGTTAAGTTTTTACATTCAAGTTTTGTGCCGTCTATGGATATCCCATCAAGTAAATTATGAGATATTTCACCATTAGATAATATAACAATTGAATCTTCGAAAGAAAGGCCTCTTAAAAGGGAATGAGATGATATAAAGTTTTCAATGTGTATTTCTGAGTTTCTTGAATATATGTTTTGATTACTTTTTTGAACGTTTATATTATTTAAAACTGCTTTTGAATATCTAATTTTAAGGTTGAAAAGGGTATTATTGTAGATTGTTATATTTTTTATTTCTGCTTCACTGTATAGAAAATTTAACCCACCATAATTGTTGTGGATATAAATATTTTCTAAGAATGCTTTTGAGTTTCTAAATTGAAATGCTGTATAGTTGTTGTGAAACTCACAATTTCTAATACTGATATTACCTTCTTGACTCTGAAAACCTCTGTAGTTGTTTCTAAATATTGAATTGCTAACAATCAAGTTTGAAAAATGGGAGTGAAGAGCCATATAACTATCTTCAAAAATAGCATGATCTATTATATTTGTTGAATCCACATTCATAATACTCAATCCTAACCATGCACCTTTTTGTCTTTTTTCTCCTTTGAAGATTACAGGACTTTTTAATGAGCCTAATATCTTAACTATACCCTGGCTTAAAATTTCGCTATCACCAATGCCATCTTTATCTTCATCGATAAAAAGGAAGATTAGTTGTGATCCTTCTGTTATTGTAAGGCTTGAGCCCTCAGGTATTGTAACTCGACCTTTAATATAAATTGTACCTAAGAAGTGTATATTGCCTTCAAGGGTTGTGTTTTCAATAACGCTGTCTTTATAAACTTCAACCCCATAAATGTTAGTTTTTATCAGAAGAGTTATTATAAAGATAAACATTATTTTTATTTTCATAAATGCTATTCCCTTTTGAAAAGAATTTAATAAAATTGGTAGGGATTATCAGCCCTGTATCATTTTTGGTTATTTCAACTTTATTTGTCAGTGGAGGAAGTTTTTTTACAATAAAACCTTCTTCATTGTTAGTTATGGTAATATTTGAAATTTCAATATGCTCGTTATCTATAACAAATCCTGTTTTATTAGAATCTATAAGTAAGTTTTTTATACTGCCATTTACATTTTCAAATAGGTAAAGCGCTGTGTAGTTATGAGTAAGTCTCAAATTGTTTAAATGAATTTCACCACTTAGTGCAGTTATACCTGATGAAGCAAAATTTACCATACAGTTATCCATAATTAATAAGCCTTTATCAACAACAATACCACCCCAATCTTTATTTGAAGGTTTTTCCGTTTTTATTGTAAAAATAATAGGTTTTTCTGAAGTTCCCTTTGCAATCATTTTTCCTCTTATAAGTATTTCATTTTCGGGAAGTAAAAAGATTGGCTCTGTTCTTGAGCTTTCTGCTTTATCGAAATATATTTTAGTGCCTGGTTTAATAATAAGTTCAACATTTGGTGGTATTAATAAATCCTTTTCAATGAAAATTTCTCCATCCCAAGTAATATTTTCTTTTATTATTCCACTAAAAGTTGTTTCTTCTTTTTTTAGAAAATGAGTGGAACAACTTGATAATAGTAAAAGCAGGATAAATATTTTACTTACCATAAACCCCTTTGCAAGAGAAACTCTTTGATCGTTCTTTTTTCTTTGCCTTCTTTAATCTGTTTCACAAGGTTAGATATGTCTTTATCAGTAATATGTTTTGATAGTTTATCAAGAGAGTCTAAAATAGTAGTAAATCTTAAGTCTTCTTTTATTTTTGTTCTATAGTAGATTTTGAATTTGTTATCAATTGTAAGACTTTTTGTGTTTATTTTCTCACTAAGCTTGACATTATCCGATAGAAAAAGGTCTACTTGCTCTTTATTAACCATTTCTTCTAAAGTTTCTGAAAGAGGGATTATTTTAACATCAATGCCTGTTTTTTCTTTCAAGTAAACCTGGAGTAATACAGCTGAAGTATAATAAACGCTTTTATTCTGTTCATAGCCAATTACAAGTTCAGGTCCAAAACAACAAAGAGCATTTGTTACTATGATTAGTGCTAAAATTAAAGAAATAAAAAAGTTTTTCATAAAAAACCTCTAAACAACCACATTATAATGCATGTTTCGATAAAAAGGGTGAAAATAAAAACTGGCAAAAAATGTATTATAAATGCTTTTTTGTTGATAATTGTTGTTTTTAAATAATAAAAGAATGCAAACAAAGCAATTAGAGGTATTAGTAAGATTAAATATTTAGAAAATTGGATTGGGATTATATCTGGCGGAATATCTATTTTGCTAAGCTGGTATAGAGTGACTGTTTCTTTCCCTTGAGGGTCTTTAAATATTAAAGGTAAAAATCCAATTCTTGAGTTTATCTTTATAAAGGCAAGTATATAATGAATGGAAAGGATTGGTAGTATCAAATGCTCCGTTGTAGTTTTAATGGTTTCAACAAAGGGTTTTTTGAGGAATATGCTTTTGAGAGCGGATATTAATAAAATGAAAACAATAGGGTAAATGATAACACCTGTCAAGATAATAGCATATATCAAATATGCTTCGTTTAAATTGAGAATCTCACTTATTAAATAGGGTGGGTATACAAACCATTCTCTGAACTCTCTCACAACCCTTATAAATGCCATAAAGGTTAGACCAAAAAGTATAGAAAAAACAAAAAAATCACTATTAGAAAGTAATTGTTGATTATTATCAAAGGGACTACTAAATTTTAATTGTATGCCTTCACTTTTTTGAAAGCATCTCAAACATAAGTGACACTGGCCTCTTTTGTGGTTGCATGGGTTTATAAAAACCATACATGGCGTTTTGATTATAGCATTTTCATTACAGTTTATATCAAGAAAGGAAAATCTTGCATAAAATTTTAGAAAAGCATTTGCAGGGCATAATAAGAGACAAAAAGAGTTTCCATTAAATAAGATGCCTAATATTACAGCACTAATAAGAGCAATAAAAATTAACAAAGATGTATGATGGGGATGGAGTGATATGTGAAATACTATAACAAGTATAAAAATGAGAATTAGAGAAATACCTTGAAGCCAGCTAAAATCGAGATTAATTTTCTTTTTCAACCCTATTTTTGAGAAAACGTAATTTACTTCACCTATGGGACAAAGGGCACAGAAAATCCTTCCGATTGGAGATAAGATCACTGCTCCCATAAGAAATATTACCCATATAGAGAAGGTAGTTAAATTGGCATACATATAAAGTGCTTCACTTTTACTTTTTGAAAATATCTCCCACCCATTAAAAATAAGATAAACGGTTAATACTAAAAGACATTTTCTAATGGTAGATATTATAGGGTAGAGCATAATTGCCTTTCTGGTCAATATAATATGTTCTTTCACCTGTTAAAACTTCTAATGAACGAGCTGCCCATTCTCTTACAAGCACTTCTTTGTCATGCAAACTTTTTCTTAAGTAAGGTATTGCTTCAGGTTGGTTTAAATCCCCTAATGCCTGGCATACTTGAATTCTTATTTTGTAATCTTTTGAATTGAGGAGTTCTAAAAGGTATATAAGTGATTTTTTTGTTCCTGATTTTCCTAAAGCCCAAATTGCATCTATTTTGTTTGGACCATTAAGTGCTTCGATTAGTATATCCTCAGGTTGGTTATTTCTTAATTCACCGAAGGCTCGAATAAGATAGCCACGTGTAGTTTCATCTTCAATTTTATATCTTTCTATCATTTTTGGTATTGCTTTAGGTCCTATCTTTATTAATGCTCTTGAAGCGTATTTTCTAACATCTTCCTTTGGGTCTTTTAAAGCATCAATTATTGCGTCGACGGCTTGTTCATCTTGAATTTCACCTAATGCTGAGAATACAACATATCTCCTCTTAAAATTTTTGTCTTTTGCAAGTTCTAATAATAAAGGAACTGATTTTTTGGACTTTAATTTTCCTAATAAACCAACGCCAAACTCTTTTGTCGCATCACTTTTTGTTGTTTTTATGAGGTCTTCTACAAGATTTATGGTTTCTTGTTTTACTTCTTCAGGTATGCCAATCAAACCAGAATATGCCTTTACCTTAATGTCTTCATCGTAATAGTCAAGAAGTTTTACAAGTTTTTTTATGTCTCCTATATTACCTTTGGTTGCCCCTTTTGAATACTTTTCAATATCTGTGATTTTGGGACCACAGGCAGATATGATTAAAAAAAATAAGAGGAGATAAATGTTTTTCATCACCATACCCTATGAACTGTAATATCAATATTTTGTAAGATTTCATTATCATTAACGACAACTCCTGATGGTTCTATCGTTCCTCTGTCATACCTACCATATAAGTCACCCACTTTTGGAGGACCACCAAATTTGTCTCTTGCTGCAAGATAGTAAGTACCTCCCTTGGGAAGATAGATAATATATTTACCATCAGGACCAGTAGGGCTTGATACAAATTTTGGTCTTTCAGACATTTGTACATGGTCGTATACATGAACACGTGCTCCTGCTATAGGTTTTCCTTCAGCATCATAGATTGTACCACTTATGCCTGTTTTTGATTGAGCCTGGCTTGAGTTAATAGCTATATCTTTATTTTCTCCTTTTTTTTGAAATACTCTTATATCTTGCTTTATTATTTCTCCTTTTTCAGTTACAGTTATTGGACCAATTACTTCGCTTTTATAATCACCTACTTCTAGTGGTCCAGCTACCTCTCCTGTCTTTCTTAAACGTGCCACTAAAAAATATTTACCTGGTGGTAGCTGTATTGAAAAATTTCCATCTTTGTCTGAAATGGTTTCTGCAAATGCTGGTCCTTTTAAATCCATGTTTTCTTTGTAAACATAAACATAGAAGGAAGGCATAGATTGATAAATTTTGCCAGTGATTGTTGTTTTGCCAGTTTTGTTATTGCAAGAAATAAGCATTAAAAATAATACAATTAGAAAAACTTTTTTCATAATAAGCAACTCCTTATTCATAAACTCCTAAAAAAGTTTTTGTTATGCTATGGTTCGCGTCTGTATTATCAAATAATGCTAAAGCTAAATATATTTTATCACCCTTTTTGTTGATATCTAATAGTTTAAGTGGTATCACAATATGAGCATGCCACCTACCTTTGCTATGTTTCATATATCCCTCAAGATAATGGTTTTCTTCATTTAATATAAAAAAATTAGCCTCTTCAGGATTCAAAGGCCTGTCATCTCTGAGAATATTTTGATAAAAGTTTAGAGAAACTGCTTTGTCTGCAAGATTGTATGAGTTTATTTTATAAATGGGTTTACCGTGAGGTGTAAATTTTCCAACTTTATTAATAATTGCAAATATAGGTTTATTATGGGTTTTTTTGTGGCGGATGAAAACAATAGGGTAAGTTTCTGTTGGGTTGTTAGTAAACATACGATAGTCAGAAGAAAATTTGCTGTTTCCAACTTCCCATGAAGTCATATGGCATGTTGTTGTACAGTCAAAGTCAGGTTTTTTGCTAAGCATAATTCCTATCCCATCGTCTTTACCAATAATCCATTTGTTTGATTTTTTGTCCCATTGAGTTGTTTTCGAATCTTTTGTCTTGTCGTCCCACGATATGTCTAAATAAAGGTTTGTGTTATCAGTTGTAGCTTTTATAATACCCTTTTGGGGTGGAAATATTTCTCCTCCATGGTGACAAGAACCTGCTGAGGTTGGAAGAGCATCTTCACCCCAGTCTATTAAGCTTATATGTCTTTCACCACCTTTTGCTTCAAATATATAATATGGTGCGTGATCTTTTTCCATAACCGTTTTGATGGGAAGATAGTTTTTATTAACAACAATTTTATCCTGGCATGCGATGATCATTGTTATAATTAAACAAAAGATAGCTTTTTTATTCACATTGATTTTTAAAGCAATTTTAATGCCATTTTAATTATCTATAACTTTGTGGAGCAACCCATGTTTTTCTAATTTGTATCTTAGTGTGGTTCTTTTTATCCCTAAAATTTCGGCAGTTTTTGTTTGAGAGTAGCCCGCTTTCTTCAAGGCTTTTAGAATAAACTCTTTTTCAATTCTATCAATCACAGATTCTAAGTCTTCACCTTCTTTTAGTTCATAATTAAATATTGAAGTTGTCATTGCTAAATTATCGGGTAGTTCTTTTGGTGTTATGTATTCACCTTTACATAATACAATGGCCCTTTCTATGATATTTTGTAACTCTCTTATGTTTCCAGGCCAGTGATAAGTTTTAAGCATTTTCATAGCATCATCGGATAGGCCTTTTATGTTTTTATTCATTTGTTTGTTAAACTTATCTATAAAATATTTTGTTAACTCAGGGATGTCTTCTATTCGTTCTCTTAAAGGTGGCAGTAAAATCTTAAAAACATTTAACCGATAATAAAGATCTTCTCTAAATTTGTGTTCTTTAACCTCTTTTTCTAAATTTTTATTAGTTGCAGCAATTATCCTTACATCAACTTTGATAGGGAAGTTACCACCTACTCGTTCAAACTCTTTTTCTTGTAGTACCCTAAGGAGTCTTGTTTGCGCGGAAAGCGGGAGTTCTCCTATTTCATCAATAAATAGACTACCCTTATGAGCTAATTCAAATCTTCCCTTTCTTTGCATTATGGCACCTGAAAATGATCCTTTTTCATGACCAAATAATTCACTTTCCAGAACTCCTTCTGCAAGGGCTCCACAATTTAGAACTATAAAGGGACCATCTTTCCTATTGCTATTTTGATGTATTGCTCTTGCAACAAGTTCCTTTCCTGTTCCACTTTCTCCTTCTATTAAAACAATAGAATCTGTTTTTGAAACCGCATCTATTAAATCAATGACTTTTTTCATTTTTTCTGACTTACCAATTACTCCAGGGAAAAAAATTGTGTTATCAAGCTCTTCTTTTAAATACAAGTTTTCATTAATTAACATTATTCTTTCCATCGCTTTGGAAACTGTTAACCGTATTTCTTCATTTTTAAAGGGTTTGATTATATAATCATAAGCACCTAATTTTAAAGCTTCTATAGCTGATTCTATTGATGCATAGGCAGTTATAATTATTATCGTAGCGTTTGGGTCAAAGGATTTAATTTTTTTTATCATATCTATGCCGTTCATAACTGGCATATCAAGATCAGCAATTATCACATCGGGAGAAACTTCTAAAGCCATTTCATAACCTTGTTCCCCATCTTCTGCTAAATAAATTTCATATCCTTCTTTTTTCAAAACTTTATAAAGAAGATCTCTCATACCTTTTTCATCATCAACAACAAGAATTTTACCTATTGCCATAGCTTCATTTTACTCATTTTTTATTTTTTTGCAAAGTTCATTAGTTTTTTTTGAAATTCTACTTGAAATGTTTTTTTAAAAATTGTTAAAATCCATGCATGGAAAGAAGACGGTATAAAAGAGTCCCTTTATTTGCAACTGCTCGTTTTGGTAAACATGGAGAGAAGCGTATATATTTTGGTAATATAATAAATGTCTCATATCAGGGAATGTTTATTATTACTAATATGACATTAAGCCCGGGTGAAAGGATTTCCATAGAATTTAACATTAATGGAAATCCAGTAACCGTTATAGGCACAGTTGCAAGAACAAAAATAATAGACCATCCTCAACTTACAAAATATGGTAAAGGTGGATTAGGTGTTTATATAGAAATGATGCATCCCAGTGTGATTGATTATATTAATTCAAGATTAATAGATGAGTTCAAAAATCCTTCAAAGACGATTAGTTAAGTTTTACAACTATTCATTATCTGTCTTTCAAAAATCGATGGGATATAATTCAAAAATATTTCTGTAACCACATTGAATATAAGTTTTTAGGTTTTTATAATATTTAAAAAATTTCTAACTTTGGCAGTGTTTTCTTTTAAAATTGCTATTGTTATTTATAAAACTGTTGTTTTAGGAGCTAATGTCAAAATATTTGAGCCTAAACCTATTAAATGCTTCACATAATTTATAAAATGTTAAATTAAATAGCTTTATACACAAAGTGAGAGGGCAAGAAAGATAAAGAATAAACTGTAAAAATGTTAAAAAAAAGTTATACCAATTTAAAAAAAAGCATTTTATAATTTTAATTCATTTAAAACAACAGGAGGTTATGTGTGAGAGTAGATGGTAGAAAAAATGACCAGTTAAGAACAATAAAAATACAAAAAGATTTCATAATTTATCCTGAAGGCTCAGTTTTAATCTCATGGGGTAATACAAAGGTTATATGTAATGCCTCTTTAGAGGAAAAAGTTCCACCATTTTTAAAAGGCACAAACCAGGGGTGGGTAACTGCTGAATACTCAATGTTACCAAGATCTACTCAAACAAGAATCATAAGGGAAGCAACACAGGGAAAGTTATCAGGTAGAACTCAAGAAATACAAAGATTGATAGGTAGATCTTTAAGGGCTTCAGTTGACATGACAAAATTGGGAGAAAGGACAATTTGGATAGATTGTGATGTTATTCAAGCAGATGGTGGTACAAGAACAGCCTCAATAACAGGTGGTTATGTGGCTCTAGTGTTAGCCATAAGAAAAGCTTTGGATAAAGGCATCCTTACTGAAAACCCTTTAAAAACTCAAGTTGCTGCAGTATCTTTGGGAGTCGTCAATAATGAAATTTTATTGGATTTAAACTATGAAGAGGATAGTAGTTGTGAGATAGATATAAACCTCATTATGGACAGCGATGGCAGAATAGTAGAAATCCAGGGCACTGGTGAAAGAGGCTTATTGACGAAAAGTCAGCTAGATAAGATAATAAAACTTGGATGGAAAGGGATAAAGCGTATTTTTAGAATTCAGAACCAGGTTCTTGAAAAATGATGGAGATACTTGTTGTTACTAAAAATCCTGGTAAACTTAAAGAAATAATTGAGATTTTTGATGATAAAAGGTTCCTACTTAAGACTTTATTAGACTACCCCACAATAGATATTATTGAAAGTGGTAGTTCCTTCTTTGAAAATGCCTATATAAAAGCAAAAGAAGCATCAAAAAGATTCAATATTATCTCAATGGGTGAAGACTCAGGGTTGGTTATTCCGGCACTGAATGGTCAACCAGGAATATATTCGAAGCGTTTTGCTGGTGAGCATGCAACTGATTTAGAAAATAATCTCAAATTAATTAGTATGATTAAAAATGTTCCAGAAAATAATAGAGAAGCAAAGTTTGTATCTTGCGTTGTCTTAATGAAGCCCAATGGTAAGTATATTTATGCTGAAGGGTATCTTTATGGAATTATCATTGATGAAATGAGGGGACAAGGTGGTTTTGGATACGACCCTCTTTTTTATATTCCTGAGTATGGTAAAACATTGGCAGAATTAGGAGATGAAATAAAAAATAAGATAAGCCATAGATATAGAGCATTGCAAGCGATAAAAGAACAGCTGGACCGTTTTTTAGAAGATGATTAAGATAACCTGTCCTTTTTGTGGATTTTCAAAAAGTGTTGATAAGGAAAACATCCCAAAAAAAGCAAAAAGCATAATATGTCCCATATGTAATAAAAAGTTTGGGTTTTTACCTGACTTTTATTTAAAAGCAGGTTTATGGCAGAGGTTTTTAGCATTACTAATAGATATCTTAATCATAATGATTATAGCAATTATACTTGGTTACGTCACTGATGAGTTACTAACTTATACACTTGAAGTAATAAAAATCTTAAATCGAGAAAATGTGAATCTTGTAGTTGGTGGTGTCATATATTTCATTTTTGTATCATCGCTTTTTTTATTTTACCATTTCAACATGGAAGTATGGAAAAACTATGAGAAAGCACCTAATTGGTATCAAAGTTATTGATAGAAATGGGAAAATACCCGATTTAAGTACGAGTTTGAAAAGAAAGGTTTTTGGTAAGACCCTTTCCGGTCTATTGTTGGGAATAGGTTTTATCATTGTAATATTTGATAAGGAAAAACAGGTACTGCATAATAAAATTGCAAGTACCTATGTAGTTTACATATAATTAAGGAGCGTTTATGAAAGAAGAAATTTTTACAACTTCAGCACCAAAACCAATAGGTCCCTATTCTCAAGCAATTAAAATAGGTGATTTTCTTTTTCTTTCAGGTCAAATACCTATAAATCCAGCAACAGGTGATATTATAAAGGGCGATATAGAAACACAAACAGAACAGGTTATGTCAAATATAAAATCTGTTTTAGAAAAAGCGGGTATGGATTTTTCAAACGTTATTAAGACAACAATTTATCTAACAGATTTACAACATTTTTCTAAAGTAAACGAAGTGTATGAAAGGTATGTAGAGAAGCCCTATCCTGCGAGGTCTACAGTTGAGGTAAAGGGTTTACCAAAAGGAGCTCTAGTAGAGATAGAGGTTATTGCTTGTGAAAAAAAATAATTGTTTTTAAAAAAAATATTTACAAAAGCCTTGAAAATTTTTAGAATTATAAATCTTATAAAAACGCACGCCACATTTATATTTTAGGTCTATACTTTAAAGTATAGCAAGTGGCGGAGGAAAAACCTAAAGGAGGATATATGAGCATTTCAATGAAACAGTTACTTGAAGCAGGTGTTCACTTTGGTCACCAGACAAAAAGGTGGAACCCTAAAATGAAGCCCTTTATTTTTGGGGCAAGAAACGGGATTCACATTATCGATTTACAGAAAACGGTAGAGTATTTCAAGACAGCCTATGCCTTTGTAAAAGAAATTGGTAAACAAGGTGGAGTTGTATTGATGGTTGGGACAAAAAAACAGGCACAAGAAGTAATTGCAGAAGAAGCGAAAAGAGTTGGATTACCCTATGTGAATGAAAGATGGCTTGGAGGGATGTTAACTAATTTCAAAACAGTGAAGAATAGTATCGAAAAAATGAAGGAGATTGAGAGGTTAGAAGAAGAAGGGTTACTCGCTAAATTTCCAAAAAAAGAACAAATCAAGTTACAAAAAAAGAAGGAAAAACTAAAAAGTTATCTCGATGGTATACGTAATATGGAAGAGCTACCTGATGCACTTTTTGTAGTTGATTCAAAAAAAGAAAAAATAGCTGTTATGGAAGCAAAAAGGCTTGGAATTCCTGTTATTGCGATAGTTGATACTAATTGTGATCCTGACGATGTTGATTATATAATTCCTGGCAATGATGATGCCATTAGAGCAGTTAAATTGATAGCGAGTAGAATTGCTGATGCCTATGAAGAAGGTAAAAGAGAAAGAGAGGCTTTGGAACAAAAAGAAGAAAGCTTTGAAGAAAAAATGATAGTTGAAGAACAAAAATTAGAAGAAAAAAGTGAGTACATTTCTGATGAAATCAAGGAGGAAATAGAATAATGATTACAGCTGAGATGGTTAAAGAATTAAGAGAAAAAACAGGCGCAGGGATGATGGAATGTAAAAAGGCTCTTGAAGCAAGTAATGGTGATATGGAAAAAGCGATATTATACTTAAGAGAAAGAGGTATGGCTGCTGCGCAAAAGAAGGCTTCAAGAGTAGCAAAAGAAGGATTAATAACCTCATATATACATGCAGGTGGTAAGATAGGTGTGCTTGTTGAAATTAACTGTGAAACAGATTTTGTCGCAAGAAATGATGAGTTTAAAGAACTTGCAAAGGATATTGCTATGCAAATAGCAGCTGCAAAACCATTATATGTAAAGAAAGAGGATGTGCCTCAAGAGGTCATAGATAAGGAGAAAGAGATTTATCTTGCTCAGGCAAAAAGTTCGGGAAAACCAGAAAAAGTATGGGACAAGATAGTTGAAGGTAAGTTGGAAAGCTTTTATCAGGAAGTATGCCTTTATGAGCAACCTTTTATAAAAGATTCAAAGTTACGCGTAAAAGATTTGATAGCTCAAGCAGTTGGAAAGATTGGCGAAAATATTCAGGTTAAGCGTTTTGTAAGATATCAACTTGGTGAGTAATTGGAAGATTATAAATGGGTATTCCTAAATATAAGAGAGTTTTACTAAAATTGAGTGGTGAGATATTAGGTGGTGATAAAGGCTTTGGTATATCTACAGAAAAAATTAATGATGTAGCAGAAGAGATTGTGGATATTCAAAAAGAAGGTATTGAGATAGCAATAGTAGTGGGTGGTGGCAATATTTTTAGAGGAATTTCAAGTGCTTCTTTGGGTATAGAAAGGGCAACTGCAGATTATGTAGGTATGTTAGCCACATTAATGAACGCAGTTATTATACAAGAGATATTAGAAAAAAAAGGTGCACAAACAAGAGTACTATCTGCTCTTGATGTAAGAGAAGTAGCGGAGCCTTATATTAGAAGAAGGGCATTAAGACATCTTGAGAAGGGTAGAATTATTATCTTTGCAGCTGGTACAGGTAATCCTTTTTTCACAACTGATACAGCAGCAGCATTGAGAGCTGCAGAGATTAGAGCAGATGTATTTTTAAAAGCAACTAAGGTTGATGGTGTATATGACAAAGACCCACAGATATACCCTTCAGCTGTAAAGTATAGGCAGGTTACATATACGGAGGCTATTGAAAAAGATTTAAGAATACTTGATGCTTCTGCTTTTTCACTGTGTAGAGAAAATAAGATACCAATAATAGTTTTTGATATTACAGAAAAGGGGAACATTAAGAAGGTAATAAGTGGTGAGAATATTGGTACTCTTGTAAAGGAGGACTAACATGGAAGCCCCTATTATTAAAGAAACAAAACAAAAAATGGAAAAAACAGTAGAGCATTTAAAAAAAGAGTTGAGTAAAGTTAGAAGTGGAAGAGCATCTGCTTCACTTCTTGATGATATAAAAGTAGACTATTATGGCTCTCAAATGGCTATAACGCAACTTGCAACTATTAGTATCCCTGAACCGAGATTAATACTCATACAACCTTGGGATGTTTCCAGTATTCCCGCAATTGAAAAAGCTATATTAAAATCTGAGATTGGAATAACACCTTCCAATGATGGTAAAGTTATAAGACTTGTGGTTCCTCAGTTAACTGAGGAGAGGAGAAAAGAACTCATTAAGTTTGCAAAGAAAATTTGTGAAGAAAACAAGGTAGCTATAAGAAACGAAAGAAGAGATGCTATTGAAAAGATAAGAGCTGATGAAAAAAACAAACTTATATCAGAAGATGATTCAAAGAGGTTGCAGAAAGAAGTACAGGAGCTAACAGATAGCTTTATAAAGAAAATTGATGAAATTATGACTTTAAAAGAAAAGGAAATTATGCTAATCTAAAATGAAAAAGAAGGTTGGTGATTTAAATGGCAGAGGTAAAAGCCCTCGAAGGAGAAGATTTTGAAAGGCTTCTCAAAAGATTCAAAAAAGAAGTAGAGAAAGCCGGTATTCTTTCTGAACTTAAAAAGAGAGAGTTCTATGAGAAGCCAAGCGAGCGTAGAAAAAGAAGGCTAAAAGCAGCTCGTAGAAGGGCACTGAAGAAGGCCAGAAAAGAAAAAATGATGCAGGGTTAAAAAGTGTTTATTCTCCTGCGCAACGATGTAAATGGCATGGTTTATACCATGCCATTTTATTATAAGAAACTATCTTGGAGGGGACAATGGTTATTATTGAGACGAAATTAGATGGTATTAAATTTGTTAAAAAAGGAAAAGTTAGAGATGTTTATGAAGTAGATGGCAATTTATTGATTGTTTCAACTGATAGAATTTCAGCATTTGATGTAGTGCTACCAACACCAATTCCATATAAAGGTGAAATTTTAAATCAACTATCCCTTTTCTGGTTCGATTTTCTTAAAGATATTGTTGATAACCATGTAATTACTACAGATGTAGATAGTTTCCCTGAACCACTTAGAAGGTACAAGAATATTCTTCAACACAGGTCAATGTATGTAAAAAAGGCAAAGCCTTTTAGTGTGGAATGTATAGTAAGGGGATATATTTCTGGTTCGGGATGGAAGGAATATAGAAAAACTGGTACTGTGTGTGGAATAAAGCTTAGAGAAGGGCTAAAAGAATCGGATAAACTTGAAGAACCCATTTTTACCCCTTCAACAAAAGCAGATATAGGAGAACATGATGTTAACATAAGTTTTGAAAAAATGGTTGACATTGTAGGTTCAGAGGTAGCAAAAACATTAAGAGATTTATCTTTAAAACTATATGTAAAGGCAAGAGATTATGCATTAACAAAGGGAATTATTATAGCCGATACAAAATTAGAATTTGGACTGTATGATGGCAAGATAATATTAATAGATGAAGCCTTTACTCCTGATTCTTCAAGGTTCTGGCCACTTGAAACATACAAACCTGGTGAACCTCAAGTAAGTCTTGATAAGCAGTATATAAGAGATTATTTAGTATCAAAAGATTGGCAAGATCAGGAATATTTGCCCGAATTACCTCGAGATGTAGTTAGAAATACGTTCCTAAAATACAAACATGCTTATGAAACTTTAACAGGTAGAAAGTTCAGAATTGAGGATTTAGAGATTTAATGAAGGAGAACTTACCCAAACACATAGCCATTATAATGGATGGCAATGGTAGATGGGCAAAACAGCGCAATAAACCACGAGTATTTGGACATCGAGAAGGTATTTCTGTAGTTAAGAAGGTTATCGATTATTGTAGTAAGAGAGGTATTAAATATCTTACACTTTTTGCATTTTCATCTGAAAACTGGAACAGGCCGCAAAGTGAAGTTAAAGCTTTAATGGGTTTTTTAAAAAGTTATCTTGTATCAGAAGTTGATTGGCTTATTGATTTGCAAGTATGTTTTAAAGTTATTGGTGATATAAATAAACTTCCTGACGATGTAAGAGAAGTGGTTGTTATGGCTATGGAAAAAACCAAACATTTGAAAAAAATGGTGTTAAATTTAGCATTAAGTTATGGTGGTAAAGATGAAATTTTAAGAGCAGTTAAAAAAATTTATAGTGATATGCAAGAAAGTGGAAAAAATATTAATGATATAGATGAGGCTTATTTTGCTTCTTTTCTTGATACCGCTGGACAACCAGAACCAGATTTACTTATTAGAACAAGTGGTGAGTATAGGATTAGTAACTTTCTTTTATGGCAGATTGCTTACACTGAATTATACTTTACACAAACTCTCTGGCCAGATTTTACTGTGGAAGAACTTGAAAAGGCTATCCAGGATTATATGAGAAGGGAGAGACGTTTTGGTAAAGTCTAATCTTTTTCAAAGAGTTTTAACAGCCATTATACTAATACCCATAGCACTATTGTTGATTTTTAAAGGGAATGAAAAAGTTTTGTTCTGGATAATTTCTATTATATGTGTTGGGTCTTATCTGGAATATTGTGAAATTTCTAGCTTCAAAAATAACTTTGATAGGATTTTAGGTTCACTCTTTGTTGTATTGTTATTCTTTATATTTGTGTTTTATGAGCACTATTTTGCTATGCTTTTAACTTTTTGTTTTTGTTTTTTCTTGTCCTATTTACTTTTCCGATATGGCACAGAGGGTTTCACTGTAAGAGCTGGACAACAAATACTTGCAATGTTATATTTTTCTCTTCTTTTAGGGTTTGCTATGAAGTTATTCTTTTTTGAAAAAGGACGCATCTGGATATTCTTGCTTATGCTTGTAAATTGGTTAACCGATTCATTTGCATATTTTTCAGGAATCTTGTTTGGAAAACACCTCTTTTCTCAAATATCTCCGAAAAAGACAATAGAAGGTCTTGTAGGTGGTATGATAGGTGGTATTGTTGCAGTAATAGTTGTAAATGTTTTTTTACTTAAAATTAATCAGTGGTTTGAAATGATTGCTCTTGGCATACTTGGGAGTATTATTGGTCAAGTAGGTGATCTATTTGAATCTGGTATTAAGAGGTCCTTTGGTGTTAAAGATTCGAGTACAATTATTCCAGGACATGGTGGTTTTATGGACAGGTTTGACAGTCTTTTTTTTACATCACCTCTTTTTTACTTTTTTGTAAAGTTTGTTTTTAGTGGTTGATATGAAAAGACTTAGTATACTTGGTGCTACTGGAACAATAGGTTTAAATACGCTTGATGTTGTTAGAAACAATCCTGATAAGTTGAAAGTTGTATGTATTTCTGCAGACAATAACTGGCGAATACTTGCCAACCAAATAAAAGAATTTAAACCCGATTTAGCAGTAATAAAAAATAAGAAGTTTTACAAAGATTTAAAACAATCTTTAAGTAGTACTTATAAAACAAAAATTCTTGCTGGAGAAGAGGGATTAAAGGAAGTAGCAACTTATAAGGATGCAGATATTGTAATCTCAGCTATATCAGGTATTTCAGGTATAAAGCCTTCTTATTATGCTATAGATGCAGGAAAGTATGTTGCTCTTGCAAATAAAGAAACACTTGTTTCTGCAGGGCAAATTATAACAAAAAAAACTAAAGAAAAGGGAGCAAAGATTGTCCCTGTAGATAGTGAACATAGTGCTATTTTTCAGCTAATAAATGAAAAAAACAAAGATGAAGTTTATAAGATTGTACTTCCTGCTTCTGGAGGCCCATTTTTAGATTATTCACATAAAGAACTTGATAATATTGATTTGAAAACTGCTTTAAAACATCCTGTCTGGAAAATGGGTAAAAAGATTACTATTGATTCTGCAACACTTGCGAATAAAGGTCTTGAAGTTATTGAAGCACATTATCTTTTTGGTTTGAGTTATAGTAAAATTTCGGTTATTATCCATAGGCAATGTATTGTCCATGGTATGGTAGAGTTGAAGGATGGTTCCATCTTAGCTCATTTAGGTTTTCCTGACATGAAATTACCTATCTCTTATGCTATTTTTTATCCCCATAGAGTAAAAGCAATAAAAAGATGCTGTGTGAAAGAATTATCAATGTTAACCTTTGAAGAGGTTGACAAAAAGAAGTTTCCTTTTTTAAGATTAGCCTATGAAGTTGGAAGAAAAGGTATGTCTTACCCCGCAGTATTTAATACCGCAGACGATTTAGCAGTTAATGCGTTTTTGGAGGGAAAAATAAAATTTAATGAAATTTATAAGACAGTAGAAACAATTATTGAAAGGCATTCTCCCTTCTCGATTGACAAAATTGACGATGTTTTTATAGCCGAGGAGTGGACAAAAATTGAATTTAAAAAAATTTTAAAAAGTAAAGGGGTTATATGATAACCATAATTTCAGCAATAATAGTATTAGGTGTTTTGATAATTGTTCATGAATTTGGTCATTTTATTGTGGCAAGGTTTTTTAATGTCAAAGTTTTAAAATTTTCTGTAGGTTTTGGACCAAAAATTTTCGGGGTTAAAGGGAAAGAAACAGAATATCTTGTTTCTGTAGTTCCATTAGGAGGTTATGTCAAACTTTATGGTGAAGAAAGTGATGAAGAAGTAATAGAAGAACCTGAAAGAGCGTTCAGTCAGCAAACACCGATGAAGAAAATTGCGATAGTATTAGCCGGTCCAGTTTTTAATCTACTTTTTGCACTTTTAATCTTCATCTTATTTAACCTCATAGGTTTTCAAACGTTATCTACCATAATAGGTGATGTAAAAGATGGTTACCCTGCAAAATTGGCGGGATTGCAAAAAAATGACAAAATAGTCAAAATTAATGAAAAACCTATTAAAACATGGGAAGAAATTTCAAGAATTATTAAATCAAATAAAGGCGAGCCTTTAAAAATTGTTTTTGAACGAGAAGGAAAACTTTATTATACAATTGTTACACCTCGTGTAGAGAAAGTAAAAAATATATTTGGAGAAGATGTAAATGTTTCAGTTATAGGAATTGTGTCATCTGACAAGCTCGTTAGAGTTTCTTATTCTCCTTTGCAGTCAATTATCAGAGGTTTTAATCAGTTTTATGAACTTACAAAGTTAACTTTATTAACAGTATATAAACTGCTTAATCGGACAGTACCCGTCTCTTCACTTGGGGGTCCTATTATGATTTCTCAAATTGCAGGTGAGACTGCAAAATCGGGGTTATCAAATTTGATCGCTTTTATGGCTCTTTTAAGTGTGAATTTAGGGATCCTAAATTTACTTCCCATACCAGTTTTAGATGGTGGACATATAATACTTTTTTTAATAGAAGCAATAATCCAAAAACCTCTTTCACAAAGTTTTAAAGAAGCCTATCTTAAAATTGGGATAACCATTATTATACTTTTGACTTTTGTCGTTTTTTATAACGATATAATGCGGGTTTTTTTTAAAAAATGAATTTTTTAAGCCTATCGACAACGCAGTTAAAAGCCTCTTTAAGCTATTTTAGAAGAGATAGAAGTATAATTAATTTTGAAGCTTCAAGAGATATTACTCCATCGGTATGGCTTACTCAAATAATTCAGTTTTTAGAAAAAAATTTTGCCGATTTTTGGGAAAAGCTAAATTATATTGCCCTTGATGTGGGCCCAGGTTCTTTTACTGGTATCAAAGTTGGAGTTGCATTTGCACAGGCATTATCAATGACAAGGGGTATATATATCGTTCCTGTAAATTCATTAGAAGCACTTGTTTATTTTGGAGTAAACCATTCAAAAGTAGCTATAATTATTAATGCCCATAGGAATCTTTTTTATTTCTCCCTATATGAGAAAGAAGATGATAAAGTAATCGAGATTATAAAACCTTCTGCCTTAAGTTTAACTGATATAAAAGAATGTTTTGATAAATATGTCGGTGAGTCTATATGCTTAATAACCGATTGTGATATTGATGAAAAACTAAAAATATATAATGTATTGAAAATTGCTCATATCCCGCCTTTATCAGTGGCAATAGGTGAATTAAGCAAAATCTACAGAGAACATTACAAAGACTATCCGCCTGAAAATATCACCCCCTTTTTTATAAGACAGCCTGATGTTTTGGAAAAATAAAATTTTTTTATTGAAAATAAAATTTTTTTATGCATAATAAAAGTAATCTTTTTGAAGGGGTGAACATATGAATATTCACGAATATCAAGCCAAAGAAATATTGAGAAAGTTTGGTGTTCCAGTTCCAGAGGGAGGTGTTGCTTTTACTCCAGAGGAGGCATACAATGTTGCAATAAAGTTAAATACAAATGTGTATGTTGTTAAGGCTCAAATTCATGCTGGTGGAAGAGGTAAAGCAGGTGGAGTAAAAATATGTAAGTCTCCACAAGAAGTGAAAGATGCAGCAAAAGAACTAATCGGAAAAAAATTAGTAACACACCAGACAGGGCCTGATGGAAAGGAAGTACTAAAAGTTTATGTTGAAGCAGGCTGTGATATAGAAAAGGAACTTTATTTAGGTATAGTTGTTGATAGGTCTTCGGGTAAAGTTACTGTTATGGCTTCAACAGAAGGTGGAATGGAAATAGAAGAGGTAGCAGCAAAAACTCCTGAAAAGATATTAAAGGAGCAAATAAATCCATCAACAGGTATAATGCCCTTTCAGGCAAGAAAGATTGCTTACGGATTAGGTTTAAAAGATAAAGAAGCTCAGGCAATGTCAAAGTTTGTTACTGCACTTGTTAAGTGTTTTGAAGCTTGCGATTGCTCACTTGCAGAGATAAATCCCCTTGCAATACTTAAAAATGGTGAGGTACTTGCACTTGATGCAAAAATGAATTTTGATGATAATGCCTTATTCAGGCATAAAGATATAGAGGCCTTAAGGGATTTTACAGAAGAAGATCCAAGAGAAGTTGAAGCGAGTAAATATGACTTATCCTATATTGGACTAAATGGTAATATTGGCTGTATGGTTAATGGTGCAGGACTGGCAATGGCAACTATGGATATTATTAAATTGCATGGTGGTGAGCCAGCTAATTTTCTTGATGTAGGTGGTGGTGCTTCAACAGAAAAGGTAACAGAGGCTTTCAAGATAATCTTGACTGATAAAAATGTTAAAGCTGTGCTGGTCAATATTTTTGGTGGAATTATGAAATGTGACGTAATTGCTCAGGGTATTATTGAGGCAGCAAAGACAGTTTCTATAAATGTTCCTGTTGTAGTTCGTCTTGAAGGAACTAATGTTGAATTAGGTAAGAAAATGCTTGCGCAATCTGGGTTAAATCTTATTTCCGCTGATAGTATGAGTGATGCAGCAGAAAAAGTAGTAAAAGCATCAAAGACAAATTAATTATCAGGAGGAAAATAATGGCAATTCTTGTTGATAAAAATACAAGAGTAATTACGCAGGGCATAACAGGCAGTGCGGGCTTGTTTCATTCTAAAGGTTGTAGAGATTATGGTACCAATGTAGTTGGTGGTGTAACACCTGGTAAAGGTGGAACAATAGTTGAAGGTTTTCCAGTTTTTGATACTGTTTATCAAGCAGTAAGAGAAACTGGTGCTAATGCTTCGATGATATTTGTTCCTGCACCATTTGCTGCAGATGCAATCTTAGAGGCTATTGATGCAGGTATTGAACTCATTGTGTGTATAACCGAAGGCATTCCTGTTCTTGACATGGTTAAGGTTAAAAATGTACTAAATATTAGTAAAAGCAGGCTTATAGGTCCTAATTGTCCTGGTATTATTACACCTGGACAATGTAAAATTGGTATTATGCCTGGATATATCCATATGCCAGGAAATGTTGGTGTTGTTTCTCGTTCTGGGACATTAACTTATGAGGCTGTCTATCAACTAACTCAGTTAGGTATTGGACAGTCAACATGCGTTGGTATTGGAGGCGATCCTATAAATGGAACGAGTTTTATCGACTGTATAAAGTTGTTTAATGAAGACCCACAAACAGAAGCTATTATTATGATTGGAGAGATAGGCGGTACTGCAGAGGAAGAAGCTGCAGAATATATTAAAAAATATGTAAAAAAACCAGTCGTTGGTTATATAGCTGGTTTAACTGCACCGAAAGGTAAAAGAATGGGACATGCAGGAGCTATAATAAGTGGTGGTAAGGGAACGGCAGTTGAAAAAATAAAAGCTATGGAAGATGCTGGTATTGTAGTCTCTAAAAGCCCTGCAGATATTGGAATTACAATGAAAAGGGTTTTAGAAAGCAAAAAGTAAGTTTCTATCTAATAATTTTTTGGAGCAATAAGAGTCGTTCCTGAGCCTTTTTCCCAATTGTGTTATGAGGATCAATTTCTACTTGTAATGTATATTCCCTTATGGCTAATTTTAAATCTCCTAATTTTTCATAGCAAAAACCTAAATATCCATGAATTTCAGGATGTTTAGGGAAAGATTTTGCAAAATTTACAAAATAGTTTTTTGCTTTAAAATAATTACCAAGTTTAAAAAAGCTTAAACCGGCATAATAATGCGAGATAAGATCCCATGGATAGAGTTTAATAGCATTTTCAAAAGTCTTTGCCGAATCAATATAATTTTTTCGTGAGTAACTTAAAAAACCTTTAGCTTTAATCGCAGGTTGGTAATCTTTGTCTAAATCTAAAGCTATTTTGAGATATGATTCAGCTAAATCAGTTAACCCTTGCTTCATAAAAATTAAAGCTTTTAAAGTATAAAATGCTGGTTGAGTTTGGTCTATGCCAAGTGCTAAATCTAATTCCTTTTCAGCATCTTTTAAATTACCCTGTCTAAAATAGTTATAAGCTTTATCATAGTGTTGTACGTAGGCTCTGTTTATTAATCTAAGCCTCTCTGTTTTTTTAAGAAATATTTCTTTATTTGTTCCATCACCATTTAGGCTATAATTAGAAAATTCAAGTGCTATTTTTTTTAATTCCTCAATTCTTATAGAGTTTCTTGGATGTGTAGATAGAAGTTCTTGTAAGAAAGACTCTTCCCTTGAACCTTTGCCTGTTGATTGTAAAAATTTGTTTACCGCTTTTTCCAAATTTTGTTGTGCATAAATCGCATTTTCTGGTTTATAGCCAATGGCTGTCATATAATAAATACCAAGTCTGTCAGCTTCCAATTCATCATCTCGGCTATATTTTAATAAGAGTAAACTACTGCCCAATGCCCCTGCCTCGATGGCTAAATTTGCATAATCCTTATCAGAAAGAATAATGCTTGCTGTAACAAGACCAATCTGTGTTAAGAATCCGTAAGTTATTTGTTTTGCAGAGTGTCTAGCTGAAATATGTCCAATTTCATGACCCATAATATAGGCAAATTCTGCTTCACTTTCAAGGTGGGCAAGAAGTCCCCTTGTAATAACAACATAGCCAGGGATTGCCCAGGCATTTGGAATAGAACTATTTTGGATTGCAAATTTAATAGGAAGGTTTGGTCTGTGAGATTTTTCATGAATCTTTTTTACAATATTTTCTAAATATGTTGTTAATTCTGGGGATTTAAACTCTCCACCACCACCTTCTGCATCCCATATAGCATTAGGGTAGTAATTTCTACCCATTTCAATTTCTTGAGATTCTGAAATTAGTATAAATTCAGCTTTTTTTGTTACAGGGTTTACCGCACAGCTCAAAGTTAAATTTAAAACTAAAAAAACTACAAAAAATTTTTTTATCATAGTTCTTTTTTTTCATCTTCCTAGTTATACTGCATATCAGTAGTATTTTTCACCATATAGAATAATTACAACGGTTGTTTGAGTATTATTCCCAAAAAATACTAAAATGAAGTTGTGTTACCCATTTTATAAATATTTCCAATAGTCATTTTTGTATTTTCTATGTTTTTAAAAATTGTATCAGAAAAATCAGATTTATGAAATAGAACACTTTGCTCCTTTAATTTTTTTTTGTTTTGTTGTATATTATTAAATCTTTAAAAGCTTATGAACAAGTTAACAAGGCTATTGAAAAAACTTTCGAAGGCAAATGTTTTAGTTATTGGTGATCTTATACTTGACCACTATATTTGGGGAAAAGTAGATAGGATTTCTCCAGAGGCACCTGTTCCTGTTGTAAAAGTCACAAAAGAAAGCTTTATGGCTGGTGGTTCTGCAAACGTAGCGTTAAATATAAGAGCTTTAACAGGTGATGTAAGTATTTGTGGCATAGTAGGTAAAGACCAGTTTGGTAAAGAGCTACTAAATATACTTGAAAAAAATGGTATAAACAAACTTGGTGTTTTTGTTGACAGCGAAATGGAAACAATACGTAAAACTAGAGTTATAGCGCATCACCAGCACGTAGTAAGAGTTGATAGAGAATACCCTGTTGTCGTAAGTAAAAAAATCTTAAAAAATCTAGAAGAGTTTCTGGCAGAGAAAAAAGATGTTTTCAATGTGGTTATTATTTCTGATTATGCAAAAGGTTTTATAAATGAATCACTGGTAGGGTTAATGCGACGTATTTTTGATAAGTCATTGTTTCTTGCAGACCCTAAGGTTAAAAATATGAAATTGTTTTCGCATTTTGATCTTGTAACACCCAATAGAAAAGAAGCTATGGAAGCCGCAGGAATAGCCGATGATGGTAAAGAAGAAGATATTCTTAAGGCTGGAGCGAAGCTATTAAAGACTTATAAACTCAAAAACCTTTTGATAACAAGAGGTGAGGAAGGGATGAGTTTATTTACCAACGGTAAGCACATAAGAATTCCCACCTTTGCACAGGAAGTATTTGATGTAACAGGTGCTGGTGATACAGTTATTGCTGCAGTGGGAACTGCCTTAAGTGCTGGTATACCTCTTATAAAAAGCTGTATTATTGCAAATTTAGCTGCATCAGTGGTGGTAGGTAAAGTAGGAACTGCAACTGTAACCATTGAAGAGATAGAAGATAAATGGAATAAGCTTGATACTAATATAAAGAAATATTTAGAACACTATTTATGAGCATTTTAAAAAAGCCCTTACCTGTGAAATTATTTTTCAGTATTTTTGCAGGCTCAGAAGAAGCTATTAATAAAGTGATAAAAGAGCTTGAAGTTGTATATGGAATTATAGATATAACTTCAGCTTTTATGCCTTTTGATGAAACAAATTATTATGAAGGTGAGTTTGGCAAGGGATTAATAAGAAAACTGATATTTTTTGAAAGGCTTATTTCCCCAGAGGAGATTGTAAAAGTAAAAAAGCATGCCATAGATATTGAAAAAAAATATACTTTTGGTGAGAAGAGATTGGTAAATATAGATCCAGGATATATATCCCTTTCTAGAGTGGTTTTATCTACGGGTAAGGATTATACTCACAGAATATATCTTGGTGAAGGGGTCTATGCTGACTTAACATATATTTATAAAAAGAAAGAAGGTTATGTGAATCTACCCTGGACTTATCCTGATTATGCTAAATCAGATATGAAATATTTTTTTGAACAAGCAAGAAAATTGTTAAAAGAACAGCTAAAAGGTAATAAATATGAATAGCATGACAGGTTATGCTTCTTTAAACTTTTCCATTTCTAATTTTAACTTCTTTGTAGAAATAAAATCGTACAACCACAAATATTTGGACATTTTCGTGAAACTTCCCAAATTTTTAAGTTTTTTTGAATTACCTTTAAAGAAAGAAGTTTCTAATTATGTTAGTAGAGGTAGGGTGGAGTTTGTTATCACATTGCTCGGGAGTGATATAATCCAAAACATAGATTTAAGAATAGTTGGAAAAGTTATCTCGTTACTTAATGATATAAAGGAAACATATAAGCTAAAAGGTGATGTGGAGCTAAAAGATATATTTTTGCTGAAGGAATTTTTTTTCTTACAACAAAATGAGACTATAGCTTTAGACAGTGATTTTGAAAAGAAGTTTTTTGCAAAGTGCAAAAAGGTATTAAAGGCATTTTTAAAGTCGAGGATGGTTGAGGGTAAGTCAATAGAAGATGATATTGTAAAGAGAATAGCACTAATTGAAGGTAAATTTTCTACCTTAAAAAAAGAGTTACCAAAAATAAAGGAAATGCAAAAAAATAGGATTAAACAGAGATTTAATGAGATTTTTCAAAATAATGTTGATAATATTAGGTTGGAGCAAGAAATTGTATTTTTGATTGACAAGTTAGATGTTACAGAAGAAGTAACACGCCTGGATGGACATTTAAAAAATTTTAAAAATACATTAAAAGAAAAGGGACCTATAGGGAAAAAGTTAGATTTTTACTTGCAAGAAATTTTTAGGGAGTTAAACACATTATCTGTTAAAACACAGGATTTTAATGTTTCACAGGTAGTTATAGATATAAAAACAGAAGCTGAAAAAATAAGGGAGCAGGTTCAGAATGTTGAATAATAATTTTATCTTAGTTGTATCTGGACCTTCAGGTGCAGGTAAAAGCACTATAGTAAACTTGTTTTTACAGGAAGTAGATAATTTTGCTCTTTCCATTTCTTATACAACAAGAAAAAAAAGGGATTATGAAATAGAAGGTGAGCATTATTATTTTGTTACAAAAGAAAATTTTCAGAAGATGATAGAAAACGATGAGTTTATAGAGTGGGCAAATGTTTTTGGAAACTACTATGGAACTGCAAAAAAGGAGATTGGGCGTATTTTGAGAAATAACAAAAATATCTTACTTGAAATAGATGTTCAAGGTGCATTATCGGTAAAAAAACATTTCCCTGAACAGGCTGTTTTAGTATTTATTTTACCAGAAACTTTTAGTGAGCTAAAATCGAGGTTAGCTGGTAGAAATACAGAAAGCGAAGAGGAACTATTTAATAGAATCTGTACATCAAAAAGAGAGATTGAACAAATAAATTTTTATGATTATGTTATAATAAATAAAAGGGGTTGTGAAAAAGAATCTGCCCAAATTTTAAAAGCAATCACTAAGGCGGAGGAGCTTAAAGTTAAAAGGTTCTGGGATAATTATAAAGAAATTTTCTGGGGGTAAAATATGGCAAGAATAACTATTGAAGATTGTTTGGAAGTAATTCCTAACAGATTTACGCTTTGTCAGGTTGCCGCAAAAAGGGCTAAAGAACTGAAAAAGGGTGCATCTCCATTGATCTCAACCAAAAACCGAGAAGTTGTTACCGCATTAAGAGAGATAGCAGCTAGAAAAATCATAGTAAAAAAGGAAAAATAGCTACGAGTTTAAAAAGATATTTTAACCTTGACCATGTGAAAAACTTTGGAGACAAACATGGTCAGATTAAATGAGATTATTGACCGGGTGTTGGAGTATAACCCAAATGCCAATATTGATATAATCAAAAAAGCCTATATTTTTTCTGCCCGCGTTCATAAAGACCAGGTAAGGCTTTCTGGTGAACCCTACCTTAACCATCCCCTCGAAACAGCATATATACTTACAGAGTTAAAGATGGACGAATATTGTATAGCTGCAGGGCTACTCCACGATGTTTTGGAAGATACTTTGACAACAAGGGATGAGCTTGTTAAAGAGTTTGGTGAAGAGGTAGCCCAATTAGTTGATGGTGTTACAAAGATAGGAAAAATTCAATATGCAAGTCATTTAGAGCGGAAAGCAGAAAACTACAGAAAAATGCTTCTTGCAATGGCAAAGGATATAAGGGTAGTCATAATTAAGTTAGCCGATAGATTGCATAACATGAGAACTCTTAAGTTCCATACCAAAGAAAAGCAGGAGAGTATTTCAAGAGAGACTGTAGAAATATATGCACCGATAGCACATCGCCTCGGAATGTCAAGGCTAAAAGGTGAATTGGAAGATCTTGCCTTCAAATACCTTAAACCTGAAATTTATCATGAATTAAAAGAAAAGGTAGAGCAGAAAATAAAAGAACGAGAAAAGTATGTTGAAAAAGTTAAAGACATAATAAAAAAAGTTTTACTCGAGCATAATATAAAAGCAGAAGTTACAGGCAGACCTAAACATCTAAGCAGTATATACCAGAAAATGGAAAGACAGAAGGTGGGCCTTGATCAAATATATGATATAGTGGCTTTTAGAGTGATTGTAGGAAGTGTGAGAGAATGTTATGAAGTGCTCGGAATAATACACTCACTATGGCGGCCAATTCCTGGTAGATTCAAAGACTATATAGGTGTTCCCAAACCAAACATGTACCAATCATTACATACAACTGTTATTGGTCCTGAAGGCGAAAGAATTGAGATACAAATAAGAACAGAAGAAATGCATAAAATAGCTGAATATGGTGTCGCTGCTCACTGGAAATATAAAGAAAACAAAACGAAAACGGCAAAAGATGATGAAGAAAGATTTGCTTGGTTAAGACAGATACTCGAATGGCAACAAGAAACGAGAGATGCAAAAGAGTTTATAGAATCTATTAAGACAGAACTTTTTACGGACGAAGTTTATGTTTTTACACCAAAAGGTGATGTTAAAGTATTGCCAAAAGGTAGTACTCCTGTAGATTTTGCTTATGCAATACATACAGATGTAGGAAATCACTGTGCTGGTGCTAAAGTAAATGGGAAGATGGTGCCATTAAGACACGAGCTTGTTACAGGTGATATAGTAGAAATAATAACTCTTCCACAGCAAAAGCCTTCAGCGGATTGGCTCAAATTTGTAAAAACTTCAAAAGCAAAGACAAAAATTAAGCAGGTATTAAAACAACAGCAATACGAGAAGAGTATTGCTATAGGAAAAGAATTAATTGAAAAAACATTCAAAAAGCACGATTTAAGTTTTTCAAAACTTACAAAAAACGAGTTTCTTCAGATATTTAAGAGATTTAATGTAAAAAATGAAGATGAGCTTTTTTCTAATATAGGTTTTGGAAGGATATCGCCATTACAGGTTTTAAGTGAAATTCTTCCAGAAGAGAAAAAACAGGAAATAAAAGTAAGCGAAGCTACTTCAACTAAAGATTATTCAAAAGAAGGCATTGTAATTAAAGAACTTGACGGCATTTTAATAAAATTTGGAAAGTGTTGCAATCCCATTCCTGGTGAACCCATAATTGGTTTTATCTCTCGAGGCAAGGGCATTACAATACATTCCAAAGACTGTCCTAACATATTAAATGCAGATCCACAAAGGATAATCGAGGCTTCCTGGGATCCTGCGAAAAAGATTATAAGGCCTATAAAAATAAGGGTAGAATGTGTTGATGAACCAGGCTTACTGTCAAATATCTCCTCCTCAATATCTGCTCAGAATGTAAATATATCAGAGGCAAAGATAACCACAACAGGTGATAAAAAAGCAGTATGTGATTTTATGGTTCAAATAACCGATACAAACCTACTAAATAAGCTTATTCATGGCATAGAAAAGGTAAAAGGCGTATATTCTGTTACACGGATAAAATAAATGCTTTGCTAAGTTTTTAGAATTATTGTCTTGAATACTTAATAATTGATTTGTTTAGTAGGAAGTTTTATAATACATCAGATAAAGAAAGGAGAGTTTAAAATGAAACAATACAATGTTGCTGTAGTAGGTGCAACAGGCGCAGTAGGACAGGTAATGCTTGAAATACTTGCACAGAGAAAATTTCCTATAAAAAATTTAAAGCTTTTAGCTTCCTCAAAAAGTGTGGGAAAAAAAATACCTTTTCAAGGAGAAGTGCTAACAGTAGAGAAACTTGATAGAAACTCCTTTAAAAATATCGATATAGCTTTATTTTCTGCAGGTGGAGACAGAAGTAGAGAGTTTGCACCTATTGCTGCAGAGGCAGGTGCTGTTGTAATAGACAATAGCTCTGCTTTTAGAATGGAACCTGATATCCCACTTGTTGTTCCAGAGGTAAACCCTCAAGATATTGCAATGTACAAAAATAGGAATATAATTGCAAATCCAAACTGCACTACTATAATAATGGTTGTACCATTGAAGCCACTCCATGATTATGGAAAAATAAAAAGGATAGTTGTATCCACATACCAGGCAGTTTCAGGTGCTGGCGCAAAAGCCATGGTTGAATTAGAGGAACAGGTAAAACAATATGTTAAAGGGGATGAAATCACAGTTTCAGCACTGCCTTACCAAATTGCTTTTAACTTAATACCTCAAGTTGATGTTTTTACAGATAATTTCTATACAAAAGAAGAAATGAAAATGGTAAATGAAACAAGAAAAATTATGGGTGATCCTTCAATAATGGTTACAGCGACAACGGTAAGAGTTCCTGTATTTCGTTCCCATTCTGAGTCGGTCACTATTGAAACTGAGAAAAAAATTACCAGAGAAAAAGCAATAGAGCTTATGTCAAATGCACCAGGTGTAAAAGTAGTAGATGACCCAAAAAACAGACAATACCCGATGCCTTTATTTGTATCTGGTACAGATGAATGTTTTGTTGGTAGAATCAGGGAGGATATTTCCAGTGAAAAAGGTTTATCAATGTGGATTGTGGGAGATCAATTAAGAAAAGGTGCTGCCTTAAATGCTATACAAATTGCTGAGGTTTTAATTGAAAAATATCTCTAAAACAGAAAAACATTTAAAAAAAATATTATCATTAGGTAGAATTTTCTGGGATTCACAGATTTTACTTGTATCTGCAGAACTTAATATCTTTGATGAAGTTTTAGATTGGACTGATGGTGAGCGTGTTGCAAAAAGTATTAAAACTGACTACAAAGCTACTTTGATGCTCCTTGATGCTCTTGTATCTCTTGGTTTCTTAGAAAAGAAGCATAACAAATATCGTCTCAAACAAGCATATGGTAACTTTTTGAATTCTAATTCAGATAAGAATGTTCTATCAATACTTAAACACTATTATTATATGTGGGGAGATTGGGGGCAGCTTATAGATAGTCTTAAAACAGGTAAATCGATTGAAAAACAAGTAGATTTAGAAACAAAAAAGAAATACTCAAAGATTTTCATAACAGCTATGGATGATTTAACCAAATTCTATAAAGACAGGATAATCAAAGAAATAGATTTGAGTAATGTAAAAAAGATTCTCGATATAGGTTCTGGACCTGCCACTTATATAAGAGAAATTTTAAAAAGGGAAAAAAATATAAAAGCTACAATTTTAGATTTACCTATTGCAGCAAAGGTAGGAAGAGATTTTGTTAAAAAAGAACATTTGCTTGAAAGAGTGAACTTCATTGAAGGGGATTTAAGAGAAGTAAATTTTGGTAAAGGTTATGACTGTGTCTTTATATTCCAAGTACTTCATGCTCTTGATGACGATACCCGTAAATTAGCATTGAAAAAAGCTTATGACTCACTTAAAGATAATGGCAAAATTTATATCCATGAGTTCTATCTTAATAATTCAAAAACTGCACCAAAGGATAATGTAATTTTTAGACTGAATATGTTAATACATGCTCCAGGTGGAGATAATTTAAGTATTAAAGAATTAAGATGTCTTCTTCAGACAGCTGGTTTTCAATTAGGAAAAATAGTAAAATTTAAAACCCCATCAACAGTTTTAGTAGAAGGCAAAAAAACCGTCAAATAAAGGTTGTTAAAAAAACTTTACATAGATGGAAAATAATGTTTTTATGAAATACTGACTCCCATTATGACTGGACATATCAAAGTGTAGAGGTTAAACTAAAAAGTGTGAGTTGGGAAAGATAAGATTAAGGGGGTATATATGAAACAGAAAGAATGGACAGTTGACGAGAGATTAGCAATAGTCCTTGAGGGGCTAAAGAAAAAAAATCTCAATAACTGATATATGCTAAAGAATAAGATCAGACAAACTTTATATTACCGATGGAGGGATAAACTTCTTGAGGCTGGCAAAAAAGGACTTATGCCTCATCTGATGATAATCACTATAAGGCAGAGACAGAGAAGCGAAAGAAGCTCTATGGCAAGTAAGCTATAGATATAGAGATTTTAAAAAGACAGAGGAGCTATTAAAGACAAGATAGAGGCAATAGAGATGCTTAAGGAAGCTGGATAAAGGTCCAAAGGACGAGAAACTTTTTAGGAGGATAAAGGCGATAAAAACAGAGCATGCTTTTTGGGGATATAGACGAGTGACTGCCTGTCTTAAGCATAGAGATGGTTTAAAGATCAATCACAAAAGGGTTTATATGCTCATAAGAGAGTATGGATTACTTGCCATGTAGACAGTTCATAATGCGAAGAGGACACCTCAAGGGAGGAAACCAAGGGCAGAGAGACCGAGACAGTATTGGGGCATCATGGTATCCTCCATTGGTTGGATATACCTGATAATAGTGCTTGACTGGTTTACGAAGAAGACAGTTGGAAGCTTTCCTTACGAAGCAGGGCAGCTGAATGGAAAGAGGCAATAGAGATGGCAATAATGAGGGAATTTGGTACAAGGTGTGAGGAGCAGAGGGTTTAAAATTATAAGTGACAATAGCTCTCAGCCCACAACGGCTTCGTTTATGAAGGATATGGCAACACTTGGCATAGAGCAGATATTCACCAGT
>Ga0197142_1000250_pt1:40000-45000 | contig 48994 bp, 35 predicted proteins | sample GBS60_MetaG_FD_148614 | JGI IMG/M metagenome (GOLD analysis project Ga0197142, IMG submission 148614) | Sediment microbial communities from Great Boiling Springs, Gerlach, Nevada, United States - GBS 60_MetaG | ecosystem: Environmental > Aquatic > Thermal springs > Hot (42-90C) >... | reverse complement strand
GACTCGTTACCACTTCGGCAGGCACAGTCACGTTCAGCTCTTTGCGTAGCACCGCCCAGCCAGTATCGGTCAACCTTACTCCTCCGTGCCTGAAATTCTGGTCTAGCAAGCCTTGCAGGATAAATTCCTGCGCAAGGTGACGCCATGTTTGAGCCGAATGTTCTTTGCCGATTCCGTAGGTAGAAAGTTGATCATGTCCCCGCGCTGTGATCTGGCGACGTTGCGAGCCTCGCAGGACGTCGACAATGTAGCTGATGCCGAACTGTTCTCCGGTTCGCTTGACACATGAGAGAAATTTTTGTGCTTCAATGGTTACATCAGAGACAGGAAAATCGCTGCTGCCCTTCAAACAGTTATCACACGCTTCGCACTCTTCTATCGAAATCTGTTCGCCGAAATAATTTAAAAGAGGAATACGCCGGCAGCCGCGCGTACGCGCAAAGCGATCTATCGCCTGCAACCGCGCAATGCGTCCGGCGCGCTCTGTCGACGCACCTTGCTCGATATGAAAATAATGTGTTTCCAGGTCTTTCGGATGATAGAGCAAGAGACAGTGCGCAGGCAGCCCGTCGCGGCCAGCTCGACCGATCTGCTGGTAGTAATGTTCAATGCTGGCAGGCAAATTGTAATGTACCACGAAGCGTACATCCGGCTTGTTAATACCCATGCCAAAAGCGATGGTGGCGACAGCAATGCAGCCATCTTCGATTAAGAACCGTCGTTGATTTGCTGCGCGCTCGCTATTTTCCAACCCGGCATGGTAGGCAACGGCCCGTAAACCCTTTTGGCACAGGTATTTAACCAGTTCGTCTACCTGCCGCCGCGTGCTACAGTAGATGATGCCACTCTCTTCTGGGTAATTTTCCAGAAAATTTAACAATTGTCGAAAGCCATCGTGGCGTGGGCGCACATTAAGGAAGAGATTAGGCCTGTTATAGCTGGCAATAAAAGTCTGGCTGTCACTGAAGTGCAATATTTGCTTGATGTCCTGCTGTACGTATGGAGGGGCAGTGGCAGTAACTGCGATGCAGACAGCTTCTGGAAAACGTCGCCGCACGTCAAGTAGCTGGCGATATTCCGGACGGAAATCATGCCCCCACTCGGAGATGCAGTGAGCTTCGTCAATAGCCAGACATGCAGGCCGGATTGTCTCAAGCAGACGTAGCGTTTCGGGGCGGAGCAACGTTTCCGGCGCCACATAGAGCAATTTCACTTTCCCGGCGCGCATCTCTGCTATGACGGCGCTATATGCCTGATAATCCAGTGTGCTGTTAAGATATGCAGCGGAAATGCCAAGTTGACGAAGTTGTTCTACCTGGTCCTGCATCAACGCAATCAGCGGTGAGACCACGACTGTAGGTCTCTCAAAGAGTAACGCCGGAATTTGGTAACAGATCGATTTACCACTGCCAGTGGGCATGATGGCGAGCGTATCTTGCCCGGAAAGGACGCTGGCGATGATTTCCTCTTGCAAGGGACGAAATTCGTCATACCCAAAGACTTTTTTGAGAATGAGGCGCGCCTGCGTCAAGTTAGCTGACAGCGTCCTTGCCGATGAGTTCCCCTCTTTCAGAGGCAGTATAGCATATCGGTCGGTGTCGTTGAACCAGCCAGAAATTTGAGCATAGCAGCGAGCTTCTTCGTTCGAGGAGTTCGACGGACGCCAAGGCCGCGACAGGGAAATTTGCACCAGTGTACCGGCCGGAATTTCGGGTAAGGGCTCCTGAAAACCGATGAAAACAAAGGTAACATTGCCACGTTTTGAAGGATACACATAGCGAATGCGCTGATTGGTTTCGACGCGCTGCAGCGGTCGATCTGGGCGCCAGAAACAGGTGCTGAAACTCGGCAACCCGCTTGAAGCAGCTACAAATAGTGCGCCGCCAGCAGCGTGCTGTAACTTTCCTTCAAACAAGCTGTCGACTTCGCCCACTGCCGGCTGCATCACTCGTTCGATGAACTTCAGCAGATGATCCATACGCCCAACACAACGGCCGGAGCGCACGTAGATATCTTCAGTGTGTGGTAACTCAATTCTCTCTGGGAAAACAGCATCGATCTCCCACACCTCACCGATGTTGTAATGCGTACCCCCGCGGTTGTGAGGAGAAACATGGGTATCGAATAACCATACACTGCGTCCTTCATCAAGCGTGATGCCACCGACGCAGGCGCCACCACCCATCTTGGTTTTTGCTACGATTACAACTTTCATACGCATACCAATTTCACAGCGGCTCAAAATCTCCTGAGCAAAAACCAACTCAGGAGACAAAAAATCATCGTTTCTGTCGTGGTTTATCATGCAATGATTATTGTGTTTTATACATCGGAGGAATGGTCGATTTTCCAGACTTTTTCCTACTGCACCTGCTTTCACTCACCAAAGACTTCAGGCGCGGCGTGGATTTGCTTCTCCAACGGCCGGTCATAACGGATAATCAGGACGCGGTAACTGCGTGCGCTCAACTCACGGTGCAGGGTTTCATTGGCTCGGCGCTGGTCAGGAGTGTCGTGGACGCTGCCATCACAAAAGACCAGGATGTTGGGGGCGTAGGAAAAGTCAGCCACGCAACGCGGTTCGGCGATTTCGCGCTGGGCGTCGTCGGGCAGACGGTAGCCGCCTTCGGCCAGAGCCTGCAAGAAACGACGCTCTAACTCGGAGCGAGCATCGGTGAGGGCGTGCAGCCAGGCCAATTGCTCAGGATAGGTGCGCCCGACGACGCGCAGCAGGATGCGAGTGCGCGACAGGGTGAGCAGCAGGTCACGGATGCGGCGACGGTCAAGGTAGAACGATTCCTGTTGATTGCTATAGCTGAGCAGACACTCGTAGCAGGCGGCACAGTATGTGCCATATTGACGGAATTCCTTCTCCTTCAGCATGTCTAAAGTTTTGAGAAGAGAGTTCCATAGGAGATAACACCCGCCTTATGGGTGATTTGTTAAAATTCTTGCGGTGAATTGCGTTCTTAATATGAGACTCTTATCAAATCAAAAAAACGACACATTTCATCGAAATGGGGCACAGGCGCGTACAGAGGCCGTTTTCCAATGTTCTCCGGTTGCACTAAACTTACTCGCACTGAGCACCGTGCTGGGGGAGGAAGAGATGAATGTACGCATGTCAGAGCGTCTGGCTGCGCTGCGGCGCAGCCGCTTTGTCGGGCGCCAGGCAGAATTGGAGTTGTTTCAGGTCGCATTGAGCCGCGATGTTCCCGACTTCGCCGTGTTGCACATTTACGGACCCGGCGGCATAGGCAAGACGACGCTGCTGCGCGAGTACGCGCGGCTGGCAGCGGAAGCGGGGCGCATCCCGGTCATGCTCGACGCCCGCCATCTCGATGCCTCACCTGACGGCTTTCTTACTGCGCTGCAGATGGCGCTGAACCTGCCGCCAGAGCAAGCGCCGCTGGAAGCGATCGCGACCATGCCCAGCCTCGTCCTCCTCCTCGACACCTGCGAATTGCTGGCGCCGCTGGACGCCTGGCTGCGCGATCTCTTTCTGCCGCAGTTGCCGGCGCGCGCCATCGTCGTCATGGCCGGGCGCCAACAGCCTGCCGCCGCCTGGCGCGCCGACGATGGCTGGGGCGCGCTGACGCGCATCGTTTCTCTGCGCAATCTCCGACCTGAAGAGAGCACCGCCTATCTGACCGCGCAGGGCATTGCGCCGCAAGATGTGGAATGCGTGCTGGCCGTCACCTACGGCCATCCGCTGGCGCTGGCGCTTATCGCCGATCTCCACAAGCAGAACGACGACCTCTGCAACGATGGCCTGCCGCGCGATCCCGATATTGTGCGCGTGCTGCTTGAACGCTTTGTAGCGGAAGTGCCCGATCCCCTCTTCCGCCAGGCGCTGGAAATCTGCGCGCATGCCTTTACCACCGACGAGAGCCTGCTCGCCGCCTGCCTGGGCGCCGAACACAGTTATGCCGCCTTCCAGTGGCTGCGCAATCTCTCCTTCGTCGAGCAAGGCCCATTCGGACTCTTCCCGCACGACCTGGCGCGCGAGGTGCTGGAAGCCGACTTGCGCTGGCGCAACCCAACGCGCTTTCGGGAAGTGCATTTCCAGGTGCGCACCCACATCATCCAGCGGATCATGGCGACGAGCGCGCTTGCGCAGCAGGCGGCCATCTTCGCCCTGCTCTTTCTGCACCGCAACAACCCCTTCATGCGCCCGTTCTACGAATGGCAGGCTTTCGGCCAGTTCTACATCGACGCCGCTCAGCCCGCTGACTTCCCCGTCATCGAGCAGATGGTGCTGCGTCATCAGGGCGAGACAGGGCTGGCGGTCACGCGCCACTGGTGTGCGCACCAGCCGCAAGGGTTTTTCGTCTTTCGCGCTGCGGGCAATGTGATTGCAGGCTTCTGTCACATCGTGGAACTCAGCCGGGTGACCGACGAGGACAGCGCCATCGACCCAGCGCTGCCCCCTGTCCTGGCCCACGTGCAGCGCGCCGTAGCGCCGCGAGCGGGTGAGGCAGTGATTCTCTTTCGCAACTGGATGGACGCCGACACCTATCAACTATCGCCTGCCATCTTCAACATGGCGGCGATGGTCAGCCTCCGCGTCTTCTTCAACACGCCCAGCCTGGCTTATTCCCTGATCGCTCAAGCCTACAGCGACCATTACGCCACGATGTTCGAGTATCTGCGTATGCCAGCCGCGCCCGACGCCGTCTTCACGATGGACGGTCAGCGCTTCGGCGTCTTCGTCCATAACTGGCGTGCCGAGCCGGTGTTCGCCTGGCTGGAGGTGATGGGCGAACGCGAACTGCTCGACGAGATGGTGGCGCTGGAGGAGCTGCCGCACACGCCGCCGCCGGTTGCGCTTTCTGAGCCCGAGTTCGCCGAGGCGGTGCGCCAGGCGCTGCGCGACGTGCGCCGCCCTGATCTGCTGGCGCAGAATCCGTTGCTGCACTCGCGTTGTGTGCGCGAGCACAGCGACCAGGAGCCGACGCCTGCCACGCTCCAGGCACTGCTACGTGCCGGCGCCGATGCAC
>Ga0197142_1000249_pt1 | contig 49073 bp, 38 predicted proteins | sample GBS60_MetaG_FD_148614 | JGI IMG/M metagenome (GOLD analysis project Ga0197142, IMG submission 148614) | Sediment microbial communities from Great Boiling Springs, Gerlach, Nevada, United States - GBS 60_MetaG | ecosystem: Environmental > Aquatic > Thermal springs > Hot (42-90C) > Sediment... | reverse complement strand
CGGAGCAGAAATGGGGTCAATTAAGATAGCAGCAATAGGATTTGAGGTTCTTTTTGGTAGTATAACTTTTACTGGAAGTTTGATAGCATTCGGTAAGCTTTCAGAAATTTTACCTTCTCCTCCAATAACATATAAGTTTCAAAATCAAAGCAATATACTTTTATTTGTAATAACCGTTGCTATATGGATATATCTTATTTTTTATCCCGGAGCTTCACATATTTTCTATACGATGGTTGGCTTAGCTTTTCTTATAGGAATACTCATAGTTTTACCAATAGGTGGAGCAGATATGCCTGTTGTTATTTGTCTTCTTAACTCATATGCTGGTCTTGCAGCGTCGGCAACAGGTTTTGTTCTTGAAAATAATATACTTATAATAGCTGGTGCTTTGGATGGTGGATCTGGTTTTATTCTTGCAATACTTATGAGTAGAGCGATGAACAGATCTTTTGCGAATGTGCTTTTTGGAGCATTTGGGGCCGTTTCTAGTGAAAGCAAACAGAAACAGGAAGAATTTTATGCTGGTAAGGTGAAAGCCACTACACCGGAGGAGGTTGCATATTTACTTGAAAATGCAAGGCTCGTTGTAGTAGCTCCCGGTTATGGTCTTGCTGTTTCTCAGGCTCAATTTGTTCTCGGCGAATTAGCTAAGGTTCTCAAATCAAAAGGTGTAGATGTTAAATTTGCAATACACCCGGTAGCGGGTAGAATGCCAGGGCATATGAATGTATTACTGGCGGAAGCGGGCGTTCCATACGAGGATTTACTTGAACTTGAACCTTCAAATGCTATTTTACCAGAGGCAGATGTTGCAATAGTTGTGGGAGCAAATGATGTTGTCAATCCACTTGCCAGAGAAGATAAATCAAGTCCAATAGCTGGAATGCCAATATTAGATGTGGATAGAGCAAGAACAGTTGTTATAATAAAAAGAAGTCTTGCACCGGGTTTTGCTGGGGTCCCAAATCCTCTATTTATAAAGGAGAATTCGCTGATGTTATTTGCAGATGCAAAGCAAGCTCTTCAAGAGATTCTCAATAACATAAAGGGAGTTGTTTCAAGACTGCACTAGTTATTCCCTCCCGTCTCGAAGCACTAGATCCCCCATTTATTTTTCGCAGGTATGCTGGCGCGGTTTATATTACTTTTTACATAAATTTTTCAAGTTTGTTTTTGCTTTAAATAATTAAGATAGAGCAATTTAGCCCTCTGGCATAAATGCGTAAAAAGATAGGTAAGAAAGAGATGGGGAAAGAAAGAAACCAATAAAAAAACAAACTTATGAGCAGCATCATACTATAATAAAAAATATGAAATATGAAATTTATAGGATATCAGTTTTCTTACATATCTTTGCTTTCTCTATATGGTTTGGTGGAATGATATTTATCTCACTTATTCTGAGACCTTCTATTATGAGAAGGCAAGATTATCCTGAAATCATAGATGTGGTGGCGAGGAAATTCAGTAAAATTACTTGGTTTTTCATATTCCCTGTTTTATTTGTTTCAGGTTTTTTCAATTCATATTTTAGAACAGGAGAAATAAACCCTTTTGAGTGGTCACAGTATGCTCCCGGTAAAATTGCATTAGTAAAATTTCATTTATTTATTCTGATACTTATTTTGAGTGCTTTGCACGATTTCAAATTAGGTCCAAAAGCAGTAGAGTTAATGAAAAGTAATGCTAATCCCGAAAAATTCAGGAAGCTTTCAGGGATTGTAGGCAGAGTAAATTTTCTTCTTGGAATTGTAATGCTTATATTGGGAATTGTAATGCTTATATTGGGAATTCTGTTGGTGAGAGGATGTTAGAATACAATAGTCTAAATAGTGAAATTGGGTTATGGTGTGGCTATTAAAATTCATCCACGTGCGAGAAGTGGAATGTGCCACCACAGGTAGAATGAAAGAGCGAGAGAGCACACGAATATGAGGTTTTAGAGACTATTAAAACAGGAGAAAAAATTCCTATCAAAATTTGGTAGAATTGGATTCAGACGTAGTTTTAACCCTAAGAATAGTTTTAACCCTAAGAATATGAGGAGAAAAGAGGTATATAACATATAACATAAAGCAGGTAAAGGGTATAGTATATGTATTAAAATAAAGCGATGATTTTTTCTTTTGTAATTATTGTTATTCAAAAATATTTTTAGGGGGGGATAAGAAAGTATGAAAATAAGTTATGATCCTCAACATGATATTGAATATATACAGCTCAGATAAAAGGCAGCAGAGGTAGATACAATACGCTAAGCTATGGTATAAATATGGATATATCTCTGGACGGAAAAAATTATGGTATTGAATTATTAAATGCAAACGAACAACTTCTAATTATCAATGAGAAAATACCTGTCTTTATTAATGAATCAACGAGTAAGATAATACAAATACCTATCAATATGGAGTAAGTTCAAAGAGTACCGCTAATTAATAAATAGGAAAGGAGGATATACAAAGTAGAATATACACAGAATAAATAGGGTAGAGAGTAAAAAAATAATTTAACTTGAAAAAGCAAAAATCTTTGGGTTAAAGGAAAATTTTTTAGAAATGGAAATGAGCGAGAAAAGTAAAAATCCAGGAAATAGAAAAAGTAATCAAGTCAAAGATAGTGTGATACAGGGTAACTATGTCGCGCTCGTTACTCCTTTTTATGATGGTAAGGTGGATGAGAAATCTTTTAAAAGGCTTATTGATTTTGTCATAGAAAATGGCTGCGATGGTATTGTACCTTGTGGTACAACTGGTGAGGCAGCAACTCTTGATTTTGATGAGCATATAAGAGTTATAGAGCTTGCGTTGGAGTTTTCCGCGGGTAGAGTTAAGGTAATGGCTGGAACAGGTTCAAATTCAACTCATGAGGCGATAGAACTCACAAAAAAAGCCGAAAAGCTCGGAGTTGATTCTGTTCTTCTTATAGCTCCATATTATATAAGACCTACTCAGTCAGGTTTGTTTGAACATTACAAAAGAATATCTTCTGAATGCGAAGTAAAGCAAGTCTTGTACAATATTCCCTCAAGAACGGCAGTTAATATAGATGCAGAAACGGTGCTGAAGCTTGCGCATGAATGTAAGAATATCGTGGGAATAAAGGAGGCTTCCGGAAATATAAAGCAAATATCAGAAATAATAAGAGAGGCTCCTGAAAATTTTTCCGTAATTTCCGGAGACGATATTATGACTTTACCTATCATATCACTTGGTGGTAGAGGAGTTATATCATCAACAGCAAATATATTTCCTTCTGAGATGACAAAGCTTGTCAAATACGCGCTTGACGGGGATTTTCATCAAGCAAGGAAAATTCACATGTTCCTTCTTGAAGCTTTTAATACTCTCTTTATAGAAACAAATCCAATACCAGTTAAAACTGCTCTGTATCTTATGGGGATAATAAGATCTCCAGAACTTCGTTTGCCTCTTGCTCCTATTTCTCAAAAGAATCTTGAGGTTTTGAAAAATATGTTGAAAAAATATGGTCTTTTATCTGAATAAAAAATAAAAAAAACTTATCAAACTAAAATAAAAAAAGTTTATCAAATTATAAGAAGTGGCTTTACTTGAAGTAAAAAATCTTTCTATATCATTTCAAGGGAAAAAGGTAGTAGATTCTGTATCATTTTCTGTTGATAGAGGTGAAGTATTAGGAGTAGTAGGAGAATCTGGGTCAGGTAAGACTTTAACAGCTCTTGCAATATTACGTTTAACTCCTCCCGGAGCAAAAGTTGAGGGTGAAATAATATTTGATGGTACAGATATTCTTAAATTAAGCGAAAGAGAAATGAATAAGATAAGGGGTAAGGATATTTCCCTTATATTGCAGAATCCACACTCTGCTTTTAATCCTGTTTTTAAAGTTGGATATCAGGTAATAGAACCTTTGCTTGTTCATCTTGGATTAGGGAAGAAAAAGGCTTTTGAACTTGCGAAAGATGTTTTTAGACAAGTAGGGATTTCCGAACCTGATTTGCGACTTAAAGCATATCCCCATGAACTTTCTGGTGGGATGAAGCAGAGAGCCATAATATCTGTTTCAATTCTTATGAAGGCAAAGCTGATAATAGCTGATGAACCAACGACCGCTCTTGATCCAACCGTTGAGAGTCAAATTCTCAAGTTGCTAAGAAAAATAATTGATCAACAGAAAAGTTTAATGATATTTATCTCTCACGATATTTCTCAGGTAGGCTGGATAGCAGATAGGATAGCCGTTATGTACGGGGGGTGGATTGTTGAGATAGGCAAAAAACAAGATATATTGAAAAACCCTTCTCATCCTTATACGAGAGCACTCCTTGAGGCTATGCCCTATAAGGGAAGACCAAAACCTATCCCCGGTTCACCTCTTGATATAAACTATCAGGGATGTAGATTTTCAAAAAGATGTCCGATAGCTCAAAAGATATGCTTTGAACAAATCCCCAGTTTTAAGGAATTAGAAAACGGGATAAAGTCAAAGTGCTTTTTTTAGAGGCTTTTTTAAAGGTTTATTGTTAAAATTTCATCGCATTATTCTGTTTGGCATTAGTTCCTAACGAGCCTTTTTTCCCGCAAAGCGAACAAAACAAAAACAGCAAAAAGCAGGTAAATCAAGTAATACTAAACATTTGTACTTGAACGGCTGAACTTTGCTTTATCTTTATACGTTTCTTTTCCTTCTCCCTCAAATAAAATATTTCTTCTTTCCCTAAATAAAATAAAAGGAGCTGAACCGCCTGAACTGAATCAAGATTCATTATATATATATGTATGGAGTATTTTTATTTACCACAGTTCCATCTCCTAACTGACCTTATTATTTGTGAGCCAAAACTTACGAAAATTAAAGAACATTACCCAGAATGATTGCGATAGGGTAACAATAGACTTTTAAATTTTAAGTAATAGATATAAAGACAAGAGGGAAAGTTATAGTAACTTCTCCACCTGTTGCAGGAAATTGCCATCTTCTTATCATTCTTAAAACACAACCAATCATCTCCTGATCATCTATTGTTGAATCTTTTACTGAAACATTAGAAACTTTCCCATCTGCATCTACGACTATTTCAACGACTATTTTGCCTTGTAAGTTCGGATTTCTCATTTGTGCTTTTTGGAAACAATATTTTAGGGAGGCTTGGTTCTTTTGGGCTATTTTTCTTACAACTTCTTCATCTAATTGTCCGCCTTCAATTTCTGGATTTTCAGTTGTTATTTTTGAAGTTACAGCTGCAACTTTTTTCTCTTCAAGCTTTACTTCTTTCCCCCCTTTTGCTTCAAGTGCTCCTACATCTGTTTCTCTTCTCTGTATGCCACCAGCGAGTTCGAGAGGTTTGAGTTCTTCTCCTTTTTCTGCTACTTTAACACCACTTATGCCTCCGAGTACCTCGTCTAAATTCTTTATCACTCCTCCCCCCAAAACTTCTGCTAATGGGCTTGCCTCACCTTCCCCCTTAGCTGTAAGAAGCGCAAGAACTCCGACTTGTCTTACCTTCTCTCTTATTATTTCTTTTTTCTGTTCCTTTGTGACCTGAGCAGTTTCCTCTTTTGGTTTTTGTTCTCCTTCTTTCTTTTCTTGTGCTTTCTTCTCTACTTTCTTTTCTTCTTTCTTCTGGGCAATCTCTTTTTTCTCTTCAACAAGTTTTGGAACCACGACTTTTGCAAACCTCTCTGGTAGCTTTTCCACTTCTACTACATCGTCTCTTATCTCAACCTGAACTTTTGAACTTACGTACACAAATACTACCCAAACTAGAAAGAAAAAAATAAGGATGGGATATGTTCTCTTTCTTTCTTCTTGTTCATCTTTTTCAGTTAAAGGAGTAAATATATCTGCTATTCTTTCCAGTGTTTCCGTGGGTTGCATAGTTTTAAATTTAATAATCCTTTACAAAATAAGTTTGTAACTGAAATTTTTTTGCCATTTTTTTAATTTTTTAACCCAAGTTGCTAGTTATTATAGTTTAAATACTCTTTGCTACAATAAATTAAAAATCTGATAGGGATGTGAAAAACATATATATAGTAATAATAGCAATCTTTTGTTTCACCGTTGACATCCTTATCTAGAACACCAAATCTCTTCTTTTATGTCATTGGACCATCAAGGGATACTCCTTTCATTTGAACTTCTTTTCCATTTAAGAAATAATAGACATTATATCTTTCGTTAATAAGTGATTTAATAGTGTCTTTATAACTTTTTTTGAGCCTTTGTTTCAATTTAAATAGTGCATCAATTAAAAATATTAAAAATATTCCACTACCACATGCCGGATCTATTACCTTTATTTCCTTATTCAGATTTTCAGAAATAACACGAGTATTTATATAATCTACAACAAAATAAGGAGTATAGAAAGCTCCGTTTAGTTTTCTAAATTTTTCCTCGATTGTCGTTTCAAATATCTTTACCAAAGAGTTAAAATATTTCTTTCGAATGAACTTTCTAAATCTCCAAAATGAGGATAAAATTTACTTAAGAGATTGTAGCTCACTGATAAATAAAAAAAAATAAATAATCAAATTACCTTTTGAAATTATTTCCCTTGATATTCTGGAATTTAAACTAAAAAATTAATAATAAGTTTTTATCCTTTTATTTTTTAACTCCATTTATTCATTGTATTTATAGTTGAAGCAATTGAGAGAGTTTTAATAAGTTGTATATTCTTTTTCTTCAATTTACACAAATTTTTCTTTATATGTATAAATGTTTTGTGAATGGATCGGACGACCTGTGATGTTTTCTTTTTATATTTTGATAAAATATACAGATTTGAGAGGGAAAGTTTATGGGTATTTCAAACTTTGGAGGAAATAGGAATAATCCCGAACGAAAGAGGGTATATCAAGATTCCTCATCAAGCCTTTTCTTCTATTAGGAGACAATTTAATGGTGGGATTATTATGAAGTTTATATCGGATTTAAGTAAATCAGAAATTTCTCTTGGTATAATGAAAGAAGATATATATTTTGGGAATATGAATTTTGTCTTTGGGATAGCATCTCCGACAGCTTTATCTTGTGTAGTTTCTCTGTACAGACTTGATCCGGAATTCTACGGTTTCCCTCAAGATGAAGAGCTTTATTTTTCAAGGGTTCAGAAAGAAATAATCCACGAGTTAGGACATGTTTTAGGCTTGCTTCACTGTGAAAAAACAAGCTGTGTTATGAGTTTCTCAAACTCAATATATGATGTTGATAGAAAAACGAAATTTTTCTGTGAAAACTGTGCAAGGTTAATAAAAGGTAAAAGAGTATGAAATAAAATGAGGAACCTTATAGAAAAGGTAGAAAACGCTCCTGAATCTTCTGGAGTTTATGCTTTCTTAAAAAATAAGAAGCCAATATACATAGGTAAGGCAAAAAACTTAAGGGAAAGATTGAAGGCTTATATCAATTTTCTAGATACAAGGGAAACTGTACCCAAAATTGTTCAAGAGGCTGATGATATTAGTTGGATAATCACAAATACAGAAGAGGATGCTTTTTTTCTTGAACAAAAACTAATATCTGAGAACCTTCCAAAATACAACATTAAGGTAAAGGATATAAAAGGATTAAAGTATATAAAGATAGATGTTTCTCATCAGTTCCCACCGGTATATTTAACGAGAATACTCAAAAGAGAGAGTTCATTATATTTTGGTCCTTTTTCTGCAAAAGAGACAAAAGAGATTTTCTCCGCTTTGAAGATAGCTTTTGGAATAAGGACCTGTACGGAAAATAAGTTTAGAGAATTCCAAAAAAGACAGCGACCTTGTCTTGATGGACAGATAGGTATGTGTCCGTCTCCGTGTGTAGGAAAAATTTCCAGAGCGGAATATCTCAAGAATGTTTACAAAGCGATCGACTTTATGAGGGGAAGATTTACGAAGGTTATAAAGGAACTTGAAAATAAGATGTGGGAGGAAGCCGAAAGAGAAAACTTTGAGGAAGCAGCAAGAATAAGAGATAAAATAAAAATAATTCAAAAAGCACTTGATTACAAGAGGGTGATATTTGAAGATTTTAGAAGTGCAGACTATCTGGGATATGATTTAGTAGAAGATAAGATCGGAATTTTCATTTTTAAGGTTAGAGAGGGTAGATTTTTTGGGGGATATGGAGGTGTATTTCATTATGGGGGGCAAGATATTCTTGATCTTGCATTAAAACTTTTCTTTGAAAATTCGGGGAACGAAGGCATCCTTGTTTCTGAAATTGTTTATGTGGAACAGAATATCGGTAATATATTAATAAGACCGCCTTTTGATGATGAGAAAGAAGTTATGATACTTGCAAAATCAAATGCAACTGAGCAAATATTACAATCTTCTGTAAAGCTTGCAAAAAAGTTTAGAATCCTTGCAGAACTTCAAAAATTCTTGATGCTTGAAAAAATTCCGCGAAGAATTGAAGTATATGACTTTTCAAATTTTGGAGGAAAAAATCTGGTGGGAGTAAAAGTTCATTTTGAAGATGGCAACTTAATAACTTCAAGACTTAGATTATATAAGGTTAGTGAATTCGGATATGATGACATATCTGCTTTGAAGGATGTTATTTCAAGAAGAATAAAAGATTTCTTTGAAGGAAAAGATTCTCCTTTGCCTGATCTCATACTTGTAGACGGAGGCAAATCTCACTATTCAGTATTAAAAGAGATATTAAGCCGTGCCAGATTAGACATCCCGTTCGCTTGTATTAAGAAAGAAGAAAGGAATAGAAGAAATGTTTCTTTGATATTTCAGGAGCAGGAGTTGAAGCCTGTTGGGAGTCTTTTGAGTTTTATTCTTCAACTTGTAAGCTCAGCTCATGAGAGAGCAAGGAGATTTGCGGTTTCCCGAACAACGAAAATAAACTAAAATTAAATCTATCCTAATGCAAGATAATTTCTAAAATCTTTTTTGAACCATCATCTATGCTGAAACTTTTTAGTTTCTCTTTTAGTTCAGAAAGTAATGACCCTAAAATAAATTCTTTCAATACAACTTCAAATCTTCCTTCTTCGTTTTGTCTTACAATAACACAATTATCACCGAAAATCTTGAGAGGATTTTTTAACTGATGGTCTCCAATTGATTTAGGGAGAGGAACGAATATTGCGGGTTTTTTAGCGTATGCTATTTCAAAAACTGTTCCTGCTCCTCCTCTTGAAATAACAAAATCAGATAATCCAATATAGTATCCTATTTTCTCTGAGAATGGAAAGATTGAATAAGCTAATTTGTTTTTCATATTTTGTTTTAGAGAAGAATAAAATTTCTCGGCTTCATCAAAGAATAAATCGCCCGTTTGGTGGAATATTTGGAGAGAGGGGAAATTTTTATCTATATTTGACTCCACAATTTTTTTTAGCGTCTTTGTGAATATTCTATTGAGACTTAAAGCCCCTTGACTTCCCCCAGTTATGAGTATATTCAGATAACTGCCATTTTTTTCTTCTTGTTTTTCTTTTTGTTTTTCTTTTTCTTTTTGGCCCTCTTCAAGGTGTTCTTTAAATTTATTTCTCAGTGGGAAGCCAACTATTATTGATTTCTTTTTAGAAAAGTTTGGAATTTCAGAATCTGGGAAAGATAAAAGTATTTTATCTGCGAAAATTGATGATATCTTGTTTGCTAAACCCATAACGGAGTTTTGTTCAAAAATGAAAACTTTTGACTTTAATATTTTCCCAGCAAGCAAAGACGGACCAGATACATAACCTCCAAATCCTATGATTATATTTGGTTTTATTTTTTTTAGGATTTCAAGAGCGTCTTTCAGAGATAAAAACGCAGATATAATCCCTCTGAATGCTCCAAGACCTTTTCCTACGATTGGTTTTACATCTAAAAAGAAAACTTTTGATGTTGGGATTTCACTTAAAAATCTATGCTCGGCTTTTCTTGATTTACCTGTTATGAAAAATATTCCTACATCTTTTGGGAGTTTTTCTGCTACCGCTATTGCCGGCGTTATATGTCCGCCTGTTCCTCCAGCTACGATACATATATTCATATTTTTTTTATTTTTTATTTCTTTTTGGAATTATTATAGTTCCCTCTTTTTCATCTCCAAGTTTTACAGTTTTTCTTTTCATATATAGGAAAGCTGTAAACGCACAAGCGATTGCGTCTAACTCATCCTGTGAGAAATCTCTTATTGAAGATGGATCTAAAAATTTTTGGTTTATGAAAAAGTTGATGATTTGGGGTCTTGATTTTCTTGGAACTCCGAATATATCGTATGTTGCTCCCGGAAAAACTTCTATTACCTCTATGTTGAACTTCTCTATGATTTTTTGTTTTAATCTTATACCTCTTTCTGTGAGCATTCTCATAGGACCCAAGGTTATAGGGAAAAATTTTATTTTCATCTTCAAGAGTTCTAAATCACACTTTCTAAAATGAGATTTATTTCTTTCGTGGATGCTTTTTCTACCATAAGGCAAAGATAGGGGAGCATCTATCCCTACGATTTTTACATCTTCTGTTATTGATTGGAGAATTTCTTCATCTTTTCTTACGCAGAATACATCTATAACTTTGTTCGTGCTTATGCATATTCCTGTATTTGACTTTTCACTACCGCTCAGATCTATGCCTACAACTTTATATACCATAATATAGATGTATTAAGTAATCTGATAATTGAAAGAAATAAAAAATAAGTAAATATGAGTGGTCAGCTAACTTTCAGATGTAAGATAATATTAAGATGTTTGATTTGTTTCGTTTTTTTCTTTTAAAGAGAAATGTTTATTTAAAATAGTGTATTAATGATTAGGTTTTCCTTTTTTAGAGATATTCTTTTACTTATAAAATTTAGAATAATTTTAGCCAACGCTTTTTCTGCCTTGTGTGGATATATTCTTTCTGGTGGGGAGATTTTTTCTTTGAAAACAATTTTTCTTTTTTGTGGGATTTTTTTTTAGCTGGTGCGAGCGCCTCATTGAACCAGATTCTTGAAAGGGAAGAAGATAAGATAATGTTGAGAACCAGGTTGCGTCCATTACCATCTGGTAAAATGGATGTCAAAACGGCAATCTTTATTTTCTTCTTTTTCTTCTCTGTTGGAGTTGTTCTTCTGCTAAAAACTAATATATTTGCTTTTATCTTTGCCTTTTTGGCTTTTTTTATTTACGATTTCATTTACACTCCCTTGAAAAAGAAGACGAGTTTTTCTTTATTCATAGGTGCATTAGTTGGAGCTCTTGTCCCGATTTCTGGAGTATTTACCACAAAGAATTTATTTTCACTGGATTTCTATGATCTCCTTTTACCAATTTTTCTTTATTTTTATCAGCTTCCTCATACTCTTTCGCTCTTCTATGTTTTTGGTGACGATGAGTGGAGAAAAGCAGGTTTCAAGCCTTTCGTTATTCAAAACAAGAAATTGTTCAAGTTTTTTATTCTTTTTCTTTTGATTTTGCCTTATTGTTTCGGACTTATAATTATTTACAGAATTGATTTTTTTGCATTTGTTCTTTCGTTAGTTTTTGCTATTTTTGGTTTCGTTAGAGCAATTTACGATACAAGAAAGATTTTTTACGATCTAAATGCTTTTGCCCTCTTTGTCTTTGTTTTCCCGGTAATATATGCTGTAATCAACGCTTTGAAACTTAAAATTTTTTGAAAACTGCTAAAATTTTTTGAAAACTGTTCTGAAATTATTGTTTTTTAAAAACTACCCAGAAAGTTTTTGCGAAAATTTCCACGAATTTTTTGTTGTGGTTCGGTAGAAAGAAAAAGAGCAAAGGATCGAATGGTGTATATAGTCCTCCGAAAGAAACTATAATTCCTCTTCTTTTTTTTATATTTTCTATTGTTTTATGAATATCCACAAATTCAAGAGGGGATTGACCTCTTCTTTTTTGTCTTATTCTCCATATTATAGAATCAGGATTTTGCGTTATTATGACAGCATAGGAATTTGTTTTCATAACTCTGAAAATTTCATCAAAAAACTTTTCCTTATCTTTGATGTATTGTAAAACCTCGACTGCAATTATAAATGAGAAAGATTCTTTTTTGAAAGGCAAGTTTTCCGCATCTGAAACTAAAACGTTATTTTTTTGGTGTTTGCTTTTGAGCTCTTTGAGGGCGCTTTTGATTATATCTATGCCGAAATAATCTTGAAAGTAATCAGCAAAGTTCCCTATGCCACAACCTATATCAAGTGTTTTCCCACCTCTATAAAATTTTTCTTTGGCTTTTTTCACAACAAGTTTTCTCAAAAGTAAAGCAAGTTCGGAGCCATATCCACTTCTCCTAAATGGTTCATAGTTTTGCAGGTACAGATTTTGAAAAAACGATTTCCAATCAATTTTTCTTCTGTTGTTTTCTTTTTCTTCATCAGGGGGATTGATTTCTTCTCCCATTATTTTGTCCTCTTTTTATTTCTATTGTTTATTGTTTTTTTATTCTTTATGTTTATTCTGGTTTCATTTCATCTTATATTATGAACTCGGAGATTTTTTGTAATATCCCATTCCTTCCTCTACAACAAGAGATTTTATCTCAAGTGAAATTAGGGTAGATAAAACTTGTGATGGATCAAGGGCGGTTTTTTTGATTATTTCATCTATGTGTATAGGTGTTTCTTCATCAAGAGCAGAAAGTATTTTTTCTTCTTCGTCTGAGATATCTTGTCTTTTTATTTCGTATGCTATGAATGGAGAAACGAAACCTATGCTTTTATTTACTATCTTTTGACCAAGCTGTGGCACAATCCTTGATATTATATCATCTGGTGATTCAGCTACGAAAGCTCCTTCTTTTATGAGCTTATTCGTTCCTTTTGATTTTTTAGAAGTTATATTTCCGGGAACTGCGAATACATCGCGTCCATACTCAAGGGCAAGATATGCCGTAATGAGAGCTCCCGACTTTTCTGGTGCCTCTGATATAAGAACTGCTTTTGAAATTCCAGCAATTATTCTGTTTCTTCTTGGAAAGTTTTCAGGAGCAGGGGGAACTCCTGGGGGGAATTCACTTATTATTGCTCCACCTTTGTTTAATATCTCTTTTACTATTGGTATATTGCTTTGTGGATATATGTTTTCTACTGATGAACCGAGAACTGCCCATGTTTTTCCTCCGACACCAACTACGGATTTGTGAGCTACTGTATCAATGCCCACTGCAAGTCCAGAAACTATACATATTCCCATAGATGATAGGAAAGAGGAGAAAAGTTTTGTAACTTCTACTCCATATTGTGATGGTGATCGCGTCCCAACTACTGCTACGCAGAGCATGTCCTTTTCTAACTCACCTTTGTAGAATATGCATATTGGGGGATCAGGGATATTTTGGAGGAGTGCGGGATATTTTTCTTTTTCTTCATAGCATACTATTTTCTGATTGAGCTTTTGAGCAAGTTTTATTTCCTCTTCTACTTCCTTCCATTTTGAAAATTTCTTTATGTTTTCTGCTACAAATTTTCCTACTGCTTGTTCAATTTTTACCTTATCCGCTGAGAAAACATTCTTTGCAGAACCAAAAAAATCAATAAGTCTCCTACCTATTATTGAACCTACACCTCTTACCTTTGTTAATGCAAGTGAATAGAATGCAGTTTCAAAATCCATATTTATAAAAAAATAATATATATAAATTGAGCAAAATTAGAAAAAAAAGTAAGGAAAATAGCAAAGTAAAAAAAGAAAAGGGGAAAAAGTAAAAAAAATGAACGGAAATAAAAGAAAAAGAAGTTTACGAAAACTCATTTAGGCCTTATCAAAATAATTTTGTGTTTGATATTGCGATTGATTGTAGGGAGATAGTAATAGGTAGAAGAACGGGATTATCGCGTAATTTAATAGCTTTTTTGAAAGCTGTCGCGAAAAATCGGAAAAGTTCCTTACTACTATTAGATGACCAAACAGATGCGAATTTTTTAGCTCAAATTTTTCATGATGTGAGCTATGATTTCGCTTTTATAAAAAAATCAGGGGTTTTCTATGACCAAATTATTATCCCGAAGCTCATTTTTGGTAGGACAAAAAAATTTTTTTCAATATATCCGAAATTCCCGGTTATTTTGCCTCTTCTTGGAATAGAAGTTTATTTATTTATTGCAGATATTATTAGTTTCTCCTGGTTGCAAATAGGTTTTCTCAGATTATTCGGTAGATTACCGAAGAGAATTTTTACTCCGACAGATACATCAAGATATAATATAGAGAAGATTGTAAGAAGGCAAGTCATAAGGGTTTATCAAGACCTTTCTTACATTTTGGGAGATGAGTTAAATTCATCGGTAGATGAAGAGATTTCTTCTGCTATGAAAAAAAAGGGAATAGAAAAGGGGAAATTTATTTTATATGTTGGTAACTTCAACCCACATAAAAATGTAGAAGTACTGGTTAGAGCTTTCAATTTAATGCAGAATGTTGGTTTAGACTTAGGACTAATACTTGTTCTTGCGGGGGGTGGTGGGAAGAAAGGAAAGGAAATTTCGGAAACAGATAAAATCAAGATAATTAAGAATGTGGATGATCAAGTTTTAAGATGGTTGTATAAAAACTCACTATTTTTTATTTGTCCGTCTCTTGATGAGGGGCATGGTTTACCGCCTCTTGAAGCTTGCTGTTTCGGGAAAGCAGTTATTGTTTCAGATATACCTGTTTTCAGAGAAACTATGGGAAAATGTGCTATATTTTTTGACCCTAAAAGTCCGAAAGACCTTGCTCAAAAAATTCATCTTCTTTACAGTAATGAGAGGTTAAGAAGAGATTATGAGATGAAATCACAAAAAGTCGCAAAGTTCTTCACAAGTTTTGATTTTGGAGAGGAGCTTTTTAAGCTCATTTTCTCTGAATGAAATAGTTTTTCTCATATTAACCTGCACTTTCTTGCTTTAATTTTTTGAGTTTTTGAGTAAGTTCGGGGACAACTTGAAATAGGTCTGCGACAAGTCCTATATCAGCTATTTGGAAAATTGGAGCTTCCGGATCTTTGTTTATAGCTACTATAACTTTTGAATCTTTCATTCCTGCTACATGCTGAATTGCGCCTGAGATTCCTATTGCGATATAAAGTTGTGGAGCAACTGTTTTTCCTGTTTGTCCTACTTGGAAGTCGTTCGGTAGCCATCCAGCATCTACAACAGCTCTTGATGCTCCTATTGCAGCTCCGAGAACATCTGCGAGTTCTTCTGCAATTTTTATGTTTTCTGGGTCCTTTATACCTCTTCCAACAGATACAACTATTGAGGCCTCTGTAAGTTCTGGTCTTTCCGATTTTGTTTCTTCAAGTGTTATAAATCTTTTTCTTGTATAATTTTCTTTTATTTCTTCCTCAACGACGTCTGATTTTTTATCCACTTTTCCAGCTTTATCAAATGCTGTCCCTCTTACCGATAATATCTTTTTTTCTGACTTTATTTTCAGGGTTGATATTATGTCTCCTGCGTATACTAATTTTTTGAAAGTTTCTGCATCTATAACTTCTATTACTTCTGATACCATGGCTGAGTTTGGAATTTTAGATACAAGTCTTGGTAGCAAATCTTTTCCAAAAGTTGTTGCTGTTGCTAAAATATATTTCGCATCTACTTTTTTAGCTATTTCTGATACTGCGATTGCATAATTTTCAGCTGTATAGTTTTTCAGGTGTTCCCCCTTTGCCACAAAAACTTTTTCAGCTCCAAGTTGGGATAACTCTTCTTTTGCTTTGTCAGAGGGCTCAAAGGTTAAAATGTTATAGTTCAATCCTGTTTTTTCTGCTAATATCTTTGCACAAGTGACTGCAGATAAAGACGCCTTTTTTAACTCTCCATTCCTTGTTTCAGCTATAACTAAAATGCTCATCTTTTTTACACCTCCTTTTTTTTTTTTTTTTTTTTTTTTTTTCCTTTTTTTTTTTTTTTTGGAATTTTGTTAAAACGGAAGGGCTTTCTTTTCCTTTAATTTCTCAATTAGCTCATCAACATCTTTTACTTTTACTCCAGCTTTTCTTGGTGGGGGTGTTTCAAGTTTTTCTATTGTTACATATGGGGTTAAATCTACTCCAAGTTCTTCAATTTTTATAGTTTTGAGGGGTTTTTGTCTTGCTCTCATTATTCCGGGTAAAGATGCGTAACGAGGTTGATTTAATCTTAAATCTGCCGTTATTATTGCTGGTAGGTCAACTTCAACCGTTTCGAGTCCACCATCAACTTCTCTTATAACTTTTGCTTTCCTATCCTGTAAATTGACTTCGACCTTGTACGCGAAGGTTGCTTGTGGCCAATCAAGAAGCCCTGCAAGGATTTGCCCAACTTGGTTTGCATCATCATCTATTGCCTGTTTCCCCATTATTACCAGATCTGGTTTTTCCTCCTCTATGATTTTTGCAAGGACTTTTGCTACTATAACATGATCTATATGTTTGCCGCCCGTATCTACTAAAATTCCTCTATCTGCTCCCATAGCGAGGGCAACTCTTATCTGTTCTGTCCACTCCTGCGTCCCAACCGATACTACTACTACCTCCCCTCCAAATTCTTCTTTCTTTCTCAGAGCTTCTTCAACTGCTATTTCGTCAAAAGTGTTTATAGCATATTTTATGTTTGATGTGTCTATTCCTGATCCGTCTGGTTTTAATCTTACTTTTACATAAGGATCCTGAGTTCTTTTTACTGGCACGAGGATTTTCATATTTGTTATAACCTCCTTTTATTTTACATTTTGTTTATGTTTTTTGTTGAACAAAAATTCAAAAATATTTCCTGAAAATTTGATGTGAAAAATAAAATTTTTATATGTGGGCAAGTTGAAAAGTGTTTTGATTTCCTTCTTTTTTTTCTTTTGTTCCTGTTATAGTTCAAGAAATGTCAAACTTACGTTTTCACCAGTAAAAGATACAAAGTACTCTATAGTCTTTCAGCATGATTTGGTTTTGAGCCAAAATTCAGATGGGATTTGGATTATGGCTGAAACTAATTTCCCAGGGAACATTTCAGTTGTAGTTTCGAACGGAATATTTGACATAAAGATAATAGAAGACATGACTTGTGATTCTGAAAATAAGAAGGAGAGCAAAGAAGGAGCAAATGAAAATAAGGAAGAAAAAAAGGGGAAAAAACAAAAGATAATTTGTAAATTCTTCGTTGAGCGTAAGGTATTGACTGGTGGTGAGAATTTTATATTTTGGTTCATTTTGAAAACTGAATTAGGTTACTATACTGCTCCTAATTTTATACTCGTTGGAGATAAGCTCTTTGATTATGTTGGCAAAATAAAAGTGGAAAGAAAATAGATAAGAAAGGAAATAAATATAGTAAATAAATGTTAAATAAATGTAATGAAGATTTCTTTCAAGGAAATTGAAATTCTGGTCTCTCAGCTTTACGGATTTGATGAACCAAAAGTTTTTCTTGAACAGTATGAAACCGATGGAAAGGCCGTTTCTTTTTTTCTACAAAAAGCTTATCAAGATTTATTTCAAAGGAAAGTTATAGATCTCGGATGCGGAACTGGGGTTTTGACCTTTGCTGCTGCTCTTTTAGACGCTAAATTTGCTCTTGGTGTAGATATAGATATGTCTGCTTTGAAGATTGCTCTAAAAAACAAGGATTTTTTGGCTCGTTTAGGATTTATCCTCCAAGTAGATTTTTTGTGTTCCGATGTAAAAAACCTTTATCTCAAAAGAAGATTCGATGTTTGTATTATGAATCCACCTTTTGGAATTCAAAGAAAGGGAGCTGATAGAGTTTTTCTCAAAAAAGCTTTTGAGATTTCTGATGTAGTTTGGTGTTTCCTCTCTCAAAATTCCGAGCCATTTGTAAGGAAATTTTCAGAAGAAAACGAATTCCGAGTCTCGGCTTCTTTCAAAACTAAGATCCAATTAAGAAGAAAATTTTCTTTTCACAAAAAGAATATTGAATTTTTACCTGTTGATATTTATAGAATTGAAAGAAAGTAAACAAAAAGGAGAATAAGATATGAGGATAGGAAAAAAAGATAAAGTTATTTCCCTTTTTTCTTTTTTTTCTTTGATAGCTTTTTCTTTTATTTCCCCTTTTTTCTCTTTTTTCTTTTCTTGTTCAAAAAAGGTTCAATTTCCAACTCCTCCTGAGTGTTTGGGAGCGAGTAAGAGATTAGAAGAACTCTTCTTTGTTTTGAAAACTCACGATATAAGAGACGTGGAAACAGAGGACGTTATAAGGGAGTTTTTTGAAGATGAGGAATCTCTTGAGCTTTTTATAGCTAAGATGATTTATGCAGTGCGTCAAAAAGAGGTTTATTATGCAAATGTTCAGCAATTCCAAATTTCATATATGGGAAACGAAAAAAAGGTAGATAGTAAAGATGCAAACGAAAGTAATAATAAAGATGAGAATGAAAATAAAAATGGAAATAATGAATGCACTTTTGTCGTTGATTTTGTTGTAAGGAAAAAATATCCTATCGGAGATGTTCAGGTCAAAGTAGATATCACGCTTTACAGAAGAGGGGATTTTTGGTTTATAAAAAAACCGGAGATCGTAGGGGAAATAAAAGAAAGAAAAGAATTTTTTCCTTTACCATACTATTATTGACGCAGATATTTTTGGTTTCTTTCTCGTTGATTGTTTTTCTCTTCTTATCAAAAAGATTTTTTTATTCAAAGAAACTTTAAAATTATTTATATGTCTGATCAGAATAGTTTTGAAGATAAGTTGAGGGAGATGATAGAAAATCATCCATCGAAGGAAAAGGAGATAAGACCATGGGGTGGGTTTATAACGCTGTGGAGCGATGACAATTTTAAAATAAAAATTCTTCTTGTTTTACCTCAAAAAAGATTGAGTTTGCAAAAGCACAAGTTCAGAAAAGAAAAGTGGGTTATAGTTGAAGGTGAAGCCCTTATAACCAAAGGAAATAAAAGATTCATTATGGGTGAAGGAAATACTCTTATGATAGAAAAAGAAGAGCCTCACAGAATAGAAAATAGATCAAAAGATAAAATACTAAAAATATTAGAAGTTTGGATGGGGGAAAAACTTCTTGAAGATGATATAGAAAGAATTGAAGATGATTTCGGTAGAGTATAATTGTATTAAATTATTTTATAGGTGGAAATTGGATAAAAAGGATGTCTCGGATGATAAATTATAAAAGCGATTCGCGAGAGAGAAAAGACAAAGTTTTAGTTTTATCTTCCCTTTTATCATTTTCCCTCCACATTATTCTTATTTTTTACATTCTGATTAGTTATAAAGGAGAGAATAAAAAAAAAGAGATAGTTTGGGTATCTTTCCATACATCATATAAATCTGGACAAAAAGATATGAATATGGGTCTAGGGGGTAGTATTTCAGAATCTAGTGAAGATATTTCAGCGTATCAGAACAATCCTTCGCCTTTAAAATCTAATTCTGATTTTTCTTCTCTCAAATCAAATCAAAGTGAGGAGACAGGAAGGGAAGAGAAAAAGAAAAATGAAGTTAAAAAAGAAGATAAAGTTAAAAAAGAAGATAAAAATCAGCAAGATAAAAAAGAAAAGGTTACAAAAAACAAAGAATCTATCAAAGCAAAGGAATCAAAATATTCAAAGAGTAACACAAAGGAATCATCAAGAGAGAAAAAGGAAGTCGTAAAAGTTGCAAAGGATATCAGGTCTCAAAATAAGCAAAATGTAAGAAAAGATAAAAAAAATAGTAGAAAGGAAGTCATATCTCAGTCAGCTTATAAATCAGATTCTAAGAATACAAAAAATGATGGGAACAACGTCAAAGATAAAGAAGAGAAAAATTTAAAAGATAGGAAAGAGAAATATGGTACTGAGAAATATGCTGCAAAAGATTTAGATGAGTTAGAAAAGGCTATACGCGAACTTGCAAGGTCATATAGTACAAGTGGAGGTAGTGGCAAAGTTGGGGAAGGTTCAGGTGGCGGTAATATGGAAGGGAGAACTGGAAACGGCGAGTCTGCTCAAACTTTTATCTCTCTTTATGCACAGCTTATAAGGGAAAGTATAAAAAAGAATTTCGTTATTCCACCATCTTTTAGGGGTGAATTCCTTTCTTGTGTTGTATATCTCAAAATAGGTCAAGATGGTTCAATTCTTGATATGGATTTAGAAGAGTCTTCCGGAAACAGAAACTTTGATATCTTTGTTATGAAAGCTATAAGGAGCTCTTCTCCTTTCCCTCAGCCACCATCAGAATTAGAAATTTATGTCAGATTCTCAAATAGAGATTAAAAGGTAGCAATTGAAAATAAAGGAGAAAAAAGAAGAAACAATTAATTAAAAGAAATAATTACAGACCTTAGTGAGATTTGGTTGTTCGAAGTGGGAAATCCAGAAACAATCACTTTTTAAATTTAAAGGGATTTTTTAATTTAAGTAGAGATAAAATAAAAATCTTGAACATGAAGTTAAAAAATAACTCTACATAAAATAATGATAACCGCAATTTGACTTTAAACAAAAAAATTTCTGATAAAATATGTGAAAGCATAAAATCTAAAAAATCTAAAAAATTTGAAAGCAGTTTTCTTTCTTAATTCATGACAATTTTCGTGTTATGGAAATAGAATAATGAAATTAAAAAAGATTGGTTATACTCTACTTCTAAATGTTTCCATAAATTTCTAAGTTTTGCGAATAAGTGAGTTTCTCGTAAATTAAATTGAAAAAAAGAAATAATCCATTTTCAAATTTTAATAGAATATTGATTTATAGTTGGTTTATTTTTTAGTCTCTTAAAAACGAAAAAGGAGGTCAATAGCATATGGTAGATATATTGTCTTTGGGAAAAGTTGATGTAGAACCGGGAACACCAGTAAAGAGGATGAAAGCTGTTGTTATAAGACCGGATAGATTAGGAGAGCCCATAAAAGCTATGCAGGTTGAGGAAATAGATGTTCCTGAGCCGGGACCAGGTCAGGTTTTGGTTCTTGTCAAAGCAGCGGGAGTAAATTTTAACGGTGTATGGGCCTCCTTGGGAAAACCGGTGAATATAATGAAATATACAGGATATGATTTTCACATAGCTGGTTCGGATGCTTCCGGGATAGTATGGAAATTGGGACCTGGTGTGACAAATTGCAAAGTTGGAGACGAGGTTGTTTTACACTGTAATCAGTCTTGTGGGCAGTGTCCTGAGTGCAATGGTCTCGACCCTATGGCTTGTAAAAATCAAAAAATATGGGCTTATGAGACGAATTGGGGATCTTTTGCACAGTTTTGTTTGGTTCAAGCTCAGCAGATTCTTCCAAAGCCAAAACATCTCTCCTGGGTAGAAGCAGCAAGTTATGGTCTGACCTATTTTACCGCTTGGAGGATGCTTATTCGCCAAGCTGAAATAAAGCCGGGCGATGTGGTATTGATATGGGGAGCTGCTGGTGGTCTTGGAATTTTTGCAACTCAAATATGTCTGCTTGTGGGGGCGACTCCTATATGTGTTGTTTCATCCCCAGAAAAAGCTCAAATTCTCAAAGAGCTTGGGGCTAAACTTTTTATAAATAGAAATGAGTTTGATATAGCGCCAAAGAATGGCAAAATAGATGATAAAACTTTTAGCGAGATGAAAAGATTTAGAGATACAATACGAAAACTTACAGGTGGAAAAGATCCCGATATTGTCTTTGAGCATGTGGGTTATGAAACATTTGCTACGAGCGTTTATGTCGCAGATAGGTTCGGCAAAATTGTGATCTGTGGAGCAACAACAGGATATAATCTTCTTTTTGATGTAAGATACCTTTGGATGAGGCAGAAAAAAATAATAGGTTCTCACTTTGCTAATGCTTACGATTCTTATATCGCAAATGAGCTTATAATTCAGAAGAAGATAAAACCGATAGTTTCACGAGTATTTGAATTTCATGAAACACCTCTTGCTCATCAGCTTATGTACGAAAATAAACATTTTGGAAAAATGGTCATAAAAGTTCAAGTTGAAAATGAAAATGAAGGAAAGAATGAGTAAACTAAATTTTATGGAAGAAATTGCATTGACAAAAGAAGAAAGAGAGATAAAGGCTTGGGCTGGTAAAGCTTTCAGAGAACCTTGGTTTGAGTTAGTGAGACAGTGCGCAAAGATAAAATCAGGTGAAGAGCTTTCAGACGATGAAATCTGGCTCCACCCTTTCTTTGTTAATGTTTTGGTAGATGTTAGGCTTGTTTGCAAGTCTATGCAGACTCTAAAAGTATCTAAATTTGTCTCCGGAAACTTATTCACGATAATACTTTCTAAAAAAGAAGATAAAGTTATATGGGCTTGTGTTGAAAAGGAGCAGGATGGTGTTTTTGTTTCTGCTCATACGCTTGATGTTACCGAAAGATGGGCTGATAAAATGGCAGAGCTTCTCTTCATAGATAATATGAAAGGAGCTTATGAACTTGCTTGTGATGTGGCAAAGAAAAAGGAAATAGCAGATTCTATTGGGGCTATAAAGGTTGCAAATATTATGTTCTTTAAAACCATAAAAGACGCTTATGAAAAATCTGGTGATGGCAAGAATTTACCTCTTTTCCTTTTCTCTTTGCTTGACGCTGTAAAGACAAATGTAGATAGAAAATGGATAAGGTTTTTCCCCGATGTCCCTCTTGCAAAAATAATAAGGTTTTCTTATCCCCTCGTTAAATATTTAGCAGCTATAGGACATCCGGTTTCTCGTATCCTATCTTTGAAACCTGTTGATTCAATGATAAAAGCCTATTATTCATACCTGCTCCCTATAAAAGTAGCTTTATAATACCATTTATAATTCAATAATATCATCCTATGAATTCCTTCTATTTCTCCATAAAATTGTGGACTCTCTTCTATACCTAATTTTCTTTTCTTTATAATATATCTTTCTTTTTTATATATTTTATTTGATTTTTCACATTCTAACTTTTGTTATCTTACTTTAAACTAATTATGAAGAAAGGGATACATCCTGAATATAAGATTGTGAAGGTAACTTGTGCTTGTGGAAGCTCTTTTGAGGTAAGATCAACAAAAGGAGAAGATTATCAAATTGAGATATGCTCTCGTTGTCATCCTTTCTATAAAGGAACTGATGAGGAAAAACTTGTAGATAAATTCGGTATGATAGAGAAATTTAGGAAAAGATATAAGGATTTTGCAAAGGAAAAATTCACCTAATATAAAAACATTTCTGATTGTTAAATTTCCTTTTTGAAGAGGGAAGGGAGGTTAGAACATAAAAAATGATGATAAATATACAGCCGAGAGGAGAAGAAAATAAAGACGCTTGGTTCTCTGTTTCTGGAACAATATCTTTAGATGAACTTAAAGACGTGTACGCAAGGGAGCTCGAAAGATATTCAAAGACTGTAAAAATAGAAGGTTTCAGAGCGGGGAAGGTCCCTATTGATATAGTAGAAAGGAGATATGGGGAAGAAATAAAAGCGAATTCAATAAAGGAAAAAATATGGGAGACATTAGAAGAAGAAACAAAAAAGAAGAATCACTGGATCAAAATATTCAAGATAGAATCTTTGGTTTGGTCGCAAAAAGGAGACAATATTGAGTTTTCTCTATCTTGTGAGGTTCTCCCAAGAAAAAAGATTTCTTTTGATGTTGATTTGAAAAAACCAGACGGTTTTGATTCAAAAGCTTCCGATCAAGATATAAAAGAAGAAATAGAATCACTTAAAAGAAGATACACAACATTAGTTGATGACACGGAGCAATCTGAGTTAACTGAAAACAGTGCTGGTGTTTTCGATATATTTGCAAAAGATATAGGTACAGCAAGAACTTACTTAAATCAAAAAGATGTTTTCGTTGAACTCGCATCGGCGTATGAGTGGTTCAAAAAACTGGTTGTTGGTATGAAAGTTGGGGAAACAAGAGAAGGAATAGCTTATGTGGATCGCGGAGATAAAAAATTTAGAATTACTCTCAAATCTATAAAAAGGAAAGTCATACCGTCGGAAGACGACCTCGCAAAAACTCTTGGCTATAAAAGTAAAGAGGAACTTTATGAAGAAATAAAAAAAAGGGTAGAAGAAAGAAAGAAAGCTGAACTCAAAAATATTTTGTACTTTACTTTAATTTTCAAAATATCAGAAAAAATTAACCTCCCTGTCCCACAATCCCTACTTGGTCAGAAGGCAAAACAAATTTTAGATGATGATCCTAATATTGATAAGGAAAGGTTAGCCACTTTGGCAACTTCTCTCGCATTAGAAGATATCGTACTCTACAACCTAATAGAGGATATGCAACTTAAACTTTCAGATGAAGAAATTCGTCAGAACCTTAAAGAAATATCTACTCATTATAGGCTTACTGAGGCGGAAGCAAATAGGTTATTTGAATCAAAAAGAGAGGAACTTGAAAATTCGTTCTTGCTCAAAAAAGCTAAAAACAAACTTATGGAGATCGTTGAAAGTAAAATGGCAGAATTGATCGGGTAAAAGTTTGTTTAAATAAAATCTATGCTTACTTCAAGTGAGATAGAAACAATAAAAAAGCTTCTTGAAAGGGACCCGACACAGGAGGAGCTTTTAATTTTTGACGCACTTTGGAGTGAGCATGCATCTTACAAATCATCAAAAATTCACCTGAGAAAGCTCCCAACTTCTTCTCCGAGAGTGGTAGCAGGTCCAGGAGAAAATTCAGGAATAGTCAAGTTAAAAAATGGTACTCGTATAGCTTTCAAGATTGAATCTCATAATCACCCATCTTATATTGAGCCTTATTCCGGTGCTGCGACGGGAGTTGGAGGAATAATAAGAGATGTTTTATGTGTGGGAGCTCGTCCAATTGCTCTTGCAGATTTTCTATGCTTCGGAAACATAAAAGAAAGAAAAATGAAATACCTATGTGAAAGAGTCGTTGAAGGAATTTCAGATTACGGAAACTCTGTTGGGATCCCAATAGTCAGAGGCCAAACTCTATTTTATAACTATTTTGACCACAACATACTTGTTAATGTCATGTGCATTGGGGTAATTCCTGATGGTGTCGAGCCCGTTTCAAGCAAGCCATCAAAAAAGGGAGTCCTGATTTATCTTGGAGGGAAGACGGGAGCGGATGGAATAGGTGGAGCATCTATGGCCTCTGCTGCCTTTGACAAAAATATAAGTCAGAAAAGATCCGCCGTGCAAATAGGAGACCCTTTCACAGAAAAATGTCTCATAGAAGCGGTTTTAGAAATACTCTCATCTGGCGTAGAAATAATAGCTATGCAAGATATGGGAGCAGCGGGATTTTTGAATTCAACCTCAGAAGTTGCAGAAAAAGGAGATTTTGGCGTAAAAGTTGATGTCTCGGCAGTGCCAAAAAGGCAGCCACTATTGCCAATAGAAGTTTTGATTTCTGAATCACAAGAGAGGATGCTTTTGGTTGCAGAAAGAGAAAGCTTTGACAAAATAAAAGCTATTGCTCAAAAATGGGGACTTGAATGCGAAATAGTAGGTGAACTGCAAGATTCAAAAAACTATGATGTTTTTGAAAATGGAAAGAAGGTTATCTCAATTCCCATTGAAGCTCTTATAAGAAAATCTCCTGTGTATGATAGGCCACAAAAAAGACCTATATGGATAGACTCTTTAAGGCAAGTCGCAGTTGAAAAATTTCCAACCCCAAAAGACCCAGGAGAAGCTTTTCTAAAGATTTTAACCCATCCTCTCTTTGCTTCAAAGAGATTTATTTTTGAACAATACGATTCAACAGTTCTGGGGCAGACTTGCTCTTTTCCCGGTACGGATGCTGGTATAGTTAGAATAAGCAAATTCAAGAGTTTTAACGAATACGAAAAAGCATCAGATGACGATATTGCAATTGCAATTTCTTTGGATGCAAATCCACTCTACACTTTTATTGACCCATATATAGGTACTATTTTGTGTGTGCTTGAAGGTTTTAGGAACATATCTTGTGTTGGAGCTGAACCTGTTGCGATAACAAATAATCTCAACTTTGGTAATCCTGAAAATGAGGAGGTTATGTGGGAGTTTGTAAATTCTGTCGAGGGCATGGCAAAGGCTCTAAATGAACTTGGAATTCCCGTTGTTTCGGGTAATGTCAGTTTCTATAACGAATTTGAAAGTGTTTCAATCCCACCGACACCGGTTATAGGAACAATAGGAGAAATATATCCTTTTAATTTTTCGCCTAAAAATTATTTTGATCCGGGAGATTTCATAGTTCTGGTTGGAGAAGTATATCCTCAACTTGCTGGTAGTCTTTTTATGTATGTGAATTTTGAAAAGGTGGGTGGAATTTTAAAGGAGCCGGATTTTTCGCTTGAAAAAAGGTTAGGTGAATTTATAAAAAATGTTGTCTCGCAAGGTATAGTTAGTTCGGCACACGATGTTTCTGATGGAGGTATATTACCAAATATCTTTGAATCTGCTGTTTTTGGTATTTTCTCTCCGAGAATGTCAGAAGTGGGAGTTAAGCTAAAAAAAATTTTTGTGAAAGATGAGTCAAAATGGGAACTATATTTCTTTTCAGAGTGTTATCCTCTTTATATAGTTGGTGTTCCGAGAAAAAAAATTGAGGAGTTTGTATCTTTATGCAATAAAAATCGGATACCATATCAAGTTATAGGAGAAGCTGTGGAAGATGATATATTTGAGGTTGAGGGCTTTTTTTCTTTTAAGATTTCAGAGCTTCGGAGATTGTGGGAGGAAGCTCTCCCCAAAGAGATTTTATAATTCCTTCAAAGTACCAAGGTAGTGGGGCTACAAATTTTTTGCCAAATATTTCTATTGATAGGGCGTGTAGAAATATACCTTCGTGTTCAAAAAATTTTTTGCCGATTTGTTTTTTGAGGCTTTCTAATTTTTGACCTCCTCCACCGTACATTTCGTCTTTGACTATTGGAAAACCTTCTGATGAAAGATGAACTCTAATCTGATGTGTCCTTCCTGTTATTGGTTCTATCTCAAATAATGTCAGCATTCTTTGATCGTCAGAACATATTTTTCTTATTATTGTTTCTGCTAGTTTCCCTTTTTCACTTATTCGCATTATTTTTTCACCTCTGCTTCTTCCTATTGGTTTTTTTATTATCCATTCTTTCTTTTCTGTTTTCCCAAAGCACAACGCTAAATAAATTTTTTTTACATTTCTTTCTTTGAACGCCTCTGACGCTTTTGAAACTGATTCTTGGTTTTTAGCTACAATAAGAACACCTGAGACTTCGCGGTCCAATCTATGAACTATACCTGGCCTTATTTGACCTTTTTTCAGAGAAATTTCTGATGCCTCATCTTCTATCTCAAATTCTATTCTATCCAATATTACATTTACTATTGTATCTTTTTTGTATTTTCCTGATGGATGAACAACTATACCTGCAGGTTTGTTCAAAACAAGATAATTCTCGTCTTCATATAATATCTCAATGGGAAAATCGCTTTTTTCTATTCTGATTTTCTTTTCTTTTGGGATTTTTACTTCTATCATGTCTCCTTTCTTTATTTTTTCTGATTTTTTGCTTATGATCCTATTGTTAATACTTACAAGTCCTTGCTCAATAATTTTCTGGATAAAGCTTCTTGATAAATTAAGTTTTTCAGATAAGAATTTGTCTAACCTTTCTTCTTTTTCATCTGAATACTTTATTTTTTCCGTTCTTTCTACTTCATCTTTTTCCATTGATTTAATTTGTATATAAAAATATTACAAAAACTTTTAAATTCATAGAAAAATTTTTCATCAATTTTTTCTTCGGAATTGTAATTTATTCTTTGAATTTCCCACCCAAAATCCAGTCGATTACGCCTTTTTATAAACTCAGTCTGGGCAATTTTTTTATACACTACGAAATAGTCTTTACGTTTTCAAATCTATCTTGTAATTCAAATCTGCTCTGAGGAGGATTTACTTTTCCTACGAATAAAACTATCTGCGTATGGATTTTCCCACGGTAATTATAAAAATTCCTTCTTTAAGAAATTCCTTTTTTAAGACATTCTGTTTGAAAGTATAAATTCTTCAAAGGAAATTTTATTTATGAGCTGTTAGTGTAGGCTTATAGTTTTGAGTTTTTGGTTTTTTGTGCATATACTAATTACTTTTTATTTTTAATGGGTAGGGCAGAGTTTGAACTTTATTCTCCCTTTTCACCTGCGGGTGATCAGCCAAAAGCAATAGAGAAACTCGTTGAAGGTGTAAGAAAAGGGATGAGATTTCAAGTTCTTCTTGGTGTTACGGGTTCAGGAAAGAGCTTTACTATGGCTAATGTTATAAAAGAGTTGGGAATGCCTGCAATTATAATAGAACCGAATAAAACTCTCGCTGGACAAATATATATGGAGTTTAAAGCTTTTTTCCCAAAAAATGCGGTTGAGTTTCTCGTCTCATACTATGATTACTATCAACCTGAATCTTATTTACCTGAATATGACCTTTATATAGAAAAAGAAGCTATCATCAACGAGGAAATAGATAGACTGAGGCATTCAACAACACGATCCCTTATGGTAAGAAATGATGTTGTCATTTCTGCAACTGTATCCGCTATTTACAATATTGGTTCTCCGAAACACTATGGAGCTTTGAAGATTACTCTGAGACATAAGCAGAAAATCTCTATGTTTGAACTTATGAGGAAACTCGTTGCAGCTGGATATATAAGGCAAGATATAGAATTCAAAAGAAGCACTTTCAGAGTCAGAGGAGATACAGTAGATATTTTTCCTGCTTATGAGGAAAATTATGCGGTGAGAGTTGAGATGTTTGGAGATGAAATAGAATCTATAAAGTTAATAGATCCACTTTCTGGTGTTGTGGTAGAAAAGTTGAAGGAAGTGGAAATATTTCCTGGCAGTCATTATATTGCGCCACAAGATGAGTATAAAAAAGCACTCTCTTCTATAAAAGAGGAACTCAAAAAAAGATATGATGAATTTATAAAATCTGATAAAGTTCAAGAGGCAGAAAGACTGAAAAGGAGGGTTGAACATGACCTTGAAATGCTTGAGAATTTCGGATATTGCAAAGGAATAGAAAATTATTCGAGACATTTTGATGGGAGAACTCCAGGAGAGCCTCCATTTACCATATTTGATTACTTCCAAGATGATTTCCTTATATTTATAGATGAAAGTCATATAACAATTCCTCAGCTCAGAGCTATGTATAAGGGAGATTACACAAGAAAGTTTAATCTTGTGGAGTATGGATGGAGGCTGCCTTCTGCTTATGATAACAGACCTCTAAAATTTGAAGAATTTGAAAAGTTTATGAAGCATGTTATCTTCGTTTCCGCAACTCCGGGGGATTGGGAACTTGAAGTTGCTGAGCAGGTTGTTGAGCAAATTGTCAGACCAACAGGTATAGTTGATCCACCTGTTGAAATAAGACCTGCGAAAGAGCAAATAAAAGATGTGGTTAATGAGGTCGTTGAAACGAAAAGTAAAGGTTGGAGATCTTTTATAATAACTCTAACAAAGCGACAAGCGGAGGAATTATCGGAATACTTCAATCAGCTCGGAATAAAATCTATGTATCTTCACTCGGAAATAGACACGGTTGAAAGGATGGATATTTTGAGAGATCTTAGAACAGGGGTTTATGATGTCCTTGTTGGTATAAATCTTCTGAGAGAGGGACTTGATATTCCTGAGGTTGCTCTTGTAGCAATTTTAGATGCGGATAACGAAGGATTTTTACGCTCGGAAAGATCAATAATTCAAATAGCCGGAAGGGCTGCAAGAAATATAGAAAGTAAAGTCATACTATATGCAGATAGGATAACTAAATCAATTAAGAAAGCAGTAGAAGAAATGGAGAGAAGAAGGAAAATTCAGATTGAGTATAATGCAAAACATGGTATAACCCCGAAAACTATAATTAAGGATATAAGGAGTTTTATCTTGTCAAAAGATAAAGAAGATTGGTATAATGTTGATTGGTCTGACTTCCCTATTACTGAGATACCGCCTTCAAAGATTCCAGAAACTATTAAAGAGTTAGAAAAGAAAATGAAAGAATATGCGAAAGCTCTTGAATTTGAAAAGGCTGCACAGCTAAGAGATAAAATAAGAGAATTGAGAAAGATAATGCTTCAACTTTAATTTTTGGTATTTAGTTTTACATCAAAGTTAATAATATAGTTCTATACCAACGTTATGATAGCTAATTGTGCGTTATCTCCCTTTCTATTTTTCTTTTTTATTATTCTTGTGTAGCCTCCGTTTACATTTTTGTATTTTGGAGCAATTTCATAGATTAATTTTTTGACAGCGTTTTTATTCTGTAACCCAGAAATCGCTGATCTTACTGCGTTGATTGATTGAGGTGATTTTGTATTAGATTGATCAAATTTTTTCGCTTTTGTTATCAGTTTCTCTACGACTCTTCTGATTTCCTTCGCTTTTGCCAATGTTGTCTCTACTTTACCATGTAAAATGAGGTCGCAAGCAAGACCTCTCAAAAGTAGAATTCTGTGTGGTGTTGGTCTTTTTAACTTGCGTCCCTTTACTCTATGCCTCATTCTTGATTTCCTCCTTTTATATCAAAAATCTTTTTTTGTTTGGTATTGAAATTTTCCTTTAAGATTTTGTTTTTCTCTCTTCCTCTATGGCTTTTTGAATTTGTTCATCTGTCATTCCAAGCTCGAGTCCAGCTCTTGCAAGAGCTTCTTTTATTTCCTTCAAAGATCTTCTGCCAAGATTTGGAAGAGCAAGCAATTCCTTCTCGGTCTTTTTTAGAACATCATATACCGTGTTTATTCCATGCATTTTTAGAACTTCGTATGTTTTTCGTGGAAGGTTCATATCTTGAACATCTCTCTTGATAAACTCTTCAATATTAGATACTCTTATTTCTTTTCTCTCTCTTTCGTACTTACCTCTTTCTACGTAGTTTCTGAGTGATCGGAAATGCTCTATCAGTATATCTATTGAATCCTCGTATGCTTCCTGTGGGGTTTTCGTTCCATCTGACCATATATCTATTACGAGTTCATCGTAATCTGCCCTTTCTTCATACATGGTATTTCTAACTTCATAGTTCACTTTGACTATTGGGTTAAATATCGCATCTATTGGGATTGTGCCTGCGGGTAATTGAAAACTTGATTGTACTCTATCTGCTGGAACATATCCTCTACCTTTACCTATAAATAGCTCGCAGTAGAATTTATATTTTGGCATTACCTCAGTAATATATTGGTTAGGATTTGCAACTTCTACCGGTCCATCTATATCTGCTGCTGTGACTATTTTTGGTGAGTCCGATTTTGTATTATCTACTTTTATTTCTGCTCTTACGAAATCTTTGTTTCCTTTTATTTTCAATCTAACCCTTTTGAGATGGAGTATTATCATCGTTAAGTCATCTCTTATCCCCTCTATTGTAGAGAATTCGTGTGGGACACCTTCTATTTTTACACCTACAATTGCCTCTCCTTCTATTGAACTCAATAGTACCCTTCTTAAAGAATTGCCTATCGTGTGTCCGAAGCCTCTTTCAAGAGGTCCTATGTAGAACCTCTGATATAATCTCCTTGCTTTTTCTGGAACTGTTTCATCTACTTTTGTTCCCTCGGGAAATACAAATTCTGTAATTTTTTCGCTCATATTTTCTCCTCCATTTAGGTGGGATATAATAAATTTTTATTTTTTATTTATGTTTTTATATTTCCCTTTTTTCAAATTTTTCCGAAATTTTTCTGAAAATTTTTCTTTTTATTTTTTTGAACCTAACTTGATTTGAGCTTGGGGACCATACCGGGGGTGAAACCTGCCTTCCCATTCCGAACAGGACCAGGCTCCCCCCCAGGGCCGATGGTACTGCGTCCGCACGGGCGTGGGAGAGTAGGTCGTCCCCAGGCTTTTTTCTCTCATAGTGGCTGAGCAAAACCTCAAAAAAGTTGATTTCTTCAAATATCAATTTTTCATCAACAAAAAAACTTTTGTTCCAAGACCAGAAACAGAAATTCTTGTTGAAGTCTTTGTTGACTACTTTAAAAATTATCTTTACTCCCCTATTAGAGAGAAATTTGTTAGTGTAGTTGATGTTGGTACAGGAAGTGGTTGTATAATTATATCAATTTTTAAGGAAGTTGAGAAGATTCTCAAAGCTTTTGAAATCAGACATATTTTTGTTGGGATAGATATAGATAAAGATGTTTTGAAATTGGCTAATTACAATTCCAAAGTTATAGGAGCAAATATACATTTTGTTTGCGGTGATCTTCTTTCACCCATAAGAAGAGCGAATTTTATCGTTTCAAATCCTCCTTATGTTTCGTTGAAAGTGAAAGATAAGATAAAGGTTGATGACCCTCCCCACACTATATTCGGTGGAGAAATTGGTTGTGAAAAGATCCTTGAAATTATCAAGCAAGCTTCTTTTATCTTGTCACCAGGTGGTTTCATTTTTCTTGAAGTCGGATATGACGATTTGAAATTCTTTGGCCTTTCAGAACTTGGGAAGATTTACAAAGAAAAAATTTTCTCCTTATCTGAGAGGATGAAATTCAAAGTTTTTCCTCCTATAAAAGACTACAATAAGATTGAAAGAGTAGTTGTAATGCAGAAAACTTGAATTTTTATAATTTCATCATATAGTGTTCATTTATTAGCGAATTTTGATAGAATTTCAATTCTCTTTTTAAGAAATTCAATCCTTATACCAAGTTCCTCTAATCTTTTCTTGTGTTCTTGAATTACTTCTGTATCTGCTTTTTCCAGGAAATCTGTATTTGATAGTCTCTTTTTGACTCTATCAAACTCTTTTTCTGTTTCGGCTAATTCCTTTCCCATTTTTTGTATGCTTTCTTTTAGTTTTGCTCCTTCAGAGGATATTGCGACAACTACGCCCTTACCAGAAGAAGGTATGAAACCTTCTGGAACTTCTTCTCCTTCTATGATATCTATATTTGCTCCTGAAAGTTTCTCTAACCATTTTATATTTTCTTCTAATGCTCTTTTAAGTTCTTTGTCGTCTCCTGTTAGGACTTTTGCCTGAACTTTATCTGAAACCTTGAATCCTACTTCATCTTTGATTGATCTTATCTCTTTCGCTACTGATATTAATTTTTCTCCGAACTCTAAACATGTATCTTCTTTGTATTCAAAATCTGGAAAAGAAGCGTAAGATAAAAATTCCAATTCACTTTCAATATCATATTTTCCCCTCATTTCGTCCCATATATGAGATGTTATTGCTGGGCAGAATGGGTGAAGAATTCTCAAACTTGTTTCAAGAACAAAAAAGAGAGTGTTTTTTGCACTTTGAGATATTTTGTCGTCTTGCATCTCAACCTTTGATATCTCAATATACCAATCACAAAAGTCATTCCAGAAAAATTCGTAAATTTCCATTGCAGCTTGATTTATTTTGTAATCCTCAAAGTATTCTTTTGCTTTTTCTATGCAAGAAGATAGTTTTGCCAAAATCCACATTTGTGGTAGGGTTTTTGGTTGAAAGTTTTTTTTGGGATTTTCTACATTCATAATTACAAACTTTGCTGCGTTCCATATCTTGTTCATAAAGTGGTAATAGCTTTCTATTGTTTTTTCGGATAACTTTATATCTTTTATTTGTGATGATAGAACGCACAGGGAAAATCTCAGAGAGTCGGAACCATACTTTTCTATAAGATCAAGGGGGTCAAGGACATTTCCTTTTGTTTTTGACATTTTCTGTCCTTTCTCATCCCTTATGAGTCCATGAACATAAACTTTTCTGAAAGGAACTTCCTCTGTGAAGAAAAGTCCCATAACTATCATTCTTGCAACCCAAAAGAATATTATGTCAAATCCTGTCACAAGAACATCTGTTGGATAAAATGCTTTAAGTTTTTTTGTTTGTTCTGGCCAGCCCAAAACGGCAAATGGCCAGAGAGCAGATGAAAACCATGTGTCAAGAACATCTTTTTCTCTTTCAGATTTTTCTGACCCACATTTTGGACATGAATTCCACTCTTGTTCTCCATCATAATTGAGAAATTTTTCCCCGCAGTCTTTACATGTGGATACTGGTATTTGATGTCCCCACCATATTTGCCTTGATATACACCAATCTCTTACATTCCTCATCCATGAGAGGTATAAGTTTTTCCACTGATCAGCTAAGAACTTTACTTTATCAGTCTCTACAACTTCTATTGCTTTTTGAGATAGTTCCTTCATTTTTAGGAACCATTGTTTTGAAACCAGAGGTTCAACTATTGTTTTGCATCTATAACATTTACCTATTCTTATTTTATAGTCTTCTATTTTTTGGAGAAGCCCAAGTTTTTCTAAGTCTTCAACTATTTTTTTTCTTGCAACAAATCTATCAAGCCCTTCATAATCTCCGTAAGTTATTACACCGTCTTCATTCATTACTTTTATTCCTTCAAGCTTGTGTTCTCTTGCTATTTCAAAATCAGCAAAGTCATGAAATGGAGTTATTTTTACTGCTCCCGTTCCAAAGTTCATATCAACTTTTTCATCTCTTATAACTTTCACTTTTCTCCACACTAATGGAACAAAAACCTCATTTACATCTTTATATCTTTTATCTTCCGGATGGACTGCTATCGCTGTATCTCCAAGAAGAGTTTCCGGTCTCGTTGTAGCTACGTAGATACCTTCTCTTAAACCTTTTTCAAACGGATAAAGAATATAATAAAGTTTTCCATTTTCTTCTGAGAATTCTACTTCAAGGTCGCTCAGAGCAGTTTTACATGATGGACACCAATTGACTATATAATCTCCTTGATATATAAAACCTCTTTTATATAATTCTGCAAATGCTTTTGCTACTGCTTTTCTATAACCTTCATCAAGTGTAAATCTGTTTGCTGACCAATCAACTGATAAGCACAGTTTTTTCATTTGCTCCATTATTCTTTTCTGGCTATACTCTCTCCACTCATCTACAAATTTGAGAAATTCTTCTCTTCCAAGATTTTCTCTTTTCATTCCTTTTTTTTCAAGTTCTCTTGATACCACATGTTGAGTTGCTATTCCTGCATGGTCTGTCCCGGGAACCCACAATACTTCAAATCCTTGCATTCTTTTATATCTTGATATCACGTCTTGAATTGTCATGTTAAGTGCATGTCCTATATGTAGGGAGCCGGTTATGTTTGGCGGAGGGATGGTTATGCAGAACTTTTTTTTGGGGGTATCTGGGTTAGCTCTGAAAATTTCAGCAAACTTTTCACTCCAATATGGCTCTATTTTTTTATGATCATATTGTCCTTCTAACATAAACTTAACGAAAATTTTATAAACTACATCACAAAAAATCGTTTAATTCGCAAAAGTTCAGGTATTGGTAGAAAACAGGTACTGGTAGAAAAAAATCCTTATTTTCTAAAAATCCTTATTTTTCTCCAAAAAATTTCTTTAGTTTAAATATTTTAAACTATGGAGAAATATGAGACTCACGAATTAGATGTTCTTGTTGTAGGAGCAGGTGGTGCAGGGCTTAGAGCCGCAATAGAGGCTGCAAAAGAGGGAGTAAAGGTAGGAGTTGTTTGTAAATCTTTATTGGGTAAAGCTCACACGGTTATGGCAGAGGGAGGAATCGCAGCTGCTCTGGGAAACACTGACCCTCAAGACAACTGGAAAGAGCATTTCAGAGATACCATGTATGGTGGAAAATTTTTGAATGATTGGAGGTTTGCTTTAAAGCACGCTCAACTTGCGCCAGAGTGTGTTAAAGAACTTGAAGAGTGGGGAGCTTTGTTTGATAGAACAAAAGATGGTAGAATACTCCAAAGGGCTTTCGGGGGGCATTCATGGAGAAGACTCGCCCATGTCGGAGATAGAACCGGTCTTGAAATGATAAGAACTCTACAAGATAAACTTCTCTCATTTGATAATGTGGAAATATTTCAGGAATGCACAGTAATTCATCTTTTCAAAGATGGAGAAAGAATTTCCGGAGCATTGGCTTATTGGAGAGAAACAGGGAGATTTGTTGTATTTAAATCCAAAGCAGTAGTTTTAGCTACGGGAGGACTTGGCAAAATTTATAGAATAACATCTAATTCTTGGGAATATACTGGTTCTGGTTACGCTCTTGCTCTTCTTGCGGGAGCTGAACTACGGGATATGGAATTTACACAGTTTCATCCAACAGGAATGGTTTGGCCTCCGAGCGTTCAGGGAATTTTGGTCACAGAAGCAGTGAGAGGTGAGGGTGGGAGACTTTATAATTCAAAAGGTGAAAGGTTCATGCAAAAATATGACCCTGAAAGATTGGAGCTTTCTACAAGAGATCTCGTTGCAAGAGCAATATACACAGAAATAAAGGAAGGGAGAGGTACAGAGCATGGAGGAGTTTATCTTGATGTTTCACATCTACCACCTGAACATGTGAAGAAAAAATTGCCGGGAATGTATAAGCAGTTTCTTGAATTTGCCGGAATAGACATTACAAAGCAACCTATGGAAGTCGCTCCTACTATGCATTATTGTATGGGAGGTGTGAGAGTTGATCCAGAGACACAAATGAGTAGAGTTCCAGGACTGTTTGCAGTAGGTGAAGTTGCTTCCGGATTACACGGAGCAAACAGGCTCGGCGGTAATTCGCTTTCTGACCTCTTGGTTTTCGGAAAATTGGGGGGAAAAGGAGCTTCTGAGTATGCGAAATCTCTTTCTCGTCAGCCATTAGTAGCTAAAGACGAAGTCGAAAAAGTTGTAAGGGAAGCCCTTGAATTTTTTGAAAGAAAAAATGGTGTTTCTCCTTACGAGATCCACGAGAAACTAAAAGAAACCATGCAAAATTATGTAGGAATTTTTAGAGAGGAGAAAGACTTGAAGAAAGCTCTTGAAATCATAGATGAACTCTCAAACATTCCTGCTTCTGTTTCTGGGAACGTTCATTTCAATCCAGGTTGGCATCTTGCCCTTGATCTAAAATTTATGCTCCTTTGTGCAAAGGCTATAATACTTTCGGCTATTGAGAGAAAAAATAGTGTAGGAGCCCATGCGAGACTTGATTATCCTAATCCACCAGAAGAAAAATATAATCACATAGTTTGGTTAGAAGATGGAGAGATGAGGATAAGAAGGGAGCAAACCCCAAAGGTTCCAGATGAGCTTGAACCCATTCTGAAAGAGCCACCATCAAGAAAATGGGAAAAAACTTAATTTTTGGCAAAACCTAATTTTTATCATATAGACGGAATTCAAATCAGAGAACATTAGTATATAGTTTAGTTGGTGCACAGGTTTTATAATATTTAGTTGTTTTTGATGCTGTTAGTTTTTTCCCCTAATGCCTGAAAGAATAATTTCTGAAAAAGTGTCTGCTATTTCTTCTGCTGAGTATTTCCCTTCTTTTGAAAACCAGATATATACCCAATTTATCATTCCTAAAATTGCGAAACCTATCAATTTGCTATCTAAATCCTTTCTTATCTCTCTTTTTTCTTGTCCTTCCTCTATTACCTTCCTAAGAAAGCTTTCATATTCATCTCTGAAGTTCATAACTTTCTTTTTCCATTTTTCAGGAAGAGATTTATACTCGCTGAAAAATACGGCTGTTTTATCTAAGTTCTCAGTCATTATTTTGATGTGATTTTTGATGAATCTTTTTAGTTTTTCTACCGGATTTATATCTTCTTCCATAAGTTTTCTTATCATATCAAGGAACATTTGGCCTTCTGTTTCTATGAGCATATAAAGTATTTCATCTTTATTTTTTACCCAGTAGTAAATTGCTCCCTTTTCAAGTCCGAGAGCGTCAGATATATCTTGAATTGAGGTTGCTTTGAAACCCTTCTCTCTGAAAAGCTTCGCGGCAACTTCTAAAATCTCTTTTGCTCTATTTTTGTATCTCCTTACACCCCTTATTCCAGATACTGCCATTTTTTTCTCTTTATCTTCCTTATAAGTTAAATTTTTAATTTGAGAAAAATTTTTTTTGTTTAATTTAGAATTTTTTTTAGGTTTAATTTAGAATTTTTATTTAGAATTTTTTTTGATAATATGAAAGGATAAAAAAAGGATAATGTGAATGTTTATTCTCCATTATTGAATTTTCTAAGATTTTTAAACTTAAAATATTATCATGAGAAAAGTTGAAGAAATACTCAAAGATCTTCCTGAAAATATAAGGAGACCTATATCTGAAGCGTTTGTCGCTTTCAGAGATGATATAATACTCAAAGAAATAGGTGAAGTAAAGCAGGAAATAAATAGAGTATGGAAAGCAATAGATGAACTTGCATCCATACAAAAAAGAACGGAACAAATACTCCAGAGACTTGTAGAAGAGCATGAGAAGCTAAAAGAAGAAGTTAGGAAGCTTACTGAGGCACAGATGAGGATGGAACAACAGGTTCAAAAGCTTGCGGAGGCGCAGACGAAGACGGAGCAACAGGTTCAAAAGCTTACTGAGGCACAAGCGAGAACTGAACAACAGCTTCAGAAACTTGCAGAGGACCACGAGAAGTTGAGAGAGGAGGTTAGGAGGCTTGCTGAGGCACAGACGAAGACTGAACAGCGGGTTCAAAAGCTTGCGGAGGAACTTGAAAAACTGCGGGAAGAAGTTAGGAAGCTCGTTGAAGCTCAAATAGAAACTGAAAGGAGGCTCCAAAAACTTATTAAGGAACATGATAAAACGAGAGAAAATTTGGCTGGACTTTCTCATACCGTGGGACATTTGCTTGAAGATAGAGCTATAAAATCTTTGCCTAAAATTCTCAAAAAATATGGTATTGAAGTTGTAGGAGAACTTTCAAGAGATTATATCCGAGTTGGGACAGAATATGTTGAAGTAAATATTTATGGTAAAGCAATTAGAGATGGTAAAGAATATATATTGGTGGGGGAGGTAAAAACTCGGGTTTCAACAAAGGCAATTGATGAATTTATAGAAAAATGTGATATAATATCAAAGGATGCAATCAAGGTTTTTGTCTCTTACATTTTTCCTCCTCATATTAAAGAATACGCAAAGGAAAAACAAATAATTCTGATTCCTTCCTATCAACTTGAACTTTAAAGATGATAAAAGCAGAAAGGTGAATTGAGATGAAAAGAATTTTTGAAAAACTTCATGCCATCCTCAGAGTAATGGAGGTAGGATTGTCATGAATCCCCGAAAATTGTTAGATATTGTAGGCTCTTATGTAGTTTCGCAAGTTATTTATAGAGCCATATTATTTGGGACAATTCATTTCTTTACTGTTGTAGGTTGCGGAAGTAAATTTGATAAGGATTCCATATTAGTAGTAGCTGATAAAAGTTCTTCTGATGTTATTGAGGAGTTTATAGATGATTTGTCAGGAAAAGTTAAGCTTAAAGTATGCGATGATCCATCAAAATGTGTTGAAGATGGAATGATAAATATTATTGTAGAAAAGTTAGATTGCAAGGAGTGTTATCAGATAACAGAGAAAAACGGAAATTTTGTGGTAAAAGGAGGTTTTCCTGCTGGAATAATTTATGGGCTTACTCATTTTTTGGAACTTGCAGGTTTTCGTTTTCCACATCCATTTTATAGTATTATTCCTCAAAAAATAGATAGTTTGAAAGAAAAAGTCTCTCAAATCAATTCAAAAATTTTTGAACCTATTGTTGAGCAGAGAGGACTTCAATTACATATCTTACATCCAATAGAAGCCTTATTTTCTTTATGGATACCATCCCCTGAGGGTGAAAAGGAAGCATTTAAAATTATAAATTGGATAGCGAGGCAAAGAGGTAATTATATTCAGCTGACAGCTCTTGATAATATAAAAAAAGATGAGGAGTATTTAAGGTGGAAAGAACACATGAAAAAGATTTTAGATTATGCTCATAGAATAGGTGTAAAAGTTGGGGTTAAATTTCAGATTTTTTCTATATCAAGCTTTCAGAGAGCGTATTTGGTCAATGAAAAACAGGATTTGGAAAAGATTTTATCTCTTCCGTTTGATGCAGTGAATATTTCTTTTGGTGAATTTACAGGAACTACTCCTGATGAATTCATACAAAAAGTAAATGAGGTATATGAATGGGTAAAAAGTTTTAACAAAGATATTGATGTTTATGCTACTATACATGTTGGAAACTTTGAAAATCTCTGGGTAGAGTATAAAGGTGAAAAGCTACTCTATTACTTTCTTATAAAGTATGTAAATGAAGATATAGTTCCTTGGGTTCATACTGTAATGTTTTACAACCTCTTTGATGATGCTGGTGGAGCATATAATCATGAAGATTTTTCTCTTCACAGAGAGTTTTTGTTTGAAAGAATAAAGCAAGGGAAAAAAGTTAATTACTTCCCAGAAACTGCTTATTGGGTAGCCTTTGATAATTCTGTCCCGCTCTATCTGCCCATTTACATTGTTTCAAGGTGGATTGATATCAAAAACATAACGGAAAAAGGTAAGCTTTATTCTCATGTTATATTTTCATCAGGTTGGGAATGGGGTTATTGGCTTTTTGACTACTCATCTTTGCGATTTTCTTGGTCTGTTCCTGTAACATGGACTGAGCCGTTATCTGAACTGTTTCCAGATTGGGTAAAAGATATAATAAAAAGGCTCGGGGAAATTCAATATGATTATCTGATAAGAAAAAGGCTAACTCCTTATGTTGCTGGTGAGGATTTCTATGTTCATCTTGGATGTCAAAGCAAAGTTTTCTTTTCTCAGCCGTGTAGATTAACATTTGAAGAGTTAATTAAAATGCCTGAAAGTCAAAAACAGGAATTTATGAAAAAAGTTCTTGAACCTATTGCTAATATGGAAAAAGAGATTGAAACTCTTTTGGAAAATTTTTCTTCTTATGTAAATTCTGACCCTCTTATTTTGGAATTAAAAGATGGATTAGATATAACATATTTGAGAGTAAAATTTATGAGGAACCTTTATGAGGCTATATTTTTATATTCTTATGGAAAAGAATTTTCTGAAAAGATTGATACTGCTATTATGGTTCTTAATAAAGCAGATGAGGTGGTAAAAAGAAGGAGTAAGAATTTCTTCTATCCTCGCCCCCAGCTTCTTATAGAGAATATAGAAAATCCAACAATATATCAGTTTGGTTATTTGAAACAACCTCATAACTTGTGCTTTTGGAAAAGAGAGCTTGCGCAGGCTAAATTAGCTATGGGTTTATCATCAGAAAATATTCCAAATTGCATAGATTGATAGTATGTATCAAATTAAGATTTTTAGATAAACTTTTTTGTCCCATATTTTAGCTATATCACTACAAAAAAATTTTTTGATTAAAATATATATCTCCTTGATTTAATATATATCTTTCTCTCTTAAAAAGCGGGGGTAGTAAAAGATATGATAAATAAGGTTTTCCTTCTTGGAAATTTAGGTTCTGATCCACAGATTAAATTCACAAAAGATGGCGTTATGATGGCTATATTTCGTATGGCGACCAACGAATTTATAAGGCGTAACGGAACTTATGAGAAAATTACAGATTGGCATACTGTAAGAGCTTTTGGTAAATTAGCAGATTTCTGTTCAAAACTCAAAAAGGGAGATAGAATTTTTGTAGAAGGTAAGTTGCGAAGTACATCATTTGAATCAGATAACAAATTGTATAGAGTTTCTATGGTTATTGCTAAATCTATAAAGGTAATTCCTCGAGGTTCTGCAAAAGATGAATTTGTTGAATATTCAGATGAGCAATTTCAGATGGATATTTCTGAAAATTTTCTCTTGCCTGCAAATGGGCAAAGTTCTAATAATGGAAATATTGATTTTGATGAAGAAGATAATCTTTTTTAGTTTTCGCAGATTTTTATTCTTGCTTTTTCTTATTTTCATTTTTAGCTTTTAAATTCAAAATTATGGCAAAGTTTGATGTCAGGAAACACTATCTTTTAAGGAGTGATAAGATAAAGGGTGGGGAAGAAAGGGCTCCTCACAGAGCTTTTATGCGAGCTATGGGATACAAAGATGAAGATTTTGAGAAACCATTTATTGCAGTCGGAACTGCTTGGAATGAAATCACTCCTTGTAATTACAACCTCAATGAGCAAGCAAAATACATAAAACAAGGAATAAAATCAGCTGGGGGATATCCAGTAGAATTCACAACAATTTCTGTTAGCGATGGAATAGGAATGGGACATGAAGGTATGAGGTACTCTCTTGTGAGCAGAGAAATAGTCGCAGATTCAGTTGAAACTGTTCTTAATGCGCATTTTTACGATGCTTTCGTCGGAGTTGGCGGATGTGATAAGACAATTCCGGGAATGATAATGGGAATGGCACGAGTTAATATACCATCTATATTCCTCTACGGTGGTACTATAATGCCCGGTGAGTGGAGAGGAAACAGAATAACTATTCAAGATGTATATGAAGCCGTTGGAATGTTTCAATCGGGGAAAATAACAGAAGATGAGTTATATGAGATCGAGTGTAATGCTTGTCCTTCAATAGGAGCATGTGGTGGGCAGTTTACGGCTAATACTATGGCTTGCGCTGCAGAAGCTTTGGGGATTTCTCTACCAGGTTCTAATTCTTATCCTGCGGAACACCCCGAAAGAAAATTTATATGTGAGGAAGTTGGGAGAGCAATTGTAAATCTTTTGAAATTAGGAATAAAACCATCTGATATTTTAACTCGTGAAGCTTTTGAGAATGCAATTGCGGTTGTTGCTGCTACTGGTGGTTCAACAAATGCAGTTTTACATCTTATTGCAATAGCACATGAGGTTGGTGTGAAGCTTACATTGGACGATTTCGCAAGAATAAGCAAAAAAACCCCTCTTATAGCTGACCTAAAACCTGGAGGAAGATTTGTAATGTATGATCTTCATCTCGCCGGCGGAGTTCCTGCGATAATGAAAATTTTGCTTGATGCAGGCCTTATTCATGGCGACGCACTAACGGTTACAGGTAAGACTGTGAAAGAAAACTTGAAAGAAATTGAGGTAAGATACAGCGAGGTCATAAGACCTTTGCACGATCCATTGAAACCAGATGGGGGAATAATAATTCTTTATGGTAATCTTGCGCCCCAAGGTGCTGTTATGAAATTTTCCGGAGGTCAGATACGCAGAAAACACAGAGGACCTGCAAAAGTATTTGAAAGTGAGATTGAATGTTTTGAAGCGGTAAAACAAAGAAAAATAAATCCAGGAGATGTTGTTGTTATAAGAAATGAGGGACCAAAGGGAGCACCGGGAATGCCAGAGATGCTACAAGTCACGGCTGCGCTGGTTGGTCAAGGATTAATAGATTCAATTGCTCTTATGACAGATGGAAGATTTTCAGGTGCAACTCGTGGTCTTATGATAGGACATATTTCCCCAGAAGCTTACGATAGAGGTCCTATAGCATGCGTCAAAGACGGAGATATCATAAATATTGACTTAGATAATTGCAGGGTCGATGTTGAGATTTCTGAGGAGGAAATAAGAGAAAGACTTAAAAAACTTTCTCCACCTGTTCCGAAATATACAAGAGGAGTTCTTGGAAAGTATATTCGTCTTGTGAAATCTGCGTCAGAAGGGGCTGTGACGCACTAACTTTTTTGTTTGAGGTATTATGATGGTATTTTTATTTTGGATTTTTATTTTGGAGAAAACTTTTTGTTTTTTTGTTCTTTTTTTGTGTCTGTATTAAAATAATTTTTGCTAATTTTATAAGACCGGAAGCTGTTCCCGTATAGGGAAAGCGGAAGGTTAATGGAGAAATTTTCAAGGAAAACTTTTCGAAAAAATACACTTTTTCAAGATTTCTCATTAAATTATAAATGCTATTGTTAAAATTAGCCGGAAGGTTACCCTGTGAAAAGGGAGCCGGAAGGTTGTTGAAGGTAAGTGGAGACAAATTTTTGATTTGAAAATTTTGTGTTAAGAGAGCCTTGCGGTCACAGGGAAGAAATTTTGATTACCCTCCTAAATTTATGCCAAGGAGGGTTTGATCGTGGCTCAGGGCGAACCCTGGCGGCGCGCCTCACCCATGCAAGCCGAGCGCCACAGGTTGGGCAACCGATCTGTGGAGCGGCGAACGGCCGAGTAATACACAGGTAACCTACCCTCAGGAAGGGGATAACCCGGGGAAACTCGGGCTAATACCCTATAAGCTTACACTTCGTATGGGGTGTAGGAAAAGGGTGACAGCTAAAACTGTCGCCGCCTGAGGATGGGCCTGTGTCCCATCAGCTAGTTGGTGGGGTAATGGCCCACCAAGGCTATGACGGGTAGCCGACCTGAGAGGGTGGTCGGCCGGACCGGCACTGAGACACGGGCCGGACTCCTACGGGAGGCAGCAGGGGGGAATCTTGGGCAATGGGTGAAAGCCTGACCCAGCGACGCCGCGTGCGGGAAGAAGCTCCTCGGGGTGTAAACCGCTGTCGGGAGGGACAAAGGGACCCCAAAAGGGTCTTGATTGTACCTCCGGAGGAAGGGACGGCTAACTCCGTGCCAGCAGCCGCGGTAATACGGAGGTCCCAAGGGTTGCCCGGAGTGACTGGGCGTAAAGGGTCCGTAGGCGGTCTGGTAAGTCTCCTGTGAAAGCTGCCCGCTCAACGGGCAGAGGTCAGGAGATACTGCTGGACTAGGGACCGGCAGGGGGGACCGGAATTCCCGGTGTAGCGGTGAAATGCGTAGATATCGGGAGGAACGCCGATGCCGAAGGGGGGTCCCTAGGCCGGCTCCGACGCTGAGGGACGAAAGCTGGGGGAGCGAACCGGATTAGAGACCCGGGTAGTCCCAGCCGTCAACGATGGGTGCTAGGGAGCGGGGTAAATCCTCGCGCCCGAAGCTAACGCGTTAAGCACCCCGCCTGGGGAGTACGGCCGCAAGGCCGAAACTCAAACGAATTGACGGGGACCCGAACAAGCCGCGGTGCATTTGGTTTAATTCGATGCAGCGCGAAGAACCTTACCCGGGCTTGACATGCCAGCTCAAGCCTGCCCGAAAGGGTAAGGTGGGCCGGGTGATGAGCCCTGCCAGCTGGCACAGGTGCTACATGGCTGTCGTCAGCTCGTGCCGTGAGGCGTCGGGTTAAGTCCCAGAACGAGCGCAACCCCTGCCTGCTGTTGCTATCCCCCGAGAGGGGGGGGCACTCTGCAGGGACTGCCGGCGAAGAGTCGGAGGAAGGAGGGGACGACGTCAAGCCCGCATGGCCCTTATGCCCGGGGCTACACAAGTGCAACAATGGCCAGGACAGAGGGACGCAAAGCCGTAAGGCTGAGCAAATCCCACAAACCTGGCCCCAGTTCGGATCGGGGTCTGCAACCCGACCCCGTGAAGCCGGAGTGGCTAGTAATCGCAGGTCAGCTACACTGCGGTGAATACGTTCCCGGGTCCTGTACACACCGCCCGTCACGCCATGGAAGTCACTTGCACAGGAAATCCCCAAAAGGGACGAATGTGTGAGTGGCGACTGGGGCGAAGTCGTAACAAGGTACCCCTACCGGAAGGTGGGGGTGGATCACCTCCTTTCTTTTTCTCTTCTTTTTTATCGCAAGGCTCTCTTAACACTTTAATTTAACGGGCCCATAGCTCAGCTGGCAAGAGCGTACCCCTGATAAGGGTAAGGTCTCCGGTTCGAGTCCGGATGGGCCCACAAAGAGGGGACGTAGCTCAGTGGGAGAGCGCCCGGTTTGCACCCGGGAGGGCACGGGTTCAAATCCCGTCGTCTCCACTTACCTTCAAGGGAAATTTTTCAAGATTTGAAATTTGAAAAAGATGAGATAGGTTTTTATGGTAAGAAAGTGCCCGGGGTGGATGCCTGGGCGGCTGGAAGGCGATGAAGGGCGTGGCAAGCTGCGATAAGCCCGGGGGAGGCGCAAGCAGCCTTTGATCCCGGGATGCCTGAATGGGGAAACCTACCAAGGGGAAACCCTTGGTATCCTCTGGGGAAACTCAGAGGAGGCGATACCCCCCGAAGTGAAACATCTCAGTAGGGGGAGGAAAAGAAATCAACCGAGATTCCCCGAGTAGCGGCGAGCGAAAGGGGAGTAGCCTAAACCTTGTAGGTGTTAAAGCCCGCTGGCGTTGCCTACAAGGGGTCGTGGGATACACTCGGAGGGAGCAGCGGATCCCTCAGGGAGTTACAAAACATAAGGATAACCGAAGTGGTCTGGAAAGTCCCGCCATAGAGGGTGATAGCCCCGTAGGTGAAATCCTTATGTCTCCCGGGAGTGTATTCCCGAGTACCACGGCCCACGTGAAAGGTCGTGGGAAGCTGGGGGGACCACCCTCCAAGGCTAAATACTACCAGCCGACCGATAGTGAATAAGTACCGCGAGGGAAAGGTGAAAAGAACCCCGGTGAGGGGAGTGAAAGAGAACCTGAAACCCCGGGTATACGGACTGCGGAAGGGCTATCTCCGTAAGGGGAAGCGCGCCCGACCGCGTGCCTTTTGCGTAATGAGCCGGCGAGTTGCCGTCAGTGGCAAGGTTAAGGGCCTCTGGGCCGGAGCCGTAGGGAAACCGAGTCCGAACAGGGCGCAAAAGTCGCTGACGGCAGACCCGAAGCGCCACGATCTACCCATGCCCAGGGTGAAGGACGGGTAAAACCGTCCGGAGGCCCGAACGGGTCAGGGTTGAAAACCTGTCCGATGAGGTGTGGGTTGGAGTGAAAAGCTAATCGAGTGGCGGTATAGCTGGTTCCCCCCGAAATGCATCTAAGTGCAGCCTCATGAAATGTACCGTGGGGGTAGAGCCACCGCTTAGGCTACCGGGAGGGAAACCTTCCGGAACCTAGGCGAACTCCGAATACCACGGTACAGTAGTGGGAGTGAGTGGCCCGGGGATAAGCTCGGGTCACGAGAGGGGAACAACCCAGACCCTCGGCTAAGGCCCCTAATTCCGGGCTAAGTGAGAAAGGATGTCTACCCGCTAAGACAGCTGGGATGTTGGCTTAGAAGCAGCCATCATTGAAAGAGTGCGTAACAGCTCACCAGCCGAGCGGGTAGGCGCCGAAGATGTAACGGGACTCAAGCTCGGAGCCGAAGCCAGGGGTCAGGATGTGTTGCGGCACATCCTGGCGGTAGGGGGGCGTTCCAAGTCCGTTGAAGCTCGACCGAAAGGACGGGTGGAGGGCTTGGAAGTGAGAATGCCGGCATGAGTAACGAGAGGGAGGTGAGAATCCTCCCGCCCGTAAGCCCAAGGTTTCCTGCTCAACGCCCATCGGAGCAGGGTTAGCCGGGACCCTAAGGTGAGGCCGGAAGGCGTAGCCGATGGGAAAATGGGAGTAATATTCCCTGCCACTATGGGGCGTTAAAGCAACGCTGTGACGGCTCAGTAGGGTGCGGTGGGTTGACGGATTGCTCACCGCTATCTGAAATGGGTCCAAGAAAGAGCAGGTTGCTTTGCCTCATAGTGCCCGTACCGCAAACCGACACAGGTGGGCTCCGAGCAAATCTCGGAAGGGTAGCGGGTGAAACCCCCCTAAGGAACTCGGCAAATTGGCCCCGTAACTTCGGGAGAAGGGGTGCCCATCCCGTGCAAGCGGGAATGGGTCGCAGGAAATTGGCGGTGGGGACTGTTTACTAAAAACACAGGTCTCTGCCAACCCCAAAGGGGACGTATAGGGACTGAGGCCTGCCCGGTGCCCGAAGGTGAAGGTAAGGGGTTAGCCGTAAGGCGAAGCTCCGAGCCTAAGCCCGGGTAAACGGAGGCCGTAACTCTGACGGTCCTAAGGTAGCGTAATCCCTTGCCGGGTAAGTTCCGGCCTGCATGAATGGCTTAACCACTGCCGCTCTGTCTCAGGGGGGTGCCCGGTGAAAATGTAGTGGGGGTGAAGATGCCCCCGACCCGCGGCAGGACGGAAAGACCCCGTGCAGCTTTACTGCAGTCTGGCGCTGAACTCCGGGAGACCCTGCGCAGGATAGGTGGGAGCCTGAGAAGTCCCCGCTCCGGCGGGGATGGAGGCGCCGGTGAGATACCACCCTGGATCTCTTGGAGTTCTAACCCCAGTCCGTCAACCCGGATGGGGGACACCGTCAGGCGGGCAGTTTTCCTGGGGCGGGATCTCCCGAAAAAGTATCGGGAGAGTGCAAAGGTGCCCTCAGCCGGTATGGAAATCCGGCCTTGAGTGCAAGGGCATAAGGGCGCCTGACTGCGAGAGGGACACCTCGAGCAGACGCGAAAGCGGGCCCTAGTGACCCGGCGGTCCTATGTGGGAGGGCCGTCGATCAGCGGATAAAAGCTACGCCGGGGATAACAGACTAATTTCTCCCGAGAGTTCACATCGACGGGGGAGTTTGGTACCTCGATGTCGGCTCATCCCATCCTGGGGCTGAAGAAGGTCCCAAGGGTCGGGCTGTTCGCCCGTTAAAGGGGTACGCGAGCTGGGTTTAAACCGTCGTGAGACAGGTTGGTCCTTATCCGCCGTGGGCGCAGGAGGACTGAGGGGAGCTGGTCCTAGTACGAGAGGACCGGACTGGGGTAGCCTCTGGTGTACCGGTTGTCCTTCCAATGGCATCACGCCGGGTAGCCATGCTGCCATGGGATAACCGCTGAAGGCATCTAAGTGGGAAGCCCACCCCAAGATAAGTCCTCCCTGAAGGGCCCTCGGAGACTACGAGGTTGATAGGCCCGAGGTGTAAGCACCGCAAGGTGTTGAGCTGACGGGTCCTAATCGCCCGTTCGCCATAAAAACCTATCTCATCTTTTTCAAATTTCAAATCTCATCTCTTTCTCTTTTTTTTCAAATGGGAAGTTAGCAAAGCTTGAACATGAGATTTTGAAATTGTTGATAAAGATAGATATAGTGATTTACACATTTCCTGATTTAACTTCAGAGGAAGATTTTGACAGACGTTAAAGAACCAAAAGTAATATAATAGAATAGCTGAAAATCATTAAGAATATTATTTAGTGGGTATTTGCAAAGCTGGAGGTTTGACGCAAAATTTTTTTGAAAATTTCATCTTTCCCACACCAGTGCTTAAATTTTTTTGCGGGGTCTTAATCTGCCAATGAGGAATTTAAACTTTCTTACACATATCAAATCCGCAAAGCCGTGCGAAGGTCTTAATCTGCCAATGAGGAATTTAAACTTTTTAATCTTTTTTAATATTTTTGGAAATTCTTTGTTTTAATCTGCCAATGAGGAATTTAAACGACAGAAAACGACGGGCGTATTTTCCTGCTTGTCTCAAAGTCTTAATCTGCCAATGAGGAATTTAAGCAGCATCCATTTTGAAAAAGATATTATGTAATCGAGTAAGTTTTAATCTGCTAGTGAGGAATTTAAACGTGATTAGGTTTTATAAAGGTCTTATATTTATATCAAAAGATGAATCAGAAATCATAAGCAAAATCAATCCTAAAAAGTATAAAGATGAA
>Ga0197142_1000248_pt1 | contig 49317 bp, 45 predicted proteins | sample GBS60_MetaG_FD_148614 | JGI IMG/M metagenome (GOLD analysis project Ga0197142, IMG submission 148614) | Sediment microbial communities from Great Boiling Springs, Gerlach, Nevada, United States - GBS 60_MetaG | ecosystem: Environmental > Aquatic > Thermal springs > Hot (42-90C) > Sediment... | reverse complement strand
CGAATATCATCCCTGGTTCGCAATTTTAAAGAAACACTCCGGGCTTATTAAAGAAATTTGCGAACCAAGAAAAAGTAAGATTTTAAACGGAGAAAATATAAATTTTGAAGACATTCGTTCTGAAATACTCCGGGGGCAGGATTCGAACCTGCGACATCGCGGTTAACAGCCGCGCGTTCTACCACTGAACTACCCCGGAATATTTTCAAAATTTTTATTCTTTTTAGATTTTAATCTTTTAATTTTTTACAATATATTTTTTAATTAAAATTCATCTCAGCATTATATTATAATTATATATCATAATTAAAAAAAATCTTAATAAGAAGATTTAACTTATAATTTTTAAAATTAAAAATGAAAATCGCAATAGCAGGCGGTTCAGGTTTTATAGGAACAGAAATAACTAAAAAATTGTTGCAATTAAATAAAAAAATTATTATTTTAGATAATAAAAAACCAACAATTTCAAATATTGAATTTATAAAAATAGATTTAAAGAATGAAATAACTGATGATGAAATATTTAAAAACGTAGATGCTATAATAAATCTTTCAGGAGTTAATATATTTGGCAGATGGAACAAAAAATTAAAAAAAGAAATTTATGACAGTAGAGTTATTACTACAAGAAATCTTGTTAAAGCAGTTAACAATTTTGAAAATAATTTAAAGGTTTTTATTTCTGCCTCCGCTGTTGGATTTTATGGCGACAAAAAAGAAGAAGAAGTCTATGAAAATTCAGAACCAGGCAATGATTTTCTTTCTAAAGTTTGCTTAGACTGGGAAAGTGAAGTTAAAAATATAAGTACTTCTATAAGATGGGTTATTTTAAGAACTGCTCCTGTTTTAGCTAAAGATAAAGGATTTTTAAACAAACTTTTGTCATTTTATAAATTAAAAATAAATCCTATCTTCGGTGATGGAAATCAATGGTTGCCTTGGATTCATAAAGAAGACATAGCCAGAATCTATATTTTTGCTTTAGAAAATGAAAAATTAAGTGGGATTTACAATGCTTGCTCTTTGCAACAAATAAGATACAAAGATTTTGCCATAGCACTTTCTAAAATTTTAAAATCAAAGATAAACCTCAGATTAAAAGACTGGATACTTAAATTGTTTTTAGGAGAATTATCAACAATTATATTATCAAGTCAAAGAGTTTCTTGTGAAAAACTAATAAAAGAAAAATACAATTTTAAATTTCCGACCATTAAAGAAGCTTTAGAAGACTTGTTTTCAAAATAATAAGCTAAATTTTTGAAAATGAGATTTATAAAATTTTTAAATAAAATTTGCAATCTATTTTTTTAAACGTATCATTCTTTAAATTTAAGTTACCACTTTAAATTATTCATAAACTATTTTTAAGTAATAATTTTTTAAATTTTAAAAAATATTTAGCTAATAAGTTGGATTTTATCTTAAAACATTAAGTCAGTTTATATAAAACTATTTCGAAATAATTAAAATAGCACCCAATAAAATCAAAATAGTACCAAAAACAACTTTTAAATTTAAACTTTCTCCTAAAATTAAAGCAGAAAGCAAAATAATAAAAACTAAGCTTAATCTATCAAGAACGGTCACATGAGTAACTGGCCCAAATTTTAACGCCCAAAAATAAAAAAGCCAAGATAAAGCACCAGCAATCCCGGCTAAAATAATTAAAAGCCATTCTTTGGTAGATAAAATGTCAAAAGATAAATTTTGGAATTTTTTTAAAACTAAACTAATTAAAATTAAAATAACCGCCATAATTATTGACCTTATGGTTGTTGCCAATGTCGGATCAACATTTTTCAAACCTAATTTACCAAAGATAGCAACCAAACTTGCAGTTAAAGCCGATAGTAACCCAAAGGCTATATATAAGATACTTTCATTCATGTTATAATTTTTTTAAAATTTAATTTAAAATATCTTAATTTTAAAAAAATTAAGGGTTATTAACCTTATTTTAAAATATGAAAAAATTTTTTCAAAATTTAATAAAAAAAGCAATTATTCCAGTAGCAGGGTTGGGCACAAGATTCTTACCAGCTACTAAAGCTCAACCCAAAGAAATGCTTCCTATAATTGACAAACCTGTTATTCAATATATTGTAGAAGAAGCTACAGCTTCAGGAATTGAAAATATTATATTTATAACAGGAAGAAATAAAAGAGCTATAGAAGATCATTTTGATTATATTCCGGAATTAGAAAACAAACTTTACCAAAAAAACGAACATGAAAAAATCAACCAATTAAGATCTATTTCCCATTTAGCTAATTTTATATATGTTAGACAAAAATTACCTAAAGGAGATGGGGATGCTATACTGCAAGCTAAACATTTAATTGACGAGGAGCCATTTGCTGTTTTATTTGGAGATGATGTTGTAATTTCTAAAAAACCGTCTCTTTTTCAACTAATAGAAGTTTTTAAAAAATATAGAGACTGTGTTATAGCCTTAGATCAAATAGAAAAAAGGAAAGTAAACCAGTATGGCATAGTTAAAGCCATCAGAATAAGCAAGAATATTTATGAAATAAAGGATATAGTTGAAAAACCAAAACCAAATGAAGCTCCTTCAAACTTAGCTATTATTGGAAAATACATTCTTATTCCCGAGATAATGAATTATTTAGAAAAAATAAATTACACTGACGATAAAGAATTAAGATTAGCAGATTCTTTAAAAGCGCTTCTTAAGGAAAGACCAATTTACGGAGTAAAAATTGAAGGGGAAAGATATGATTGTGGAGATAAGATTGGTTTTGTTGAAGCAATAATTGATTTTAGTTTAAAACACCCTGAAATCAAAAAAGAGATTAAAAAATATATAAAAGCTTTAAAAATATAAAAATAAAAATAAAAATTTTATTTTATCTAAACTTAAATTTTTACTTAAAATTAACTAGATTTGATTATGAAAAATTTATCTTATAAAATAAATAAAAAGTTAATAAATTATCGTTCCTCTAAAGTTATTATTTCTTAAATAACTTTTAAAATTTTTTAAATTTCTGCCATTTATTATAATAACCTTTAAGCCAAGTTTTTTAGCTAACCTTGAGGCAACAGGATCAAAAGGAGCTGACATTCCTGGTATCCATTTTTTATCTATAAGTTTTAAATAGTTGTCCCAAGAAATTTCTTTAAAAGCTTTAGCATCTTTAAATTTATTAGGATCTTTGTCATAAACATAATCAACATTGGTTAAATTAATAATTGTATCTGAGTTATATGTTTTAGAAAGCAAAACCGCATCGTAATCAGTACTAAAACCCGGTTTCCAACCGGCAGAGATTAAAATTTTTTCTTTGAACTTAACCTTTTCTTTTGGATTTTTAATTATTCTATAATAAGCTTTATCTCTAAAAATTGTTAAAAGCAAATGAGCGTTAATTCTTGTTGAATGGATCCCAAGCCAATCAAGATCTTCATTTAAAACTTTTGTTAAGGCTTTAGCTACATTTTGATATTTTCTTGCAGTTTTTCCTCCTCCAACTATGATTATAAATTTTTTATTTTTGTTAATTTCTTTTTCAACAATATCTTTAAATTTCTTCAAAAATTTTATATCAATCTCGTCAGGAACAACTAAGCTTCCACCCATAGATATTACATAAAGTTTACTTTTTAACATTTTCTGGATTTAGAAATAAAACTTAAAAATTCAATATCTTGTTTCAAGTTCTCTGAATTTTGATAATTCTTTGCATAATATTTCTAACTCTCCAATTGTAATATGTTGATCAAAATCAGTTTCAGATTCCCCTACTTCTATTAAAATCCCATCATAAAGAAAATTATTATCGTCTATTTTCATTTTCATAGCTTTAATTGTTGCTGGTAAAATTTTTTCTTTCATCTTTGGTCCATAAGAATGTGAAGGATCAAAAAATAATAAACATCCTGTATGTTTTTTTACTCTAAGTGCTAAATTATGAACAGGTAAATTCCTATAATCTTTTTTTTCAGCTATATCTACTCCTCTTTGAATTAATATAATCCTGTTTTTTTCTAATCCTGAATAATGAACTAAACCTTCCCAGGTTTTTTCCATTGTTGTTCTGTTTTTATAAATTTTCAAATTGACTTTTTTAAAACGCTCTCCTAACCATTTTGGATTTTTAATCCCTAAATACCATTTATTTCTTTTAATAATTTGAGACATAACAAAAATTGGCCAACCAAGTTGATTAACAGCCGGATTCCATAACAGTAATTTATTTTTTGGAATTATATGTTCATATAAAAGGGGTTGAATTAAAGGGTCCATTATTTCTGTGGCTATTAAAAAATTGGTTTCTTTATAAATTTTTTTTGCAATTTTCATACTTCTAAATATTTTAATTTCAAAAAGTTTTTGATCTTTTAAAATTTTATTTAAACTTCTTATATAATCTTTAAAATCTAAACCCATCCCCTTGCCATCTTTATAAAAAGAAGTTCTTGATTTAAGACCAACAACTCTTGTTCCCCAAATACAATATTTACCATTTACCTTTATATCTGCTATTTTATAAATATCTGAAACATTTTTTAAATTTATTGAGCAAGGACCAGCTATTATCTTTAAGCTTCTGTTTACCATTATTTTAAAAATTCTAAATTTTATAAAATAATTTTATAAAATATTTTATAATATTTTTAAAAATTTAACTAAAAATTTGATATCTTAAAAATAAAATCCTAATGATTATAAAAAATTTAATCTTAAAAAATATCTCAAATTATAAATTTAAAATTTTAAAAATAAATTTTTTATTAGATAAACTTTTAGATTTAATTAGAAAAAATTTAAAAAATTTGGAAGCTGACCAAAAATTCTTAAATAAAATAAATAAAGTAGATAAAAATAACTTGGATAATTTTATATTTTTATTAAGAGCGTTGGATTTCAGATTATTGGATTACCCCCAAAATTGGAAATATAAAAATGAAAAGGGATTTTTTGGATTAACAGAAAGAATAATAAATTTATTTAATATAATAAACTTTAATCAAAAACAAACTGATTATTCTAAAATAAACTTCCTTACTTTTAAAAAAATTGTTTCTCCAAAAGAAAATATAACTTTAGCTAAACTAAGACATAAAATTTTTAAAGATTGTTTAAGTTGGCTTCAAAATTATGACAATAATTTTTATAATTACTTTGAAGAAAATAAAACTGCTTTTAATTTTTGTCTTAATTTATTTAATTTAGAAAAATTCAGAGATTTTTATAAAAATTTATATTTTTTAAAACCTAATCAGCTTTTATACTTTGAATATATTTTGGCTAAAAAGTTAACTAATAAATTTAAAGATGAACTTGAAAGTTTAACTATTTTTGCTGACTACAAAATTCCTCAAATTTTAATTAGTTTTGGTTTAATCGAATTGCCTAATCGATATTTGATAAAAATAAAAAAAGGCAAAATTATTAGAAAATTTTCTTTGTTTGAAAATGAATTAAGATTAGCTTCAATTTTATTAGGAGAAGAAATTGGTTTAAAATTAAAAATTCCTTCTTATAGGATAGATAATATTTTATGGTGGCTTTCTCATAAAATCAAATTAAAAATTCCTGTTTTAAAAATAAAAACAATTTTTTATTAATGTTTAGTTTTAGGATAATTAAAAAAGATAGAGAAACTAAAGCAAGATTAGGAATACTTAAAACACCTAACGGGATAATCCATACTCCTAATATTGCAATTGTTTCAACCAAAGGTTCTATAAGAGGATTAAGTTTTGAAAAAGCAAAAAAATTTGGAGCAGAAATTTTTATGATTAATACTTTTCATTTTTTTCATAACGATAGATACAAAATTGTTAAAAAATTTGGAGGACTTCATAAATTTTTAAACATTAATTCCCCTTTAATGACTGACAGTGGAGGTTTTCAAGTTTTTAGTTTAGGTTTTAGCATAGAACATGGGGTTGGGAAACTAGCTGATATTTTTCCTTTAGAGACAAAAAAAATTTTGACTAAAACTCAACCAAAAAATGAAAAAAAAATTAAATCAAAGAGTAATCTTATCATAAGTCCAAAAGAAAATTTCCGAAAATCTTTAGTAAAAATTTATAAAGACGGTGTTGAGTTTATTTCTCCTTATAATGGAGAAAAATTATTTTTATCTCCAAGAATTTCAATAAAAATCCAAAAAATCTTAAAAGCTGATATAATTTTTGCATTTGATGAATGCACTTCCCCATTGTCTTCTTATGAGTATACAAAACAAGCTATGGCAAGAACTCATAAATGGACAATTGAAAGTTTAGAAGAATTTAACAATACAAAAGATCAAGTTATTTTTGGGATTGTTCAAGGAGGAGAATATAAAGATTTGAGAGAAGAATCAGCAAAATTTATCAACTCTTTGCCTTTTTTTGGTTTTGGCATCGGAGGGAGTTTAGGAAAAAGCAAAAAAGATATAATCAAAGTTTTAAACTGGACATTGCCGTTTTTAGATGAAAATAAACCCCGTCATCTTTTGGGGATAGGAGAAATTGATGATATCTTTAATTCTATTGAACAAGGAATAGATTTATTTGACTGTGTTATCCCCACCAGATGGGCAAGACATGGAACTGGTTTTACTTTTAAAGGAAGAATAAACTTAAAATCAAGCAAATATTTAAGTGATAAAAGACCAATTGATTTTAAATGTAGATGCAATATATGTAAAAAATATTCAAGAGCTTATATTTGTCATCTTTTGAAAGAAAAGGAAATTTATGGTGTGATGCTTTTGACAGAACATAATATTTTTTGGATATTAAATTTATTTAAAGAAATAAGAAGGGCGATTAAAATTAGAAAATTTCAAGAAATAAAAAGAAAATTCCTAAAACATTATTAACCATTTATTTGAATTAAAATTTCAAATTTTATTTAATTTTTATTTAATTTTAATAAATAAAGCAAGCAATGAATTTTAGAAGAAACGGAAATAGAAGATATAATTTAGACCCAGACCCAAAAAGAGGGGAAAAACACCAAGAAAAAAAATTAACAAGAAGAGAATTTTTAAAAAAGACAGTCGAAGTTTTAGGGGCAGGAAGCATTGGAGCAATAATAGCAACTTTATTATTAAATAGGATAAGGAAATTAAAGGAAAATAGCCAGAAGGATGTAAAATCAAATAAAATAACTGAAAAAATAGCTAAAGAAATAGAAAAAATAGAAAAAAATAATACCCCGTATCCTGTCGAAGATCTTAAAATAGAAAATATCAATCAAAATATTTTATTGGATGCTTATTTATCCGATAATTCATTTGATGCCTTAAGCTTATTATGGAATAAGAAAATCCAAAGACTCGAAGGAAAAAAACCAAACTTAGAAGAAATATTTGAAAATTTAAAACAAGAAGGTTTAGAAAAATTAAAAAAAGAAAGAGGATGTATAAAAAACTTAAGTGAATTTGAAAATTATTTACACTTATGTATCTTCGAAACTTTATCAATTTTTGATATAAACAAATTTTTAGAAAACAAAGAATATAACTCTAATAAATCTCAGCTAATAAAGAAATTCCTTTTTAAATTTATGATAATACTACCTAAATTTTTAATAAGCCTAATAATTACAGAAGTTTGCTATTTAAACAAAGACAAGCCAATAGAAAATTTTAAAATTCTATCTGTTGTTCTTAGAAAACATGGACTATCTTTTATTTCTTTTGTGCCGGCTTTATATGATAACGAATTATCATTTGGACCTTTCCAATTAACACCTTTTGTCGTAAATCCTTCAGATGAAGAAAAAACTTATCCAGTAACTTATATGAATAAAAATTTTATCCAAGAAGGCTATAAACTTCCTGACTATTTGCAAGATTTTCAAGTAAGAGATCATTACAAAGCTGGAATTTTATTATCTTTATATTATGTTTCTAATTTATTAAAAACTCCTGCAATCTTAAACAATCTTGAAACTCTCTTAGATAAGGAAAATATAACTTGGTTTATAGACCAAATATTTTATTACTTGGCAGGAGTTCATCATTTCCCCTCTTTGACAAAAAGACAATTTATAGAATTTATCAAAAGCCTTAATTTAAACGATCAGAAAGTTAATTTTAATAATCACTCATTTTTAAATTTTGTAGATCCTTCTTCTCATTCTGGCAAATATATTAAAAGATTTGGGATGCATTATTTAAATTACGAAAAAGCAATAGAAACTCTATAATAATTTTGATTTAACCATTGAAGACTTCTTAATAAATTCAACAAATAAAGGATGAGGATGTAAAAATCTTGATTTTAACTCTGGATGAAATTGAGTTCCTAAAAAAAATGGATGTTTTTTAAAATCTAGTTCAGCTATTTCAACTAAAAGACTATCTTCTGAAATACCAGAAAAAATTAATCCATTATCCTCTAAAATATTGTGAAATTTTGGGTTAACTTCATAACGATGACGATGTCTCTCAACTATTTCTAATTTATCTTTCTCTTTTTCAAAAAAACCTGATTTTAAATAAGCCTTCCAAGCAATTGTCCCTTTTTTAAGTTTACATTTCCAATCTCCAAGCCTCATTGTTCCTCCATATAATTTTCCCTTTAAAAATTTCTTTTGTTCATTTAAAACATCAATAACAGGATATACTGTTTTAGGATTAACCTCAGTACTATTAGCATTCTTTAAACCACAAACATTTCTTGCAAATTCAACTACCATAAGTTGAAGTCCGTAACATAACCCTAAAATTGGAATTTTCTTTTCCCTACAATATCTTATAGCTAAAATTTTTCCCTCCACTCCTCTGGAACCAAAACCTCCAGGAATAATTACTCCTTGATAATTTTTTAATTCAAAAAGCTTATTTTTATCTTTCTCATATTCCTCTGAATTTAACCAAGTTATAACCGGTTTATAACCCAAGTACCAACTAGCATGTTTAACAGCTTCGATTACTGAAATATAAGAGTCTGATAAAACAAAATTTCCAGTCTTAAAATATTTACCAACAATTGCAATTCTAACTTCTTTATTAATTTTTTCTATTTTTTTAATTTCTTTAGCCCAAATATAAAAATTTTTAGGCAATTTCTGTTTTGATCTCGAGAAAATTTTACTTTTTAATTCTAAAGACCTTAAAATTTTCTCTCCTATTTTTTCATTTTCAAAATTTAAAGGAATTTTATAAATTATTTTTTCATCAGGTGCAGAAATTATATTTTCTTCAGGGATACCACAGTTAAAAGAAATTTTTTCCTTTCTTTTTTTATCCAAAGGATAAATGGCTCTTGCCAAAACAAAGTCTGGATTAAGACCCGCGGAGTTTAAAGTTCTTATAGTATACTGAGTAGGCTTTGTTTTTAATTCTCCTCCGTCGCCTTGATAAGGAAGATAGCTAACTAAAATTAACAAAACATCTTTGGGATTTTTAATTTTCAAGATTCTAACAGCTTCTAAAAAAAGCAAATTTTGATATTCGCCTATTGTTCCTCCAATTTCAATAAAAACTATTTCAGCCTTTGTTAATTTTTGAGCTTTGTTTATTTTCTCAATTACTTCCATAGGAACATGGGGAACAACTTCAACGCACTTACCATCAAAATATAAACCTCTTTCTTTTTCAATTAACGATAAATAAACACTTCCTGTTGTCATATAGTTTTCCTTAGTAAGTTCTTGATTTAAAAATCTTTCATAATGTCCCATATCTTGATCGCATTCTGTTCCGTCTTTTAAAACAAACACTTCACCATGCTCAATTGGGTTCATGGTACCAGCATCTACATTTACGTAAGGATCAATTTTAATACAAGTGGTTTTGTAACCATGCCAAGATAAAATAGTAGCAAGTGAAGCAGTGGCTATTCCCTTGCCTACTCCAGACATTACTCCTCCGCAAACAAAAACATATTTTGGTTTTTTCATTTTATATAAAAAACTCTTTTATTTATTCTATTTTAATTTTTTAAAATTTTTAAATTTAAGCTACTTATCTAAACATAGTCAAAATATTAGCCTGGTTTTCTTTAAATTCTAAAATAGAATCATTTAACAAATCAAATTCCTCAATTTTATCATCCTCGTTTCTAAACTTTATTTTTCCTTTATTTACAACAGTAATTATAGGACAATGATTTGATAAAATAGAGATTTCACCTAAAGGAGTATCTAAAATCAAAGATTTAACATCTTTTTCAAAATAAGTTCCATCTATATCAATAAGCCTTAGTTTAAATGTCATTTTTATTTTTAACTATTTTTAATAACTCCTTTCATATAAAATTCCGATTCTTCTAAATCGTCATACTCGCCACTGATTAATTTTTCAAATTCTTTAATTGAATCAGATAAAGAAACATACTCTCCTTTAATACCAGAATAACTTTCAGCCACAAAAAATGGTTGAGAAAGATATTTTTGAATCTTTCTAGCTCTATAAACTAAAAGTTTATCTTCATCTGAAAGCTCTTCAATCCCCAAAATAGAAATTATATCTTTAAGTTCGTTATATCTTTGAAGGATTTTTAAAATCTCGGTAGCAACCTGATAATGTTTTTCTCCAACCACTCTTGGATCTAAAGCGGTTGAAGAAGAAAGCAAAGGATCAACTGCCGGATAAATTCCTTGCTCACCTATTTCTCTTGATAAAACAATCGTTGAATCAAGATGAGCAAAAGTTGTAGCAGGTGCCGGATCAGTAATATCATCAGCCGGAACATAAATAGCCTCAAAAGCAGTAATTGAACCCTTGTAAGTTGAGTTAATTCTTTCCTGAAGAAGCCCCATTTCAGTAGCTAAAGTCGGCTGATAACCTACATTTGAAGGCATCCTTCCTAAAAGAGCAGAAACTTCAGAACCTGCTTGAACAAATCTAAAAATGTTGTCTATAAAGAGTAAAACGTCCTTTTGTTGATCTCTAAAATATTCAGCAATAGTTACACCTGCGAAAGCGGTTCTTAGTCTTACAGCAGGAACTTCATTCATTTGTCCAAAAACAATAGCAACCTTATCCATAACTTTACTTTCCTCCATCTCTAAAATCAATTCATTACCTTCTCTCGTTCTTTCTCCTACCCCTGCAAAAACTGAAATACCTTCGTGTTTAAAGGCTATGTTATGAATTAATTCCATAAGTAAAACAGTTTTACCAACTCCCGCTCCTCCTAAAAGACCAACTTTACCACCTTTAATAATCGGAGTTAAAAGATCAATCACTTTTATACCTGTTTCTAAAATTTCAATTTCCGGTTTTTGATCTAAAAAACAAGGAGCTGGTTGAAATATTTCTTTGTATTCTCCGTCAATCTCACCTTTATTATCTATAGGTTGCCCCAAAACATTTATAACTCTACCTAAAACTTTTTCAACTGGTACAGAGATTTTTTTATTTGTTCTTAAAACATTTTCACCTCTTAAAAGCCCATCTGTTCGTCCTAAAGCTAAACATCTAACTCTTTTAGGAGAAAGGTAAAATTCAGTTTCTAGATGCAAATCATTTCTTTCAACAATTAAAACTTCATAAATATCAGGTAGGTTGTTTTCATCAAATTCAACATCCACTACTGTTCCGATAACTTGAACAATTTTGCCAAAATACTTTAAATTATTGTCTTTTTTATTCATTGGTAGAAAAAATTTCCAAAATTTCTTGAGTTATTTTAGTTTGTCTTAATTTATTGTAAATCAGACTCGTTTGTTTCTCTAATTCTAACGAATTTTCAAAAGCCCTTTTCATGGTGATTGTCTTAGTGAGTTCCAAAGAAGCTTGCGCTTCTAAAACAATTGTGTAAATTATTAAATAATAAACATTCTCATAAATAACTTTTATTAAAGTTTCTGGATCAGGTTCTAAGAGATATTTAAATTTCCATTTAAATTCAGAATCTATTTTTAAATCTTGCCAAGCTCTCATTTTAGGCATAATTTTTAAAATAAGATTTTCCAAAGTTTCTAAATCAAAAGGATAAATTTTTAAATCCTCAACGAAAAAACCAGAAAAAGAAAGATTTGGCCTTATAAAATAGATTTCAAAGATTTTATCATTTTTAATTAAGAAATTTAAATAATTGATTAATTCTGAAGCTAAGTTTTTGGCAAAAAAACTTTCAAAATTTGAAAAAGAAAAAAGAAGCTTGTATTTTTTAGAAAAATACTTTGTAGCTTTGTTCCCAATTGTTGCAATCAAAAAATTATTTCGATCAACTTTTATAAACTCTTCAGCCTTTTTAAAAATAGAATTATCAAAAAAACCAACCAAACCTCTGTCTGAAGCAATGACGATAACTAATTTTTTACCGTTTTTAGAGATTGATTTAAAGATAATCTTGTTAACTATCTTATTTCGAATATAAATTTCTTTAGCCAAAGAGATAAAATAAAAAACATTTCTCATTAAATTAGCAATCTCCTTATAAATTTTTTGATATTTAACAGCTGCCGAAAAACTAATTGATTTGGTCATTCTTTGAAAATTTCTTAAATTTTTAATTCTTTTTTTAAGTTTAAAAGTTGATAAGTTAGACATTGAGATTTTGAAAAAAATAATTTAATTCACTGGTTAATTCATTTTCTATTTGTTCATCTATTTCCATTTCAACTATTATTTTGTCTAAAAGTTCTCTAAAATTTAATTCTATGTGTTTTATTAACTTATCTAAAATTAAAGGCACTTTATCTAACTCAAAATTATCAAGGAAACCGTGATTTACAGCAAAAAGTAAAACTACTGTTTTTTCAAAACTTACTGGTTCTAAATCTTTTTGTTTTAAAACTTCAAGTAATATTTTGCCTCTTTTAATTATTTTTCTTGATTCTTCCGGAAGCTCTGAAGTTACTTGAGAAAAAGCTTCCAGTTCTCTAAATTGAGCCAAGTCAAGCTTTAATCTTCCAGAAACTTTTTTCATAGCCTTGGTTTGGGCCTTTGAACCAACTCTTGAAACAGAAAGTCCTATATTTATAGCTGGCCTAAAGTTGGCTTTAAACAAATCAGACTCTAAATAAATCTGACCATCAGTAATTGAAATTAAATTAGTTGGAATATAACCTGAAATATCTCCCAGTTGAGTTTCACAAATTGGCAAAGCAGTCATCGATCCGCTATCTTTAACTTTAGCAGATCTTTCAAGTAGTCTTGAATGCAGATAAAAAATATCTCCAGGATAAGCTTCTCTAGAAACAGGTCTTTTTAAAAGCAAATTAATTTCTCTCCAAGCCCAAGCATGTTTTGTTAAATCATCATAAATTAAAACAACATCTTCTCCTTTATCCATAAAATATTCTCCTATAGCACAACCAACATAAGGAGCAAGATAAATTAAAACAGCTGGATCATCGGCTGAAGCTACCACCAAAATAGTGTAATCCATAGCTTGATTTCTTTTTAAAATTTCATAAATTCTTCTTACTTTAGAAAGTTTTTGTCCAATAGCTACATAAATACAAATTGGAGTTTTAAGCGGATCATTTTTTTGATTTAAGATGAGATCTATAGCTAAAGAAGTTTTACCAGTTTGTCTATCTCCCAAAATAAGTTCTCTTTGACCTCTTCCTATAGGAATTAAAGCATCAATAATTTTTATCCCCGTATGTAAAGGAGTTTTGACCGGCTCTCTTTCCATAACTGAAGGTGCTTCTTTTTCAACAGGATAAAACTCAGATGAAACAATTTCTCCTTTTCCATCTAAAACCTTACCTAAAGGATTAATTACTCTTCCAATCAACCTTTCTGAAACAGCCACAGAAATAACTCTACCTGAAGATTTTACTATATCTCCTTCTCTGATTTGATTTTGATCATTTAATGCTAAAGCACCAATCAGTCCTTCTTCCAAATTTAAAGCTAAAAGTTCTATTTTTTTTCCATTTTTTTCAATGTATAAAATTTCGTTTAACTGAGCCGAGAAAAGACCATCTATCCAACAAACTCCATCATAAAATTTTAAAACTCTTCCTATCTCTTTAAGTTCTGGTTTTATCTCAACTTTCTCTATCTCCTTTTTTAATTTTTCAACTAAAAATTGAAAATCTTCCATAATATATTTTTAAAACTAAAATCTAATTCATAATTATCTGAAACGAATTTGCCGCCTAAAATCAAATGAGGATCAATTTCTATTTTAGTAATCTGTTTTTTTTTATTAAAATATTTTAATAAAGCGCTCTTAACAAATTTTTCGTTTTCAAGAAAAGCTAAAATTAATTTTCCTCTTTCAATATTATTCATTTGATCTATTTTTTTAACAACTTCTTCTAAAATTTCTTTTAACAAAAAACTTTCTCCATTTAAAATTATTCTATTAATTAAACTATTAATCCATCTTTCTTTTTTTTTAACAAAGTAATCAATTAAAACTTGACTGTAAACTTTAGATTTTTGATTCATTTAAAACTTTTTCAATATATTTTCTATCTAAATCTGAACGACTAAAAATTTTTTTAGCTAAATCAAGAAATAAGTCAACTGACTCTTTTTTAACTTCATTTAAAAAAGATTCCCTTTCTGCGGCTAATTCTTTTTTAAACCTATTTTTAAAACGATCTTTTTCAGTTTCTGCTTCTATCAAAGCTTTCTGTAAAATTAAATTTTTTTCTTTAAGTGCCTCAAGTAAAATTTTTTCTTTTTCTTTCTCTGCTTTGGTTATAATTTTTTTCTTTATCTTATTAAGTCTTTTAATAAGACTTAGAGCTTCTTCATATTTTTTAGATCCTTCTTCAATCTTTAATTTTCTTTCAGTTATTAGATTGTTTAAAGGTTTTGAGAAAAATTTATAAATAATTAAAAATAAAATAAAAAAATTGATAATCTGAAAAATCAAAAGCCTAATATCTAACCCCAAAGAGTTTAAAAGTTCTTTCATTTAAATAAACTTAATTATAATAGCCATCACTAAAACATAAATAGCGATTGACTCTGCAAATGCAATGGCAAGTAACATCGCTGTTTGAATTTTAGAAGTTGCCTCGGGGTTTCTAGAAATGGCTTTTAAAGCCTCAGAACCTATTTTACTTATAGCAAAAGCAGGCATTATAGTGCCTAAAGCAATTGTTAAACCGGAAATAATTAACTTGACAGTGCTCGGATCTATATTCATTTTTAATTTTATTTAATGTTCTTGACTTAAGGCGACCTTTAAAAAAACACTGGTTAAAACAAAAAATAAAAACGCTTGAATAAAACCAACAAACATCTCTATTCCTATAAAAAAAACTGGTATAAAAAGTGGAAATAAAGATAAAACAACCAAAATCAAAACTTCGCCAGCTAAAACATTACCAAACAACCTAAAAGACAAAGATAATATTTTAACAAATTCTGAAATAATTTCAAATACTCCTACCATCCCTTTAAATCTTAAAAAATATTTTGATCCTAAGCTAAAAATAGCAAATAAATTAACAAAAATAACCGAAATTAATCCTAAGGCTAAGGTCATATTTAAGTCAGAATAAGGCGATCTTAAAAGATGAATTTTCCCCTCGTCAGTTTTTAATAACAAACTACTTATAAAGGGTAAAACTCCAAACCAATTGGATAAAAGTATATAAACGAAAAATGTAAAAATAAAAGTAAAAATCTTTAAATTTGAAAAATTAGTCAAATTTTGCCAAAAATTAAAAGCTAATTCAAAAATTATTTCAAAAAAGATCTGTATCTTTGAAGGCATAAAAGATAACCTTCTAATTAAAAAAAATAAAACTCCAAAAATAACAAAAATTACTAAAAAAGAAGTTAGCAAAGTATTAGAAATTAGAATATATTTATTGTGATAAACGATTTCTGGTTTTATTGATATCATCTTAGATAAAACTTATTAATAAAATGAAATATTTAATTATACCAATTATGACCAAATCTCAAAATGAAAAATTTAAAAAATTTTTCTTTTAAAATATTTATAAATTTCACCTACAATAAAAACAGAAGAAGATAATAAAACAAAATAAATAAATTCAAACAATGAAATCTGAGAGAAGCCTAAAAACTTAGATACAGCTGGAGTAAAAATTATAAAAACCTGCAAGAATAAAGAAAATATCAAACCCAAAACAAGATAAGGGTTTAATCTAAAAGAAGTAACAAAAAGACTATTTTTAAAAGATCTGAGGTTTAAAACGTTAAAAATTTGAGTCAGGCTCATTAATAAAAAAGCATAAGTTCTAGCTTTTTCTAAATCTATTTTATATTCAGAGCTAAAAATTAAAACCGTAAGCAAAGCCATAGAAGATGACATAATCAACAAAAATGGCAAAACACTTAAATTTATCAAGGATTCTTTTTTATCTCTTGGAGAAGTTTTCATTTCATAGCCATGCTCTTTCTCAAAAATTAAAGTAGTGCCAACTAAGGTATCTGTTACAAAATTTAAAAAAAGAATATGAGTAGGTTTTAAAATAAAAGGAAGATTAAGAACCAAAGAAGAGATAATTGTTAAACTTTCAGCAACATTTGTAGTCACTAAAAAAAACACAACTCTTTTTAAATTATTAAAAATTTTTCTTCCTTCCAAAAAAGAATCTACTAAACTATTTATGTTATCATCAACTAAGATAATATCGCTGGCTTCTTTAGCAACCTCTGAACCTCTTTTACCCATAGCAACCCCTACTTCTGCTTGTTTTAAAGATAAAATATCGTTAACGCCATCTCCAATATAAGCTACTTGATATCCTAACTTTTGATAAAGACTCAAAATTTTTAATTTTATTTCAGGCGTTACTCTTGCAAAAATAGAGACCTCTCTTAATTTATTCAAAACTTCATCTTCATTTAAAGATAAAAACTCTCTTTCATCCAAGGCATTTAAATTATCAAAGCCAACTTCTTTTGCTACATAAACAGCCGTTGATTTATGATCACCAGTTAAAATTTTTACATCTATTCCAGCTTCTTTTAAATTTAAAATAGTTTCTTTTGTTTCTTTTTTAGGAGGATCATATAAAGCTATAAGTCCAACTAAAATTTGATTTTCTTCTTTATCTCCTACATTGAAAGCAACTGCTAATACTGAAAAACCCATATTTGAATACTCTATAGCTTTATTTAAAACCTTATCTTTGTCTACAAATTTTTCTTCTCCATCCTTAGTTAAAACAAATTCACAACTTTCTATCAATTTTTCAAAAGCTCCAACATAATAAGATTCTACCCTTTCGTGTTTAACTACAACTCTTTTATACTTTTTAACTCTAGAAAAAGGTTCTCTCTTCAAAATTTTTTCAATTTCTAAAATTTTATCTTTTTTAAAACCAGCCTTTCTAGATAAGATAATTAAAGCTACATCCCGAGGATTACCTTTAATTTCTAATGTATTATTTAAAATTATTTCAGCTTCATTAACTACAGTTATAATGTTTAAGAGTTTAACTAAAGGATAGTTTTCAAAGATATTAATTTCTTTGTTATCTTTAAGAAAAATACCCTTAAAATAATCATCTTCGGCTTTTTGATTATAAGAAACATTTTCTAAATTTGAATCTCCGGTAACTTCTATTTCCTCATCCGGATAAAGAAAAATTTTCCTAGCAGTCATAAAATTTTCAGTTAAAGTTCCGGTTTTATCAGTTAAAAGCAAATTAACAACTGACAAATTTTCAGTAGCCTGCATATTTTTTACCAAAACATTTCTTTTATATAGATAATAAGCAGAACTAACTAGTAAAACAGTAATTATCACAGGTAAACCTTCGGGAATAGAAGAAATAAAAGCTGCTAAAACAAAAAACAAAGATTCCGTCCAAGTGTAATCTTTTTTAAAAGAAAAATATAAAATTATCAAGGAAGTAAAAACAGCAATTAAAAACATTCTAATTATTAAATTTTTAGATAGATATTCAAAATGAGGAGCTAAATTTTTTATTTTTTTATATTTTTCATAAATAGTTCCTAAATAAGTATTAACCCCTGTTAAACAAACAACAGCCTTTCCTTTACCTTCTGTAACAAAAGTCCCGAAATAACCAAAATTTAACCTTGATTGAACAGGAGTATCTTCTGGTAAAATTTTTATATCCTTTTCAACCGGCAAAGACTCCCCGGTTATCATAGATTCATCAACTTTTAAATTATCAACTTCAAAAAATCTAACATCAGCTGGAATTAAATCTCCTTCTTCTAAAATAACAACATCTCCAGGAACTATTTCTTCTGTTGAAACTTTATAGATTTGACCATCTCGTAAAACTTTTGTTTCTGGTTGTAAAAGTTTTCTTAGTTCATTTAATTTTTTATAAGTTCTTAACTCAAAATAAAATCCTAAAAAAGCGTTAACTAAAATTATAAAAACTATCACAACCGAATCGTTAACTTTACCAACAATTAAACTAAGGAAAAAAGCAAAAAATAAAACTGAGTTAAAAATGTTTTTAAATTGTTTTAAAAAAATTTCTAAAGCAGATGGGGTTTCTTCTTCAGGTAGATAATTTTTGCCATATTTTAAAATTCTTCTTTCAGCTTCTTTTTTAGCCAAACCATAAAAATTAGTCTCTAAAATATTTAAAATTTTTTCTATTTCTAGACTATGAAAATTCATAGACTATAAAATTCTTTAAAAAAATTAATATTTAAATAATTTGCCCCCGGCAGGAGTCGAACCTGCAACCTCCTGGTTAAGAGCCAGTTGCTCTGCCAATTGAGCTACGAGGGCAAATATTTTAAATAATTTTGATTAAACTTTTTACTAAAACAGCAATTAAAAAAATGAATTTAAAAAATTATAATTTAATTATATCTTATATCTAAAAATTTTATATTTTTAAAGGAACAGAAACATAAAAACTACTTCCTTTGCCCTCTCCTTCTGATTCTGCCCAAATTTTCCCTTTATGAGCTTCTACAATATGTTTTGCAATATAAAGACCTAATCCTGTTCCTTTAATTTCTTTTTTAATAGAAGGATCTCTAATAAATTGACCAAAAAGCTTAGATTGAAGCTCTTTAGACATTCCTAATCCTGTATCTTTGACACAAATTACTGCTTGATTTTGTTTTTTATCAATGCTTATTTTTATAAACCCTACTTGAGTATATTTAATAGCATTATCAATAAGATTTTGAATAACCTGAGAGAATCTCATTTTATCAATATCAACATATCCCTCAACTAAAGAATTTTCAAAAATTAACTGTAAATTTTTTTTCTGAGCCAATAATCTCGCATTTTCTGCAATTTTTCTAACAAAAGAAACTATTTCAACTTCTTCAAACTCCATTTCCATTTTACCTTCTTCAATCTTTCGATAATCCATAAATTCATCAATTAAAACAAGTAAATTATCAACTGATTCTTTTATTTTTTTAGAAAAATCTTTAGCTTGTTGAGGAACACCTTCTATATTTTCAGAGATCAACTCAGCATATCCTTTTACTACTGCCATTGGCGCTTTAACCTGATGAGAAGCAAAAGAAAGAAATTCAGATTTAATCCGATTAAGCTGATCTAATTTTTCATTAAGAATTTCTAATTTTTGTTTTTGTTCTACTTCTTTTCTTAACCCTTTTAAAAACAATAAGCTTATAAATATAAATATTGCTAAAAAAATCAAATCTAAAATCTTTTGAATTAATGGTTTATCAGGAAATAATGCTCTACCAAGAAAAATAAACCACAAAAGATACATAGAAATTTCAGCAGATAATATCCTTATATTTAAGAATCTATAATTTAATATAGAAATTAAAATAAAAATAACAAAGATAGAGCTTGTTATAGGACCAATCCATGTAAAACTAAATATATTCCAAATAGGTAATAACAAATCTGTAATTAAACCTATAGAAGAAGATATAGTTGAAGGTATTAATATAAATAAAATCTGCTTTTTGATTAATAAATCCTTTGATTTTAGATAATATTTGAATAATAAAAAATAACCCGATACAAACAGAAATATAATATATAAACTGTAAAAAACATAACCTGGCTTAATAACATAATTTATTCCTAAGTAACTTTCATAAAAAATTATATTTTTATTTATTAGCAGATTATAAAAAATTAATATCAAAAGAGGTAGATTAATTAACAGTATTAAATTTCTTGTTTTTCTATCATTAAAAATATTTTTTGTATAATTTAAACAAAAAAATAAATAAAAAAAACCTACTAATAAACCAGTTATATGTGTCCAATATAACCAAAATATTTTATCAACTCCCCACCAAAAATAAAAACCTATTATACCAACACTCCACGCAGAGATAAAAATTGCTAATATAGATATTGATAAAAAAATAATATTTCTAAGGCTTCTAATTATAAGAATAGCAAACAATATGAAATTTAATAAAACGCTAAATGAACTAGAGTATAAAACTATGTAATAAAAATAGGAATTATCTAAAAACATTTCTCAAAAAAGATATAAATAAAAATAAATTAAACTTAGTTTTCTTTAAAATAAACACAGAAATATTATTTTCTTTTAAAATAACAAAATATTTTTTTAAAAAATCACTAAACCATTTATCTATTTCACTTGTTAAATAATATATTGGGATTACTGGATCATTAGGATCGTTGAAATACTTAAATAAAGGACCATTAGAAGGGTAAATTTGTTGATACTTTAAGATTTTTTTAAAAGGAATATTTATTTTCTTTAATTTTTTCTCCAATTTACTTTTTATAAAAGCATATCCACCTTTAATATTATTTTCTTTTGCATATAATAAACAACAATAAAGAAGAAAAATCATTATTAAATGTCTTGGGAAATATTGATTGTTAGAAGGAGGAACTGCTATTAACCTACCTAATTCTATTCTTTCATTACGATCTATAGATTTTATCTGATCTGGTTCTTCAAATTTAAAACATTCTTTTTCGGTTGGCAAATAGTAATCTCTTATAACCCTAACAGAACCAACTAAAATATCGTTAAATTTGGAAATAAAATAAACACATTTTCCTTCTAAGTCATAACTGTCAATTTCTAGTTTATTAGGATAATTAGTATCTTCTATATAATTACGTCTAGAATAAACTTCAAATCTAAACCTAAACATTTCATCTTTTTCTTGCATATTCTCTGGTTGCCCAAAATAAATTAATTTTTCAGAGGATATTTTTAATTTGAATAAAATTTTCATTTTAACTTATATCCATTATTCATTATTTTTGAATAGGATATCTTAGTAAACTAAAAACATTTTTTAAAAACCTTAAATCTAATTTCTTTAAAGATAACCTTAAAGTTAACATCAAATTATTCCTAAATAAGAACCTATCATCCCCTAAATTCTTAAATATAAGATTATTTTTAAATATACTATTTAGATATATTTCTACTTCTTCTCTTAAAAAATATACCGGAATTACAGGATCATTTTTATCATTAAAAAAATTTTTTAATGGATCTTCGCCATTTACATTAAAAATCAATTCATAATTTTTTATTAAATAAAAAGGAAATTTCAATTTATTAAATTTATCCATAAACATATTTTTTAATTGCTCCATAGCCAGCCTCTATATCGTGCATTTTAGAATATTTAACAACACTATAGAAAAGACCCAGTGGTATTAAATGTCTAGGAAAATATTTATCTCCTGACTTTCCAATTGAAATCAATCTTCCTATTTCAATTTTTTGTTCTGGTTTTAATTTTTTAATTTGCTCAGATTCTTCAAATTTAAAATAATTTTTAATAATTGGCAAAGGCCACATTTTAATTAATCTTAATGTCCCAATTATTTGATCATTAATTTTTGCTATAAAATATTCACAACTATTGCTTTCATCGTAAGAATCTATCTCTAAATTATTTTTAATTAATTCTTGAGGTATATAACTTTTCTTTTTGACATAGATTTCATATCTAAGTTTAAACATATCTACTTTTTCCTCATTTGTATTTGCAACACCAAAGTGTACAGGTTCAAAATTTTTACCTTTTTTAATAATTATTTGATTTAAAACTTCCATAAGACTAAATTTTAAAATTTAATACTATTAAAATTAGTTTTTACTTAACAGCATAATTTAAAACAGCTTGGTTGGCATAAACAATCTCAGTTTCAGATATAGAATTAAAATTTGCTTTAACTAAAAGATCTTTTTGTTCTTCAAAGTCAAATAAATTATTTTTGTCAAATTTATGAACTTTTTGAATTTGAAAATTATAATAAAACATTTTTACAGTAGAAATAATTAATCTTAAAACTAAAAAAATGGTTTTAAAAATTCCATCTCTCTTTGCGCTTTCTTTAATAGCCTGAATATAAATTTTTACAGGAGAAAAATTTTTATGAATATTAGAAATTAAAATCAAACCACCTGGTTTTAAAACTCTTTTTAACTCTAAAATAACTTTTAATCTTTCTTCGCGAGGAATATTATATAAAACGTTATTAGAGACTATTTTATCAAAATAATTGTCCTCAAAAGGTAAAGGTAGCATTAAATCGTGTAAAAACACTTTTGCAGATGGATCCTTTTCTTTATAGATTTTTAAAGCCTCTTCTGAAAAATCCAATCCGTAAATATCAGCTCCTTTTTCTTTTAAAAGCATAGCTAAATTACCAGTTCCCACTCCGGCGTCTAAGATTTTTTCTCCCTTAATTGGTTTTAAAATTTCCACTATTTTATTTAATAAATCAACATAAGGATAAACAAAGTTTAAAACATCATAAACCTTGAAGTACTTTAACCAAAAAGAAGGTGGCAATGATTTCATATTAATAATATTATGTCATTGTTTGACTTCTTAAGATTTATCTCAATAGATATCTTTTAGAGTTAAATTAATTATAATATATTTTAACTATATTGTGAAATTTTATATCAAGTTTTTAACTGTTTATAAACTATTTCTTAAAATTCTAATTGTATATAAACTCTAAAAAAGTATCAATTAAAATAGATTTTTAACTTTGAACTTAATAGACTAAGAATCATATTTTTAAAAAATTAAATTTAGATATTTACCAATTCTCTATTTCTCATTTTTTATTAGCGTATTTTTCTCTATTAAAATTATATTATGAAATTCTAAAGGTTCTTTTATAATCTTACTTGCTTTTTGAAAGAAAGTATCTTTCAAAATATAAACCCAGTCAACTACGTTTCTGTAATAAAGCTGAGGCCACCCTCTGTTTTCTAAAAATTTAGACTCATTATTTGGAGCTATATTAGAACAAATTAAGTATCCCTTCTCCTTTAAAAAAGAATAAATATCATTAAGGTAATTTATAACTTCTTTTTCTGGTAAATAATCTAAAACTCCAACCATTTCTATTATTTCAAAGACAGGATTATTGACATACTTACTCGGATTTTTTAAAAATATTGGAATATCTACATTAATTATTTCTATTTTAAGATCATTTAAGCCAAATTCTTTTTTAACTTCATTAACTAAATAATGAACTTCTTTATCATTATCTACACTATAAACAGTGATTTTATTAATAAGGTTTTCATTTTTAACTTCTGAAATTGCTGAAATTATTGATCTTAAAGATCTACCACCTAAAGATAAAATTTTAATAGTATTTTTGTCACTAAAAGTAACTAAACTCTCTTTAAATAAATTCTTAACTATCCTTAATCTATTTCTTAAAGCTCTTGTTTGAAAAAGCAGACGATCAAAAATAACTAAGGAAAGCTCGTTAAATGATTTAAAAGAAAATAAACTTTTTTTAGGTAGATTATAGACTATCTCCATAGACATAGCAGAACCAGCTCTTTGAAAAACATTTTTACCTTCTTTACTTATCTTAAGAACCAAAAAACCAAAAAATTTAGGATTAAGCAAAGGAATTAATAGTCTGTGCCCGAATCTAATTATAAAACTAGGATATTCAAAATCTATTTTTAACTCTCTACCATCTTTATAATAATCTTTAATAGAAAATAAGTCGGTTACTATATTTTGAACATAATTACTAATTTCTTCGTAATTATTAGTATTTATCTCATAAATAGGTCTTCCAAAAAATACATATGCTTTGTTTTTTCTGGTAATTAAATCCGATAATCCAAAACTTTTAACTAATCTTATGGCTATTGGAATAATAGGAGTTTTCGTATTAAAAAATAAATATCCTATACCACGTTTAAAAATCTCAATTTTATCTTTGTCAAAAACTACTTTGCCTTCAGGAAAAATTCCTATATTCATTTTTTTATTTTTTAAATAATAAATAGCTTCATTTAAAGAATTTTCTAAGGGTTCGCCTTTTTTTATTAAAATTGAACCATGCATTTTTACAATAAATCCTACTATTGGCAATTTAAAATATTTTTCTATAGTTAACCATAAAATAGGAAAAAACTTAGATCTAAAAGTAAAAGCTGAACCTATAATCCAAGGGTCTAAAAGGCTTTTGTGATTGCTCGCAAAAATTAATGGATTATTAAGGGTATTAAGATAATCTTTATTATAGAATTTTATTTTAAATGTTAATAGAAGCAAAGGTCTAACAAATAACCAACTTAAATGATAGGCAAATTTAGCTACTGTAATTTTCCATTTATCTTTTAAATTAGTAAAACTCATTCTCTTTTAAATTGTTTACCCTTAAAAAATTTATTTAAAACAAAAGAATATATGTTTTAAAAATATTCTTTAATAAATCTATTTTTATAAAAAGTTAATAACGATTCGTTTTCAATTAAATATTATAACAAATTTTTATTATAAAATTTTATTTTCCTGAGTAGTTGATGTTTCAAATAAAAACTAAAAAATTCCTATAAATTCAAAAAACTATAAGTGCATAAAAACACCTTTTTTACTTTAGTAAAAATTTTTTTATGACCCCTTTCATTTGTATGAAGACCGTCATCAGAAAGCATATTAATATAGTTAGTTTTCAGCCAATCCTCTATTAAATCAATAAACTCAATTTTTCTTTTATAACACTCTTGTTTAATAATTTCGTTATATATTTTTATTTTTTCGTTTAAAAAATATTTACTACCTATTGGCGCTGTTTTTCTTTAATCAACTGGAGTTAAACCAACAAAAATAATTTGGTTTGTATATCTTCTAGAACTTTTCATAAGAAAAGCTATATTCTCTTTAAAGTTTTTTATCTTGGTGTTTGGATTATTTTTAGATTTTATTCCTCTTGAGTCATTAATCCCTATTGCGAAAATTATACAGGAGCGATCATCCGGATAAATCTTTTTACATCTCGCCTTCGCTTCTACTTGAAATCTTTTTATAAGTTCCTTGGTTGAATTGCCTGGAATGCTTAAATTATGAACAAGAGTAAAATCTTCGCCCTTTTTATCAAAAAATCAAGCTAAAAGAAAAGGCCAAGATTTCATTTTATTAACTTTTATTCCCGCTGAAATGCTGTCTCCAAAAATTAAAATGCTATACATATCAAAATCAGAATCTGGTTAAATTTAATAAATTATAAAATTATTGTATCACATATTCTTTATAACTTCTCTGATAATATGTAAATTTTCTTAATTAAACCTATTTTAGTTTAAACTTATAATATATTCTTAGTTTTAAAATTTTCTGATAAGATGGATAAAAAACTTTGGCAAATAATTGAAAAAGAAATTAAAAGACAAGAAGAAACCTTAGAACTTATTCCCTCAGAAAATTTTGTTGATTTAGAAACTTTATTTATTGTTGGCTCACCACTTATGAATAAATATGCCGAAGGTTATCCAAAAAAAAGATATTATCCAGGAAATAAATTTATTGATGAAATTGAAAACTTAGCTAAAGAAAGAGCATTAAAAGCTTTTAATCTAAATCCTAATGAATGGTCAGTTAATGTCCAACCTTATTCTGGTTCACCAGCAAATTTAGCAGTTTATTTAGGGCTTGTAAGCCCGGGGGAAACAATTATGGGACTTAATCTTTTTCATGGAGGACATTTAACTCATGGTCATAAAGCAAGCTATACTGGTAAATTATTTAATTCAGTTCAATATGGTGTAAAAAACAAGGGTATTGATTATGAAGATCTAGAAAAATTGGCTTTAGAGTATGAACCAAAAATTATTATTTCAGGAACAACTGCTTACCCAAGAATTCTAGATTTTAAAAGATTCCATCAAATTGCTAAAAAAGTCAACGCTTATCACATTGCTGATATTGCTCATATTTCTGGACTCATAATTACTAGTCTTCATCCTTCTCCTTTCCCTTATGCTGATATTGTCATTATGACAACTCACAAAACCTTAAGAGGTCCAAGAGGAGCAGTGATTTTTATGAAAAAAGACTTAGAAGAAAAAATTAACAAATCTGTATTTCCAGGCATTCAAGGAGGTCCTCATATCCACACCATCGCTGGAATTGCTTATGCTTTTAGTAGAGCTTTAAAAAAAGATTTTCATAATTATCAAAAACAAATTTTAAAAAATTCTCAAAAATTAGCTGAAGAACTAATAAAAAGAGGACTTTCTCTTTATACTGGCGGTACTGACAACCATTTAATGATAATTGATTTAAAACCTTTGGGTTTAGACGGAAAAACTACTGAATCCTTACTTGAAAAAGGAAATATTATTGCTAATAGAAACTCACTTCCCTCAGATACTTCACCATTTAATCCTTCAGGTATAAGAATTGGGACTCCAGCTATAACCTCAAGAGGGATGAAAGAAAAAGAAATGATAAAAATTGCTGAATTTCTTGAAAGAACTATAATCAAAAAAGAAAAACCAGAAAAAATAAAAAAAGAAGTGATTCATTTAACAAAAAATTTTCCTCTCCCTTATAAAAAGTGGTTAAATATTTGTAAAAAATTATTTGAATACTAATTTTTATAGATTAAAATTAGATTAAAATTTATTAAATTATTCTTCTCTCTTTGATTTCATAAATTTCAAGATTTTTATAAAGTCAATCTTATAATTTATATAAATTTTTTCAAAAAATCTAGTAAAATCGTATGTTTTTTAAAGCATTTCAACAATTTGTCCATAATTTTAAATTTTAAAAGAAATTTATTTTCTTTACTAATCTTAAAATATAAAAAAATGTAATATACAGAAATTAATCACAGCCTTTGTAAATATGATAAATTAAATCTATATAATATTTAGTTGTTACAACGCCAGAAGCAGTAGGTCATTCTTCTTTAAATAGTTTAGTTTATTAAAAATTTATCGATCATTAATTCATTTTTAAAAATATTGCTTAAATCCCCAAGATCTAAATTTTTCATTGTTTTGACAATTTGCTTTAAAGAACCTATCTCTTGATGACTATAAATTGAATAAATAATATAAGGTTGGAAATATTTAAAAAATTTTGTTTCCATTATTTTTGTTGCCCTTTTTTAAAATTTAGAAAATCTTTAAAAGAAAAAAGTTTTTGATTTTAATAAATTATCAAACCTTCTAAAAACAATTTTAGATTTAGAAGATGGTATTAAAATCAAAAGCATTATTTTATCAAGAAAAAAATATAAACTTTGATAAAAGTAAGAGTAAGCTAGTCCCTCAAAAATAATTTTTTCTTTTATAAATAAATTTAAGTATTCTTCGAAAAATTCTTTAAAAAATTATTTCTGGCTTAGGATTAAATGAAAAAACAAAAATGCTAGTTGAAGGCAAATTTTTAATTTCTAAGTTACTAGAGCTTATTTTTTGATTAAAAAAGAAAAATTTTCAAATTCAATAATTTTTTCCGGTTTTTTTAATAATTTTAAAGTCTTTATCTGAAAATTCTAAAAAAAAGCATCTCTGAGTAATTAAAAAACTTATCTATCAGAAGAATAATTTCTTTTAAACTAATATTTTCTAATATTTTTGAACTATAACTAAATGAAGGCTTTATAAAGTTAAATTTATAAATTTTTGAAAAAATAATATCCGTATTTTTTCTAATTGGATCAGATAAATTATATTTATACCACAGTAATTCCTTAAAAATCTTTTTTATCTATAGCAAATAATGATTTCTTAATATTCTTTTTAATATCTTGAAAAAAATTTTGAATTTTTAAAATATTTTTATCCTCAATAGAAAATTTAAACCAAATATAACCAAAAACAAGACTTGCTTTTATATTCTTAGGAATTTGTAAACAAAATTTTTTACTTAAACTAACAACAATTAAATGTTCTAAAAGATGAAAACAAATTATTTCTTTATAATTTTTACAATGAATAATTCCTTTAGGGAAATAAATTAGATAATTTTTAATCATTTATTTATTTTATAGTCAAAAATTGCCTTAATAAAAACTTAAAATTCAAAGTTTGAATTTTAAATATTAAATTTTTAAATCTTAAAATTATAACTTTCAAAAATATTTAAAATTTGTTTTCTTACTTTTTCAATTGGCAAAGAAGCATCTATTATTTTCCAGTTAAATTTTTTAGATAGAGTTAAATAAGCTTTTCTTGTTTTTTCTAAAAAATTTCTATTTTCAAATTTAGTTTTAGAATTTAACCTTGATAAAGCAACTTTAACTGGCAAATCAAAAATAATAACAACCTCGGGTTTAATTTTATTTCTAGCTAACAAATCAATTTTTAAATATTCATCAATTGAAATAATTTTTTTTAAATTTTTAGATTCCAACTGATAAGCTAAAGTTGAAGGAAAAGAACGATCTAAAATAATGCTTTTACCCAATTTAAGAAGTTTTTTAATTTTTAAAAATGTCTCGACTCTATTTGCTAAAAATAAAAACATCTCAGCTAACGGCGAAATTTCTTTTAAAATTATTTTTTTTATCAAATCTAAATTTTTATTACCACCTGGTTCTTTTAGATAGAGAGTTTTAAATTTTTTGCAAAAGAATTTAGCCTGAGTTGTTTTGCCACTTCCGTCAATTCCATCAAAGACGATAAGTCTGCCTTTCATTTTTCAACTACCACTCCCATTGATTTAGCTACACCTTCTACGATTTTCATAGCTTTTTCTATTTCATTGGTATTTAAATCTGGCAATTTTTCTTCAGCTATCTTCCTTACTTGATCTAAATTAATTTTGGCAACAATTTTTTTTCCTGGTTCAGAAGAACCTTTTTGTAAACCCAGTTCTCTTTTAATTAAATAAGAAACTGGCGGCTTTTTTAAAACAAAAGAAAAAGTTCTGTCTTCATAAATAGTAATTTCAATAGGAATTTCAACTCCCTCTTTGTCTTTAGTTGATTGATTAAATTGATTACAAAATTCACCTATATTAATTCCATATTGAGCTAAACTAGGGCCTAAAGGAGGAGCTGGAGTAGCTTTACCACCTACAATAATAAGTCTTACTATTTTTTTAATTGGCTTTGACATAAATTTATAATCTTCTTACTTGCAAAAAATCGACTTCCACCGGTGTTTCCCTATTCATTATTGGAACCAGTATTTTAAGTCTTTGTCTTTCAGCGTCAATTTCAACAATTTTACCCTTTGTACCTTTAAACAAACCTTGAATAATTTCAACTAAATCTCCTATCTTAAAATCTGTTTCAACTTCTGGTTCTTCCTTGTTCATTCTTTTAAAAAGGTCCTGTAATTCTTCTTCACTAACTGGCATTGGAGTGGTTCCAACACCAACAAAACCCGTTACCTTTGGAGTGTTTCTTATAAAATACCAAGAATCATCTGTTATTATCATATCAACTAAAACATAGCCTGGATAAATTTTCTGTTCAACTAACTCTCTCTTACCACCCTTTATCACCCAAACTTTTTCTTTAGGAACAATAGCATTGAAAACTTTATCTTTTATATCAAACGCCTCTGCCCTTTTCATAATAGCTTCAGCTACTATTTCTTCAAAACCAACAATAGTATGAACAGCATACCACGCTCTTCCTAAGTTTAAAACTTGCCTTACCATTTTTAAATCTTTTAATTTTTAATTTTATTATACTATAACAAATTTTAAATTAAATATTTTTAAAATTTATCTCAACATAAAAATCAATTTGACAAATATAGCATCAAAAACTCCATAAATAATAACAAAAACTATAGCAAAAATAATAACTTCTATTGTTAAATCCGTGGTTTGACTTCTTGAAAGCCAATTAACCTTTTTTAACTCTAAGAAAGAATCTTTTAAATAAGACTTTAAACTACCAAAAAAATTTTCCAATTTCATTTTTTAAAATTTAATTCAACTTGGCCTTTCTTGGCATTTAAAGAAATCGACTGTCCGCTTTGAATTTTATTGGCTATCAATTTTTCAGCTAACGGATCAAGTACATATTTTTGTATAGCTCTTTGCAGTGGTCTAGCCCCATAAACTTCATCAAAACCTTTTTCAATTAAAAATTCCTTAAGATCATCGCTGAAATCAACCTCTATCCCTTTATCCATTATTCTTTTTCTTACTCTTTCAAGTTGAATATCTACAATTTTTCTTAAATCTTCTTTAGTTAAAGGTTTAAAAATGATAATTTCGTCAATTCTGTTTAAAAATTCTGGTTTGAAAAAATCTCGCAAAGCTTTATTAATTTTGTCTTTATAATCTTCAAGAGGTTCCTTTTTTTCATCGCTAAAACCAATAGAACCCATCTTTCTAAAAAGATAACTTCCTATATTTGAAGTCATAATAATTATAGTATTTTTAAAACTAACTGTAGTGCCTTTGCTATCTGTCAATCTTCCATCGTCTAAAATCTGAAGTAGAATATTAAAAACTTCTGGATGAGCTTTTTCGATTTCATCAAATAAAATTAAACTATAAGGTCTATATTTAACTGCCTCAGTTAATCTACCCCCTTCTTCATAACCTACATAACCGGGAGGAGAACCAATAAGTTTAGCTACTGAATGTGACTCCATATATTCAGACATATCTATTCTTAAAATAGCTTTTTCATCATTAAACATAAACTCTGCCAAAGTCTTTGCCATCTCTGTTTTACCAACTCCTGTAGGCCCCAAAAACAAAAAACTAGCAATAGGCTTATTTTCATCAGCAAGGCCTGCTCTAGCTCTTCTTAAAGAATTAGCTACTGCTTTTATTGCTTCTTCTTGACCAATTACTCTTTGAGATAAAATTTCTTCTGCTTTTATAAGTTTTTCGGCTTCATTTTCCATAATTTTTTTAACTGGAATACCCGTCCAACGAGCCACTACTTCTGCCACATCTTCTTCAGTAACTGCGTCTTTTATGAAATTAGATTTTATTTTCTTAATTTTAGCTTCTATATTTTTTAATTCTTTTTCTATCTCTGGAATTTCTCCATATAAAATCTCTGCCACCCTCGTAAAATCACTATTTCTTTCTGCATCTTCAGCTTCCATTTTTAAACTCTCGAGTTTCTTTTTTAGTTCTTGATATCTTTCATTAGCTTTTTTCTCAATATCCCATTTATCCTTTAACTTATCTTTTTCTTTTTTTAGCTTAAGAGTTTTTTCTTCTATTTCTTTTAACTGATTTTTGGATTTCGAATCTTCTTTAATTAAAGCTTCCCTTTCAATTTCTAGCTTCCTAATTTCTTTATCTAAATCTTCAATTTCAGGCGGCATAGTTTGAAGTTTAATTTTAACTGAAGCAGAACTTTCATCAATTACATCGATAGCTTTATCTGGTAAAAACCGGTTTGTAATATATCTTGAAGAAAGTTTAACGGCTGAAACAATTGCACTGTCTAAAATTTTAACTCCGTGATGAAGTTCATATTTTTCTTTAAGACCCCTTAAAATAGCAATAGTATCTTCAATTGAAGGCTCATCTACAACCACTGGTTGAAATCTTCTTGCAAAAGCAGGATCTTTTTCAATGTAGAGTTTATAATCTCTAAAAGTAGTTGCGCCAATAACTTGAAAATCTCCTTTTGTTAAAGCTGGCTTTAACAAATTAGAAGCATCAATTGCTCCTTCAGCAGCCCCTGCTCCTACTAAAGTATGCATTTCATCCACAAAAAGAATATATCTACCTGAATTAATTCTTATCTCTTTAATAATAGCTTTTAATCTATCTTCAAATTCACCACGATATTTAGTTCCAGCAATTAAAGCTCCAATATCTAAAGCTAAAATTTCTTTTCTAGCTATAGACTCTGGAACTTCGTTATTAACTATTCTTTGAGCCAAACCTTCGACAATAGCAGTTTTTCCAACTCCTGCTTCACCAATAAGCACAGGATTATTTTTTGTTCTCCTTGATAAAATTTCTATTATTCTTCTTATTTCTCTATCTCTACCAATTATTGGATCAAGTTTTTTACTTCTAGCTAAAACATTCAAATTAAGACTATATTTTTCTAAGGATTTATATTTTGTCTCAGGAGTTTCATCTACTACTTTTTCTCCTTTCCTTAAAGCAGTAATTATTTTTTGCACCCTTTCAAAAGTTACTCCAAATCTTTCTAAAATATATTTAGCGGGGGATTTTATCTCTGTCAAAGCTAACAATATATGTTCAAGAGAAATAAACTCATCTCCCATTTTTCTAGCAAAATAGTTGGCTTGATCTAAAATTTGAAATCCTTCTTGGGAAATGTAAAGCTGAGCAATGTTTCCTCCTGTAAAAATTTTAGGCAATCTATTAAGTTCGTCTTCTAGAGTGTGAACAAGCAAATCTGGATTGACTTTTAATTCTTTTAAAATATCTAAGATAATAGTTTCTTCAACTGCTAAAATTCCCCAAAGTATATGGATACCCCTAATTTCGGCATGATGCAAATCAAAAGTCTTATTCTGGGCTTCTTGTAAAGCTTCTTGAGCTTTAAGAGTAAAACGATTTATAGGAAACATCTTATTTAATATTATACCATATTTTATAAGTCAGTCTCTAGAAGATTTTTATTTTTTAAATTACCCATTTCAGATTTAAAATTATAAAGTAAGATGAAAAATTTTGAAATTGCCAAGATTTTAAGAACAATTGCATTATATCTTAAAATGAAGGATGTTCCTTTTAAACCTCAAGCTTACGAAAAAGCTGCCTACTCTATAGAATCTTTAGAAGAAGACCTCGAAGACTTTATTAAAAAAAATGGAGAAGAAAAATTAAAAGAAATTTCAGGCATAGGAGAATCTATCGCTAAAAAAATTATAGAATATCTTAAAACAGGAAAAATAAAAGAATTAGAGAAACTAAAAAAAGAAATTCCTGTAGATATTGAGACTTTAACGAGTCTTGAAGGAATAGGTCCTAAAATTGTTTATAAACTTTATAAGACTTTAAAAATTAAAGATATCAAAGACTTAGAAAAAGCTTGCTTAGAACATAAAATTAGAAAACTACCTGGTTTTGGAGAAAAAAGCGAAAACAAAATCATTCAAAGCATCAATCTATTTAAAAAAGAAACAGGAAGATTTATTTTGGGTTTTGTTATGCCTATTGTTGAAGAATTAATTTTATTTTTAAAAGATAGTAAATATGTAAGTCAAATATCTCCAGCTGGCTCTTATAGAAGAAAAAAAGAAACTATTGGTGATATTGATATTTTAGTTACTTCTTCAAATAAAGAAAAAGTAATTAAACATTTCCTTACTTTCAAAGAAATAGATCACATTTATGCTAAAGGAGAAACTAAAGCAATGATTAGACTTAAAAACGGATTGGATGTTGATCTAAGAGTAGTAGAAAAAGAAAGTTTTGGAGCAGCCCTTCTTTATTTTACTGGTTCAAAAGACCATAACATAGCCATACGAGAAATTGCAATCAAAAAAGGTTATAAACTTAACGAATATGGATTATTTGACAAAAATAACAAAATAATTGCTGCAAAAACTGAAGAAGAAATATATGAAAAATTAGGACTTCAGTTTATACCACCTGAAATTAGAGAAAACCAAGGAGAAATAGAGGCTGCTAAAGAAAATAAAATACCTAAGTTAATAGAGTATGGGTCAATAAAAGGGGATCTTCAAATTCAAACTGATTGGTCAGATGGTCAAGATTCTATAGAAAAAATGGCAAAAAAAGCTATTGAGCTCAATTTGAAATACATCTGTATTACTGATCATACCAAATCTTTAGCTATAACTGGAGGATTAGATGAAAAAAAAATTCTTAAACAAATGAAGGAAATAGATAAATTAAATTCTAAATTCAAAGGAAAAATAAAAATTTTAAAAGGCTCAGAGGTAAATATCTTAAAAGATGGAAGTTTAGACATTAAAGATGAAATTTTAGCTAAGCTTGAATTCGTTGGGGTTGCTATTCATTCTCATTTTGATCTGCCTAAAAATATTCAAACAGAAAGAATAAAAAAAGCTCTAGCTAATCCTCACGTTGATTGTTTATTTCATCCCACAGGCAGAATAATAAACAAAAGACCAGCTTATGAAATCGATATAGATGAAATAATTGAATTTGCTAAAAAAAATAATAAAATTTTAGAGATAGATGCTTATCCAAATAGACTCGATCTAAAAGATGAGCATATAAAAAAATGTGTTAAAAAAGATGTTAAAATGATAATTGATAGTGACGCTCACTCAATCAACCATTTACATTTTTTAGACTTGGGAATCTCGCAAGCAAGAAGAGGGTGGGCTACTAAAAAAAATATATTAAATACACAGGATGAATTTAAAATTTAGTTTGCCGGGAGTGGGATTTGAACCCACGACCTGACGCTTATGAAACGCCTGCTCTAACCACTGAGCTATCCCGGCTAATTTAAAATTATATTAATTTACTAAAATTATATCACAAGATTTTCTTTAATTTTTTATTAATCCATTGTTTTATAAGTTGATGATTTCCAGACAGTAAAACCCTTGGGACTCTTAAGATTTTATTGTTAACTTTTATCTTTTCCGGTCTAGTATAAACAGGATAAGAAAAAACAGAAGAAGAGGAAAATCTCTTTTCTTCTAAAGACAAAGGATGATTTAAAACTCCTGGCAATTGTCTAACAGTTGAGTCTATAATTACCATCGCCGGGAGTTCTCCTCCTGTTAAAATATATTTCCCGATTGAGATTTTTAAATCAACGAATTTCTCTATTCTACTGTCAACTCCTTCGTAATGACCACAAATAATAATAATTTGATTTTGCTGAGCTAATTCTCTAGCTATTTTTTGACTGAAAATTTTACCAGCTGGATGAGTTAAAATAATTTTTCTTTTGGACGCTTTTACCTTTTTTTTTGAAAATTCTAAAGCTTTATATATTGGTTCAAATTTTAAAACCATTCCTGGACCTCCACCATAAGGTTTGTCATCTACTTGTCTGTATTTATCTTTGGTAAACTCTCTTGGATTGATAAATCTAATTTTTATAATTTTTCTATCTTTAGCTTTTTTTAGCATTGAAACATCTAAATAAGAGAAAGCTTCAGGGAAAAGAGTTATAATATCAAAATAAATCATTCTTTATGGAAAAAATTTTTATCTAATAAAAATATTATGATATAATTATTTTATCAAAAAGCGGGCGTAGTTCAGTTGGTTAGAACGCTGCCCTGTCACGGCAGAGGTCGCCGGTTCAAGTCCGGTCGCCCGCGCAATTAAAAATTCAATTTTTAATCTTAGGAAGCTTAAAGATAAAATTATAAGTAGAGATTAAACTCTTTTTTTAAGAATTTTATCTATTAGACCATATTCCTTAGATTCTTCAGCTGATAACCAAAAATCTCTGTCTGTATCTTTCTCAACCTTCTCCAAAGGCTGGCCAGTATGATAAGCCAAAATTTTATTAACTCTATCTTTTAGCTTGATTATTTCCTTGGCAGCAATTTCAATTTCAACTGCTTGACCAGAAAGAGGTCCAGCTAAAACTTGATGCAAAAGAATTTCAGTATTAGGCAAAGCAAATCTTTTCCCTTTTGTACCGGCCGATAAAAGTAAAGAAGCCGCTGATGCTACAATACCAATCCCTATTGTTTGGACATCACATTTTATAAATTGCATAGTATCATAGATAGCTAAAGCTGAATGAAGTTCTCCACCGGGACTATGAATATAAAAACTAATATCCTTTGAAGGGTCTTCGTGCTCTAAATATAAAAATTGAGCAATTATACTATTTGCTACTAAATCATTTATAGGAGCGCCTAAAAAAATAATTCTTTCTTTTAATAACCTTGAATAAATATCATAAGCCCTTTCTCCATACTGGGTTTTTTCAATAACTATTGGTACTAAATCCATTGTATTTTTTAATTATATCATATTTTAACAAAAAGAAAACGACCATTATTAAAAAAATAATTCTTAGTAAAAACGGCCATGGTAAAAACTGAAACAAAAAGAAAATTTGAAAAAAAACTAAACCGTAGCTCATGGAAACTAAAAAATTATTATTCATAAAAAACAAACTAAAGTAAATTATAAAAAAACAAGCTAAGATTAAACAAAAAGCAAGAGTCAACTTATCTATAAAATTAAAATAAAAAATAAGAGATAAAGAAAACAAAAAAATTATCCAGTTTAAATAAACATTCCTCTTTAAAGAATAAAAAATTACTAAAATTAATGGTAAAAAGAGCAAACTCGATATATTAAGGAGATTTTTAAATATGAAAACTAATGGTAAAAAAATTGAAGAGATGAATAAACTTTGAAAAAAAGATCCCCTAGTTTGAAACAAAACAAATAAATATAATAAAACCGAAAAAAAAATATTCTTATTAAAAATTAAAAAAATCAAAAGAGATAAAATCAAAATAAACCAATTTTCATATATCCAAATTTTTAACTTGTGGAGCATAAGTTTCAATAAAAATTCTACGAGGTTCGACTTCCTGACCCATTAAAATTGAAAACAATCTATCTGCCTCTTCTGCGTCTTTAATAGTCACTTGTTTTAAAACTCTTTTTTCCGGATTTAAAGTTGTCTCCCATAGTTCTTCCGGATTCATTTCTCCTAAACCTTTATATCTTTGAACATCAATTAAATTCTCTTTAGATTGTCTTTTAGAAATTATTTCCTTAATAATTCTATCTTTTTGTTCATCTGAATAAGCATATTTAACTTCTTTAGCAAATTGAATTTTATAAAGAGGCGGCTGAGCAATGTAGACAAATCCATTTTCAATTAAAACCTTAAAATATCGATAAAACAAAGTTAAAAGTAATGTTCTTATATGATTTCCGTCTGTATCAGCATCAGTTGCTATAATGATTTTATGATACCTTAAGTTTTCTAAATCAAAATCTTTTCCAAAATTAGTTCCTAAGGCAATTATTAAACTTTTAATCTCTTGAGACTTTAAAATTTTATCTAAACTAGCTTTTTCTACATTTAAAATCTTTCCTCTAAGTGGTAAAACAGCTTGAAAAATTCTGTTTCTTCCCTGTTTTGCAGATCCACCAGCTGAATCACCTTCTACTACAAAAAGCTCTCTTTTTGAAGGATCTCTTGAAGAACAATCTGCCAATTTACCTGATAAATTAAGGTTAACTTGGACTTTCTTTTTAAAAACAGATTCTTTTGCAGCTTTAGCTGCCTTCCTTGCTTGAACATTTAGCAAAATTCTATTTAAAATTAATTTAGCATCAGAAGGATTCTTATGAAGATATTCTTTTAAATATTCAACCACTTTACTTTCAACAAAAGATCTTACTTCTGGATTCCCCAATTTAGATTTAGTTTGACCTTCAAATTGAGGTTCTTTTATTTTTAAAGATAATATAGCTACCAATCCTCCTCTTACATCTTCGCTGTTTATAGAAAAACCATTACTATCTTTAATCAATCCTAAATCTTGACCAACCTTATTAAAAGTTTTAACTAACCCTGATCTAAAACCAAGCTGATGTGTTCCTCCCTCTGGATTAATAATATTATTAGTAAAAAAATATTCACGAGTTTCTGGAGTAGATAAATAATTAAAAATAACTTCTAATTCTGAATCATCTTCTCTGAAAATGAAATAAATACTATGATCCAAAATTGTTTTTTTAAGATAAGTTAAATGTCTCATGAAAGTTTCCAATCCCTTTTCAAAATAAAAACTATAACTGAAATCATCTCTTTTATCTAAAAAATTTATTCTTAGTCCTGGAGTTAAGTAAGCTTGATGTCTTAAATAATCCAAAATCATTGATTGATTAAAATCTATTTCATTAAAAATCTGAGGGTCTGGTTCAAAAATAATAGTAGTTCCAGTTTCTTCGGTAGGTTTATTTTTTCTAACTTCTGTAATTGGCTTTCCTTGTTTATATTCCTGAATCCAAATAAAACCATCTCTTTTACTAATAGCTTTTAAATATTTAGATAAGGCATTAACTACACTTATACCAACACCATGAAGACCACCGGCTGACTTATAAGCCTTCTGGTCAAATTTTCCACCAGCATGCAAAACGGTCAAAACAGTTTCTAAAGCAGATTTTTTAGTCTTAGGATGAATATCAACTGGAATACCTCTTCCATCGTCACTAATACTAATTCTATTTTTGCTTTCAATAATTACTTCTATATTTTTACAATAGCCAGCTAAAGCCTCATCTACCGCATTAGCAACTACTTCCCAAACCAAATGATGCAATCCATCAACTCCTGTACCTCCAATATACATTCCTGGTCTTTTTCTAACAGCTTCAATTCCTTCCAAAACTTGAATATGTTCAGCTGTATATTCTTTCATTAAGATTCTTTAAGTTCTTGAATAATTTCTTCACTCTTTAAAGAAGGAGTTTTATTAGCTATAGATTTATCAAGTGGACTGGGTTCTAAAATTTTAATATTAACCCTAGCATGATTTTTTGTTCCGATAGCTTTTATAATTGTTTTAATAGCTTTAATATTTTCCCCTTTTCTTCCTATAACCAATCCCATATCTTGGGGATGTATTTTAACCTTTAACAAAACGCCCATTTCGTCAATCATCCTATTAACCTTAACCTCTTGTGGATTATTTACTAAATTTTCCAAAATTTTTTCTAAAACTTCTTGGTAGACTGGTTTGTCCATTTCTACAAAATAGCTAACTAATCGTCGACCTATTTTAAACCAAAATTAAAAATAAATCTCAAAAATTTTTTAATTTAACCATTAACAATCTTAATTAAAAATAATCAAAATAAAAATTAATATATAAAATTATATCACAAAAAATCTGAAAAGTAAAAGAACTTATTTTACTGATAATTTTATCTTTATTTTTTCAGAATTAGATGGGAGATCTTTTTTCCAACTAGGTAAAATTTCAATAGAAACACTATTTATTCCTCCAATATTAGTAACATAGGTCTTAATAAAATCTATTCTTTTACCAGCCAGGTCACTTTTAATTTTTTCTAAATTTATATCAGGAATTAAAATAGCTTTGCCGGAAATAGCCAAAGACATGGTCTTTTTTTTATTATCAAACTCTAAAATTTCTTTTTTATCTACATTTAAGTCATGAATAACTAACTTCTTAGAAGATTTTATGATCTCTTCGTTAATCATATTTCTTATAAAAGACTCAAATTCTTTTTTATTTACTATAAAAGTTTCATAGAAGGCTTCTCCTGTAGCAGAAATAAAGTCAGTTTTATCTCCTATTTTATGAGAGATATTTTTAATTTCAATTTTTAAAAATAAAGGGTCAAAAATATAAATTGAATTAGGATAGCTCAAACTCAACTTAGTTAAAATAGAATTTTCTAGCGACTTTTTTACTAAATCTTTAACATTTGAAATATCTTCTGGGGAAACTGACCTAATTTGATTTTTTGAAGAAAAAATATAATCTTTTGAAACTTTAGCCTTAATAAAATCAGTGAATAACTGATTATCTTCATTTCTTTTATTCTCGAGTCCTGGAATCGTTAAATCTGAACCTTGTGAAATTTGTAATTCTTTATTTTTAATATCAGCTGCAATAGCTTCAACTTCAATTTCTCCGACTTTTTCATTTTCTTTTTTAGGTAAAGTGATTCTTTGGCTTAAACGAAAAACATTATCTTGATAAACAACTCGAGTGCCTGCTATAAGAACAATTTCATAATCTAGGAAATTTAAAAATTTAACTTTAAGAGGTGGAAAGCTTGACTCAAAAAGTTGTCCTGTTGTAGTCACTGATTTTGTCTCTCTTAAATTAAAACTGATATATTCTGCAGGTAAAATTTTGTTTTTAATATCAGGAGAAATTTGATCATCTTTTAAATAAATAACTTCATTAAATTCAAGAGGGATCTTTTGAATATTTATATTAATTTCAGCTTTAGCTTGAAAAAATTGCCAAATTATAATAAAAAAACTTCCAAGTAAACTAAAAATAAAAATAAAGATTAAGCTTTTTTTGATAAATTTGAAAATCAAAAATGAATTTCCAATTCTTTGATTTTTATTTTTTTTATTTAGGTTTTTTCTATCATTTTCACTCTCTTGTTTTAAATAATAAGTTTCTTCCTGAATCTTAACTTCAGATTCAGATTCAGATTCATTTTTATCTTGGCTTTCTATTTTTTTAGAATAATCATAAACTTTAGGAGGAACAACATCAAAAATTTTTTCTTCTGTGTCTTCTAAAAATATTTCAAAACCATATTGTTTTGCTAAGTTTTCAATTTTATAATCATCAGTATTTACAACTACATCTTTCTTCAAATCTTCAACTTCTTTTTTAAAAATCTCAAAATTAATTGCTTTATAAAAAGATTTACAATTTTCTGGAATAACTAAAATTATTTCCTTGCTTTTAGTTCCTCTAATTTTTTCTATGACGTCTCCTATATCATCGTTTTGATTCACATAAATATAAGTTTTGTTCATTTTTTAGAAATTTGTTGGTGTTTTTTAAACAATTGCTCAAACTTAGTTTGCGACCTTTCTGTCCAAATAAATTTATTTTCTTTTAAGATCTCTTTTGAAATTTCAAGAGGAAGACCATAAGAAGTATAAAGAAAAAACAATTTCTCAGCTATTTCTTCTTCATTTTCATTTCCTTTAATTTTCTTATAAAATTGATTCATTCCAAACTTCAAAGTTTTTTCAAAAGCAGATATTTCATCAAAAATAACTTTTTTTATTTTAATAAAGTTTCTTAATTCTGGATAAAAATCCTTATACTTTTTAATAATTAAAGTTATCAAATTTTGTAAATTTTCTAAATTCAAATTTAAAAACTTTAAATTTAAAGTAAGTTTTCTTAATATTCTTCTTAAAACGTAACCTCTTTCTAAATTACTTGGATAAAGACCATCGGCTACTAAAAAAACCGCACCTCTTAAATGATCAACGATTATCCTTTTCTTTCTTAAATCGTTGACTTTTGAAACACTATTTAAATAATTGAATAAATCTTCAAAAAGGTCGGTATCAAAAATAGTCTCTTTACCTTGAATAAATTTCATTAATCTTTCAAGACCCATACCAGTGTCTACTCCTGGATATTTAAGTTTTGAAATTCTTCCATTTTTATCCTTATAATATTCATTAAAAACTAAATTCCAGACTTCAATACCCTCTAAATAAATTTCCGTAGTTGGCCCGCAAGGACCTTCTTCCCCTGTGGGGCCCCAAAAATTATCTTCTTTGCCCCTTTTTAGGATCTTTTCACGATCTATTCCAATTTCTAACCAAATATTAAAACTTTCTTCATCAAAATTTACTCCTCCTTCTCCCTTAAAAACAGTTACATAATCTATTTTAAGACCTAATTTTTGAAAAAAGTCATAAGCCCAATAAATAGCAGATTTTTTAAAATAACCACCAGTTTTAAAATCTAAAGGATCATCTTTTTCAACCGGACCAAAAGAAAAATTACCTAACATTTCAAAAAAAGTTAAATGAGTTTCGTCTCCAATTTCTTCTATATCTGTTGTTCTAAAACATTTTTGGATTGAAACAACTCTTTGACTATTAAAATCTGCTTCAGGATTTTTTTCTCTGGTATAGTATTTTTTAAACTGTTGCATTCCAGCAGTTGTTAAAAGAACAGAAAAATCATCAAGTGGAACAAGAGATGAAGACGGAACAATTTTATGACCTCTTTGACTAAAAAAATCTAAAAAAAACTTTCTTAATTCTTCTGATTTCATAACTTTTATTTAAAATTTTAATTTAATTAAATTTTAATCTTTTTTTCTTACAAAGGGAAAATAAATTACATCTTGAATTGACTTCTTATTTAAAATTATAGCAAATAACCTATCAAGTCCAATCCCTAACCCAGCAGTTGGTGGCATTCCATATTCTAAGGCTGAAATGAATGTCTCATCAAAAGGATGAGCTTCAACATCTCCTTTTTCTAACTCTTTTTGAGATTCCAAAAATCTTTCTTTTTGATCTACAGGATCATTTAACTCACTAAAAGCGTTAACAATCTCAAATCCAGCTAAATAAATTTGAAACCTCAAGGTTAATCTTGAATCTTCTGGATGTGATTTAGCCAAAGGAGAAATGTCTCTGGGATGATCAATTAAAAAACAAGGAGAAATCAATTTTGGTCGAATTATTTTCTTAAATATTTCATCTACAATTTTACCTTTGGTAACTATTTTAGGATTAAATTCTAAATTTTTATCCTTAGCAAAATTTAAAAAATCTCTTAAACTATTTTCAAAATAATCTAATCCTGTTTTTTCCTTGATTAAAGAAACGTATTTATAAATTTCCCACTTTTTATCTAAATCAATTTTTAAATCTTGAAATTCTATTTTTAATCCTTTTACACCCCTTAGTCTATTATATTTTCTAACTAAGTTTTTTATAAGATTTTGAGTAAATTTCATTAAACCTTGTCTATTTTGATAAGCCCAATAAAGTTCCACCATTGTAAATTCTGGATTATGCTCTCTATCAATCCCTTCATTTCTAAAATTCTTACCGATTTCAAAAATTTTTTCAAAACCACCAACCAACATTTTTTTTAGATATATTTCGGGAGCAATTCTTAAATACAAAGGTTCTTTAATAGCCTGTAAATAAGTAACAAAAGGATTAGCTAAAGCTCCTCCATAATGACTTTGAAGAATTGGCGTTTCTACTTCTAAAAAACCTTCTTTCCATAAAATTTGTCTTAATTCTTGAAGCAAAAGATATCTAAAATAAAAAATTTGCTTTTCCTCTGGATAAAAAATTGTTTTAAGATACGGCTCTCTTATTAAAAGTTCTTCATCTTTAATTTTATAATACTCCTTAGGAAAATTTTTAACAGATTTAGCTGCTAAAATCCAATTTGTTGCCATTAAGCTTTTTTCTTTAGTTTTAGGTAAAAAAGCTTTTCCATAAAAACCAATAAAATCTCCTATTTTAATAGATGACAAACAATTAAAGTAATCTTTTAAAATTTCTTCTTTTAAAACAATCTGTATCTGACCGTAAAAATCTTGAAGTTTAACAAAAGAAATTTTTCCATGCTCTCTAATTGCCATTACTCTTCCAATCAACCAAATTCTTCTTTGATTTTTTAGAAATTTAGAAAAATTTTTAAGAAAATGATCTATTTGAGTTTTTAAAGGAACTGACTCTGGATAAAAATTCATCTGACTTGACCAGGAATTTGACCTCGACCTTCTATTTGAAGTTGCTGAGAAACCTGTTGATAAATTGGAACTAAAACCGCTACTGCTACGAAACCAACCAAAACTCCTACAAAAATTAAAAGCATCGGTTGAAGCAAGTTAAGAAAGTTTCTAACTCTCGTTCTAAATTCTTCCATATAAAATTGCTCTAAAACCTTTAAAGTTTCTTCTAAAAATCCTGCTTCTGAAGCAACGCTTAAAATACTTGAAACAAATACGGGCATTTTTTCCTGATCCCTAACTGCTTCTCCAAAATTTTTCCCAGTTCTAATTTGGTTTTCGATATTATAAAAAGATTGTCTCAAAAAAGGATGAAAAGTAGCCTCGGCTGTTAATTTTAAAGATTGAGTTAAATTCAAACCAGCAGTAAGAAGAGATCTTAAAATAAAAAAAGATTCAGCTAATCCTAAAGCCATATAAAGTTTTGAAAAAAACGGAGCTCTCATTAAAAAATTAATAATTCTTTTTCTAGTTGATTTTAGAAACATTAAAATCGTAAAAATTAAAAGTAAAAATAAAAAAGAAAAACTAACTAAAGACAAATTTTTGTTTACAAAATCACTTAAAGCAATCAACATTCTCGTTAAAAAAGGAGGATTTGAAGTTAATTGAGTTAAAAGAACATTAATTTTAGGTAAAACAAAAACAACCAACAAAACAAGCACCCCAAAAGCTAGAAATAAGACTATAGCAGGATAAATTAAATTAGAAATTATTTCATTTCTTATCTCTCTTTGTCTTTCCAAACTTTCAGCTAATCTTTCCAGATTATTAACTAAATTACCAGAAAGCTCTCCGGCTTTAATAGTTTCTATTTCAACTTGACTAAAAACATGAGAAAAAAAAGAGAAAGTTTGATATAAAGGTTCTCCTCTTTGAAGATTATAATTTAGGTAAAAAAGAAAATCTTTAACCCCGCCCCTTGCTTCTCTCATCAAAAAAAACAAACCCTTATCAAGAGTTAAACCTGATTTCAAAATAAGATAAAGACTTCTTATAATATAAAGCTTGCTTGAATAATTTATTTTAGAAAAAAGTTTAACATATAAATCTATTAAAAAATTTTTTGGCAAAAGCCTAACTTCAACAGGAGTTAAATTATTTCTTGTTAAAAAAGCTAAAGCTTCTTCCTGATCTGAAACATATAAATTTCCTATCTGAATTTTACCCCTTGAATCATAGGCTTTATAACGATAAATAGGCATTTTGCTTTATTATTCCCTAATAACGCGCAAAGATTCTTCCAAAGTTGTAATTCCAACTGAAATTTTATCTAAAGCATCTTCAAACATTGTTCGATAACCATTTTTCCTTGAGATTTCTTTGATTTTTTCCAAGTTAAAATCTCTGCTTGCAATTAAATACCTTAACTCATCATCTATTGGCATTATTTCAAAAATACCTATTCTTCCCACATAACCACTATTTCCACACACTTGACAACCTTTACCTTTATAAACTGTAGGAGGAAGTTTTTTTTCATATTCTGAAATTTCTTCATCAGGAATCCTTAAAGATTTTAACTGTTCAATGATAATTTGTCTATGATAAGCAGACATTTCTTCGGAGACAATACAATTAAGACAAATTTTTCTTACCAATCTTTGAGCCATAAGCAAAACAACACTATCTGCCACTAAGTAATGAGGAACTCCTAATTCAACCAATCTTGGAATAGCGGTTGGAGCATCGTTAGTATGTAAAGTTGACAAAACTAAATGTCCGGTTAAAGCAGCATGAGTAGCGACCTCTGCAGTTTCTGAATCTCTAATCTCCCCAACCATAATAACATTTGGGTCTTGTCTTAAAAAGGCTCTTAAAGCCGAAGCAAAGTTTAAACCAACTTTTAAATTAACCTGAGTCTGATTTATTCTAGCAATAGCGTATTCTACTGGATCCTCAATAGTTACAATGTTTACTCCAGGATTATTTAATATATTTATCATGGTATATAAAGTTGTAGTTTTACCAGAACCGGTTGGTCCAGTTACCAAAATCATCCCAAAAGTTTTACTAAGAGAATTTTGAATTATTTTTTCAAATTGCTTATTAATACCTAGTTCTTCAAAAGATGTTGGTTTAATAGTTCCTGACAAAATTCTTAAAACCGCCTTTTCTCCATAAATAGTGGGCATGATAGCTACTCTAATATCAAATTCAAAATCACCAATTTTCGCCTTAAATCTTCCGTCTAAAGGTCTAAAATGCTCATCCAAGGGTAAATTTGATAAAACTTTTATCCTAGCAATTATTGGATCTAATAAATTCTTTTGAAATTTCATCATTTCTCTTAAAATTCCATCTATTCTAAACCTAATTAAAGTTTCTTCTTCTAAAGGTTCGATATGAATATCTGAAGCATTGGTGCTTATAGCATATCCTAAAAAATTATCAACCAAACGAATAACGTTAGATTCATTAATTGTCATTGAAGCTTGAGGAAGATCAATTTGCAAATTTTTTCTATATTCTTCTTGATAAAGCTTTTGATAATTAACTAAAGCATACTGAACCTCCTGAGGAGTAGCTAAATATGGTTCAATCGGGTGATGAGAAATTTCTCTTAAAAGATTAATAGTTTCAATATCTTGCGGATTAACCATAGCCACTTTTAAAACATTATCTTCTAACTCAAAAGGTATTAATTTTTTATCAAAAGCAATCTTCTCGGGAACCAAAGATAAAACATTTGGCTGAATGTTGAAACCTTTAATAGGAGCTCTTTTAATTTGAAGTTCTTCAGCTAAAATATTGTAAAAAAATTCTAAGTCAATGATTTTACGATTAAGCAAAAGTTCAATTATAGACAAATTCAATCTCTCAGCGTCTTTTCTTGCTTCTTCCCAAATTATTTCATCTATTAATCCCCTTTTTATCAAAATATCTTTTATCTGTTCATCTGATAAAATCATTTTTGATTAAGGTTTGTATTGAAGAAACTTGTAATTATTTAAAACAAGGGGCTGAAAAATAAAAACTATCCAAGCCAAGTAAATCCAATAGTTTTTAAAAGAGTATCTTTCTTTAAAATTTACCTTTTTAAATATCAACCCACCTCCTAATATTAATAATAACACAAAAAAACCTAAAAAGATAAAAAAAACATTAAAAGGAAAAATAAAAAACAAAGTCAAAAGAGGTATCAAAATTTTTTCATCATCATAAAATATCCCTCTTTTAAAAACAAATTCTAAAAATTTCAAAATACCATAAACTAAAGATATAGCAAAAAGTCTTAAAAAGAAATCCAACCAAAAATGATAAAAAACATAACCTAAAAAATAATTCTTATAAGAAAGCAAATATTTTGAAATAGGATGTTCTTTCCATACAATATATTGTTTCCAGGAAAGATAAACTGAAAACAAAATAAAAATTAAAATACTTAACAGTAAAAAAAATTTGTAAATTTTAATTTTTTTTATATCTTCAAATTTAAAAAAATAAACTAAGCTTAAAAAAAATAGCAAAATAAATGAAATTAAAAGATAAATATCATATCTTTGAAAAATAAAAAATTTTTCTAAGTATAAATAAAAATATTTCTCCATATTTTATTTTATAATTTAATTATAAAATAAATTATGAATAAAGCCTTTACTTTAATAGAGATTTTAATAGTTGTTTTGATTGTAGGATTTATAATTGGAGTTATTTCAACTTTTCAAGCTAATATCTCAAGAAGCGGTTTTTTAGTTGAAGAAACCGCCCAATATCTAATTAACGTGCTAAATTTAACAAGACAGAAATCTTTAATAGAAGAAGAAAATTCAAGCTGGGGGATTTGGCTAATTAACACTTCATCCCAGGATTATCTATATATTTTTAAAAATTCAACCTCAAGTCTTAAGGAAAGATTTAATCTGCCTACTCAAATAACTTTCTTTGACTTTAACGAAAGAATAATTTTATTCAACAAACTAACCGGAGAAACAACTTCAACTAAAGTTAAAATAGGACTTATAAACGAAAAACACATCAAACAAATAAATATCTCTACTTCAGGAAGTATAACTTTTGATTAGTTCAATTAATAAATATTAAATAAAATTATTATTTTTTCTATTAAATCCTATAAAAAAGTAGAGCTATTTAACAAAATCAAAAAATCAAAAATTTTATTCTAATACAATCCCATTTTGAGTCTTACCCATCCAGTCTGCTGGATCATCAACAGCAGGATAATGAGTCCAATCAATGTTAAGTCTTAAATAAGGGAATTGTAGCCCCTTACCAGCATAACAATTTGGAACGCCCATCGCTAAAGTATTGGCTTGTCCTCTCCTTACAATAAGGAAAGGACTACAGTTAGATTTAGAAAATCCATTTAAATCTTCTGCATTAACTATTAAAACTGAACCATCTGGAACATCTCTCCAATTCCACGAATAAAATTTTATTTCATTTCCCTCTCTATTCCCACCAGAATGCAGTGAAACTACCCATATTTCTCCTTTAGGCCCATCAGAGGTATTATGAGATCTATACTCTAGGCCCAACCTATCTTCAATAGGTGTTCTCTTAAATGCAGTCTTTCTATCAGCTACAACCCTCTCCCTAATTTGCCCTGCTACATCAAGTTTGTATCCAGAAGATGGCTTTTTACCTATTCCTATATTATTTTGATCGGATTCAGATATATAAAAAACATATTCTTCTCCTAAACTAGACCCAACTTCTTGTGAACCTATGCTGGAAACAAAAATTTGCCCATCTAAATTAAGATCTCTAACATAAATTTCAGGAAAATCAATATCTCGACCCTTAACATTTTCAAACAAATAAGAAATTTGTAAAGCTAGAAACCTGGAATTGCTTATGCCTCTGCCCGCAAGAATATATCTTCCTTCAGATAAGGAAAATGTGTCAGTAACATATCCTCTCGCATGCATACCATCACAATCAGATATATCTCCTGCCACTATATATCCTTCCTCATCTGAAGGAATTAATGTCCATACATAATCATCATCTACATAACTTTGCATTACAACTGATTGACTTCTATTTATAAATATCTCTTTCCTAACAAACCAATGTACATCGCGTGGATCATGATTGTAAACACCATGATATCCTGCATCAAGTCTAACAATTCTCCAGTTAGAAGTATCATGATTAAATTTATTTATAGGATTATTAAAATAAGATTTTAAATTATTACAACCTTCCAGGAAAAATTGTCTGTTTATTGGGTCTTGATTGTCATGATATAAAAGTCCCGAAAACCTCCACCCTTCTTTAAATAACTCTAAATTATTAACTCTTGTAAAAACAGCGCTCATATTTGAGACAGAACTAAGAGACAAGTTCCCATAATACACATAAATTGTTGAATTACCTCTAGGTAACGAAGGCAAAGATAACCAAACAATAACTTTATCGTCAGAATGTCTCCATTTTTCAAACCAGTATGCTAATTTTTCAGGATTTCCTCTACCATCAAATCTTACAAATCTTAAATCAGAAAAATAATTTAAAGGTCTACCACTAAAAGCTATGTTTGAAAATGGAATTTCAATCTTAAGGACATATTTGCCAGTATGGTTTGAGTTATTAGTAATTGTTATTGCTCTTCTGTATGGATTATAATCACCTTCAGTATAACCTCCCTTAGATGCCAAGACAGCTAACGGAGATATTCCTCCTTCATATTTATTAATAGTTAAAATTGAAGAAGCTTTGGTAGTTCCCAAACCTAGATGACTATATGGATTTGTAAAGGATATAGTTGTAATTTCAGATGGTGCTCCTCTATTAATAGGAATACCAAGAACCCATCTCTGATATCTATAAGCTGAAAAATAATCACCTGGCCATTTATTAATACAATGGCCTCTTATACAAAAAGCATTATTTGAGAAAATTGCTCCAAGAGCATTAATATTGCTTCTAACAATAACACTTCCAAAAACATTCAGTTTTGCATCAGAAAGTGTGTTACGTGTCTCAAGTCCTGTTCCTATTCCAATATTTCCAGTTTGAGGATCAATAGATATCCAAGGATTAGGATCTGCTATATGTTGTCCTCCACTCCAAACAATTCCTTTACCTATATAAACACCATTAGTT
>Ga0197142_1000247_pt1 | contig 49392 bp, 45 predicted proteins | sample GBS60_MetaG_FD_148614 | JGI IMG/M metagenome (GOLD analysis project Ga0197142, IMG submission 148614) | Sediment microbial communities from Great Boiling Springs, Gerlach, Nevada, United States - GBS 60_MetaG | ecosystem: Environmental > Aquatic > Thermal springs > Hot (42-90C) > Sediment... | reverse complement strand
TGAAGTCTTCCTTTATAAACCAGGAATAGCGATAACGCTTTTGCTATCTGTTGAAGGTATGACTTATTTAAGTGTGCAAGAACCGTGATAATCGACGCTTATCAATTACCCGTATCTGTTCACAAAGCACAACCGAATCTTGGTTCAGGCCTCCAACGCCTGAAGGAACAAATACTTGCGAAGGCAAAAGCACGCTTCGAATCTTTGTTGTAAATGGTGCAATGGTAAGATGGGGACTGACAGCGTTGGCATGGTCAATTTGGAACACAACAAGAGAATGCAGTGCAGAAATTAGTACACAGCTTTAATATTCTGCCTTTATTAAAAGAATACCCTTTTCATCTGCCTGCTTTTCTATGTCTTCTGTTACTTCACAGGCAACAACGGTGGGAATAACCTCTTTGTTAAGGAGGCTTGCAAGGATTTGTGCCCTCTCAAAGGCCCTTTCCAGATCTTCTGGATAAAGGCTGTAAGATACCTCAACTGCTAAAATAACATCTTTTTTAAGTTCCTTAATCTGGCCACTTATGAGTATGTCAAGTCTTAAAACAGCATCTCTTTGTTCTGGGGTAATCACTCTTTTATCTTCAGCATCATCAAGAATGGGTAAGATCTCTTCAAAGGGGATGAGTTTGGCCTTTCTTAAAATCCTACCAAAGTATGCATAGTATCTTTCCCTTATTGTGCGCTCAAAATCCTTCCCTTTGAACCTACCAAATTCACCCTTTAGATATGCCACATCCTGCTTTAGAATTGCCACGTCCTGCTTTAGGATTGCCACATCCTGCTTTAGAATTGCCACATCCTGTTTTAGGATTGCCACATCCTGTTTTAGGATTGCCACATCCTGTTTTAGAATCGCTACGTCTTGTTTTAGAACTGCCACGTCCTCTTCAAGTCGCGCCACTCTTATAAGCAGCTCATCCACCTTCTTGGGAAGTTCCAGTAATTCAGAGGTAAGAATCACCTTTCGCAGTTCCTCAAGCCATTCTGGATGTTCCCTAAGGGCTCGCAGGATATCTGCAAAGGTACGAACCTCGTATTTCGCCATTTCTTTTTCCATATCCACTGCCAAGCTTTGCATTTTACCCTCTAATTTAACCCGGTTAAGATCCCAGAATTCTTATATGATCCTCCGTTTTCCCGCCAAACAGCCTTTTTGTATCCTTCAGAATTCCCTATTTGGATTCGCACTTCATAAGCCCTAACTTCTCTATATCAAGACCTAAATCTACAAAGGCCAGTAAGGCTAAAGCAGTATTTCATATACATAATAAAAACCATAAAGGTGTTTTGTCAAATTCTTCTGCCTTCATAAAGCTTTTTGGTATTTGTTTATTCATCCCATTGGAGGAAATGAAATACTCAGAGCAAGGAGATCAACGACGCAGTCCATTGCAAGCATTTTTCAGCCACTTGCGAACTCACATGCCAGTGCAGTGCACACCATTTTGTGTAAATTTTTTATGTATCTTCATTTGTAGCGATATATGCAACATTTTTTCCCTCTCAATGCAGTATGTTAACTCACACTCCTCAGGAGGGTGGTGGAAGTGTTTTGTAGTGAAGAGGCTGCGGAAAAGCTTCTGTATTTGGTTCTGAGTGAGTTGGATGAGGCCTGGGGAGCCCATAAGTTCCGAGGATTTGCAGAAATCCACATGGGAAGCTATCATTCTGACAGGACACACTAAACGCTACACTATGATGATTCCAAACTCATTAAGCCATATCAGTTACTCTTTGATTGTGCGCATTTGGGAGTATCATAGAAGGCAAGTAAATATCTGCTGAATTCCAAGCAGGGACATATCCCTTATGAAGGATGTTGAAGTTGGCTGACTGCCACAAAATGTCCACAAAAATGGGGTGCAGTACATCTCACCAAACAAAAATAAAAAGCCCCAAACCTTTATGTTCGGGGCTTTTCAGGTTTTTTCCTTTGCTATTTATCCTGCCAAACAGGTTTTCTCTTTTCCAAGAAGGCCTTTAATCCCTCGTTGGCATCATTGGTGGCCATGAGTTCTTTTAGGTACACATCTTCAATGGCCTTAAGGCACCTTTCCAAGTCTTCCCCAAGCCCAACTACCATTGCCTTCTTGGCCTTTTTTAGCACAACACCACTCAGCCCGGCAAAGGCCTTTACAAAATTCTGTGTCTCCTGTTCCAATTGATCCCGAGGCACCACCTTGTTTACCAAACCTATCTCTTTTGCCTCAGAGGCAGAGATGATCCTGCCTGTAAGGACCAGATCATAGGCTGCCTTCATGTTAAGGATCCTAGGAAATAAGAGGGCTGCAATGGGCGGAAACACACCCACCTGGATCTCAGGTTGCCCAAATTTGGCATCTTCAGAAGCCACGATGAAGTCACAGAATGCGGCCAGCTCACACCCACCACCTAAGCAAGAGCCGTAAACAGAAGCAATTACAGGAACCTGGTAGGTGTAAAGTATCCTAAACATCCTGTGGAAGACTTCTATCATCTTTGGGGCAAGGTCTCCCATGTGCTCTCCCACATCAACCCCTGCAGAAAAGCACTTTCCTTTGGCATCTATCAATAAAGCCCTAACACCCTCTTTGTCTTTATTTTGGGACAAAAAGTTATTTATCTCTTCCATCATTGCAATGTTTAACACATTAAGTGGAGGTCTGTTTAGGGTAAGCCTAAGCACATTATCTTTGAATTCGGTTTCTATGAACTGGTATGCCATTTTATTCTCCTTTCATGGGGGCAAAAGCCCCCTTCAGTTGACTATTTATTAGGTGGATGTGGCATTACCTCTGCAAACATCTCCATATCCCAAAGCCTACCTTTTGCTATATTCTGCCTAAATTTAATGAAGTCAATGAGGTCTTTGCCAGTAAGCTTTCTGGTATTAAATGCACCAAAGCCAAGGAATGCTTCTCCAGCCATGTTGGCTGCAAGCCAGTGCCTATGGGAGTTCTTTGTAAGATCCCAGAAGAACTTTTTCTTTTGACGAATAGAATCAATTGATTCAATGAGACAGCCTGGGAAAAGGTTTGCAAATGTCCAAACTATCTTGTCCACTTCCTTGTCCAAAAGTTCAAAATCTGCATTTGGCTGGTGCTGTTTTACAAACTCCCTTGCTTCCTTTGCCTCTTCACCAGTTTTAAATTCACCGTATACAATCTGGCCATCTTCAATATATTTGTCTGTGATAACGAGCGGGTTTCTTACCCACTTACCATCCACCTTCAGCACAGGTACCACCCTGCTTATGAGGTTTTTGGCCCTCATCTTGTATGCTGACCATAGTTCACAAGAAACACAGTTCCACATAGCATCTTCTATGCTTAAAAACCAAGGCAAAAAGTCAGTGGCTCCTCCAACTGGTGCAGAACCATGCCTTGGTCCAGCCTGTCCAAACACAGCTAAGTCAGAGGCCACAGCAATATCACATGCCATTCCGATCTCTTGGCCGCCAGCGACCCTCATACCATTTACCCTGCAGATGGTGGGTTTTTTGCACATCAAAATGGAGTCAACCATGTGGTTAAATAATTCCATATACTGACCATATTCATCAGGACGCATGCTATAATATTCACTGTACTCCTTTGTGTTACCACCTGTACAGAAGGCGTAAGGCCCGACTCCTGTAAAAACCACTGCCACAACCGACCTATCTGTTGATGCGTTCTCAAAACCAGCTATAACGCCCTTTACCATCTCAGTGGTGTAGGAGTTATATTGGGCAGGGTTGTTTAGGGTTATCCAGGCCACATACAATCCTTCCACCACATTCCCATTTGGGTCCTTCAAAGGCCGCTTTTCATACATGGTACAAGGCGGAGTGGTACCCCAGTGGGTGTCTGGATGTAATTGATGATCCTTTAAATTGTTGTCCCTGGGCATCCATTCTAATGCCATTTTACTTACCTCCTTCTTTTTTTAAAAGTCTGGAACAAGTACAATTCTTTTTTCTGGTGGATTTTTGTGAGCCTCCTCAAAGGATTCAACGATTGTGCTCATGGGTCTTGTTTGAACAAAGTCCTGCACATTGATCTTCCTTTTGAGGGCCATGTCCAAAACAATTGGATAATATTCGGGCAGGCAACCCCATGTTCCGATAATTTCCGCATCAAAAGCCATGAGCCTGCTGATGGAGTACTCAACCTTTGCCATGTTAAAGCCGATGATGATCAATTTTGAAATAAAGCTCAAAAGTGCCAATCCAATCTCTTGGCCTGGCTTTGACCCTGAGGCCTCAAATATCTTCCACCCATATGTGGGAAGATCATTGGCCTTGCAAAGGTTTCTAAATTCCTTTGCCACATCATCTGCTGATTTTCCTTTTGAATTTATTACAAAATCAGCACCATATTTAAGTGCCCTTTGCAATCTCTCTTCAACAACATCTATTCCCACAACGGTCTTAGCACCAAGGGCCTTTGTAATTTGTCCTGTATATTGTCCAACTCCACCTCCAATGCCAATTACCACCACATTATCACCGTATTGGAGGTCTGCACGTTTTGCAGCCTGGAATGGTGTGGTGGCTGCATCTGCCAAAACTGCAAGGTATTCCAAGGGAAAGTCACCCCTATTTTTAACCTCACAGAGGTCAATGCTGGGAACAGGGATATGACTGGAAAACCCTCCGTAAATGCCAATGCTATTTCCGGGCATCTTCTGGTTAAGGCAACGGTTTCCCCTTCCGGTTTTGCAGAAATAACATTTTCTACAAGGCATCACTGCCGGAACTATCACTTCCTTTCCTATCCATTCAGGGTCTCCTGCCACTACCCTTCCAGAAATTTCATGCCCCAAGGTGAGGGGTGGCTTTGTGACTGTGGGTACTCCATCATAAAAATAGCCCAAATCTGTGTGGCAGATTCCGCAACCGGCCACTTCCACCAAGACATCTCCTGGTCCTAACTCAGGAACTGGGATTTCTTTTTTTTCCAATTTTCCAGGGATTATCTCCCCTGTTTCCTTGTTTTTCATTGTGGGCTGAACCATTTGCCATGTAATTATTTTGTCAGGTACTCCTCCCATTTTATCCTCCTATGGGTTTACAAGGTTACACCATGCCATAACCGCCATCCACACAAAGTAGTTGACCGGTGATGTAGTTACTTTCATCTGAGGCAAAAAATACAAAGGCAGGAGCTATGTCTTCTGCCTCGGCAAAACGTTTTAACAAGATTCTGTTCATATAAATTTCCTTCAGCTTCTCATCGGTTCTAATCTTTTCTGTCATATCAGTGGCCACGATTCCCAAAGATATAACGTTTACACAAATGTTATACCGAGCAAGTTCCCTTGCCATGGACTTTGTGAGTGCTATTACCCCACCCTTTGCTGCACTGTAGTTAACCTGACCAACTGTGCCAACAACACCTGCTACAGAAGCGACATTAATGATTTTTCCTTGATTCCTCTCCACCATGTGATTGGCTGCAGCTTGGGAACACAAAAAGGCTCCTTTGAGGTGTATATCCAAAACTTCATCCCATTGTTGCTCTGTCATCTTCAAAAGCATGGCTGGCCGTGTAAAACCTGCATTGTTTACAAGAATATCCAATTTCCCAAACTGCTCTATAGCTGCTTTTACCAAGGCCTGTGCCTCATCTGCCTTAGCCACATCGGCCTTTACGGCTATGGCATCGCTACCCAAGTCTTTTATGCCAGCTACCACCTCATCTGCTGCACTTTGATTTGAGGTATAATTCACCACCACCTTTGCCCCTTCCTTTGCATAGGCCAGGGCAATGGCCCTTCCCACGCCCCTACTGCTTCCTGTAATTAGAGCCACCTTGTCTTTTAATCTCATGACATACCCCTTGACGTGCTTTTAATGGATTGAGTAGTTACTTTATAGTTACAAAGTAACTACATGAGGGTAAAATGGATGTCAACAAATTTTTCTCAAAATTGGGCTAACTTAAAAATCTGGGTTTTTTGAACCCAATTTGTTGTTTTAAGGAAGCAATGGGCTTATTTTTGATAACAAGTACAAATTTTTGGGGGATCACATGGAAAAGCTATTGTTGAGTGTGCCAAACATAACATGCCACCATTGTATAAATTCCATCAAACGGGAGCTATCGGAGCTTCCAGGGGTTTTGGAGGTGGAGGGAGACTTGGAAAGAAAGCAAATTCAGATTGTATGGGAAAAACCCTGTAATCCAACTAAGATTAAAGAGCTTTTGAAAGAAATAGGTTACCCTGGCAAAGAGGTCTAAATTTGAGCATGAAAAAAACAAACCTTTCCATTACAGGTATGACCTGTGCCAATTGCGCCAGGGCAGTGGAAAGGGCCTTAAAAAAGGCTGGAGCTACCGAAGCATTGGTGAACTTTGCCACTGAGGAAGCCAGTGTCCTTTACGATGAGTCAAAGGTGGAACTTCAAGGGCTTATAACTGCAGTAAAGTCAGCAGGCTACGGAGCCTATGTAAAGAGCTTTGAACAATCCGAAGAAAAAGAAGACCAAGGGTCTCACCTAACAGTGGCAATGCATCACAAAAGGGCCTTGATATTAGGAGTTGTTTTGGGAGCTCCCCTTTTGATCTTAAGTATGGCTAATGATTTTGGCCTTACCTTCAACCTATCATACCATAGCTTTGGGCTTATTGCCTTTTTGCTTGCCACACCTATCCAATTTTTTGTGGGATGGGATTATTACAAAGGGGCCTATTTTTCCCTCAGGAATTTAAGCCCGAACATGGATCTACTGGTTGCATTGGGCTCCACTGTGGCTTATGTGTATTCAGCCTATTCTTTCTTCTTTAGCCATCAGTCACATCTATATTTTGAAACCTCTGCCATGATACTTACCCTAATTAAGTTAGGAAAATATCTGGAAGCAAAGGCAAAGGTGGGCACCAGCAAGGCAGTGGAGGCCTTGGTATCCTTGAGGCCCAACAAGGCAACGGTGGTCCTGGAAGGAAAAGAGTTCCAGATGGAGTTGGAAAGGTTGTCTCCTGGCATGATGGTATTGGTAAGGCCAGGAGAGGCAATTCCAGTGGATGCAGAGGTAGTGGAAGGCGAAGCCCATGTGGATGAATCTATGCTATCGGGTGAACCCATGCCTGTTTTCAAGTCCTACGGTTCCCAGGTCTTTGCAGGGACTACCAATCTGGATGGATTATTAAAGATAAAAACACTAAAGGTGGGAGAGGGCACCTTGCTTTCAAGAATCATCTCATTGGTAAAAGAAGCCCAGGGAAGCAAGGCACCTATTCAGAGATTGGCAGATAAGGTTGCAGGATTATTTGTGCCATCGGTGGTGGTTGTTGCCCTAATTACCTTTTTTTCATGGCTTATTTTAACCTCCCATGTGGAGCAGGCAGTAATGAGGCTTGTGGCTGTTTTGGTGATTGCATGCCCCTGTGCCTTGGGCTTGGCTACGCCAACTGCCATAGTTGCTGGTACAGGCCTTGGTGCCAGGTTGGGTATCCTATTTAAGGATGGAGAGGCCTTGGAGAGGGCTGCCTGTGTTGAGGTGGTTGTAATGGATAAAACCGGCACCATCACAAAAGGTAGGCCAAGGGTCCTTGGCTCTATTCCTACTGATAATATAGAACAACACGAACTAATAAGACTCTCCGCTTCCTTGGAAGCAGGGTCAGAACACCCAATTGCCAAGTCAATCACCCAATATGCTAAGGAAATGAACATAGAATTACTTCCAGTGGAACATTTTAAGACTCTTCGGGCAGAAGGTGTCTCTGGCCTTGTGGATGGGAAAATCATCCTCTTAGGAAGGCCAAAGTGGTTAGAAGCCCAGGGTATTCAGCTGAAGGAGGCGTGGAAAGAGATTAATGAAAATGAAGAGAAAGGCTATACGGTTGTGGCAGTTGGTACAGATGGAAGACTTCTAGGATTATTTGTGGTGGCAGATGAGATAAGGCCAGAGGCAAAGGAGATCATAGATACTTTAAAGGCATTGGGTTTAAAGGTATTGATGTTAACAGGAGACAACGAGAAGTCTGCCCAAAGGGTTGCTGGTGAGGTGGGTATTGATGAAGTTTTCTCAAAGGTGAGGGCAGATGAAAAGGGAAACATTATAAGGGACTTAAAGAAGAAAGGGTTTAAGGTTTCTATGGTGGGAGACGGCATAAATGATTCTCCTGCACTTGCCCAGGCAGACTTAGGAATTGCAATAGGTTCTGGGACTGATGTGGCTATACAAGCAGGTCATGTGGTGCTACTGGGTGGGAATATAAGGCAGCTACCCAATGTATTCCACATATCCCGCATAACCTTAAATACCATCAAACAAAACCTGGTTTGGGCTTTTTTGTATAACGTTTTATTGATACCAGTGGCAGCAGGGATACTGTATCCCTTACATAGCCTACCCCACTTAATGCGGGAGCTTCACCCAATCATGGCGGCCATGGCAATGGCAATAAGCAGTGTCACCGTTGTTTTAAATAGCCTCAGGCTTTCAAGAAAAACCATTTAGCCTGACATTTAGCCTAACTTTTTAGCTGAACTAACAATCCATAGTGTAGCATCTATTGTGTCTGGTCAGCATGATAGCTTCCCATTTGAATTTCTGCAAATCCTCGGAGCTTACGGGCTCCCCAGGCCTCATCCAACTCACTCAAAACCAAATACAGAAGCTTTTCTAGAGCCTCTTCACTACAAAACACTTCCACCACCTTGGTTCGCCTCTTCACCTCTTTGGCGAGCCGTTCCAGGTTGTTGGTGGTGTAGCACCGAAAAGCCTAAACTCCAAGATCTCCCTTCCTCCATCGGGCTTGATCCCTAAAGCCATGTACACCGGTTCCTTGGCGGTTTTCCCTCGACGAATGGAAAGAAATGTCCTATCCAGAAACACCCCATAGTACTCCTCGCCCAACGGCCTTTCCAGCCAAGCTTTCACTTGTTCTTGGGCGACTTCCATGTGGCGGGAGATGCTTTGGGGGTAAGGAGGTCACAGGTGTAGTAGCCATTGGCCTTGGTAGGATGGTCTTTCAGATAGATATCCCGTTCCTCCCTCATGAGGGCCTCTAAAAGCTCCTTTACCATGGTCTTGATCCGCTCCTCCACTTCTTCTTTTACGATTTCCTCGCGGGTTTTGTTCCCTATGGGGGCCTTCCTTTCTTTTCCAGTCTTTTCTGGGAAGGCTACCATACTTCCCCTCAGGCACAATTCTTGAGACACTATTAAAAACCAACTAATTTTAAAACATTTAGGCTGTAGTGTATAAAAATTAGGGGGAAGTTGGGCAATATGTGTGATTTTAGATATAACAGGCTCCAAAGGTTTTTTGAGCTGGTTTAAATCTCTTTGCTCCTATTGCCTTTATTTTTTGTTATAAGGCTTTTCTAAAATCAAAGTTTCATAAGATCCTTTGGGTCTTTTGGTAGGTAACCTTCAAGCCACCTTGGCATTATAAACACATGGGAGGTCTGGTCAGAGGTGGCATAGAGTGTTTCTTCTGGGGCTGCCTCAGCCTTGTAAAATGAAACTGAAACAACTTTGTGTTTCAGTTTTAAAGTAAACTTCCACTTCGGGTTATCAAACTCAAACCCCTCTAAGCTATCTTTATGTTCGGCCATAACCCCAGTTGCCTGGGTCCAAGTAAGTCTTCCAATAAGTTGGTCCACCTTCAAAGGATCAATGTCTTGGATACCCTCCCAGTTACCATCCTTTTTCTTTAAAGACCACTCAGATCCCTTTGTGTTTATAATAAGTTCCTCAATTTCCTCAGGGTTTATCTCAATTAGCCTTTTGAATCTAAAAGCAAACAGATCTTTTTTTAAGTCCTTCACATCATGATCATTTAAGGTAAACACCTCTTTTTCTCCAGCCTTCATTGCGTAATATTGGTATCCAACTGGTGTTTCGGAGCCTATCAATAAAGTTTCCTTTTCATTTCCCGATTCAATTGACAGACTAAAAGTTGGATTATCTAATCCAAATTGTGAAAGTTCAGAGTCTGCCTTGGAGATTAAAGACACATATTTTAGCTTCTTAACCTTAGAAAAGTACAATTCCAGTTCTACTGAATCTACCTTTGTATGCACAGGACTTACTATCTGCCAATTGCCATTCTTTTTAATCTTAATTTGAGAACCATTATCATTTTTTAGCTCAAGAGCATCCAAAGGTTTATCAGCCAATTTAAAAACAATCTTTTCCCCTTCTTTTTCCTTCTGAATTAGCTTTTCCTTTTTAACTTCGTAGAAATAAAGCCCTGAAAGAAAAAGTAAAATTAAAATTGAAACCCAAAAGCCCTTTCCTTTCATCGAGCCCTTCTCCTCAGCCAAATCAGTATGCCGAAAAATAAAACAACCATTGGCACTGCAACAACAGGTATCCAAAAAACAATTTTCTTTTGCACATTACTAAGTAAAAGTGGTTCAATGGGTTTGTGTTCTTTTTGGATGAAGATAAAGTCGCGCCTTGCTCCCAAATAATTTATGGTGTTGGTGATCAATTGCTTATTACCACCCAAGGCTATGAACTGATTTGTAATAAAATCCACATCTCCAAATACCACAACTTTTGCCTTCTGCTCTTTTTCTTCCTTTGTAAATCCACTTCCCTCTGATATGGCCATAAGGGATATTGGGCCTGCTTTATCTTCCTTATCTTTCTGAACAATTCCTTTAAATAGCATTTCCGCATTAGTTTCTGCCCAAGACTCAGGCGAAGTATAGGCCAATTCGGCAAGTTGATAATCTTTTAACATCTCTTTGTTGATGGAAACAGACCTTGCACTTCTAAAGATAGTAGCAAGATTAAAATCCCTTGTGATTTCGTGGCTTGAATATTGCACCACTATTGGCAAAAGAAAGTCTCCTCCTTGGGCCTTACTAAAGGGATCCACCACAATGTCATTTCCAACTTCTATCCCATATTCTTTTAAAAATTCAACCAAACCCGATTCATTAAATGGCTCTAAGAAAAGTACAAGGTTCCCTCCTTGACTTAAATAACCTTTGAGGGATTCAATCTCCTCGGGGAGGAATTTGTTTTCAGGCCCTGCAATTACCGCCAGATCATAAGACCTGTCTATTGAATCCCTTAAAAGATTTTTCTCTTCTAACTCAAAGTTTTCTCCCTCAAGTATTTCCTTTAGAATGCTCACATTTTTTTCCTTTTCTTCTTTGAATGTCCTTTCTCCATGGCCAACTATCCAGGCAATTTTCCTACTCTTTCCTTCTATTATTCTGTTAATCGCATTAGTAATGTTTTCCTCAGTTGGAAATTTGACTATTTGTACTCTATCATAACCCTCAATAACTACCGTATTAAACTGCCTTACCTTATATTTTTGTGCTAAAGAAGGAAATCTAACAGGATCAACTATTTTTGTTTTTATAAAATTTGATGAGTATTCATAAGCTGAAAAGATTCTTTTTAGTTGAGCATATTCATCCATCCCTTCTCTAACAAAACCGATTATGTTAACGTCCTGTGTTAGCTTTTTAAGTACGGCATTACTTCTTTCAGATAGGCTATATTCTTTGGTTTTTGTCAAATCATATCGCAAATAATGTCGCTTTGACAAAAGTGCTGCGAATATTAAAATTCCAATAAAAGTTAGAAGCGAAATTATCTCCAAAGCCCTTTTTTTTCTCTCTGCCATTTTTACCTCTTTATGTATCTTTGTTGAAGTATGCGGCTTGTTAGCATTAACCAAAAGGCCGAAAACATGAAAAAGTAAAACACATCCCTCGTATCAATGATGCCGATGGCAAAGCTTTCTGTGTGGGTTGCCATTGAGATGTATTCTAATATTTTGCCCATCAATTCTCCTCCTAATCTTTTCATCCAACCCACTGCCCATAACAAAAGTAGGCCACCAAATGCTATAACAGCGCTCACAATCTGATTCTCAGTGATGGAAGAGGCAAATAGCCCATAGGCAGTAAAGGCAAGCCCTGCCAAGAATATCCCCAAATAGGCAGATGAGATAATTCCCCAATCGGGTTTTCCAAGAAAAGTTAGTATGACAATACAGGGTATTGTCCAAATCAGCATTGCCAAATAGGAAAGGATAACTGCAAAGAATTTTCCCAAAAGACAACCCCAATCCGAAATGGGGTAGGTAAAAAGAAGTTCAATAGTCCCTTGTTTTTTTTCTTCGGCAAAAGAACGCATTGTCAAAAGGGGGACAAGAAGCAACAAAATAACCATAATATTTCCAAAGAAGGGTTTTACAACCATATCTGAAAGGTTTAAAATGTCTGATAAAAAAGGGTCTCCACTTGCCTGTAAGCTCAATATTCCGAAATATGCTGTGTTGCTATAAAAAAAATAACCTGAAAGTAAAGCAAAGATTAAGGAACATACATAATAGATTGGAGAATAAAACATAATTAGCACATCTTTTTTTAACACAGGTAAAAGGCCCTTTAACATCTTGCCTCCAATTTACTTTATTTTTAATTGGTGTGTCCATCTTCGTATATCAAAAGTCTAACGAAAATCTCTTCAAGACTTAATTCCATTGATCTCAGTTCAAATAGCGAAATTCCTTTTTCCACAATAGTCTTTGATAGCTTTCCACTCGCATCCACTTCAGGCTTCAACAAGATTTCATACTCTCCTTTTTGCTTTTCATTCACATCAACTACAAAGTTTTCATTTTTCAATTCCAACATAGTTTTGAAATCCGCATTTGTCCTCACAAAAAATCTCATCTCTTCTGATCTTTTAAGTTTCTCCCTTAACTCACTAAGTGTACCTTGGGCAATGAGCCTACCATTATTTAGTATGATAACCTCATTACATACCTGGCTTGCCTCAGGCAAGATGTGGGTACTCAGCAATACGGTTTTTTCCTTCCCCAGCTCCACCACCAGCTGTCTTATCTCCAAGACCTGAGCAGGGTCAAGTCCGGCTGTGGGCTCGTCCAATATGAGGATCTGTGGGTTTCCAAGCAAGGCCTGGGCTAAGCCTACCCTTTGCCTTTGTCCTTTGGAAAGGTGCCTGATGAGCCTTTTTTCTTGCTGTTCTAATCCGCACTGGCTGATAACTTTGCTGATCTCATAGCGCCTATCCCTTGCTGCTATACCCTTTGAGTCAGCTACAAAACCCAAGAATTGCAAAACACTCATGTCTCCGTATAAGGGCACGTTCTCCGGCATAAAACCTATCTTCTCTCTTATCCCCAAGGGATCTTTTTGAGAGTCTATTCCTGCCACAAGTACACTTCCCTCCGTTGGTGGAAGATAGCAGGTGAGGATCCTCAAAATAGTGGTCTTGCCTGCTCCATTGGGTCCTAAAAGACCCACAACGCGGCCTTGCATTATCTCAAAGCTTATGTCTTTGACTGCCAATCTCTGGCCATAGTATTTTGTAACACCCTTAACCTGGATCATACTATTCCCTTTCTCCTATAGGCACCAATTCATATTCCCTTGTGCCTAAGCCTATTTCCTCTGCATATTTTAGTTGAAATGGCCAATCCACATTGGGATAAAGGGCGTAAAACTTATCCCTTTCTGCCTCTTTTTTGCCGCAAAGGAAATGCCCCATTGGAAGCGGCATCCTGTTTACCAGGTCTGCAGATGCCTTGTCAATGGCAACAGGATCCCAAGAAGCAAGCACTCCTATGTCTTGACATATGGCCATGTCGTTATGGCCATAACAATCGCAGGCTGGAGATATGTTTGTTAGAAAGTTTACAAAAAATGCCTTATCTTTTTTGTTTGACAAAATGGCCTTTGTGTATTCCACCATCTTTTTTAGGAATCGCGGGATGTCGGTGCTCCATTGAATTTCTATTGCCTTGTTGGGGCATATGATGATGCACTCACCACAGCCTATGCAAAGGTTTTGGTTTATTTGCGCCTTTTTTTCCACAAGCCTTATTGCCCTTTGTGAGCAGTGCTCTGTGCACAAGCCACAGCCTATACATTTTTTTGTCTTCACCTTTGGAGAGAGGTCACTGTGTTGCTCCAATTTGCCCTTTCTGGAGGCACAGCCCATGCCCACATTCTTTATTGCACCTCCAAAACCAGCAAGTTCATGGCCCTTAAAATGGGCAATGCTCAACAAAAAGTCTGCATCATAGATCTCCTTTGCAACATAAGCCTCCTTAATCAGTTCGCCCTCCAGCTGCACTTTTTGATAACTACTTCCCCTTAAGCCATCTGCAATTATGATGGGAGCTCCTACAACCGAATAGGCAAATCCGTTTTCAATGGCAGTTCTTATGTGTGAGACAGAATCACTCCTGCTTCCGGAATAGAGGGTGTTGGAATCGGTAACAAATGGCAATGCTCCCTTTTCAATTGCCAAGTCCACTGCCTGCCTTATAAAGATGGGTCTTATGAAGGCAGAGTTTCCCTTTTCGCCAAAGTGAAGCTTTATTGCCAAAAGCTGCCCCTTAACTATCCTGTCTGGAAGGCCTGCTGTTTGAAGAAGCCTCCTAAATTTTTGAAGCAAACTTTCCTTGGGGTTAGCCCTCATGTCCATAAAAAACACCTGTTGCATCTAATCCTCCCTTTATGACATGATTTGAAAATCCTCTTGGTGCAGTTCTCCTTGGCCCATTATTACAATTCTCCTCCCCAACCTCTTTTCCAGTTTTAGGAGCACATCGTGTTCTTCTTCCTTGATGTAAGTTTCCATCTCTTTGCTTACCTTGCATTTTATCGGACTATTTCCAGGGTTTAAGATTGCCTCATCCTCTATCTTCCTCAATATGTCATCGGTAATTGCCGATTTGGATTTCACATATCCCCTTCCATCACAACAAGGACAAGGTTCAGTCATGATGCTATAAAGATTAGCCCTTGTGCGTTTTCTTGTCATCTCTAATAACCCCAAGTTGGAGATAGGCGATAAAGTTGTTTTAGCCCTATCTTTTTTCAAAAATTCTTTAAATGCTTCTAAAAGTTTTTCTCTATTAGCTTGTTGCTGCATGTCAATAAAATCTATAACAACTATCCCTGCTATATTTCTTAACCTTAGTTGATATGCAATTTCTTTTGCTGCTTCCAAATTTGTCTTAAAAATGGTATCTTCAAGATCTCTCTTTCCAACAAAGGATCCTGTATTTACATCAATAGCTGTAAAGGCTTCAGTGGGTTCAATTACAATGTATCCACCTGATTTTAGCCAAACCCTCCTTTGAAGTGCCCTATTTATTTCGATTTCAATACCATATGCATCAAAAAGTGGCTCTTTTTTATTATAAAATTCCACATTAGCTTTAAGATTTGGAGCAAAAGTGTCCATGAATTCTAATATGCTTTGATACTCTTCTTGTGAGTCTATAATGAGTTTATCCACATCCATAGTAAAAAGATCCCTTACAGCCCTAAGACTAATCGAAAGCTCATTGTATAAAAGTTTTGGGCTTCCGCTTTTTTCCATTCTGATTTTGATGTTTTCCCATAAGGTGTTTAGAAACTCCATTTCCCTTATAAGCTTTTCTTCCTCCACTCCCTCACTGGCAGTCCTAACTATGTAGCCGTAATTGTCTTTTCTGAGATTGGAAACTATTGTTCTTAGCCTTTCCCTTTCTGCAACATCTTCTATTTTCTTAGAAACTCCCACATGGTTCATGGTGGGCATTAACACCAAATGTCTTCCCGGCAAAGACACATTACAGGTAAGCCTAGGGCCCTTAAGGCCAACAGGATCCTTTGAGACCTGTACCACTATCTCTTGCCCTTCCTTCAATAGATCCTCTATGGCCCTTTCCTTTACAGGCCTGTCAGTCTCCACGCTACCTATCTCAAGTTCACCTTCTTCTTGAATTAGGGTTTCAAGGAGGGTCTTTTCAAATTCCTTCCAAGGGAGTCTTTCTGTGCACATATCGTTTACGAACAAAAACCCGCTCCTCTCATAACCTATGTCCACAAAGGCAGACTGCATACCGGGTAACACCCTAATAACCCTTCCCTTGTAAATGTTTCCCAAAAGGTGTTTATCCTTTCTCCTCTCCACATAAAGTTCAGCCAACTGACCGTTTTCAAGTAGGGCTACCCTTGTTTGGTGTGGTCTCACATTGATCAGAAGCTCAAGACCCATGGCGTCTCCCAAAAATTCTAACTTAGTTTTATGACCCTTTTAATCCCAAAGGTTTCTCCTTGGGAAAGTAAGCTTGTCAAAAGTTTCATTACCTTGGGATGATGTTTTAGCTCCAAAAGGAGCACACCTTTAGTCAAAAAACGCATCCCCAATATCAGATCCCTAAGGGATAATTCAATATCAGTATTATAATTTGCTTTGTCTTTCGATTGGGTTTTAAATTTTAACTCGTCTAAAACACATAAAGGAACTTTATCTCCCACAAGCAAAAATCGCATGATTTTTTCTTTGTCTCCCAGATCTGATTTGCAACAGTAAGTGGCTTTCTTTACCCTAATACCTGAAGGAAGGAATCTGTTTAATTCCTTCTTTATCTCACGGGGAGAAGATGAGCTATATATTTCGATTTCAACCATTTCATTAAGGCTTTCCATGCCCAATGGCAGGGCATTGTTAAAACTTACCTTTGGCATGGGGTGATATCCCTCTGAGTGTTTTAGTGTAAGCCCAGCCCTTCTCATAGCTCGATGTAGGGTCCTCATAAACTCCAGATGTCCCAGGTATTTAGCCTCCTTCAGCTTGGTGATTACCAAAAGAATCTTTTGCACTTCCACCTTATTCTTTTGTTCCTCTACCACTTCATTTAAGGAAAAAATGTCAGGAGGTGTAAGCCTAATTTGGATCCCTTCCTTGTTGCACACACCGCAATTTGAACAAGCTGTGGTGCAAGGTGGTGTGGTTTTGCCTTCCTTTGCCCTTTTAAGCTCCTCCAGCAAAAAGCCTCTTTTAATCCCTGAATCTATATGAACCCAAGGCATAACTTCCTCCAGATTTCTCTTCCTCAGATACAAAAAGGGATCTATGCCTGTTTCTTTAAATGCCCCATGCCATAATTGAAGGTTGAACAAGTCTCCCCAGGCATCGAACCTTGCACCCCTTTCATAGGCCCTTAGGGCAACATAAAGTAGCCTCCTATCTCCCCTTGAAAAGACCCCTTCAAGCCAGCTCTGCTCACCAGGGTTTCCCCGCAGAAAAACCCTCCCTTTGGGCATACTTTTAAGTACCAATTCATACCGCCTTTTAAACTCATCCAAAGGAATCTGTTCTTCCCATTGAAAAGGTGTGTGGGATTTGGGTACAAAACAAGAGATGTTTAGGTGTAACTTTCCTTTCTTGGGCATGCCTTTTAAAATCCTTGAAACCAAATCAGGCATGGCCTTAAGTGAATCATCTGTTTCAAAGGGAAGTCCTATCATGAAGTATAGTTTTAAAACCTGCCAGCCTGCTTCAAAGACCATACTTGAAATCTCACAGATCTCCTTATCGGTCAATTGTTTGTTCAATCTAAACCTCAACTCCTCACTCCCTGTTTCAGGAGCAATGGTAAAACCGGTCTTTCTGACCCTTTTGATCTGTTCCATAAGTTCAGGATTCATAGAATCCACCCTCAGGGAAGGAAGGCTTAGGGCAATCCTTTCGCTTTCGTTCTTATCCATTATATGTTTTATGAGGGCTTGGATGCATGAATAGTCTCCAGAACTAAGGGAAAGGAGAGATAACTCTTCATAACCGGTATTTTTTAGCCCCTTGGTCACATTCTCCAAAATACCATCCAGCGCCCTTTCCCTTAAAGGCCTATAGATCATACCAGCCTGGCAGAATCTACAGCCCCTGATACAGCCCCTTGCGATCTCCACCACATATCTGTCATGGATGAGTTGGGTAAAGGGTACCACCTGATTTGAGGGAAAGGGGTATAGATCTAAGTCTTTTAAAATGGCCTTTTTTACTTTTTCGTAACCTGGCAACAGTGGCCTCACTTCTGTAACATAGGAGGGCTTTAAAGATATGGGCTCAAAAAATTTGGGAATGTATACACCTTCAATTTTTGTGAGGGATAAGAGGAGCTCTTCCTTTGATCCCTTTGCCCTTTTACAGTCCCTTAGAAGCTCACATATCCTTAATAAAACCTCTTCTCCGTCTCCAATTACAATAGCATCAAAGATCCCACAAAAGGGTTCGGGGTTAAAGCAAGCAGGCCCTCCTCCTATTATTAGGGGGTCTTTTTCTGATCTTTCTTCCCAAAGGGCCTTTATATTGGAAAGCCTTAAGACCTCCAAAACATTTGTGATGGCCAATTCGTGCTGCAGACTAAAACCCACTATATCAAAATCCCTTAAAGGTCTGCGGGATTCCAATGTAAAGGGCAAAACCCCTTTTTCTTCCATTGCCTTTGCCATATCCAGCCAGGGTGAAAAGGCCCTTTCTGCCAGTACAAAATCTAAGGAATTCAGCAGATGATACAAAATCCTCAAACCCACATGGCTCATACCCACCTCATAGGTATCGGGGTAAACCAAGGCAATTCTCACATCGGTTTCATCAAAGGTCTTCCTTATTGAGTTATACTCCCCTCCGATGTACCTACTGGGCCTTTCTGCTCTTATCAAAATATCCTTTAGCATCTCACTCCCTAAGATTTGATCAACAACCGAAATAGGCTAAAGCGGGGAAGGCCTTGAGTCAACCCTGGTATGGTTTTATGCAATCTCACACTAAAAGAGAATTCTTCTGGTCATACCTTTCAGAAAAGAGTCTTCCTTTTCCTGAAAAAACATTGGAATGGGAAAAGATAAAATCGGCAAGTTCTATCCTTTTTGTTACGGGAAGGCCGTTAAAAAAACTCACCACTTCTTCATCCTTCATTGCACATATCTTTTCCCAGAGGCCTTGAGGAGACATGTCAGTTTGCTCTTTATTGTCTTCAAAAAATGGCCTTGCTGAATTTAAAATACCATCAAGCTTGGCTTTCAAATCATTTATTTCTGCCACTACCTCTTCATATTTGGCATAGTCTCCCAAGGCAACAGAAATTTCAAATTGGGAATCCACTATGTTTATTACTATTTGAATTCTCTTATCTTGCGGGCCTTCTGTTATCTTATTGGTTTTAAAGGAAAGTTTGGCCATTTTACTTTATACGGATGGGAGCACCTGCTATCATAAAAATTGCAGAGTCGCAAACATCAACTAACCTCTGATTTAACATTCCAGATAAGTCTCTAAACCTTCTTGCAAGAGGGTTGTCTGGGACAATACCTAAGCCTACTTCATTGCTAATCAAAATAATATCTGAGGGATATTCCTTTACAGTCACTATAAAATCATCAATATATTTTAGGACTTGTATGTCATCAAAATTTAACATTAAATTTGAAAGCCACAATGTAAGGCAATCTATCAATACCACGTCACGTTCTTTGGGTATGTTTTGAAGGCAAGTTGATATCTCAAAGGGTTCTTCTATAACAAGCCATTCCTTTGGCCTGTTTTCTTTGTGCCTTTTTATGCGTTCTTCCATTTCTAAATCTTTTGGTTCTGCAGTGACCACTAAACATGGGTTCTTATAGGTTTTTTTTAGAAGCTCAACGCAATATTGGCTTTTACCGCTTTTGGCACCGCCTATCACAATCTGTTTCACAAGTCCGTACCTTAAATCTCGATAATTCTACCTTCTGCTGCCACGGAAATCTTAAGAGGATTACCTTTGGAAACCGATTGTAAATCGGCCAAAATATGATCCAGTTCTTGGTCTGTCCTGGAAGGGTCGTGGTGGAACAGCACAAGCTCTTCCACTTCAGCCTCCTGTGCCAACCTTAGGGCTGCCATGTAGTGGGAGTGTCCCCAACCTTGCCTGGTTTGGTACTCCTCATAGGTGTACTGGGCATCGTGTATGAGCACCTTGGAGCCTATTACAAATTTAACATATTGTTTAAACTCCCTTCCCTTCCAGCCTTCTTCAACCAATTCATTATCTGTTAAAAAGGTGAAAATGCTCTCCCCTTCCTGGAACCTAAATCCGTAACCTCCTTGGGGATGGTGTAAATTGATGGCCTTTATGTGTAGCCCAAAGTATTCTGATTCCCCTTTTTCCAAATTGCCCAGATAGGTAATATTAGCCTTCAATTCTTCAAAGGTAACAGGGAATACTCCATCCAACATCTTGTTCTGGAATGTAAATTTTAAACCCTTCATACAGGTGGGAAAACCATCCACCAATATATTAAAATTCGGTAGATAGGCAGGGGCAAAAAAGGGAAAGCCTTGAAGATGATCCCAGTGTATGTGGGTAATTAGCAAGAGTATCTCTTGAGGGCCGTTTTTCACCAAATTGTTACCAAACTCCCTTAAACCGGTACCGGCATCCACTACCACTTTTTTCCCATCTGATAGCCCGATCTCCAGGCAGCAGGTATTTCCGCCGTATTTTAAGGTCCCAGCTCCAGGAGTAGGTATGGAACCCCTCGTGCCCCAAAAACATATCTTCATGAAGCCCTCTAAAAACGAATTTGTTAATTAACCTTAGGTAAATGCCTAAGAATTGTCAATTAAATTTAAGTCTCTCTGATCGGTTGAAAAATATAGCAGATTGGTTATAAGCTTCAATTGATTAAAAGGGATTATTTCTTCCATCCAATGAAAGCAATGGGAGACCTATGAGAATTCTTTTAGTTGAAGACGATGAAAAGATAGCAGAGTTTATCCAAAAAGGTTTGGAGCAATGGGGCTATGCAGTTGATTTTGTGACCAATGGGGAAGATGCCTACCACTTTTTCAGACAATATCCCTACGATGCTGCGGTTGTTGACATAATGGTTCCAAAGATGGATGGTCTTACATTGATTGAAAAGATAAGAGAGGAAGGCATTGACGTACCGGTAATTATACTGAGTGCAAAGAGATCACTGGATGAAAGAATAGAAGGCCTTAGAAGAGGAGGAGACGATTATCTTACCAAACCCTTTGCATTCTCTGAACTTTTAGCTCGTATTCAGGCACTTATCAGAAGATCAACAAGGCAGACAAAACCAACAGGCTATTCTGTTGGAGACCTTGTGGTGGATTTATTAAATCGTGAAGTAACAAGGGGTGGTAAAAGGATAGAGCTTCAACCTATGGAGTTCAAACTTTTGGAATACCTTTTGAGGAATCTTAATCGTATTGTAACAAAAACAATGATCCTTGAACATGTGTGGAATTATAATTTTGACCCTCAAACCAATGTGGTGGATGTTTTAGTCCACAGATTACGTAACAAGATAGACAAGGATTATGAGACAAAACTGATCCATACCATAAGAGGCGTTGGATATGCACTTAAATCGCCTGAAAGAGCTATTTCAAAAGATTAGTTTTAAGCTCTTCTTTCTTTATGTAACGGTTTTTATAACCAGTGCAATTTTACTATTTTTCGGCTCTTATATCCTTTTGCTTTCTTCCCTTAAAGAACAAGACCGTAATGAAATAAAAGCAGAGGCAAAGGAATTCTTGGAACTTTTCAAACAAGGGGGGGTGGATTTGGTACAATCAAGGTTGGCAATGGGAAAGAAGTTTGAAACCCCCGAAAGATATTTTTTAAGGATAGCAGATAACGAAAATAAGACAGTGGTTTTGAGACTGCCTTATCAGTGGGCATCTTTTTACATAAAAGAGTTGGAGATCTGGTATCCCTCTGAGGATGCGTGGAAAAAACTAAAGGCAGAAGACGGTTCCACTTCATTAGAAGTATATACCCTATCTGCTCCCAAAGGCTATTGGATACAGGTGGGTAAGACCTCTCAACAGAGGGATAAGATATTGAAAAGGTTTAAGGAGATTTCTTCACTCATACTTATCTCTCTCCTTTGGGTGGGGAGTGTAAGTGGGGCTATTCTCTCAAGGAGGGCACTAAAGCCGGTAAGGGAACTTATTTCCCTAATAAAGTCTTTGGACATAACGGACCTCAAAGGAAGGGTCCCTGAACCTGCCTCAAAGGATGAGATCAGGGAGCTGGTGATCCTATTCAACCAGTTGTTGGACAGGATCTCACGGCTTGTGTTGAGTATGCGTAGGTCCTTTGATAGTGTGGCCCACGATTTAAAAACACCCATTACCCGTATGAGGGGTACTGCTGAAATGGCCTTGTTGGGCGATGGAGGAGAAGAGATACTAAGAGAAGCCTTGTCTGACTGTGTGGAGGAATCGGACAAGGTTTTGAAGCTATTGGATGCCATAATGGATATCACAGAGGCAGAGGCAGGTGCCTTAAAACTTAAAAGAGAAGCCTTAGACCTATTTACCCTATTAAAACCCCTTGTGGAACTTTACCATCCCGTTGCAGAGGAAAAAGGTGTGGCAATCAACCTAAATGTGCCCCAAGGTCTTTATGTCTTTGGAGACCAGGTAAGGTTATCCCAGGCTATGGCAAACCTCTTGGACAATGCCATTAAGTATACTAAGGAAAGGAGTATGGTTAAGATCGTGGGATATGGTAAGGACGGTTTTGTGGAGGTGGTATTTGAAGATGAAGGTCCTGGCCTGGACAAAGAGGAAACAGAGCGTATTTGGCAGTGGTTTTATAGGTCAGAAGGAGCCAAGGCCAAGAGGGGTTTTGGCATAGGCCTTGCCATAGTTAAGGCCATTGTGGAGGCCCACCAGGGAACGGTTATGGTAAGTGCAGGAGAGGGCACAGGCTCAAGATTTATTGTAAGACTGCCCTGCGTACAAAATAAAGAATTATCAAATTCTCCTATTTACAAGTAAATGACCTTGTTATATAAAGCACTGTTAGGCCTTTTAAAGCCACCTAATAGATGAAGAGATTAGTGCACCCAGGAATAGAGACCCTAAAGCCCTATCCCCCAGGTAAGCCCATAGAAGAGCTGGAAAGGGAGTTAGGCATTAAGGGCCCAATAAAATTGGCCTCCAATGAAAATCCTTTGGGGCCATCGCCTAAGGCATTAGAGGTTATTAAGGCATGCCTCTATGGCCTAAACAGGTATCCAGATGGAAGCGCCTATTATCTGAAGGATGCACTTGCTAACCACTTTGGCATAGCCCCAGAGCAGATTGTGGTAGGAAATGGCTCCAATGAGATAATAGAACTTGCAATAAGAACATTTTTGGCCCCAGGAGAGTTGGCCATCCAGCCTTATCCTACCTTCTTGGTATATGAAAAGATGGTGAAGGCACAGGGAGGGTCCATGGTCTCTGTGCCATTGGAAAACTTCAGATTGGACATGGAAGGTATAAAGGCACATATAAAGGATGATGTAAAATTAGTATTTTTAAACAACCCAAACAATCCCACAGGCACCCACATCACCCACCACGAACTTGTGAACTTTTTGGAAGAGATTCCAGAGGATCTGTTGGTGATATTGGATGAGGCATACATTGAATTTGCACAGGACCCAAACATAGCTAAAGGGATTAATCTCTTGGAAAGATTTGAAAATTTGGTGGTGCTTAGGACCTTTTCCAAATTATATGGCCTTGCAGGCCTCAGGATTGGATATGGATTCCTTTCGAGGAGATTGGCCGATTACATAAACAGGGTTAGACAGCCATTTAATGTAAACACCTTGGCCCAAAAGGCAGCCACTGCTGCATTAAAAGATTACGCCTTTGTTGCCAACACACTAAAATTGGTGCGGGAAGAAAAGGCCTTTTTGTATAGGGCCCTTGAGGAGTTGGGGCTCAGATATATACCATCCCAAACAAACTTTTTCCTTATAGAGGTGGGTGATGGGGAGGAAGTATACAAGGCCATGTTAAAACAGGGAGTGATTGTAAGGTCAATGAAGGCCTTTGGCCTTGAAAGCTACATAAGGATCTCAGTTGGGCTAAGGGAGGAGAATGTAAGATTCTTGGATGCCTTAAGGAGGGTTTTGAAGGTTTGAGCAAAGGTAATGCTGTGATCACAATAGACGGCCCTGCTGGTACAGGGAAGACAACAATGGCAAGGCTCTTAGCCAGGGAATTGGGTATGAGGTACTTAAATACCGGCGCCATGTACAGGGCCTTTGCACTGCACGCAATTAGAGCAGGAATAGATAGTAAGGCAGAAAGACTCAAGGAACTTTTGGATGACTTTTCACTAAGGATTCAAGATAACAAAGATACCCAAAGGGTAATTCTTAAAGGAGAGGATGTCACCCATTTGATCTCAGATCCATCTGTGGAACGATTGGCTTCAGAACTCAGCAGACTAAAAGAGGTAAGAGAGCTCATCACTCTACTCCAAAGGAAAGAGGCTGAAAAAGGCGACCTTGTGGCAGAAGGCAGAGACATGGGCTCAGTGGTATTTCCACATGCCCAGGTAAAGTTTTTTCTCACAGCCTCACCAGAGGTGAGGGCTCAAAGAAGGTGGAATGAAAGGATAGAAAGGGGTGAGTCCATCACCTATGAAGAGGTCTTAAATGAATTACTGGCCAGGGATGAACAGGATACAAAAAGGGAAATAGCTCCACTTAAACCAGCCTTGGGAGCAATAGTTGTGGATACAACCCACTTGGGGATTGAAGAGGTGTTGGAAATTTTATTGATACATTCCAAAAAGGTAAGGACTCTTTGAGAGTTTAGGATAGGAATAAAATTTGGGGAGGTTTTTAAACCTATGGAACAGCAAACTTCAAAACATGAATTTGTAGGGTTACAAAATTCCAATACAGCTTTGCAGGAAGAAGCATTGCAAGAAGAACAAAACTTTCAGGTGCTATACGAAGAAAGTTTGAAACCTTTACAAGAGGGAGAAGTTATAACAGGTACTGTTGTACACATTGGCGATGAATTTGTGGTTGTGGATGTTGGCTTCAAATCAGAAGGACAAGTTCCTTTAAAAGAGTTTTTGGATTCAAATGGCAATTTAGCCGTCAAACTTGGGGATACAGTTGATGTTTTTGTGGAAAAAAAGGATGATGAAGAAGGTATAGTTATCCTTTCCAAAGAAAAAGCCGTTTCCTTAAAGGTTTGGGAAAAAATAAAAGATGTCTATGAAAAAGACAGCACAATTAGAGGCAAAATAGTGGAAAGGGTAAAAGGGGGTTTTACAGTTGATATTGGTATACCTGCTTTTCTGCCTGGCTCTCAAATTGATCTAAAACCAATAAAAGAGATGGATTCTTTGATAGGCAAAGAATTTGATTTTAAGATAGTAAAGTACAATAAAAGAAGGCAGAACGTTGTCTTATCACGAAGAATACTAATTGAGGCCCAAAGGCTTTTGGAAAGGGAAAGGCTTGTATCCATCATTAAAGAAGGGGTTATCTTACAGGGCAAAGTAAAAAATATCACAGACTATGGAATATTTGTGGACCTTGGAGGTCTGGATGGTTTAGTACATATTACAGACATATCATGGGGAAGGATAAAACATCCCCAAGACCTTTATAAAGTTGGGGATGATGTGAAGGTTAAGGTGCTATCTTTTGACCCAGATACCCAAAAGATATCATTGGGAATAAAACAGCTCACACCCGATCCATGGGCTGACGTGGACACAAGGTTTCCTGTGGGCAAAAAAATAAAAGGGAAGGTTGTATCCTTGGTGAACTACGGTGCCTTTGTGGAGTTGGATAAGGGAGTGGAGGGGTTGGTACACGTCTCAGAGATGTCTTGGATTAAAAATGTGAAGCATCCTGGGCAAGTGGTGAAGGTTGGCCAAGAGATAGAGGCAGTGGTATTGGAAGTGGACAAAGAAAAAAGGCGTATAAGCCTTGGGATAAAGCAGGCACAAACAAATCCTTGGGATACTGTTGCAGAAAGGTATCCCGTTGGAACGATAATCGAGGGCAGGATAAAAAATGTTACGGATTTTGGGGTGTTCATAGGAATAGCAGAAGGCATTGATGGCCTGGTGCACATCTCCGATATATCTTGGGTAAAAAAGATCAAGCATCCATCGGAGATCTATAAAAAAGGACAAGTTGTTCAAGCCATTGTGCTAAACATTGACAAGGAGAACAAAAAATTCTCTTTGGGTATAAAACAACTAACACCCGATCCATGGTCCACGGTTGAAGAAAAATACAAACCTGGAACAAGGGTAACAGGCACCATAACAAATATAACAGACTTTGGTTTATTTGTGGAATTGGAAGAAGGTATTGAAGGCCTTGTGCATGTCTCTGAAATTAGCAAAGATAAAAAAGGAAAACCCACATCCCATTATCAAGTGGACGATGTTATTCAAGCAATAGTCTTAAATGCAGACGGAAAGAACAGGAGAATTGGCCTTTCCATTAGAAAACTTGAAGAATTAGATAGTAGAGATGTTTTAAGATCCTATACACCAAAGGTTGAACCACGTTCAGCCTTGGGAGAACTACTGTTGGAAGAGCTTAAGAAAAACAGAAAATAATATGAAATCCTCCCATAAGAACATATTAATCTCTGTGTCTTTGGTGATAGGATTTGGCCTGCTCCTTTCCACCATATTGATCACGTTAAAGGGCAAGACTATAGCTCTTACTCTCAATGAAAAGATAGGAATGGTCTTTGTGGAAGGACCCATCATGGATTCCAGGGCAATTGTTGAAGAGATCTCTTCCCTTAGAAAAGACAATCAAATAAAGGCCATTCTCATAAGGGTAGACAGCCCAGGTGGAGGCGTTGGCCCAAGCCAGGAGATCTACCAGGAGATCCAAAGGACAAAGGTTTTAAAACCTGTGGTGGTCTCAATGGGAAGTTTAGCTGCTTCAGGAGGTTACTACATCTCTGCAGCTGCCACCAAAGTAGTTGCAAATCCTGGTACAATAACCGGCAGCATCGGTGTAATAGTTGAGTTCGTTCGGTTTCAAAGGCTTATGGATAAGATCGGCCTGGACCTGGATGTGGTAAAGATGGGAGAGTTCAAAGACATGGGTTCACCCCATAGACCCTTAACCGATAATGAAAAGGAGATGTTGTTAAAGGTACTGGAAGATATTCACAGTCAATTTGTAACAGACGTGGCAAAGGGAAGAGGAATTGAAGAGGAAAAGATAAAACAACTTGCAGATGGAAGGATATTTTCAGGAAAAGAGGCAAAGGAATTGGGTTTGGTGGATGAACTTGGCAATCTTCAAGACGCAATAGAGATCACAAAGGAGTTGGCAGGCATAAAAGGGGAACCACAGCTGGTGATGCCAAAGAAAAAGAGAAGGCTTTTAGATGTCCTTTTTGAAGAAATCACCCAAAGGATCATTGTGGCGATATATAGGCTAAAACAAGAGACTTCAATCTTAAACTCTTATAATAATTCTTTACCGTTATTTATTCTCCCTCAACTAAGAACATACTAACATCCCCCTTCCCCACCCTTAATACCTTTGGAACATCATCGATGAGGGAAATGATGCTGGAATACTCAACGGGTATTATGCCTGCATTAATCACCACATCCAAATAGGCCTTGTACTTTTCGGCAATAGTGAGAGGATCAGATTCCTCTGCTGAGGTATTGATTATGGGGTTACCCAAGTTTTTTACCAACTGAATACAAACTTCATTCTTTGGTACTCTGATTCCCACTGTTTTTCTGTTTGTTAGCATAATCTTTGGTACAAGTTTTGTTCCAGGCAGTATAAATGTATAAGGCCCAGGCAAAACTTTATTAAGCACACGATATGCATAATTGGATACAATACAATATTTGCTTATTTCACTAAGGCTATCGCAAACAAAAGAAAATGGAGAAGAAATAGGCCTTCTTTTTAAATTGTAGATCTTCTCTATACTTCCTTTTATATAGAGGCTACACCCAATGCCGTATGAGGTGTCTGTTGGATAACAAACTATACCTCCCCGTTGCAATATATCCACAACAATCTTAATCAACCTTTTTTGAGGATTATACGGATTAATGGAAACGACAACGGGCTTTGGGTGTATAAACCCCATATGCTTTCCTCCTTTTAAGGAAACTAAACAATTTGTATCTTATTACACCTTCTTATAAATAGCAAGTGAAAAGGAATTTGTTGAAAGAATTCATTGATTTTAATAAAAATATAACTCAAGCTTAATTAAAAGAAGGTTAAACTTGGAATCTCAGCACTTAAAACTTAAACCAATAGGCCTTTTGATGCTTCTATCATTGGTGTGGGGAGCAAACATGGCCTTTGTGAAATTTGCCTTAACAGACATAACGCCTTTGTTCATGTGTGGTATAAGGTCTTTAGTGGCAAGCATATGCTTGTTTTGGTGGATGAAGGCAAAGGGCCTAAAAATCTTTCCCACCAGATTCATGGCCTTACACGGTCTTGTTGTGGGCTTATTGTTTGGAGGTGAATTTGCAGCCATTTATGTGGCGTTGAAACTAACAACGGCCTCTGCTACATATATACTGCTTTATACAGCTCCATTTTTTGCCGCCTTGGGTGCACACATTTTAATTAAAGAGGATAAGCTGAGCACCTTTAAGGTAATAGGCCTTATAGTAGCTTTTGTGGGAGTATCTGGGCTTTTTCTAAGGTCTTTAAATCAAGGTTATCATAGCCTATCGGGGGATATATTTGCACTTGCCGCAGGATTCATGTGGGGAATGACAAGTGTTTATGTAAAAAAATTTTTAGCGATTAAAACCACTGCCAAGCATGTGTTGTTTTACCAGCTGTCTTTTTCAGTCCCATTTTTATTTTTAATGAGTTTTATTTTTGAAGAGGGCTATATAATGGGTTTTTCCAAAATGACATTCTATTCCCTTATCTACCAGTCAATTATAGTTGCTTTTCTCAGCTACCTTGCGTGGTTTGAATTGATAGATAGGTATCCTGTAAGTATTTTGCACGCATTTAGCTTTTTTACGCCCGTATTTGGGGTATTAATAAGTGGTCTTATCATGCTAAAGGAACCTATAGGGCCCAATATAATGTTTGCTCTCACTATGGTGACAATAGGTTCAATCATTGCAAACCAAAAAAGGAATAGCTAATGTCCCTATTGAGCACAATCGTATGTGACGCTCATGTCCATCTAAATGACTTTAATAACCCATTTCAGGAGATAGCCGAAGCAGAGGCTGTGGGAGTTAAATATATAGTCGGCGTTGGCATGGATGTGGAAAGTAACAAAACTGTTTTAAATATTGCATCTGAATCCCACAACATTATTAAAGGAATAGGGTTTCACCCGTGGATGATAAGACCAGAGAATATAGAAGAGAATCTTGAATTTCTTAAAACCCACATCAAACAAGCTGATTGTATCGGAGAAGTAGGCTTAGACTATGCCATAAAGGTCTCCAAGAACCTTCAAATAGAGGTGTTTCAAAGTATAGTGGAACTGGCTGTCCATTTTAATAAGCCCCTTATAATTCATTCAAGGCATTCCCACGAAAGGTGCATGAAGATTTTGAAAGAGCTTGGGGCAAAGAAAGCCATCTTTCACTGGTATTCAGGAAGCTTGGAGATCCTTAAAGGTATATTGGATGAAGGGTATTACATATCTGTAACCCCTGCCTTGGCCTATAGTCCCAAGCATCAAGAGGCTGCCAAGTTTGCTCCTTTAGATAGAATCCTTTTGGAGACAGACTCTCCCGTGGAGTACCAGGGAATACCTTCAAAGATAAAAGATGTTATGACTACTTTAAAACTTCTTTCCTCAATTAAAAGCATTCAGATGGAAGAGGTTGCCAAGATTACCACTAAAGCATTCCTTGAATTTTTTAAAATTAAGGAGGATTTGCCTTGAACATCCAAGAGACATATTCTTTGATTGATGTTTGCCTTGGGAAAATGGCTCCTGATCTTTTAATAAAATCTTGTTTTTTGGTAAATGTGTATACAGGAGAGATCTTAGAAGATCAAGATATTGCAATGAAGGGAAAGTATATTGCTTATGTTGGAAAATGGAAATATGAAACACATGAGATACCTGAAATTATAGATGCAAAAGGATTGTATGCAATTCCCGGAATGATTGATGGCCATACTCACCTCTTGTACCTTATGTCTCCTTATGAGGCAATAAAACATATTATACCAACAGGAACCACTACTATAATTACCGAAGTAATGGAGATATATCCAATTGCAGGAATTAGAGGGATTAGAGATTTTATTAACATGCTAAGTGATCAACCCATTAGGTTTTTCTTTACAGTGCCTTCGATGGTTACCACACCCGAATCCTTAAAAGGCATGGACAAAAAAGAACTGGAAGAGTTGTTGTGCATGGAAGAGGTATTGGGCATGGGAGAGAGCTATTGGCAGGCTGTTTTAGAGGATAGGGAAACATTCATACCAAATATGTTGTTAACCCTCAGGCACAAAAAATCTTTGGAAGGGCATTCTGCAGGAGCAAAAAATGAAAAGCTCATGGCCTATGCCGCCATTGGAGTAAGCTCTTGTCACGAACCTGTTAAAGCCCAAGAGGCGTTGGAAAGGGCAAGGCTGGGTTTACATGTGATGATTAGGGAAGGTGCGGTGAGGAAGGATTTAGGGCCCATCTCGGAGATCTTCTCCAAGGTGGATACAAGGAGGTTTATACTTTCTTCCGACGGAGTAGATCCTGAAGAGCTAATGGAACAGGGTTACATGGATTTAATAGTTAGGAAGGCCATCTCCTTTGGTTTAGATCCCATTAAGGCAGTACAGATGGTAACTCTAAATGTGGCCGAACACTTCCATATAGACCAGTTTATAGGAGGAATTGCACCTTCAAGGTACGGGGATTTGGTGCTTATGGAGGACCTAAAAAGATTTCATCCCAAGTATGTAATCTCCTCTGGAAAGTTGGTTGCCCAAGACAAAAAGCTGATCTTAGAACCAAGGCCTATCTCCTTTGGGCCTTCTTATTTGAACTCCTTAAAGAGGCCCAAGATCTTTCAAAAGGAGGACTTTCTTATAAAGGCCCCTCAAAAAAGTGGTAGCTATAACGTCTCGGTAATTGAGATGATAACAGACCTTGTGACACAAAAGGCTGTGATAGAACTCCCACAAACAGGTGGCAGGCTCCTTTGGGATGAAACTTCAGACCTAATCCTGGTATCTGCCATTGATAGACTAAAACCCAAAAACGGACACTTCACAGGTCTTCTAAAAGGGTTTGGCCTAAAGAAGGGTGCCTTTGCTTGCTCTGCAGGATGGGATACAACGGATATAATTGCAGTGGGTAGAGATCCATCTGACATGGCCCTTGCAGTAAACCGTATATTTGAGCTGCAAGGCGGAGCAGTGGTTGTAGTAAGCCAAAAGGTCCTCTGGGAGATAGACTTGAGCATTTTGGGTATTATGTCCATGTTGCCCATGGAAAGATTAGTTCGGGCGTTCAAAGAACTGAAAGGCATTGTGGAAGAGCTTGGAATTAGTTTTCGAGATCCTCTCCTTTCATTGGTAACCTTAAGCACATCTGCCATTCCGTTCTTTAGAATCTGCCATGAAGGCTATAAAGACCTAAAAACGGGTAGGATGGAAGGTCTATTTATAGCTTGACCTGTGTGTTTCATGGGCATATAGTTGTTCAAAGATTAAACAATTGTTTCCTTTGGGGGGGACGACTATGGGTAGTACTTGGTTTGTGGTTTACACAAAGCCCAAAAAGGAAGAACTGGTTAAGTACCTCCTTGAAAGGGCCCGTTTGGTTTGCTTTTTGCCCAAATTAAGGACCTGGAGGTTTGTAAACAGCCACAGGGAAGAGGTGATAAAGCCATTGTTTCCCTCTTATTTATTCACATGCTTCTCCTATCCGGAAGACTACAATTTGGTGAGATGGACGAGGGGTGTTAAAAAGGTCTTGGGTACAGAAGAAGGGCCATTACCTGTACCAGAAGGTATGGTGGATTTTATCAAGGCCAACTCGGAAAACGGCATAGTAGAGATAAAACCAAGGCCGCTAAAAAAAGGAGATTGTGTGAGGATCCTACATGGGCCCTTTAAAGGCTTGACAGCGGTCTTTGAAAAGGAGCTAAAGGATAAAGAAAGGTGTATGATATTGCTGGATGCTCTATACAACCTTCGGGTGGAGATCAAGTCCTATTATTTGGCCCCTCTAAGCCTCTAAGTGAATAATTCCTTAATGCACCCAGAAAGGAATCTAAAACTCACCATTCAATACGAAGGTACAGATTTTGAAGGTTGGCAGTATCAACCTCAAAAAAGAACCGTTCAAGGGGTTATCCAGGGAGCAATAAAGGCAGTTACCAAGCAAGAGCATACCATTGTGGGTGCAGGAAGGACTGACGCTGGTGTCCATGCAATTAACCAAGTTGCAAATTTCAAAACAACGTGCCCTATCCTGCCTGAAAACCTAAGACGCGGCCTTAATTCTATACTTCCCAGAGATGTTTACATAAAAGACATAACAGAAGTGCCTTTAAGCTTTCATGCAAGATACAGTGCAAAGGCAAAGATCTATGAATATAGAATACTTCAGAGAAAAGAGCCTGATGTTTTTTTAAGAAGGTATATGTGGCATGTATTCCACCCCCTCAGGCCTGATTTTTTAAAAACATGCCTTGAATGTCTCATAGGAGAACATGATTTTTCATCCTTTTCTGCATCCGGCAGCTCTGTAAAGTCATTCGTACGCAAGATGTATGATGCTTCACTGATAGTGGATGGAGACATATTTATCTTTAGATTTAAGGCCAATGGATTTCTAAGACATATGGTAAGGAACATAGTTGGTACTATTATTCAACTGGATGTAAAGAATAAGGACGTGGATGAACTCATAAAAATCATGGAAAAAAAAGACAGGAGAGCAGCTGGGATAACTGCTCCGCCCCAAGGGCTTTATTTAGTGGAAGTAATTTATTGATTTTTTTTCTTTTCTTCAGTTGAACCCTTTACTGTTTCGTATATGGTCTTCCATGAGTTTTCAAAATTAGAAAGGGATATCTTATTTGTTTCAATAAACTTGATAACTATCTCCTTTGCTATCTTAAGGGCAAGTTCTTTTTCTTGTGACATTTTTCCCTCCAAAATGAAAACTTAGGGGTCTTTAAAGGGGGGAAGAAGGCCAATTCTATCTCCCTTAAAGACCCCATTTGGAATGGATCCTTTAAGAACCCCTTCCGATTAGATGTTAGAGAAAGCATAGGATTAATCAAGCCCAAATTCCGTGGATAGGAGCCTTGCATTTAAAACACTTGCCGTCTTTTAACAGGTTTTTTTCCACGTAAAACCCATATCTTTTGATAAGCAATTCTTGACAGGATGGGCAGTGGGTGTCTTCTCCAGGATCTCCTGGCACATTACCAGTGTAGACAAATTTAAGGCCCATATCCAATGCCATGTCCCTTGTCCTCTTTAGGGAGGAAACGGGAGTTGCTGGCCTATCCAAGAGCCTGTAGTCTGGGTGGAACCTGGTGACATGCCACGGCATATTGGGGTCTACGGACTTTAAGAAGCTGATAAGATCCTTTAGTTCCCTTTCGTCGTCGTTGAGACCGGGTATCAATAGGGTTGTGACCTCAACCCATACACCCTGGGCCTTCATCTCTTCTATTGTCTTTAATACGGGTTCAAGCCTTGCTCCGCATATATCCTTGTAAAACCTTTCATTAAAGGCCTTCAAATCCACATTGGCAGCATGTAGATGGGGGTAAATGAAATCAAGGGCCTCCTTTGTCATGTAGCCGTTGGTAACAAATACATTCTTTAAGCCATTTTCCACTGCAATTAAAGAAGTATCATGGGCAAATTCAAAGTATACTGTGGGTTCTGTATAGGTGTAGGAAATAGAGGCACAACCTGTGCTTATTGCAGCCTTTACCACATCTTCTGGTTTTCTGTCACTTCCCATTATGATTCCCCTATCCCTTGCCATCTGACTAATGTCTGCATTTTGGCAGTGTTTACACTTAAAATTACAACCTGCTGTTGCAATGGAATAGGAATAAGATGAGGGCAAAAAATGGAAGAGAGGCTTTTTCTCAATGGGATCAGGTCTTTCAGCCACTAATTTACCGTATACAAGACTATAAAGTTCACCACTATTATTCTCTCTTACCATACAAATTCCCCTTGACCCTTCTTTGATAACACATCTATGGGAACAAAGCCTGCATTGGACTTTGTTATCCTCCAAGCCATCAAATAGATAAGCCTTTTTCATTTTTACCTCCCATATGTTTAAATACAATTGCAAAAGCTTTAGATATTTTTGATTTGACTTTGGCCTCTGAAAGGGGCTTTAAGGTTAAAATTTTATCATAGTACAGATCAGAAACAAAAACATAGAAACCTCTAAATGGATTCCAAAAATGATTAAGACTTGAAATATCTTTGATACCTGGTATTCCTTTAATGATTGCTTTAAGTTTCCAAGGTGTATAAAATCTCATTGCTTTAAAAACATTGTGTTTGAAATGTCTCTCATAAAAAAACCTTAGTCCCAAAATTGAAAATGGGTTAATTTCTGCTACAAATACACACTGCCTTGAAACTCTCACTGCTTCACTTAACACTTGCACATGATCTCTCACACAACCCAATGAGAGGACAAGAAAACTTATGTCAAAAGAATTATCATCAAAGGGCATGTCATGGGCATCAATTTCCAAGACCTCTGCCTTATCCTTCAGGTTGAATTTTGCCTGAACCAACATATGGGGAGAAAGCTCACAAGTGGTTACTTCAAAACCCAGCTCCCTTAGGAGGGCTGCCCTCCTCCCAGGACCACAGCCAATCTCCAAGGCACTTTTTTGGGCTATGCCTTGGAAACGTCTGTTGAGCTCTTTTTTCAAGGTCAGATTGAGATAGTCCTCCCAAGGCCCAATGATTGTGTAGTAGTTTTGGGCCAATTCTGTGTCAAAGATAAGGTTTTTCTTTTCTTCCATGGTTATATGGGATATTAACCCAAAAGATTTTTCTTGACAAATCTTAGCCTTAAAAATATATCGAACGAATGTTAGTTTAACAACTTTACTGGAGCCTTGCATGTATACCAAAGGAAGCGAAGCCTTGTTTATTCCCCATTGGGTCTTCTGGTTAATATGCGTTTTATCCTTAGGGATTTTTGTGAGGACCATTAAAAGGCGCATTACCCCCTTAAGGCAAGCCCAAAAGGATCCGAGGTTCAATCAGTGGAGGCTCAGGATCTCTGCTCTAATAAAGGATGGATTTCTTCAGATAAGGCAACCAAGATATCCATTTTCAGGAATAGTGCATTTGGTTATATTTTGGGGGTTTGTTATATTAGGGCTAAGATCACTCCAGCTCATTTTTTATGGCCTTGGGATCCCGTTTATAGACCCTTTTTCAACACAGGGCATATGGTATCGATATGCTCAGCTTAAGGATATATTTGAAGTGTTGGTCTTACTTGCATGCCTTTTGTCTATTATAAGAAGAGCAATCTTTAGACCTTCAAGGTACAAAGGCAGCAGCCAATTAGAAGCATACCTTGTGCTTTCTCTTATATCGTTTCTTATGATTACAGATCTTGCATTTGATGCAAGTCATATTATGCTTCAAAACAGCAATGTTAACACTATCTCACTAAAATTATTATCAAATTTTTTTAAAACCTTTTCTCCATCCGAGCTCAGTTATATATTTTCTATCTCTTTCTTGCTACATCTTTTAACATTCTTTGTGTTTCTAAATCTTTTACCCATTTCCAAGCACTTTCATATAATAACTGCTTTGCCAAATGTTTTTTTTAAGAAATTAACTAAAGGCTCCATTAAACCTGCAAGATACGGAATCCAACAATTGGAAGATTTAGAATACTTAGGCATAAAACAGATAACAGACTTCACATGGAAGCACATCCTTGATTTCTATTCATGCACAGAATGTGGCCGTTGTTCAGATAACTGCCCTGCAAACCTAAGTGGCAGAGCGCTATCGCCCAAGATGCTCACTTTAAAGTTGAGGGATAGTTTATATAGTGCATTCCCTATTTTTAAAAAAGCCTCTGAGCAGAGGGAGGTAATAGGCCAGGTTATTAACCAAGAGGAGATATGGTCTTGCACCACCTGCGGAGCCTGTGAACGAGAATGCCCGGTCTTTATAGAGTACATAGACAAGATTGTGGACATGAGGAGATATTTGGTGGAGCAAGGAGAAAATCCCAGCACCTTCAACCAGGTATTCTTGAACATGGAAAAGACCGGGAATCCCTTTGGAAGACCAGCCCAAAAGAGGACCGAATGGATACAAAACTTAGAAGGGATTCAGGTGAGGATCTTAAAAAAGGGAGATGAGGTGGACACTTTATTCTTTGTGGATAGTTACCCCTCCTTTGATCCCAGGAGCCAATCCATTACCCTTGCCATAGCAAAGGGGCTTTCTATGGCCCAGGTTGATTTTGGGATCTTGGGTCCGATTGAGAAGGATTCGGGTCATCAAGTAAGGCGCATGGGAGAAGAAGGCCTTTTTCAGCTCTTGAAAGAGCAAAATCAAAAGACATTTGAGACCATCAAATTCCAAAGGATTATCACTGCAGATCCCCATAGTTTCAACACCCTCAAAAACGACTATGACCTAAAGGTGGAGGTATATCATTATACGCAGTATTTCTTGGAACTATTAAAAGGTGGGAGGCTTTCTTTAAAGGGGATGCCAAAAGAGGGGCGCTACACATACCACGACCCTTGCTACTTGGGAAGGCATAATGGAATCTATGAGGAGCCAAGGGAGATATTGGAAAAATTTTTGGGGATAAAACTCTTGGAGATGAAAAGATCAAGGGATAGGAGCTTTTGCTGCGGCGGGGCTGATGTGGGCTTGTGGCACGAAGTTAGGGAAGAAGAAAGGATGGCACAAAAGAGGATAAAAATGGCATTAGAAGTGGGAGCCGATTACATTATAACCGCATGTCCATTTTGTCTGATGCACTTGGAAGATGCAATCAAAACACATGGTTTAGAAGGGAAGATCCAGGTTGTGGATCTTATGGAACTCATAATATCTGTTTGTTAGGGGGTAGAAACCATGGAGATCGTTGTGTGTATAAAAAGGGTGCCTTTTACCCAAGAGGTGGATTTGGAGATAGCTCCGAGCCAAAAAGATATTGTTAAAGAAGGGTTGGCCTTTGTGTTGAACGAATGGGATAACTACGCCTTAGAAGAGGCCATATCCCTCAAGGAGAGGTTAGGAGGCCAAGTAACTGCTGTTTTAATAGGGTCTGAAGAGGACGAGGAGGTTTTAAGAAGAGCCCTTGCCATGGGTGCAGACAGGGCCGTTAGGGTGGACCCGGGAGATGTTTACTTGGATGTGAGGGGTATTTCCAAAATCCTCACAAGGGTAGTCAAAGACATGCCATTTGATCTAATACTTACAGGAGCCCAGGCAGATGACACCAACGAAGGATGTGTTGGGGTCATGCTTGCAGAGGAATTGGGTATCCCCCATGCATCTGTGGTGAAAGGTATAGAGGTGTTGGATAGGACCCTTAGAATAAGGGTGGAACTGGAAGGAGGCACAGAAGAGGTTTCAACCATTAGGCTCCCTGCCCTACTTACCATACAGACCGGCATCAATGAGCCCAGGTATGTGTCGGTCATGGGGATCAGAAAGGCGGCCAAAAAGGAACTAAAGGTTTTCTCCTTAGAGGAGCTTGGTTTGGATTCTGAATCTATAAAACCCGACAGCATAGTGGAAAGGCTTTACTTCCCGCCCGAGCAAGGAGGTGCCCACATGCTCACAGGAGACCCTGCCACTGTGGCCGAAAAGATACTGAAGATATTGAAGGAAAAGGGGGTGATACAATGAAAGGTCCCATATTGGCACTTGTGGAACATAGGAAGGGAGAAATAAGGGATATCACCTACGAGCTATTGAGGAAAGCACATGAACTTTCTCAAAGGGCGGGGTCTGATCCCATCTGCCTTTTGATACAGGCACCCGGTCAGGGTTTGGAAGCAGGCCTCAAAGGCTGGGCAAAGAAGATCTTAGTCATAGAGGCAAAAGGGTGCGAGGTATTTAACTCGGAACTATATAAGGCCTATTGTTTAGAAGCCCTAAGGACATTAGAGCCTTTTATTGTGCTTCTTCCCCACACCCCCTGGGGTATGGACCTTGCGCCTGCCCTTTCTGTAAAAGCGGGTTTGCCACTTATATCCGATTGTGTGGATATAGTCTTAGAAAATGGTGATCCTAAGGCCATTAGACAGATTTACGGAGGCAAGCTTTACTCCCAGGTGGCCTTTAGACCTTCATCCACATACCTTGCCTCTATGAGACCCGGGAGCATTCAGGTGGAGGGTAATCCGGGCTATGAAACAGAGCTCTTAAGCTTTGATACCCAAACTCCCATTAGAGCTCCTTCAAAGACCTTTGAGGAATTTGTGGAAACAGGCCAAGGTGATGTGGACATAAGCCAGGCTCCTTTTCTCATTTCCATTGGCAGAGGCATTGGAGATGAGGAGCGCATCCAAGAGGTTAAGGATCTGGCAGAAAAACTGGGAGCTATTTTGTCCTGCTCAAGGCCGATTGTGGACAAAAATTGGCTTCCCAAGTATCACCAGGTGGGCACCTCAGGCAAGACAGTAAAACCAAAGGTGTATTTGGCCTTGGGAATAAGCGGAGCATTCCAGCATGTGGCAGGGATAAAGGGCTCCGGTACTATTATAGCCGTAAACAAGGACAAAAAGGCGCCCATATTTAGGGCAGCCCATTATGGGGTTGCAGAAGACCTATTCACCATTGTTTCTGCACTAAAGGCAAAGATAGGGGGTTAGGATGGATTTTGAACTTACAAGGGAACAAAAAGACATACAAAAGGCCGCAAGGGAGTTTGCAGAGGGAGAGTTTAGGGATATTGCAAGGGAATGTGACCAAAGGGAAGAGGTGCCAAGGGAGCTTCTAAAAAAGGGTGCAGAGCTTGGCTTTGTTGGTGCCTTTATCCCAGAGGAATACGGTGGTGCAGGTTTGGGATTTCTGGAACATGCCCTGATTGTGGAAGAGTTCTGGAGGGTGGACCCCGGGATAGGACAACAATTCTCTTCCATCACCTTTGGGGCTGAGGAATTACTGCTTTATGGCACAGAGGAACAAAAGAAAAAATATCTCCCAAGGCTCACCTCTGGAGATGCATTGATGGGCTTTGCCATAACAGAGCCCGATGCAGGCAGTGACGCAGCCTCAGCCAGCACAAGGGCAGAGCTTGTGGATGATCACTGGGTTATAAACGGAAGCAAGGTTATGATAGGCAATGGATCGGCGGCAGATTTTATGCTCATCTTTTGCCTCACAGACCCTCAAAACCCCAAATCCCAAAGGCACAGCGTGATCTTGGTGGAAACCAATACACCTGGTTATGATGCAGATAAGATCTTGGGGAAAATGGGGGTTAGGGCGGCAGACACTGCAAATATCTTCCTTTCCGATGTAAAGGTTCCAAAGGAAAATTTGGTGGGAGAAAGGGGCAAGGGATTCTACCAATTAATGGCATTCTTTGACCGCTCAAGGGCATATGTGTCTGCCCACGGAGTGGGCCTTGCCCAGGGCGCGCTTGACTTGGCAATTAAGCATGCAAAGGAAAGGGTGCAATTCGGCCAAAGGATTGCCTCCTTTCAAGTTACCCAATTTAAGATAGCTGAGATGGCAACCAAAATTGAACTTGCCCGTACTCTTACCTACAGGGTATGTGCTATGCTGGATAAGGGAAAGGTGGATACCAAGCTGGTGGCCATGGCCAAATGGAATGCAGGTAGGACTGCTGTGGAGGTGGTGGATGAGGCCCTTCAGATACACGGAGGCTATGGCTACATGAACGACCACGATATAGAGAGGTTTTATAGGGCTGCCAAGGTATTGGAGATCTACGAAGGCACCAAGGAGGTGGAAAAGACAATCATATCCAGAAGGATCTTGGGAAAGATTTAGTTAAGGCTGTCTCAAAAGCTTTGACTTGGCCTTATCACCTTGCTATATTTCCATGGCGGGGAGGGATGGCCGAGTGGTTTAAGGCGGCGGTCTTGAAAATCGCTTCCCGTGTAAGCGGGACGTAGGTTCGAATCCTACTCCCTCCGTCAGAAGGGAGAGATGGCCGAGTAGGCTGAAGGCGCTCGCCTGCTAAGCGAGTGTTCCGCCAAAAGCGGAACCGCGGGTTCGAATCCCGCTCTCTCCGCCATATTTTCTAACAAGCTTACAGCGTGCTCAGGCCAGAAACTGGCTTTTAAACCTCAATTACCTGGGGAATACGGCACCTATATCAGCACTCGAGACCATCTGGGCATATCTCTTCAAATACCCGTATGCCACCTTGGGTTCAAAGGGAGGGAGCTCCGCCAATCTCCTTTGGATCTCCTTTTCTTCCACCAACAATTGAATAGTGCTATTGGGGATGTCTATTTCTATCAAATCCCCTTCTTTGACTGCTGCTATTGGGCCTTTTGCAGCAGCCTCCGGTGATACATGGCCAACAGATGCCCCCCTTGTGGCACCTGAAAACCTTCCGTCTGTAATAAGGGCAACACTTTCATCCAGCCCCATTCCTGCAAGCACAGAGGTGGGGGTGAGCATTTCCCTCATACCAGGACCGCCTTTTGGGCCTTCATAGCGGATCACCACCACCTCACCAGGCTGTATTAGCTTTTTTAAAATCGCATCCACAGCATCTTCTTCAGAATCAAATACCCTGGCAGGGCCTTTATGTGTGAGCATCTCTTTTCTCACAGCAGAAGACTTAACTATTGCTCCATCTGGAGCCAAATTCCCAGAAAGTATGGTAAGCCCTCCTGTTGGCTCATAAGGATCTTCTATGGCCCTAATAACTCCATCTTCTTTTATGCCTGCCTTTATATCATCCAAGGTGTCTTTAAGGGTTTTTCCGGTTACGGTCATCTCATTTAAGTTTATAAGACCTGCCTTTCTCAATTCCTGCAAAACAGCTGGCACGCCACCTGCGTGATAAAAATCCACCAAGTGAAATTTTCCAGAAGGAGCAAGGGATGCAAGCCTTGGCACCTTTTTGGTAAAGGGTGCAAAGTCTTTGAGCCTAAAATCCAAACCTGCGTAATAGGCAATTGCAGTGAGGTGTAAGGCGGTATTTGTGGACCCACCCAAGGCCATATCAAGGGTTATGGCATTTTCTATGGCACCTTTTGTAATTATGTCCCTTGGTCTCAGATCCCTTTTTACCAATTCCACAATCCTTTTGCCTGCCTCTTTAGCAAGCCTAAGCCTTTGGGAATAAACAGCGGGTATGGATCCGTTAAAAGGAAGGGCAATCCCAAGTGCCTCTGCCAAGTTACTCATTGTGTTGGCTGTGTATAGCCCTGCACATGAACCCGCGCCAGGGCATGCTTGATCCTCCATCAACAGTAGCCCCTCTTCGTCTAGTCTACCCACTGCCTTTTCTCCCACTGCCTCAAATACCTTATCCAAACCCACATATCTTCCGTTCACCTTTCCAGGCAACATGGGGCCGCCTGAGATGAATATGGAAGGTAGATTTAATCTCACTGCAGCTATAATCATCCCGGGAATAATCTTGTCACAAGATCCTAAGAGCACCAATCCATCAAAGGGATGGGCCTGTGCCATAATTTCTATGGAGTCTGCTATCAGTTCCCTGCTGGGAAGGGAATACTTCATACCCAGGTGATTCATGGCAATTCCGTCGCATACGCCTATTGTGTTAAAAACCAAAGGGGTTCCGCCTTCTGAATAGATTCCTGCCTTTATGGCATCCTCTAACTGCCTCAGATGCACGTGCCCTGGGATGACCTCGCTATATGTGCTGCATATGCCTATTATGGGCCGCCTTAGTTCCCAATCGGTGATCCCCATTGCCTTTAAAAGGGATCTATGGGGTGCCCTTTGGTCCCCTGAAAGTATCTCCTTGCTTCTCATTTTGCTTCCCCTCCTTCGGGATCTTGTAACCTCTTTGTCTTCTTTTCCTTCCAAGATTTGTACTCTGCCATGGCCTTTATCACCTTTGCTCCCAGCACAGGGTCCATAAAAACCGGCACCTGGTTTTGAATAAGGGTTCTAACATAGGGCTCTGATAGATCCCTATAATTGAAGCAAATTATAGGTTTTTGAAGGCTATCCATCAAATTTTTTAAAAACTTAGCTTGGCCATCCATTGCTTCTTTGGCCATTTCAGCCAACTTTTCTTCCTCTGTTATGCCCATGTTCCTTAGGAGATTCATGAGCCTCTCCTGTGGCAAGAAAGAATAAAAGTAGAGGATGTCTGTTTCCTCTGCCTCCAAAAGTAACTTGGGCAATTCATTATAATAGGCCAAAAGGTTTTTGGAAAAGGTTAAATCCACAGGATTTTTCACATTGGCAGTGCTGGGCAGATATTCCTTTAGTTTTGAAACCAAATTAAAACTTAAATCAGGCATCTCCAGACCAGCCCTTCCCACGGCATCTGCAGCAGCAGCACCTGGTCCACCTGAGTGGGTTTGAACCACTACCCTATTTCCCTTTGGTAGAGGCAAGGTTCCAAAACCCCATGCTATCTGGAAGAGCTCTAAGATGGAATATGCCCTAATAATCCCTGCTTGTTTGAAGGCCTTGTCATACAATAGATCTGGCCCTGCCACAGCCCCAGTATGTCCCATACCTGCCTTTTTTCCTGTTTTGGTGCCGCCCACATAATAGGCCACAATGGGCTTTCTTAAAGAGACCTCATGTGCCACCTTCACAAATTCCCTTCCCCTTTTGATGCCTTCAATGTATAGGGTTATTACCTTTGTGTTGGGACATAGGGAAAGGTATTCTAAGCAGTCCACTATATCAATGTTTGCTTCGTTCCCCACGCTAAAGGCGGTGCTAAAGCCCATGTCAAACAGGTTCAGATATTCAAACATCTGGGTCACAAAACTCCCGCTTTGGGAAGCCATTCCTATAAACCCAGGTTTTGCCTTGTATTTAAAAAAGGTGGTGTTTAGCCTAAAATGTGGGTTTGCAACCCCAATACAATTGGGTCCAAGGAACCTGATACCATAACTTTTGGCGATCTGAACCAACTCATCTTCCATACGCCTTCCTTCTTCACCCATCTCTTTAAAGCCTGCGCTTACCACAATGGCAGACTTTATACCCTTTTCTCCGCAAGAGCGCAGGATCTCTGCCACTACTTTGGTGGGCACAATTATGAGCGCCAGATCGGGCACCTCTGGTATTTCCTTAAGGTCTCTATAGGCCTTAAGGCCCATTATTATTTTATCTCTGGGATGCACCGGATATATCTTTCCCTTAAACCCAAGGTCCATCAGCACGTCTAATTGAATGGTGCCCATACTTGTGGGATCACTTGAGGCACCAAAAACCACAATGCTCTTTGGATTGGCAATCTTAAATAAAGGGCTTTCCATTATATCTTGAATCATTTTCCTTTCACCTCTGCCTTCCAATCGGCTTTAAATTTTTGAATTTCACAAAGCTTCTTTTGATATCAAACCGGGATCTAATCTGCAAGTTATGAGGCTTATTCAGCTGGCATATGGCGAGCTTGTTTGGATGGCATTTTACCGAACCCCACCCAACCCCCCCTTTACCAAAGGGGAGGAGCGCATCCCTTAACCAAAGGGTAGGGGTTTACCATAATTAACCAGTCGCCCCCACATTCCACTTCACTCAAAAAGGAAAGCTCATTTTCCTTCTTCGAATCATCTAACCTTCCCAAAACCCTTCACTACCCCAAAAGTTTTGACTTCCCATTATCCCTGGCTTGTTCAGTTTAGGATTCAAGAAAGGAATTCATAAATTCTTGGGAATCCAGTACCCTCAAAAGGGGGAACAAAACTGTCTTCTCATATATGGAGATGGTTTTTTGATGGATCTCTTCGGTTATGGCAGCAGAGCAGTCCTTTAGCAAAACCGCCTTAAAACCGTTTTGCACCGCATCCAAAACCGTCGTAAGCACACAAAAATTAGTGGCAATGCCTCCAACGGCGCACAAGGTTACGTTTCTTTTCCTGAGATAGTCTTCAAGCCCTGTCTTAAAAAAGGCAGAAAACTTAGGTTTAGGAAGCCATAGGTCATCGGGTGTGCGGAGGAGCTCCTCAATTGGTTCTGCTCCCTTTGTGCCTTTGATGGCATGTGGCCTAAGTTTACTTTGGAATAAAAAGTCCTCTTCTTCAAAGGCATCTGTGGAAAATACGACGGGAAACCCCTTCACCCTGAAAAAAGAAATGAGCCTGTTAAGGGGTTCTATTATCTTTTGGGCCAAAGGGGTAATGGGAAGGGGATGGGAGGGATCAAAATAGTCTTTAAGCATGTCTATGATCAAAAGAGCTGGCCTTTCTTGCATCTTTAATCCTTACCCCACCAGTGCCTTCAAGGCCTTTATGCAAGATTCCATTTCTTCCACAGATCTTTTTAAGGCCTCGCCCATTTCTGCCATCTCCTGTACCTGGGCAGCGTGTGTCTGCACAGACCGATCCACATCAGTTATACCTTTGGCCATCTGTTCCAACCCTTCCGATTGCTGTCTTCCTGCTTCAGAGATCTCTTTTGAGCTATTAGTAGCCTCTTGAACCACCCTTTCCAATCCCATGTATTGTGTTTCCAGTTGGTTTACCCTGGATATGGCCTCCTCAATGGCCTCCAAGATCTGGCTAATTAGCCTATGGGTGTCCTGGGAAGAATCCTTTGACCTCATGGCCAGATCCCTCACCTCACTTGCCACAACCCCAAAGCCTTCTCCAGCCTCACCTGCCCTGGCTGCTTCAACTGCTGCATTGAGGGCCAAGAGGTTGGTTTGGAAAGCGATTTGATCTATTGTGTTTAGTATTTTGGTGGCATTGGCTCCTGCTACCCTGGTTTTTTCCATGGCCTCCTTGAGGGAATAAAGTTCTTCTTTTACCTTATGAAGGTGCGTTAGACCCTGAGACATAAGAGACTCCGTATTTATTGCCACAGTGAAGTTTTGTTTGCTAAGACTTGCAATTTCCTCCATAGAAGAGGAAATCTCCTCCAAAGAAGAGGCTTGATTGGCGCTTTCCTTTGCTATGAGGGAGGCTGCATCTGATGCCAACTTAGTATTGTTCACCACGTCTTTGGATATTCCCTCCAACTGTGAACACAATTTACTCACAGGCTTTACCACATTATTTTTGACAAGGAACAACAAAAGCAAAAGCAGAATCACACCTCCGGTTGTACCAAGAATCAGGTTTTGGAGGGTTCCTCTTTTGAGTCTAATGTGCATGTCCTCTTCATCCACCCTCAATATCATAGCGCCCAGTACCTTTCTGCTGGAGCCGTGGCAGTGGTAACAAGAAGGTTCGTTTAAGAAGGGCCTTATAGTGGTAAAAAACCTTCTATGACCACTAAATTCTGAAATGCCCTTTATGTCCTTTTCTCCTCCTGAAATCACTCGAGTAAAGATATTTAGAACCTCTTGGGATTCAATAACATTTTTCACATGTTTTGCCTCAGAAGTTGCTGAAGAAAAGCTTATGCCACCCTCAAAATCCGTTATGTAAACCTCTATATTGGTGCTTTTTTTCTTAATCTCGTTCATCTGTTCCCTAATAGTATCTGAATCACCTATGGACATGGGAAAAAAGATGCCACTGAATACTGCATCCATAAGGTTGTTGGACAAAAGTTCAAGCTCTTCTTGGGCGGCCTTGCTTTGATTCCTGATATTTATTGCTATGATCGAACCAAAAATGATAATGATGGCACATGAAAATACAACCAAGATTCCCCTAACGCCCGTTTTGGTATCCATCAGTGGGCACCTCCGTGGATCAATGGTCTAAACTTAAAGGCCCTGACCCTTTCAGGATTGTGGCATCTTTCGCAATCCTTTTTGTTAAGTTTGGATTTTATGTCTTTGGGATCCTGGCTTTCCACGTGAAGGCTTCCAGGACCGTGGCACACCTCGCAACCAGCATCCTTTAGGTGTGGAGTTTCTTCTAAAGACCTAAACCCACCCTCTTCACCATAACCTGTAGTGTGACATGCATAACAGCCTTTTAGTTCTTCTTGGGTAAGTCCTTTTTTCACACGCAATATACTTTTATAGGAATGTGCCTTTTTTGCATATTTGGTGAAGTTTTCGTATTGTTCCTCGTGGCAGTCTTTACACACCTCTGAGCCAACGTACCGTTTGGTATTCTCTGCGTTAACCTTTGTTAAAAGGCAAAAGCTTAGGAACATAACCAAAAGAAGGGCCTTTTTGGAATGCATGGAGACCTCCTTTTGAGAAAGGTGAGGGGTATAAAAAGCTGATCTATCAACTAGAATAGATATCCAATTGTTCCACCGGTTGCAAGCAGTAATGGGAGGGCTCCGGCGAATTTTTTTGAATGGCATTTTACTGAACCCCACCCGTCCTCCCCTTTACCAAAGGGGAGGGACTGATTCTTTTCTCACTGTGAGGAAGATATTTTGAATCACAGAAAATTTAATGTTTTCCCTAACATTGGCAAGAGAAAGACTAATTCCCCCTCTTAGTGTAAGAGGGGGTTAGGGGGAGTTATCCGAACCCCTCCCAACCTCCCCTTTATCAAAGGGGAGGGGTTAATTGATTCTCAATGTGGAGAGGATATTGTAGTCACAGCAAATCTGCCATAATCTCCGGTACAGTCAAGATTGGCACCAGCAACCCCATCTTCCCTGAAGAGGGGGTAGGGGAGTTATTCGAACCCCACACGTCTTCCCTTTTATCAAAGGGGAGGGGATTGCAGAATTGGCAAACAAACCGTTAAGTTCCCCCTCTTTTTTAAAGAGGGGGCTAGAGGGAGTTAGCCAACCCCAACTGTACTCACCTTTAACAAAGGGGACGGGTTCAGTATAAATTATACCATGCGTATGTCTTTATTAACCCCTCTTCCAAAGAAGTCTTTGCCTGCCACCCAAGGGATCTAAGGTGCGTCACATCCAGAAGTTTTTTGGGTGTACCATCGGGTTTGCTTGAATCGAAAAAGACTTCTCCTTTAAACCCAACGATTTCTTTTATCATATGGGCCAGATCTTTTACTTTGATATCTTCACCAGTCCCTACGTTTAAGAAATAGTCTCCCAAAGAAAGTCTTGTGGTGTATTTAGAAGATAACGGATGCTTGGAGGAGAGATCCCACGCATTAAAATTTTCCATCAAGAAAATACAGGCATCTGCTAAGTCCTCCACAAACAAAAATTCCCTATAAACCTCTCCTGTACCCCATAAGGCAACCTTGTCTTTATATATGCCCAACTTTGAAAGTATTAGGGGTAGGGATTCTGCTTTTTTCATTTCTGCCTCTTTATCCAGACCAAAACCTAAAGGGAATCTACTTATATCTGCCTGCACAGCCTCCAGGGCCCCTTCTCTTAAGAGCTTTGCAAGATGAAACTTCCTGATTAACGCAGGTAACACGTGGGCTGTTTCCAAGTTAAAGTTGTCGTTTGGGCCGTACAAATTTGTGGGCATGACTGAAAGAAAGTTGGTTCCGTATTGCTCGTTATAGTATCTTACAAGCTTTATTGCAGAGATCTTGGCAATGGCATAGGGTTCGTTTGTGGGTTCAAGGGGACCTGTGAGCAGATATTCTTCCTTCATAGGTTGGGGAGAAAATTTTGGGTATATGCAAGAGGAACCAAGGTTTAGAAGTTTTTTTACATTGTACTTATAAGCAGAATGTATCACATTTGCTGCTATTGATATGTTATCATAGATAAATTCTGCTTTGTATGTATCATTTGCCAAGATTCCACCCACCTTTGCAGCTGCCAAAAAAACATAATCGGGTTTCTCTTTTACGAAGAAATCTTCGGTTTCTCTTTGTAGTCTCAGATCTAACTCTTGGCTTGTTCTATAAACAAGGTTTTGATAGCCCTTTTTTTGTAGTGTTCTTTTTATGGCCGAACCCACAAGACCTCTATGGCCTGCAACATAGACCTTGGCATGTTTCTCCATGAACAGAATCTCCGGGTAAACTTCTAATGTACAGTCAACTAAAGCCTATATCAACTAAAAGGGAAGGATTCAAGGAGAAAAGCTCCCTATCCTCTTTAGATTTGCACAATCTGCCTTAGCTCACCACCCATACTGCAAGACCTTTTGCCAGTTGAACCACACGGTTGCTTACCCTACCCATGAAGAACTCTTTAACTGCACTAAGCCCCCTTCGTCCCACCACAATGGTGCCGAAATTCTCTTTTCTCGCCACCTGGATTATGGCCATGGACCTGGACTCAACCCCATATATCACCTGGGTGCTGATGGAAGTGGAGGGTATGCCCTTGCTTATAAGTCTTTCCTTGGCCTTTTCAAAGAATGCCTTGATCCTGGCCTCTGCCTCTTCTACCACCAACTTTTCCTTTGCCCTGATCACATGGAGAAGAGATACCTCACCCTGTGAGCCCTGCATCAGCCAAGCCACAAAATCCACTGCCTTTAGGGAATTCTCCGAGCCATCTACTGCCACAAGCACATTTTTGAACTCCGGCGTACCCTTTCCCACAAGGCATAAGGGTATGTCAATGAGCCCTTGGAGTAGTCTTGAAGAAACAGACCCTAAAAGGATCTCTTGTATCCTTGCAACACCTCTTCGGCCTGCAAGCACAGCAGAATACCCCGTCCTTGCTTCAGAGATGATGTCTTTGCTAATGCCTTTTTCCCTCTTGTGCAAGAAAGCTTTGATTCTGGCTGAATCAAAGCCATGGGATAAAAGGTATTGCTGTGCCTGCTCCAATTGGCCTTCCAAACTGTTTTTTATGGTTAGGCTTAAGGCTTTTGCCTGAGCTATTCTACTTGCTATGTTGGCTTGATCACCCAAGTCCCAGTACACATCGGGAATTTCGTCATATACGGCAAATAGGACTGTTTCCAGCTCCTTTGCCCTTGGAATCCCAGCTACATATTTTACAACCTCAAAGGATCTTTCTGTGCCATCCAGTGCCAAAAGTATTTTATCCATGTATCACCTCCCCTTTAACAACAAAGATTAATTTGCCAAATCCATGCCAGATAAGCAAGCTATATTACCCGCTAAATATATGCACCTGGTATTCTACTCCTCCTAACCCCTCTTCATGGAAAGGGGGGAACTTGGTCCTTATCTTGGAAATACCACGAGCTCCTCCCCTTTGATAAAGGGGAGGTTGGGTGGGGTTCGGATAACTCCCCCTTACCCCCTCTTCGGAGAAGAGGGGGAAGTTGGTAAGTATCTTTGGAGTGTTACGAAGAATGGCAAATTGTCTCTGACTGCAATGATGATATCTGCTTCAGATGAGAAAGAATTAACCCCTCCCCTTTGGTAAAGGGGAGGTTGGGTGGGGTTCACAAAAAATGCAATAGGCAAAAAATTTTACAACTTGTTAACTAAACGAAGCTGATCTACTTGCGGGTCCAAAAGGTCTCCACAAGCCCAAAACGCCATTGTCCGGCTTCTTTGTAAAGCTTTAAAACCGCAGGCCTTTCGGCGGTCTTGTATCTCAAGATTACCTCTGCATAGTTGTCCTTGACTTTCCCAATTTCCCACTTGCTTTCCTTTAGGGCCATGTCAGGGTCAAAGTTAGCCACATAGGCCTCCCAGTAGGCCCTACTATAAGGCCCTACGGTTTCAAAGTCTTTAAAGATCTCTTCCTCTGAGATACTTATATTCAAGGCCTTTTTCACATTATCAGCAACTTCTTTGGAAATTTTCATCTTGCTTTTTAAGGTCAAAATTCCCCATACCTGATGGAATTTCTTGGCCTTTAATCCGTTGAAGAAGGTTTCACATGTACCCATCAGGAGTTCCTGCTGTTTTAAAGAGAGCCCCTTTTGTGGGTT
>Ga0197142_1000246_pt1 | contig 49476 bp, 40 predicted proteins | sample GBS60_MetaG_FD_148614 | JGI IMG/M metagenome (GOLD analysis project Ga0197142, IMG submission 148614) | Sediment microbial communities from Great Boiling Springs, Gerlach, Nevada, United States - GBS 60_MetaG | ecosystem: Environmental > Aquatic > Thermal springs > Hot (42-90C) > Sediment... | reverse complement strand
GCCATCCTCTTCCAGACGGTCAATGTGAACGAGATCAACGCCGTCCTCTATCGGCTGACACCGGAACAGGTGGCCGCGCTCGATCCCACCGACGACTACGAGCGCTGGCGGCTCTATAGCCCGCCCGCCAACCAACTGGTACGGCGCTGGACCATCCGCCCTCTGGGCCCCCGCCATGAACGCGTGGTTACCCGCGAGGTGCTGCGCCATGCCAACGGCGAACCCCTCGGCCCCGGCCTCTACTTCCTCGGCGCCGATTCGCCTCAGGTCGTCTACAGCGAGTACGACATCAAACCGCGCGTCATCCTCGTGGTCAGCCGTTACCATGTCGCCATCAAGCGCGGGCACGAGGACGTGCTCGTTTGGGTCACGGACCTGGCCACAGCCCAACCGGTACCCGACCTGCCGGTAACGGTCTTCCCCTGGGACGGACAACCCGTCTCAGGCCGTACCGGTGCGGATGGTGTCTTCCGTGTGGCCGTGCCTGCCTCATCGGAACCGTGGCGTAGCACCGAGGCCTTTGTCGGCACTGCCGAGGACCCCGGTTGGGCCAGCACGGCCTGGAATGCCGGCATCGGTCCCTGGGATTACAACCTGGCCTCTGATTTCTTACGCCTCCCCTACCGCATCCATGTCTATACCGATCGTCCTCTCTACCGCGCCGGCGATACCCTCCACTACCGGGCCATCATCCGCACCGATCAAGACGCCGTCTACGACGTGCCGGCCAGTCTGACGGTCGAGGCCATCCTGCGCAATCCCCAGGGCGAAATCATCTACCGTCGGCCGCAGACGACCGATGCCTACGGCGTCGTGTACGACGCCATCCCCCTGGCCGCCGAAGCCCAACTGGGCTTCTACAGCCTGGAGATCAAGGCCACCGAAACCCAGTCGGCCTGGGCCAATGTGCTGGTGGCGGCCTTCCGCAAGCCCGAATTCGAGGTCAAGGCTACGGTGACGCCGATCGAGGTCATTGCCGGCCAGCCTGCTCAGGCTACGGTGCAGGCGACCTACTTCTTCGGCGGCGCCGTCAAACGGGCGGCCGTGCGCTGGGCCCTTTTCCGCAACCCCTATGGCTTCACCTACGACGACGGCCAACCCTGGTCCTTCACCGATTTCCAACCCGACGAGTTCGTAGAACCCATCATCCTGCCCTTCCGGGAGACCATCGCCAGCGGGACCGGCGTGACCGATGACGAAGGCCGCTTTCGCCTCGATGTCCCCACCGAGTTGGCTGCCGAACCCACCCGCGGCTCGCGCGGTTCCGAGACGCGGGTCATCGAGTTCGCCATCACCGATATCAGCGACCAGGAGGTGGCGGGCAACACGAGCCTGGTCATCCACGCCGCCGAGGTTTATCCCGGGGTACGGCCGGAGAGCTATGTGGGCACCGTTGGTAGCCGGCAGACGGCCCATTTCATCGCCGTGGCTGCCCTCAGTCGCCGGCCTCAACCCGGCCAACGGCTGGAGGTCACCATCGGCCAGATGGCCTGGCGCACCGTGCGCGAGCGCGGGGAGGACGGCATCCTCCGTTTCGTCACCAGGGTCGAGGCGATCACCGTGCGGGAGGAGGTGGTGACAACCGGCGACAACGGTCAGGCCCGGCTGGACTGGACGCCCACCGAGCCGGGGCAGTATCTCATCCGGGTCACCGCCCGCGATCGTCTGGGCAATGCCTTGCGCAGCGCCGCCTTCGTCTGGGTGGCGGGCCCGGAATACGCCGCCTGGCCCGTGCGCAACAACGACCGCATCGATCTGGTGGCGGATAAGAAGCTCTACCGCGTGGGCGAGACCGCCCGTGTGCTTGTGCCTTCACCCTGGGCGGCGCCGACAACGGCGCTGATCACCATCGAGCGCGGTGGTATCTTCGAGCACCAGGTGCGTGTGCTGGCCACGAACAGCGAGACTTTGAGCATCCCCATCCGGCCCGCATACGCGCCCAACGTCTTCGTTTCCGTGCTGTTGGTGGCGCCACCCATCGGCGACGAAGCGCCCACCTTCAAGCTGGGGTTGGTTCAACTCGGGGTCGATCCCGAACAGCACCTTCTGCGACTTGACATCAACGCCGAACCATCGCCGGCCCGACCCGGCGATACCGTGACCTATCGCATCCGTGCCACCGACCATCAGGGCCGACCGGCGCGCGCCCAGCTCTCCCTGGCCCTGGTGGATAAGGCCTTGCTGTCCCTTTACCCCGATCCGGGGCCCGGCATCGTCCAGACCTTCTGGGGCGCTCGCGGCCTGGGCGTGCAGACCGGTGTCAGCCTGGTGGCCTCGCTCAACCGCCTTGATGAGGCCCTACGGCGCGGGTTCAAAGGCGGCGGCGGCGCCGAAGGTGCTTTGGCTCAGCTCGACGTGCGCACCGACTTCCGCGATCTGGCCTACTGGCAGGCCGCCGCCGAGACCGATGCCGCCGGCAACCTGGAAGTCCGCATCACCCTGCCCGACAACCTGACGACCTGGCAGATGCGGGCCGTGGCCGTCGACCGGGCCACAGCCGTGGCCGATATCACCCATGACCTGCCCGTGCGCAAACCGCTCTTTGTGCGGCCGGTGCTCCCGCGCTTTGTCGTCCACGACGATCGGTTCCAGGTCGGCGCCATCGTCCAAAACCAGACCGGTCAGAGCCAGGAGGTGGTGCTGACCTTCGACTTCAGCGGGTTGACGGCCCTGGGGCAGACGCGCTATACCCTCACCGTCGCCGACGGCGAAGCAAGCCGGATTGACCTGCCCGTGCAGGTGGATGACATCGACCCCACCAGTCGGCTCGTCCTGGACGAGGTGACGGTGCGCCTGCGGGCCACGGCCGGCGCCTACGGCGACGCCCTCGAACTGCGCCTGCCCGTGCGCCGCTACAGCAGCCCCGAAACCGTGGCCACGGCCGGCATCGTCACGGCCGAAGAACCCCGTTTCGAGGCCATCACCCTGCCCGACCGTTACGACCCCACCCAGGGTGACCTGATCGTGCGTGTCGAACCCTCTCTGGCCGCGGGGATGAGCGGCGCCCTGAGCTATCTGGAGCACTTCCCCTACGAATGCACCGAACAGCTCGTCAGCCGTTTCCTGCCCAATCTCTTCACGGCTCGCGCGCTGGCGAAGCTGGGCCTGGAGCGCCCCGAGTTGAAAGCCCGGCTCGATGCACAGGTGGCCGTGGCCCTGCAACGGCTCTACACCCGCCAAAACCCCGACGGCGGCTGGGGATGGTTCGGCCAGAATGCTTCGGATCCGTATACCAGCGCTTATGTGCTTTTCGGCCTGACCGCTGCCCGAGAGCATGGCTATGCCGTGGACGAAGCGGTCATGGCGCGGGCGGCCGATTTCCTGCGGCGTCAGCTGCGACCGCCGGCCTCCCTCAACGGCTATGCCCCACGGGGCGAGGAGTCCCCTCGGCCTGTGGCCTCGGGGCAAGCTCGGGCCGTGGCCCTCAACCGGCAGGCCTTCTTCGTGTACGTGCTCGATCGCTACGCCGTGAGCACCGGTGGCCAACGGCCCCTGGCCGAGGCGCAACTCCTTTATGAGGAGCGCGAGCGGATGGCTGCCTACGCCCGCGGTTATCTGGCCCTGACCTTGCGGGCCCAGGCGAGCGTGGCGGCCACGGCCGATCAGGCCCGCAACTTGCTTGACGGTCTTGCCGGCCAGGCCGTGCTTTCGGCCACCGGCGCCCATTGGGAAGAAACCGCCACCGACTGGTGGACGATGAACACCGACACGCAAACCACCGCCGTGGTCCTGGCCGCCCTTGTCGCCGTTCAGCCCGATCATCCCCTTGGCCCTCAGGTGGTCCGCTGGCTGATGAGTGCCCGCAACGCCGACCGCTGGCAAAGCACCCATGAAACGGCCTGGGCGCTCATTGCCCTCACCGACTGGATGGCAGCCACGGGCGAACTGCAGGGCGCCTACGCCTGGAGCGTCGCCCTCAACGGCCAGAACCGCGGCCGCGGGGACGTCACACCCGCTACCGTAGACCAGGCCCAGACCCTGCGGGTGGCGATCGGCGAGCTGCTGGCCGATGCCATCAACACCCTTGCCCTCGAACGCACACCCGGCCCCGGCCGGATGTACTACAGCGCCTATCTGCGGACCTTTTTGCCGGTGCCCGACCTGCCACCGGTGAGCCGCGGTCTGACCGTGGCCCGACGCTATCTCCGCCACGGCGCCGAGACACCGACGCCGATTACGGCCGCCCAGGTGGGCGAGATCATCGACGTCGAGCTGACCCTGGTCGTACCGACGACCATGCACTATCTGGTGGTCGAAGACCCCATCCCGGCCGGGACCGAACCGATTGACACCAGCTTCGCCACCACTCCCCTGACGGCAAACGATCCTACCCTGCAGCCACAACCCGAACCCGGCCGCGAACCGCCGTGGTGGTTCTGGCTACCGGCCGCTTTTGAACTGAAGGATGACCGGGTCGGTCTCTTTGCCACCGAGTTGCTCCCCGGCGCCTACACCTTCCGTTACCAGTTGCGGGCCAGCATTGCCGGTGAATTCAACGTCCTGCCCCCGCGCGGGGAGATGATGTACTTCCCCGAAGTCTTCGGCCATGGCGCCGGCAGTCGGTTTACCATCACGCGGCCGTAGGGCGGTCAACCTGTTTCCCATTCATACGACCGGCGCCTTCCCAAAGGCGCCGGTCGTGTGCGGCGTGGCTCTGTCGTCTATTTTGGCAATGCTGCGGGCGCTCCGTGCTCTCGCCATGTTCCCCGGGAAAAACGGTCAGATGGCCAGGCGGCAGGCCAAACTCAACCGTCTCTCAAGCGGCCCGTGCCTGCAAGCGGGGGCGGAACTTATAGCCGTATTGGATCAACCCCTCGTCGCCTTCCTGGCTCAGTTTGCGCGTCACCATTTCCACCGGCAGGCCGATACGTACTTCGTTGGGGTCGACATCCGTCAACTGAGCCGTCAGCATGGGGCCTTCGTCCAGTTTGATCAAGGCGAGATAATAGGGGGCCTGCGCCTCGAAACCGGTTGGGGCCTCATAGACCGTGGTGAAGCTGTACACCTCGCCCAAACCGCTCAGGCGCACGGGTTCATAGGCCGGTTGGGTGCATTCCGGACAGACATCGCGAGGTGGGAAGACTTTGGTGCCACAGTGATGGCAGATTTCGCCGGTCAGGCTATAGCGTTGGTGTTTGACTCGCCAATGACGTGCGATATGCATACGGGAGCTCCTCAAAAGGGAGTAGGGAAGTTAGCTTGCACTATAGGTTCGTTGCGCTCTCAAAAACCATCAGCCTGTGTTCGCCAGAACGATCTGCAAGGTTTTGAGAGGGGTTGTCTATCTTCTATCAATGTATTGTACAGTTTTTTAGGAATTTGTCAAGCTGAAGAAGCTGCGCGCCGGCGCTGCGCCCGGTCTGTCTCAATCCTCGCCGACCAGGATATGGGTGACGATGGTGGCACCGGAGCCGCCGATGTTCTGGGTCATGGCGACGTGGGCGTGGGGCAGTTGATTGGCGCCGGCTTCCCCGCGCAGTTGTTGCACGGCCTCCACGACCTGGTAAATGCCGGTGGCGCCGACGGGATGCCCACGGGCCTTGAGGCCGCCCATGGTGGTGATGGGGATGCGGCCGCCGAGGGTGATGGCGCCGGACTGGCCCAGTTCCACCCCGCGACCGCGCGGGGCAAAGCCACAGGCCTCCAACGCCAACACCGACATGATGCTGAAGGCATCGTGGAGCTCGAAAAGGTCGATATCCTCCGGTCCCAGGCCCGCCTGGGCATAGGCCCGTCGGCTGGACAGGTAGGCTGCCTCCAGAAAGAGGGGATCGCGGCGATCGTGAACGGCCAGTGTGTCGGTGGCCGTGACCGAGGCGGCGATCCGCACGAGGCGCTTGTGATGCCCGAACTCGCGTGCCCGCTCCAGGGGCACGAGCACCACCGCCGCAGCGCCGTCGCAGACGGGCGAGCTGTCCAGGATGTTGATGGGCGGCGCGATGACGGTGGCCTTCTCGTATTTGTCCACGGTGATGGGCGTCCGGAACATGGCGAAGGGGTTGTTCCGGGCATTGGCGTGGGCATTGATCGGGAACGGGGCAAAATCGCGGTGGCTGACGTCGTATTCGTGCATGTAGCGCTGCATGAGCATAGCGTTGAGCGCGACAAAGGTGGCGCCTTCGGCCACCTCGTATTCCTGATCGGCGGCCAGGGCCAGCCCGGCTGTGGTCTCGTCGATGGGCGTGTCGGTCATTTTCTCGACCCCGGCGACGATGACGACATCGGCCTGGCCGCTGGCCACGGCCATGACGCCCACCCGCAGCGCCGCCGCGCCCGAGGCGCAGGCTGCCTCGATCTTGGCGGCCTCGATGCCGCGCAGGCCGACGAAATCGGCGATGAGGGTGGCCAGGTGTTCCTGACCGGCCAGCTCGCCCGAAAGCATGTTGCCTACATACAGGGCATCGGCCGTCTCGATGCCGGCGTCCTGCATGGCCGCCACAATGGCCTCATGACCGAGATGGCGAAGGGATTTTTCCCACAGTTCGCCGACCGGGGTTTGTCCGATTCCGACAATGGCGACGTTGCGCATAGGAAGTTGAGGGTTGAGAGTTGAGGGTTGAGGGTTGAGGGTTAGTGCATTTTGAGTTTGCCACGGTAGCGCAGGTAGGTGGCGTAGTCGATGACCGTGCGCCGGGCGATGTAATCGGCCGTGGTCGGGGCTAACAAGCGTCGGTCGTGAATGCGGTCGGTGACGAGGAAGGACATGGCATCGCTGCCGGCGCCGGAGCCGAACGAGACGACGAGGATGCGGTCACCCGGTTCGGCGACATCGAGCACGGCCGTCAGGCCGACGAGAGAAGCACCGGCATAGGTGTTGCCGATGCGATTGACCAACAGGCCCGTCTCCCATTGCTCGGGGCGAAAGCCGAGTTGTTGGGCCGCGCGGACGGGGAATTTGACGTTGGGCTGATGCAACACGACATAACGATAGTCGGCCGCCGTGCGGCCCAGGGCCTGCATAAGCATTTCCCCGGCGGTGATGATGTGGTGGAAGTAGGCCGGCTCGCCGGTAAAACGCATACCATGGGAGGGATACTCGGCCTGAGGCCGCCGCCAAAAATCGGGGGTATCGGTGACATAGGAAACGGAGCCTTCAAAGTGGGCAATGGCCTGGGCCGCCGGGCCGATGATGATGGCCGCGCCGCCGGCTCCGGCCGTGTACTCCAGGGCATCGCCCGGCCGACCCTGGGCCGTGTCGGCGCCGATACCCATGGCATACTCGGCCATCCCCGAACCGACCATGCCGATGGCCGCCACGATGGCCTCAGATCCGGCCTTGCAGGCGAACTCCCAGTCGGCCGCCTGCACAAGCGGGGCCGCCCCCAGGGCCTCGGCGACGATGGTCGAGGTCGGTTTGACTGCATAGGGGTGGCTTTCGCTGCCCACCCAGATGGCGCGCAGCTCGGTAGGGTCGATGCCGGCCCGGATCAGAGCGTTGCGCGCGGCTTCGATGGCGATGGTGGCCGTGTCCTCGTCGAGGCCGGGCACGGCTTTCTCCTCAATGGGCGGTTCGGCCGTGCCGTCGGTCCACATGGCCGAGACCTCCCGGGCAGGAAGCCGGTAGCGGGGGATGTAAGCGCCGTAACCGACGATGCCGACGTCACGTTGGGGTTTCAAGAGGGTGGTCATGGTCGGGATAATCGATAAGCTGGTGAGCGAAATGGGCCAGACAGGGCAAACTACCTGCCACCCGTGTCATGGCGAGCCGCCGAAGGCGGCGAGGCCATCGCCGGGCCTGTATAAGGGGATGGCGCCTAGGGCGAGTCCCTTCGGGGCGTGGCCCCACGGCGACTCAGGCCGCCTCGCCATGACCGGGATAGGGACTTACAAGGGGAGATTCAGGCGGTGGCGGTGCGCCGGGCGTGCAGGCGCATGTGGCCGCGCTGGATGCCTTCGGCCGCCAGCGCCCGCAGCGCCGCCAGGTTCTGCGCCAGACCGGCCGCCACGATGAGCTCGGCCAGGGTGCGGGCGTCGGGCCACCCCAGCAGTTTGAGCGCCAGACGGGCCGTAGGATGGTGCCGGGTCATGCCGCCGACCACGCCAACGGCCAGGGGCATCTCCAAACGGCCGCTGAGGTGATCGTGCTCCAGCCGCCATTCGCTCAGGCTGCGATAACGTCCGTCCCGGGCCGCCCAGGCATGACCACCGGCCTCGAGGGCCCGCCAGTCCTGACCGGTGGCCAGCGCCACGGCGTCGATGCCGTTGAAGATGCCTTTGTTGTGGGTGGCCGCCCGATAGGGGTCTACTTCGGCCAGGGCCGTGGCGGCGGCAATGCCCGCAGCGACCTCGGCTCCGGCATAGCCCTCGTCGTCAAAGGCAGTCACCGGGATGCGACAGCTGGCCCAGGCCCGGCGTTCGGTGCTCAAGTTGGAGAGGATGCGCAGGACCACCCGGCCGCCGCTGAGGGTCTCCAGGGCCGGGGCCAGCCGTTCGGCCGCCGTATTGACGGCGTTGGCCCCCATGGCATCGCGGGTATCGAAAAGGAGATGGACGACGAGCATGGGGCCGGTGTCAGGATGGTCGAGCCGCCGCACCTGCAGGTCCCGGGGACCGCCTCCGCGCTGCCGGATGGTCGGATGCAGGTCGGCCAGCGCCGCCAGCAGCTCCTCTTTGTGGGCCAGGATGCGCTCTGCGGCCGCGTCCAGGTCGGGGATATGGAGGAGCTGGACCTGGCCGATCATGATCGGTTCGGTGCTGCCGGTGGCAAAACCACCACCGGCTCGCGCCAGCCGGGCGGCATTGGCCATGGCTGCCACCACCGAAGGTTCCTCGATGACGAGGGGCATCAGATACTCGCGGCCGTTGATGAGAAAGTTGGGAGCAACGGCCAGGGGCAGACTGAAAAGCCCGACGACGTTTTCGATGAGACGGTCTGCGGCTGCCAGATCCAAACCACCGTCCAGGGCGACTTGCTCAGCGGGTGTCAGCTCGGCCCAGGCCGCGAGGATCTCGCGACGTTGGGCGGGGGTCAGGCGATAAAAGCCGGTCAACCGGCTGCTGGGTCTTGTCATACAGGATCGTAACATAAAAAAGCCCACACGCACGTGTGGGAACAGGAAAGCGCCCGCCGGGCGACCTGTAGCAGCCTAACACGCCGCGACTCTCAAAAGCTATCAGGATCGGAAAGGCATCCGCGCGCGGGGCGTGAAATCGCCAGGGCCGAACCCGTCTCGCTGTCCGCTTGATTTGACGGATCGGCCATGGCCGATTACCATCGGGACATGTATCAGGTCGGCGGCCATAATGACGACTCCATCTTCTGAGGTCGCGGCCGGAGGTACGTTTTTCGGTCGCAAGTTATGGTTTATGGCGTTGGGGCTGCTTGGTCTTACGCTGGCAGCCCTTATGGCGCGGGGCGGTGTGGCGCCGTTGCTGGCGCGGGTGCAGACGTTCAGCACCATCTTCCTGGGGATTTTCCTGGAGGCGGCGCCGTTTTTGCTCATCGGCGCCGTGGTAGCCGGGTTTATCGAGGTCTTCGTCGATCCCGGTCTGGCCTCGCGACTGCTGCCACGGCGGGCATTGCCGGCAGCATTGGCCGGCAGCCTGCTCGGTTTTGTCTTTCCGGTGTGCGAATGCGGCGTTGTGCCTGTGACCCGCAGGCTGTATGGCAAGGGCTTGCCGCTGCCGGTGGGGATCGGTTTTCTGCTGGCAGCGCCGGTGGTCAATCCGGTCGTGCTCTTCAGCACCTATGCTGCCTTTGGGTGGGGGCCGGTGCTGTGGGGACGCCTGCTCTTCACCGTCCTCATCGCCACCGGCGTCGCGGCCCTTTTCGGTTTGGCGCATCCGGCCGAGGTCTTGCGGTCGCGTCCGGGCATGCCCCCGGCGACCGTATCCGGTTCTGTCACGGGCGAGCGGGTATGGTGGCATCGGGTGCCATCGGCCCTGGCCACGGCAGCCGATGATTTCCTGGATATGGCCCGCTATCTCGTCGTCGGTTCGTTGTTGGCCGCCACCATGCAGACCCTGGTGCCGCAGACCACCCTGCTCGCCATCGGCAGCGGTCCGGTGGTGTCGGTGGCCGTGCTCATGGCCCTGGCTTTTGTGCTTTCGGTGTGCTCGACGGTGGATGCCTTCCTGGCGCTTTCCTTCGTCCGCACCTTTACCACCGGCTCTATCCTGGCCTTTCTTGTGTTCGGCCCGATGGTGGACATCAAAAGTTCGCTCATGTTTCTGGGCGTGTTTCGGTCGCGGGTCGTGCTCTATCTGATCGTCCTACCGGCGACGCTGTCCCTTCTGCTCGGTCTGCTTGTCAATCTCCATTGGGGGTGGTGAGCCATGTCGGCCTCTCGTGCGCGTTGGATCAAGGTCCTGTTCTTTCTGGCGCTGGCGTTCTTTTTCGCCCAGCGTTTTCTGAGCGGGATCCTGTTTTACTACATCGGCCGACGTTTTGCCTGGCTGGTGCCGGTGGCGGCTATCGGCTGTGTTGGCATGGCCCTCGGCGTTTGGCTACAACGAGCCGAAGCCCATGCCCATGATCACGACGAGGATGGGCATCGGCATGGTCATGCTCTGACGCGGGCAGGGCTGGTGCTGGTGGTGATCCCGTTGCTGCTGGGATGGTTGGTCCCCCCACGACCGCTGGGTTCGGCGGCTCTGGCCACACGCGAGATCGGCCTCGGCGCGCCGGAGCAGGTGTCGATAGGCGCTGTGCGGCCCATTGCCCTGGGCCGGCACGAGAAAAACATCCTGGATTGGCTGGCTGCCTTTGCCCAGAATCCCGATCCTCAGGCTTTTGTCGGCCAGGAGGCGCATGTGGTCGGCTTTGTGTATCGCGATGAACGTTTTGAGTCTGAGACGAGCTTTATGGTGACCCGTTTTGCCATCACCTGTTGCGTGGCCGATGCCACGGCGGTCGGTTTGCTTGTGCGTTGGCCCCAGGCGGAGGCGCTTGCCATCGATACCTGGGTGGAGGTGCGAGGGCGTTTTGATGTGGGCGTTTTCCAGGGGCAGTCGCTGCCCGTGCTCGTTGCCGAGCGCGTTGTGCCGGTAGAGCCGCCGGCGCAGCCATACCTCTACTACTGAGAAGTCCGGCCATGGCGCAAGGGACCGTCCGTTGGGGGCGTTTTGACCTGGCCGTTCTGGTGAGCTGGTTGGCGGCGCTCCTGGCCATCGGGGTTGTGATCGCCCGGGGCGATCGCGTGGGGTTGCAGGTGGTCGGGTTGTCACCGCCGGACGGCGCCACCGATGTCTCGGTGCTGGCCGCGATCCGGGTGAGTTTTGCCCAATTGCCGACGGCGCCGGCCGCTGAGGTGCCTTTGTCGCTCCAACCGGAGGTGGCCGGCACCCGGCGCTGGGAGGGGAATACCTTTGTCTTCCAGCCGGCGCCGGCTCTGGCTCCGGATACGACCTACACCGTTACCCTGGCTGCCGGCCTGACCACGGGCCAGGGCCGGGCCTTGCTGCAACCGCGCCGGTGGTCCTTCCGCACCCGGTCTCTGCGCATTTTGTACCTGGCTCCGGACGAAATGGGTTCCGATCAGCTCTTCCTGCATACCCCCGACGCGGACCAGGACCGTTTGCTTACGGCCACGCCTTTTGGCATCTGGGACTTTGCCCCTTCGCCTGACGGTCAGCGGGTGGCCTATGCCGCGCTGCGCGGGGATGGCGGTAGCGATCTCTGGCTGCTGGAACTGGTCGATGCCCGCACCCGGCTTGTGCGCGCGTGTCCGGGGGCGATGTGCAGCGGGCCGGCCTGGGCGCCGGACGGTCGTCGGTTGGTGTTCGAGGAACGGCAGTTTGTGGGTCCGGCCCGGCTCTGGTGGCTGGAAGTGGACAGCGGACAGGCGACGCCCGTGTTTGTGGACCCCCAAATTCTGGGCTTTGCCGCCCAATGGTCGCCCGATGGCCGCTGGCTGGGATTCGTGGCGCCGCTGGAAGGGATCAAATTGGTCAACCTGAACGATGGCGCCACCCTGGTCGCACCCAGTCAGATGGGCGAACCGGTGACCTGGAGTCCGGAGGCGGATGCCGTTGTGCTCAGCGATGTGGTTATCACCGGCGAACGGATCGGCGTGGCGCTGTTTCGGCTCGATCTCGGCACGGCACGGGTAAGCCGGCTTTCGCCGGACACGCCGGAGCAAACCGAGGATACATCGCCGTCCTGGTCACCGGACGGCCGTTGGATTGCTTTCGGTCGTAAGGTGGCGCAGGTGGCGATGGGTTCCCAGCTCTGGCTGATGCGGCCCGATGGCAGCGAAGCCCATCCGCTGACGGCCGACCACACCACGCATTACGGACCGCCCTCCTGGTCGCCGGACGGGCGTTATGTGCTTTTCCAGTATGTCCGGCTGGCGGAGCCGAATGCACAGCCGGGCATCGGCATGGTGGATATCCGTACCGGTGCGCTGCTGACCGTGGTCAGCAACGGCCGGGCACCGGCGTGGTTGCCGTGAGGATGGAGGAGAATGGTGCAAGCGGTTGATGCCGGATGGGCAAAACCGGGTTGAAAAGGGGCATCAGAAGCCTCTAAAGGAGTTGCCGGAAGCGGCTCTTTGGCGATGGTGCGTAAAGGGCTCTGATAATATTTACCTTTTGTCAGGATAAATACTACAATACAATCCTCACCATCGCCTTCCTCGTTCCCTTTTTCCTAAGGAGAGAAGAAAGATGCCCATCCGTCGTCTCTATTCCCTCGTTTCATGGGTGGTGTTGGCATTGGTCTTGATTCAGTGCGCAGCACCGGCCACGCCAACCCCGGTCGCTCCTGAAGCCACAACGCCGGCCAGGGTTTACCGCATGGCCTCCATCTTTCCTGGCGTTATTACCGATGCCGACTACAACACCCTGGGCTACATCGGTACCACGGAAGTCAGCCGTAATCTCGGCCTTGAGACGGCTTATTCGGAAAGCGTGGCCGTACCCGATGTCGAGCGGGTGATGCGGGAGTACATTGCTGATGGCTACAACATCATTTTCACCCATGGCGGTCAGTTTATCAATCAAACCGTGACTTTGGCGCGCGAATTCCCCGATGTCAATTTCATTGCCGAGGGCGATGCCCCCGTTGAGAATCCTCCGGCGAATATGTGGCTGATCGACCGCAATTTCCATGTGGGCTTCTACGCCATCGGTGCTCTGGCCGCGCAGATCACGCAAACCGGTAAAATCGGTTATTTGGGGGGCCTGACATTGCCTTTCTCTTATGCCGAAGTCCATGCCATGCAACAAGCGCTTGCCGACCTGGGCAGCACGGCGACTCTAAAGCCGGTATGGGTGGGAGATTTCAACGACCCTACAAAGGCGCGCGAGCTGGCCGATGCCATAATTGCCGAGGATATTGATGTCATTGCCGGTAGCCTCAATCTGGGTATGTTAGGCGTGTTTGAGGCCGTCAAGAGTGCCTCGAAGCCGGTCTGGGTAACGGCGAAGTATACCGACAAATCGAGCTTTGCGCCCGACCACTACGTCACCTCCCTGCTCTATGACTTTGCCGGTCCACTTCAGGCCATCGTGAGCAAGATAATGGCAGGCGAAGGTGGCGGTTACTATCCGCTCGGTTTCGATACAGGCGTTGCCTTGCAACCGCCGAAACATGTTTCGGATGAGGTGCGGGCGAAAATGGAGGAGATCAACCGGCGCCTTATCAGCGGTGAGATCCAGGTGATCAAAAATATCGAACCTATCCAATAAGCTCATACCAGGTTTGACCTCTTGGGGTGGCAGGGGGTATGGCCTCCTGCCACCCACAGCGAGAAAAGGCCAAACTTTCAGGCTTGGGCTTTCCTTAAACGCGGTCAGCCGATAATTGCGGAAGGGACATCTCGATGAACGAGCAACCGCTTATCCGGATGGAAGGGATCCGCAAAGCATTTGGCCCGGTCCAGGCTTTGTCCGATGTGGATCTGACTTTCCAGGCCCATGAAGTCCACGGACTGGTCGGTGGCAACGGTGCCGGCAAGACGACATTGATGAATGTGCTTTACGGCTTGTATAAGCCGGATGCCGGGACTATCTACGTGCGTGGGCAGGCAACCACCATTCGCTCGCCGCGTGAGGCCCTGGCCCACGGTATCGGTATGGTGCATCAGCACTTTTTGCAGATCCCTGCTTTCACCGTGGCCGAGAACATCGTTTTGGGAACGCCGTTGCCCGCCCGCCCTTTGATGGATCTTTCGACGGTGGAAAAACGCATCGCCCAACTGGCCCACCATTTCGGTCTCGAGGTCGATCCGCGTGCCCGCATCGAGGATTTGTCTATGGGGGTACGACAACGGGTTGAGATCCTTAAGGCTTTGTATCGACAGGTGCAGATTCTGATCCTCGATGAGCCCACCACGCATTTGACCCCCCAGGAGGTGGACTCGTTATTCGAATCCTTGCGCAAGATGGTGGACGCGGGGATGAGCGTGGTCTTCATTACCCACAAATTGCGCGAAGTAATGGCTGTGTGCGATACGATTTCGGTGTTGCGTGACGGCCGCTTGCTCCTTACCCGCCCCCGCACCGAGCTATCCGAGGCCATGATCGTGCGGCATATGGTCGGGACGGATGTCGATATCGGGCGCAGTGTGCTGTTTAGCGGTCGGCAACAAGGGGACGAAGCCCCGACTCCGATGCCGCCTGTCCTGGAAGTGCAGGGGCTTTGGGTGGCAGGAGAGGAAGGAACGCCGGTCAAAAATATCACGCTGACGGTGGGAGCTGGTGAAATCATGGGCATTGCCGGTGTGGCCGGTAATGGTCAACAAGAGCTGGTCGAAGGTATTTTGGGTCTGCGGCCGACCCGCCAGCAACGACTGTGGCTGCAAGGTCGGGACATCAGCGCGGCCTCAACCGCCCAACGGCTGGCTGCTGGTATTGCCTATGTCCCCGAAGATCGGCAGCGAGATGGCTTTTTGCCCGGGGCCAGTGTGGCTTACAACCTGATCTTGGGTCTTCATCGCCAGACGCCGTATAGCACACGACGCGGTTTTCTCAACCATCGGGCCGTGACGGAATCGGCGCGACAGCACATTGCCCAGTTCCATATCCGTACCCGAGGACCTGAGGACATAGCGGCCAATCTGTCCGGCGGTAATATCCAGCGGGTCATGCTGGCACGGGCTTTGACCCGACCTGTCCCTCTGCTTATCGCTCATAATCCAACGAGTGGCCTTGATATCCCTTCCGTAGAATTTATCTATAGCCGACTGCTCGAGCGCAAACGTCAAGGGCTGGCTACCCTACTTCTCTCCGACGATCTGGATGAACTTCTTTTGTTGAGTGACCGGATTGCCGTACTCTACCGCGGTGAGATTGTAGGGATACTTATCCGTAGCCAGTTTGACCGCTATCAGATCGGCCGTCTCATGAGCGGAGTAAGCGACCATGACTGAAGGGATGCGATTACGACTTGCCGTTATCGGACGTTTGGGCCGTGGTTTGTTACCCTATCTCCTGTCCTTTCTGGTGGCTTTTGCAGTGGTAGGACTTGTTCTGGCCTTGCTGGGGTTTGATGTATGGCGGGCTTATCGCACCATCCTGGGTACCTCATTTCGTACCTCTAATGGCTTTGTACAAACGTTGATCAAATGGATTCCCATTGTGCTCCAGGCGCTGGCCTTCACCGTTCCGTTGGTGGCGGGTAAATTCAACATCGGCGGAGAAGGCCAAATGATCGTCGGGGCTATTGGTGCCGCAGCTGTGGGTATCCTTCTGGCCGATTTACCGTTGCCAATTCTGCTGCCGCTGCTCCTGTTGACCGGTGTTCTCTGCGGTATGCTATGGGTGCTGGGCCCAGCCTGGCTTCTCTATCGCTTCGGTGTCAACGAAATTCTGACGACGGTTTTGCTGAATTTCACCGCTTTTGAACTCATTGATTTTGTGGCGACGAAAATCTGGGCTGACCCTCGAGCCGGTCATCCTACTACGGTAGCCATCGGCGCCGGTGGCATGTTGCCGTTGTTGGTGACCCGTCCTCCTCTCCATAGCGGATTGCTCATCGCTTTAGCCATTGTCATCATTGTTTATGTGTATACCCATCATACGGCAGTCGGTTATGAATTGTTAGCCACAGGGGCCAATCCCAGGGCCGCTCGTGTTTTTGGTTTACCGGTCCGGCGCCTGTTTTTGTTTTCCCTTTTGTTCGGCGGCGCCCTGGCCGGTCTCTCCGGAGCGATTGAAGTGGCGGGGGTTCATGGTCGGCTTATCGCCGGTTTGCAGTCCAATTTCCTGCTTTTGGGTATCATCACCGGCCTCATCGCGAAGGGCAATAATGCCGCCGTGCCATTCGTGGCCTTTTTTATCGCTGTGTTGGAGGTTGGTGCCAGTGCCCTGCAACGTACGATGGCCATCCCCGGCGAGATGACCTTTATCGTCGAAGCTTTGATCCTGATTTTCGTTTTGCTCAACGACGTGGTAAGGAGATATCGCTCATGACCAATTCGCCCTGGATCAACTTTGCGGGCTTGGTTATGCTGGCTATTGTGCCCTACGTTTTGGCAGCCCAAGGGACGATGCTGGCCGGGCGGACCGGGCTTTTTATCGTGGCTCAAGAGGGGATTATGCTGGTAGGCGCTTCGGTGGGTTTTTTGGGTGCCTATCACTTTCAAAACCTGGCGGCCGGGTTGGGATTGGCTCTCCTTGTGGGGGGACTATTCGGTCTCATCCTGGCCTATTTCACTACCACCTTGAAAATGGATCAGTTTGTCGTCGGGTTGGCGGTCTTTTTCTTGGGGTTGGGGCTTTCCAATCTCCTCTTCAAAATCGTCATCGGCATCACATTGCAACCGCCGAGGATCCCAACTTTGAAGGCCTGGTCCGTGCCATTCCTGGCGGATATTCCAATCCTGGGTCCTATTTTGTTTCGCCAAAATGGATTGGTGTATTTCAGCATCCTTCTGTCGTTTTTCTTGTATTACGTACTGTACTATACAGGCACCGGCCTGGCACTACGAGCCACGGGTGAGAATCCTAAAGCGGCCGATAGCCTGGGCGTGCATGTGACCCGCTATCGTTATGTTACGGCCATCTTCGGCGGCATGCTAATGGCACTGGCCGGGGCTTTTCTGCCGATGGTCTACACGGGCACGTATACCGATGGCATTGTCCGGGGTCGCGGCTGGCTGGCCATTGCCCTCACGTTCTTCGGTGGCTGGAAACCCCATACCATTTTGTTGGGGTCTTTCTTCTTCGCGGGTGTCGAAATCCTGGCTTTGCGGGTACAGGTTACGGCTATTGGCCTCCCTCACCAATTTCTGCGCATGCTTCCCTATCTCGGAACCATTCTGGTTATGACCCTGGCCTTTCGGGGTGCACGGCCACCCGCCTTTCTGGGCCAGAACTACGATCGCGAAAGTCGCACAACCTCCTCTTGACCAAAAGATGACCGTCTATGCCACCCGAACTTGCCCATTACCTGCACAGGATCGACGATCTGCGGGGCCAGGTGCGCGAGCTCATCGCCGATCTGCCGGCCGAGGCGCTCAACTGGCGCCCTTTGCCCACGACCGCCGACCATGCCATGAACTCGTTGGCGGTACTGGCTGCCCATGTGGCCGGGGCCGAGCAGTTTTGGATCGCCGAGGTCATCGGCGGCCTTCCTCCCACGCGCGATCGGGAAGCCGAATTTGCCACCATCGCGGCGTCATCGGCGCCGCTGGTGGCCCGACTGGATGCGGTCGGGGCCATGACCCACCAGGTGTGTGAGCGCCTCACCGCCGCCGACCTGGAGGGCAGCAGGCAGGCCCACGGTCGCGAGGTGAGCGTGCGTTGGGCCTTTCTCCATGTCATCGATCACACTGCCCTCCATCTGGGCCACATGCAGATTACCTATCAACTCTGGCAGGGCGGCGTGGCCAAGGCTTCTCCACGCTGGTTTCAGCGCTTACCGAGGGCCTCATGATGGCTATGATCCGCTCCGTAGCCCTTTGGGAAATGAGACGCTCGTTGCCTCATCCTCTCCCTTGGCGAGGGCAACATGTTGCTCTATATCGCCTTCATGCTGCTCATAGCGGCCAGAACAACGTGATCAACGGCACCGCCACCAGGACCACGATCACCTCCAGCAACAGCCCCATGCGCCAATAATCGCCGAACTTGTAGCCGCCCGGCCCCATCACCAGCGTGTTGGACTGGTGGCCGATAGGGGTGAGGAATGCGCAGGAGGCGCCGATAGCAATCGCTATTAGAAAGGGATCGACCGATGTGCCCAACCCCTGGGCCACGCTGATGCCGATGGGTGCCATCAGCAGCATTGCGGCCGCGTTATTCACCAGGTCTGACAGGAACATGGTCGCCACCAGGACGATAACCAGGACGGTCGAAGAAGGCAATTGGCTGGAGACGTGCAGCAGTCCGTTAGCGATCCGTTGCGCGGCGCCGGTCGTCTCCAGCGCTTCGCCTACCGGAATCATCGCACCCAGCAGGACGATGATGGGCCAGTCTATGCTGTCGTATGCTTCGCGCAGGGAGACGAATTTGCCTATAACCAAAATCACCGCTGCTGCTACCAACGCAATCTGCACCGGGACGACGCCTGATGACGAAAGCAGCAGCGCTGTACCGAAGATGGCGATGGGCGGGATGATCCGCTGGGGCTGGCCCAGGCGTAGGGCACGTTGGGCCAGGGGCAGGCAACCCAGTTGCGCCAGCACATCCTTCATCGTCCCGGCGTGACACTGCAAGAGCAGCACATCGCCGGCCCGCAGGCGGATGCGGTCAAGCCGCGCGCGCAGCCGTCGGCCCTGTCGCGCCACCGCCAGCAGGTTCACACCGTGCTGCCGGCGCAGGTCCAGGCTGAACGCCGTTTCACCGACCAGGAGCGAGTTGGGCGTCACAACCGCCTCCACCAGCATCACTTCATCCGATTCGACGTCGTCACTCACGATGCGCTCGCTGCCGACCAATTCCAGTCGGGCCTTGTTGAGCAGGGTTTCCAGGTTCTCGGTGTCAATCTGCAGGATCAGGATATCGCCGACGGTGAAGATGGTCTTGGGGGAGGGAGCCAGCCGCCGCACGCCGTTGCGCACCAGGCCCAGGATGTTGACACCGTTCTCGACGAAGCGATTGATTTCGGGCAGCGGTTTGCCGACCAGCTTTGAATCGGCGGGCAGTCGTACCTCGGTGAAGTAGTGCTCGATCTCGAACAGTTTATCGGCCGCCGTCTGACTGCGGCGGCGGGGGATCAGCCGCCAGCCGATCAGGACGATGAAAAGTAGCCCTGCCAGCGTGATCCCCAGTCCTACAGGCGTAAAATCGAACATGCGAAAAGGCGGCGCGCCGGTCTGGGCCCGGAAGGCGGCGGCGATGATGTTAGGCGGTGTGCCGATGAGGGTGGTCATACCACCCAGCAGCGAGGCGAAGGCCATCGGCATGAGAAAGACCGAGGGGGAGATCTCCTTCTTGCGGGCGATCTGGATGGCGACCGGCAGCATCAACGCCAGCGCGCCGATGTTGTTCATAAAGGCCGACAGGAAAGCCACGATACCGGTCAAAGCCGCGAGTTGGACGGTGACGCCGCCCCGGAGGCGCAGCAGTCGCTCGCCGATCAGGTCTACAACACCGGAGTTTTGCACGGCGCGGCTGATCACCAGCACGGCCGCGACCGTGATCACCGCCGGGTTACCGAAGCCGCTGAACGCCTGCGTCGGGGGGACCAGCCCGGTCAGGGTAACGATCAGCAGCGCCAGCAGCGCCACCACGTCGTAACGCCAACGGCCGGTTACGAAGAGGATTAGGGTGAGAAGAAGCGTTCCCAAGATGATCCACTGGTGAATGGGCATACGGTCCTCCGCACAGGTTTCATGTCCTATAACAGCGCTGTTTACATCGCCTGCTGGTCATAGGCCGGGCACGCCGTCGAGGGAGACTGCTCCCGGTGTTGTCTGCTCCCTGGTGGTCGTGCCGGTCTTGTCGCAGGCGATAACTGTGCCGCCGTCCAGACTCTCTACCGCCGCCAGCTTGCGCACAACGACATGACGCCGGGCCATGCGCGTGGTCCCCGGCGAGAGCGCTACGGTCATGATAACCGGCTGCCTCTCGGGGATAGCCAAGACCGCCGATTTTGAAACATGGTTCTTCCAAACTTGCCAAATGGGGTCTTGATGGTCGCAACGGTTCTTGTCTCCATCTTCTGGGGTCTCCTTGGTTTTGTGATACCTCAAGCGTAGCTCACTCTCGCCGCCTGTCAACTCTCTCGGAGTACACGATTGCCTTACCTGCAGGGGTGAATAATTGCCCGACAGGCCTTTCTGCCGGTACAATGAGGCAAATCTTGGCGGTTTTCTTCTCGACAAAAAGGAGCTTTCCTATGGACAGGCAAACGCTGATCGACCATCTCAACGAAGACCTGGCGGGCGAACTCAGCGCCATCATCCAGTACATCACCTATGCGGCCAAAGCCACAGGCCCCTATCGGCCGCAGCTTTCCCAGTTCTTTCTGGCCGAAGTGGCCGATGAGCAGCTCCACGCGCAATTTCTGGCCAACAAAATCGTAGCCCTGGGCGGGGAACCGACAACGACGCCACGGCCGGTAGAACCGGCCCGCACCAACCGCGAAATGCTGGAGGCCGTACTGGCAGCAGAACGCCGGGCCATCCAGGATTATACGCAAAGGGCCAGGGAGGCCGAGGCCTTCGGCGACAAAGGCCTGGCCGTGCAGCTCGAGGAAATGGTCAGCGACGAGACGGGCCATTCCGAAGAAACCGAACGCATCCTGCGCGATTGGCCGTTGTGAACTTTCCTCCCAATGAATGACGCCGGCCTGCTCGGGGCCGGCGTCGTTTCTTTTGGGAACAAGACCATCACCTCAAGATGCCAGTTGGGCCTCCAGGGCCTCTACGTCGGTAACCGGCAGGTTGCAGGCATAGTTCCGGCAGACATAGGCGGTGGCTCGGCCCTCGAGTTGAGGGCGATGACGCAGGAGAGGAATGGCCTCCTGGGCGGCGGTATCGTTGGGCGCCGCGCCGGCCACGACGGTGTCCGGGAGCCAGCGTCGGTAAACCGCCCGGCGCAGGGCCATGGTGTCGGGAGCATCGGGGACGCCGATGATGGCGATCTCACGGCTGGGCCGCAGGTAGAAATCAAGGGCCGAGAGCAAATAGCCAAAGCCGGAAGGCTGCACGGTCATGGGCTGACGCATAAAACGGAAAATGACCACGGCCCGTTCGGCGTAATCGGGTTTATCCAGCAACCGCGCCAGGCGGAGGGCGGCAAAGGCATAGGCACTGTTGCCGCTGGGTTCGGCATTGTCGAAGAAGTCTTTGCGCCGCACGATCAGGGTCTCGTGGTCGTCGGCCGTCTGGAAGGCGGCGCCGTGTTCGGGATCCCAAAAGTGGGTGTGGACAATGCCGAGCAGGCGGTCGGCCTCGCGCAGGTACTTCAGATCGAAGGTAACCTGATAGAGGGCGATCAGTCCCTCTGCCACCAGGGTGTAGTCTTCCAAATAGGCGGGCACGGCGGCATGCCCGTCTTTCCAGGAGCGGTATAACCGCCCGCGGGGTGTGGTCATCTCGCGACGCAGGAACTCGGCATTGCGGACGGCCACGGCCAGGTAGTCAGGGCGATCGAGGGCGGCACCCGCCTCGGCAAAGGCCCGCAGCATCAGCCCGTTCCAGGCGGCCAACACCTTCTCATCCCGGCCCGGTCGCACCCGCCGTTCGCGGGCAGCAAACAAACGCCGACGACCACGGTCGATCACCTCCTGGAGCTGCGCCGGATCCAGCCCGACTTCCTGGGCCAGGGTGTCCAGATCGTGGGCCACGTGGAGGATGTTCTTGCCCCCGGGGGCAAGGCCCTTCGGACCGTGGCTCTCGAAATTCCCGGCCGGGGTGATACCAAAGTAGCGACCGATCAGGGTGGCATCGGGTTCGCCCAAGACAGCCCGCACCTCATCGGCGGTCCACAGGAAAAACTTGCCCTCTTCGCCCTCGCTGTCGGCATCCTGGCTGCTGTAAAAGCCGCCGGCCGGATGGGTCATCTCCCGTACAACGTAATCCAGGGTTTCCTCGACAATGCGACGAAAGAGCGGCTCGCCCGTGATCTGCCAGGCATAGAGATAGGCGCGCGCGAGCAAGGCATTGTCGTAGAGCATCTTCTCGAAATGGGGCACGAGCCAGTGGGCATCGGTGCTGTAGCGATGGAAGCCGCCACCGAGTTGGTCGTAGATGCCGCCGGCGGCCATTTTGCGCAGGGTGTGGGTGGCCATGGCCAGCGGACCCGGTCGGCCGGTACGCAGGTGCTGACGCAAGAGGAATTCAAGGGTCATGGCCGGCGGGAATTTGGGCGCCGTGCCAAAGCCCCCTTCTTCGTCGTCGTAGGCCTGATAAAGGGCATCGAACGCCGCATCGAGCAAGGCCAGACTCAGGCTACCGGGGTCGGGACGCAGGCGGGTGCTCTGAGCCAGAGCAGCCGTGAGTTGGGCTGCCGATTGCAAGACCCGTTCGCGGCGCTGCTCCCAGGCCTCGATCACGGCCATGAGCACGCGGCGAAAGGAAGGGATGCCGTAACGGTCGTGAGGGGGAAAATAGGTGCCGGCATAGAACGGCTCGCCTGTGGGCGTCAGGAACACCGACATCGGCCAGCCTCCCTGGCGGGTCAGGGCAATGACGGCGTCCATGTAAATGGCATCCAGATCGGGCCGCTCCTCACGGTCCACTTTGATGTTGATGAAGTGACGGTTGAGGATCTCGGCGATGGCGGGGTCCTCGAAGGACTCATGGGCCATGACATGGCACCAGTGGCAGGCCGCGTAACCGATGCTGAGGAAGATGGGCTTATTCTCGGCCTGAGCGCGGGCCAGGGCTTCGGGCCCCCATTCGTACCAATCCACAGGGTTGTGGGCATGTTGGAGGAGATAAGGCGACGTTGCGCGAGCAAGACGGTTCATGATTCCGAGTGAGCCAGCCGATCAAAGTAGTGGATAAGGGTTGCGAGACCGCGGTCGAAATTGGGCAGGTAAAAACGCTCGTTGGGCGCATGGATGTTGTCGTCGCGCAGGCCAAAGCCCATCAGCACCACATCGGCGCCCAGGATGTCCTGGAAATCGGGAATGATGGGCAGGGTACCGCCCTCGCGCAGGTAGAGGGGTTCGACGCCGAAGCCCAGGGTCAGGGCCTGGGCGGCCGCACGGATGGCAGGGGCCCGGAAATCCACGACGGACGGTCGAGCCAGGTTGAGGGTACGCACCTCGACGGTGACCGTTGCCGGCGCCAGGCTATGGACATAGTCGGTAAAAAGCCGGGCGATCTCGGCCGGATCCTGGTCGGGTACCAGGCGCATGCTGACCTTGGCCGTGGCCTCGGCCGGAATGACCGTCTTGGAGCCCGGTCCGGTAAAGCCGCCGATGATGCCGTGGATATCGAGGGTGGGCCGCAGGGTGCCGCGTTCCAGCCAGGTGAAGCCCTCCTCGCCGGCCGGCGCCGGTACCCCGGTCAATTGCCGGATCGTGTTCGCATCCAGGGGAATCCGCTGCAGAAGGGTGCGTTCCGCTTCATCAGGAGGGCGGACCCGATCGTAAAAGCCGGGAATGCGGACACGGCGCGTGGTGCCATCTTGCAATTGGGCGAGGATCCGTACGAGCACGTTGAAGGGGTTATCCACCAGGCCGCCAAAGGTGCCGGAATGGAGATCGTTGGCCGGGCCTTTGACCGTCACCTCCATGTAGGCCAGGCCACGCGTCCCATAGCTGATGAGCGGCGTGTGGGCATCGAACATGGCCGAATCGCAGATAAGCACGGCATCGCAGGCCAGACGTTGACGCTCCTGGCGTACCCAGGCCGCCAGGTGGGGGCTGGAAATCTCTTCTTCGCCCTCGGCCATGATTTTGATGTTGATGGGCAGACGGCCAAGCGTGCGCAGGTAGCTGGCGACGGCGGCCAGCACCATGAACAATTGCCCTTTGTCGTCGGAAACCCCACGACAGTACAGATGCTCCCCCCGCACGGTCGGTTCGAAAGGCGGTGATTCCCACTTCTCCAGGGGATCCACGGGTTGGACGTCGTAATGACCGTAAACGAGGAGGGTGGGCGCGGTGGGGCCGGCACCCAACCATTCGCCGTAGACAACGGGGTAGCCGCCTGTGGGGGCGATTTCGACCTGTTGCAGGCCGATCTGTCGCATGAAGTCGGCCAGCCATGTGGCGGCGCGCTCCATGTCGGGGGCCGCTTCGGGCAGGGTGCTGATGCTGGGAATGCGCAAAAAGGCGCCCAGGGTTTGCAGGTAAGCTTCGCGCTGCGCGCGGGCGTTGTTGAGAACGGAGTCGAGCATGAATCAGGCTCCCAAACGGATTCGGAATGGATCGGCGGCGTCGAAGCGCCGTCAAAAGGAGATGTCTAATCATCGCCGATCGGTGTCATTTTGCCAAGTGGCTATACTACGATTGGGTTGGAAGGTGAGAACGTTGGGTTGGCCGTTGGGGGTGGGGCTGGCGCCAGGCGAAGCAAGGGGTGCGGCCGGCGGCCCCAGGCCGCACCTCCGGACCGCGCCAACGGCCAGATATACCACAAGGGTGGCCGGCTTACTTGACAAAGCCCGGCGCGCCTACTATAATTTAGGCAATCCTAAATTTTCCGGACTCCTTCCACTCTATGACCTCCTTCCTCGCTCTCATCCTTCTCCTCCTCATCCTCTTGTGGGTAGGGTTACGGCCCCAACATGGTCTTTGGTGGCAATGGCAACGGCATCGTCGTCGGGATGAACGCACGCGCACCGAAGACGCTCTCAAACATATCCACACATATGAGATGGAAGGCTTGCAACCGACCCCTGCCACCCTGGCCGAGACCATGACCCTATCCGACGAGGAGACGGCGCGGTTGCTGAGGGGCATGGAAACCGCCGGTTTGCTCAGCCGTCAGCAGGATGCGCTGAGCCTGACGCCCCAGGGACGGGCGGCGGCCCTCCATATCATCCGGGCCCATCGGTTGTGGGAGCGTTATCTGGCCGATCATACCGGTTACGATGCCGAGGAGTGGCATCGTCGCGCCGATATCAGCGAACACCATTTGGGGCCGGAAGCGACCGAGGCTCTGGCCGCCCGGTTGGGCCATCCCACCCACGATCCCCACGGCGACCCCATCCCCGACGCGGATGGCGCTTTTGTCGATCATGGCGGTCGTCCGCTCACCGAGATGGCTCCCGGCCAGGCAGGCCGGATCGTTCATATCGAAGACGAGCCTGAGGTGGTCTATGCCCAGTTGTTGGCCGAGGGCATCGCTCCCGGTCAAGATGTGCGTGTGATCGAGCAAAGCCCGGAACGGGTGCGTTTTTGGGCCAACGGGGATGAGCATGTCCTGGCGCCGGCCCTGGCGGCCAATATTGCCGCCACACCGCTGGCCGAGCCGCCACCACCCGCCGCCATGACCCTGGCGGCGTTGAAACCCGGCCGGCAAGGCGTGGTCGTGCGCCTTTCTCCCCAGTGTCGCGGGCCTGAGCGCCGTCGTTTTCTGGATTTGGGTATCCTGCCCGGCACCGTCATCACGGCCGAAATGGTCAGTCCCGGGGGCGATCCCACGGCCTATCGCATACGGGGGGCGCTCATTGCTCTGCGTCGCGAACAGGCCCGGCTGATTTTCGTACAACCGCTGCCGTCGTCCGCCATCTAGCCCCACGCCTGTGCGGTCTCCGTTTTGGGCTACCCGTTTGCGCTCTTTTGACAGGACCCTATGAGCTACGAACCTTTTCCCATTGATACATCGCCGGCAGCGACCGGCTGTGCTACCTGCCCGGCCCACCACCTGGGCAATCTGCGCCGTCTGGGCATTGACATGACAAGCTGGGACTACGTCGTCGCCCTGGCCGGTAATCCCAACGTGGGCAAGAGCACCGTCTTCAATGCCCTTACCGGCCTGCGCCAGCACACCGGCAACTGGCCGGGTAAAACGGTGACCCGCGCCGAAGGCGGCTTTGCCTATGCCGGCAAGCGCTACAAGTTGGTGGATTTGCCCGGCACCTACTCTCTCCTGGCGGCCAGCCCCGATGAGGAGATAGCCCGCGATTTTATCCTGTTCGGCCGGCCCGATGTGACCGTCATCGTTGTGGACGCCACCCGTCTCGAGCGCAACCTGAATCTGGTCTTGCAGATTCTGGAGATCACCCGGCGGGTCGTGGTCTGTTTGAACTTGATGGATGAAGCCCGACGCCTGGGTCTGGCGATCGACGTGCGCCGCCTGGCCCGGGACCTGGGGACGCCGGTCGTCCCTACCGAGGCCCGCCGGCGCAAGGGATTGGATGAGCTGGTACGTACCCTTGCCGAGGTCGCCGAGGGACGTGTGCTCAGCCGGCCCCCCCGGTTGCTTCAGGAGCCGCCGGCCCTTACCCGGGCGGTCCGGGTGTTGGTCGAACGGCTGGAACGGCTCTATCCCGGCCTGCCCAATGCCCGGTGGGTGGCTCTGCGGCTCCTCGACGGCGACGAACGGATCATCCAGGCGGTACGTACGGGCGAACTGGCCGAACTGGCCCGGATGCCGGATGCCAACAGCCAGACACCGGTGGCAGCGCCGGCTTTGGCCTAATTCCCTTGGGGTGAGGATGACTCATGACGACCGATGCCTTGATTTCGCCTTTGCCCACCACCTCGCCAACGGCCCCCGATGTCGCCGAAGCCGAGGAAATCCTGGCCCTGGCGCGGCGACTGCGCTGGGAGATCGGCACCGATTTCCATCAGGCGCTGATGGAGGCCATTTACGCCGAAGCCGCGCGCCTTGCCGAGCGTGCCGTGACCCGGCCCGGGGCCAAACCGCGCTTCGATCTCGACCGCACCATTGACCGCCTGGTCACCAGCCGGCGTTGGGGTTTTCCTTTGATGATGGTGCTCTTCGCGCTGATCTTCTGGCTGACCATCAGCGGCGCCAACTATCCCTCCGAGCTGCTCTCGAACCTGCTGGTAGGGCGGATTTATCCCGCTTTGCATGCCCTGGCCGGGCTGGCAGGGTTGCCGTGGTGGCTGCGAGGGTTGCTTATTGACGGCATGTATCTGGCCACAGCGTGGGTTGTCAGCGTGATGTTGCCGCCGATGGCCATCTTTTTCCCGTTGTTTACCCTGTTGGAGGATTTCGGTTATCTCCCCCGCGTGGCTTTCAACCTGGATGCCATTTTCAAGAAGGCCGGGGCCCACGGCAAACAGGCCCTGAGCATGATGATGGGCTTTGGCTGCAATGCGGCCGGCGTGGTTTCCACCCGTATCATCGATAGCCCACGCGAGCGGCTGATCGCCATGATCACGAACAACTTCTCGCTGTGTAACGGCCGCTGGCCCACGCAGATCCTGATCGCCTCGCTCTTTCTGGGATCGCTGGTGCCGGCGGCTCTGGCCGGTCTCGTTTCGGCTCTGGCCGTGGTCGGTGTGGCCATCCTGGGCGTGTTGCTCAGCTTCGTCGTCTCCTGGGCGTTGTCGCGCACGGTCTTGCGGGGCGAGGTGAGCACCTTTAGCCTGGAATTGCCACCCTATCGTCCCCCGCGGCTTTGGCAGACCCTCTACACCTCGGTCATCGACCGCACGCTGATCATCCTGGGACGGGCGGTGACCTTCGCCCTGCCTGCCGGCGCCGCCATCTGGCTGGTGGCCAACATCCCTATCGGTGGCTCTACCCTGGCCGCCTGGCTTATCCATCTGCTCGACCCGATTGGATGGTTGATGGGTCTCAACGGGGTCATCCTTCTGGCCTATATCGTGGCCATTCCTGCCAATGAAATCATCATTCCTACCGTGCTCATGCTGACCGTTTTGGTAACGGGCATGACCGATTACGGAGCCGGCGCCGGGGTGATGTTCGAGCTCGAGAACACCGCCGATTTGATGCAGCTCTTCCGGGCCGGCGGCTGGACCCTGCTCACGGCCGTCAATCTCATGCTGTTCAGTTTGATCCACAACCCCTGCAGCACGACCATCGCCACCATCTACAAGGAATCGGGCAGCGCCAAATGGACGGCCGTGGCTGCCTTGCTCCCCCTGGGCATGGGCTTTGGCATCACCGTTCTGGTGGCGCAGGTCTGGCGCCTGCTGACGGGATAACGCTCACGCAGGTCAAAAGCAGGGCGAGGGCATTGCTTCGCCCTGCTCAAGTCCCCTCGGGCGCCAAGCCGGGGTTTATTCCTCTTCTTCTTCAAGTTCTGGCTCGATGTCCAGACCCCAGAAGGGCCGTTGTTGTTGCATTTGCTGCAGGAGGCCGCGCTTCTGCAGGCGCTCGACCTCGGCCTGACAGGTAACGCACAGAGTGGCTTCCGGTTTGACTTCCAGGCGTTCGGGCGGGATGGGTTTGCCGCAGCGTTCGCAGATGCCGTAGGTGCCGCGTTCCATGGCGCGCAGGGCGTCTTCGACGGAAGCCAGACGGGCTTCAAGGGCAGCCAGGAGGGCCGCGCTCTTCTCGCGTTCGATCACGTCGGGGTCCCCTTCCTCGAGATCGACATCGACCTCGCCACGAAGGGTTTCTTTGAGCAAGGCGATATCGGCTAGCAATTCCTCGCGTTGCTTGAGCAGTTGTTCTTTTTCGATTGCAGGAGGGGTTCCACTCATCGGGCAAAGGCTCTTGGGCCGAAAACGGATGGAGATAAGGTTGCTAAAAGCAAGGATGCACAACGAAGGCCATTTTTTACCATACCTTAACCGGTTTCGTCAATTCGTCAAGAACGCCGTGGCCCAGAACGGCGCCAGGCGGCACTCCCCAGAAACCTGCGGGAGGCTGAATTCCAGCCTCCCGCAGGTTTATCGACTTCTTTTTTGCCTTCTGAACCTTGGGACTTGACGGTGCCCGGCTATGAGCTTTGATTGGGCCGACTCTCTGAAGCTCGCCGAAGCCCTGGCGCGTGCCCCGGACGCGCCAGGCCCAGAGGAAGCGTCGTTGCGTACGGCCAGCCGCGCGTTGTCGTAGCATATCAGCAGGTCGGCGTTCTCCTGCAGCACGCGCTCGGGCAGGCGGCGGGCGACCGTGACCAGGTGTCGGCGCAGCCGGAGGATGGCCGACTTCTCATCGCAGAGGACCGCCGGAGCAGGCCGGGGTCTGTGGGGTCGGCCAGGGGCACTCGTCGTCTGCGGTCGGATTCCTGTATAATGGGATCAAAGCGCATGGATGAACGGACCCTCTCCCCCCAAGCCCAACCGACGGATCAGCTCGATGCCGCGCTGCGTATCAAACGGCTCTCGGAACTACGCGGTCAGGATAACGTCCGCCACAATCTGGAGATCCTGATCGAAGCGGCGCGGCAGCGGGGCGAAAGCCTGGATCACATCCTCCTGTACGGCCCACCCGGCCTGGGCAAAACCACCATCGCCCATGTCGTGGCCAACGAAATGGGGGTGAATCTCAAGGTAACGGCAGGACCGGCCATCGAGCGGGCCGGCGATCTGGCGGCCATTCTCACCAATCTGCGCAAGGGCGACATCCTCTTCATCGACGAGATTCATCGTCTGGGCCGCGCCGTTGAGGAAATCCTTTACCCGGCCATGGAGGACTTCGCCCTCGATATCGTGATCGGCAAAGGTCCGGCCGCCCGCAGCATCCGTCTGAAATTGCCCCGGTTTACCGTCATCGGCGCCACCACGCGGCTGGCCCTGATGACGGCGCCGTTGCGCGCCCGTTTTGGCGCCATCCTGCGTTTCGATTTCTACGACCTGGAAGCCATTCAATACATCATCCACCGTGCGGCCGAACTCACGGCAACCCCCATCACGCCGGAAGGGGTCCTGGCCATTGCCCGTCGCGCCCGGGGGACCCCGCGGGTGGCTTTGCGGCTCTTCCGACGGGTGCGCGACTATGCCCAGGTGCGCGCCGATGGCGCCATCACCGCCGAGGTGGCCGATGCCGCCCTCAATTTGCTGGCCATCGACGCCCTGGGGCTCGACACCCTCGACCGTATGGTCCTGGAGACGCTCATCGTCAAATTCGGCGGCGGGCCGGTCGGTCTGGAGACGCTGGCCGCTGCCATCAGCGAAGAACCCGACACCCTCATGGATGTGGTCGAACCCTATCTGCTCCAATTGGGCTTTCTCGAACGCACCCCGCGTGGGCGGTTGGCAACCCCGCGCGCTTATCAGCATTTGGGGCTCCCCTATCCCGGCGCTCCCGCAACCGTGCAACCCTCGCTTTTTGCCGGGACGGATACGGACGCCGAAGCGCCGACCGCTCCGTCGCAACGGCCATGAAGACGAGCGATTTTGACTACGTTTTGCCCCCTGAACGGATTGCGCAGACCCCCATAGAGCCGCGCGATCATGCCCGTCTGCTCGTGCTGGAACGGGCCACCGGCGCCATTCACCATCGCCATTGCTACGATCTGCCGGAGTATCTGCGGCCGGGCGATGTGCTCGTGCTTAACGACACCCGCGTCCTGCGCGCCCGCCTGCGCGGCCGCAAGGAGACCGGCGGTCGGGTCGAGCTTTTGCTCCTTCGCCGCCGCGAACCCGGTTTGTGGGAGGCCCTGGTCGGGGGCCGAGGCCTCAAACCGGGCCGTCGGCTCCTCATTCCCATAGCCGAGGATCGTACCGTTCAGGTCACGGTCGTGGCCGAACTGCCGGGCGGTCAACGCCTGGTGCAACTGGATCCCGCCCTGGAGGCTCATCTCGAGGAATGGGGCGAGATGCCCTTGCCGCCCTATATTCACACTCCGCCCGCCGACCCCGAACGCTATCAGACCGTGTTTGCCCGACGGCTCGGCTCGGTAGCGGCGCCGACGGCCGGTCTGCATTTCACGCCGGAGCTGTTGCTACGCCTGCGCGAGCAAGGGGTCCGGATCGCCTACATCACCCTCCATGTGGGCCTGGATACCTTCCGGCCGGTGCAAAGCGAGGATCCCCAGGAGCATAAGTTACACCGCGAATGGGTAGAGGTGAGCGCCGAAACGGCTCGCATCGTCAATGAGACGCGGTTACGCGGCGGTCGCATTGTGGCCGTGGGCACCACCTGCGTGCGGGCGCTGGAGACGGCCGCCAAGGCGGCCCTGGGCCTGGCGCCGAACGAACCCGTTCCCGAGGATCGCGCCTGTGGCTGGCAGACCATCGTCGCCTGGAGCGGTGAGACCGACCTCTTCATCCTGCCCGGCCATCGCTTTCGCGCCGTGGACGCGCTCATGACCAATTTTCACCTCCCGCGTTCGACCCTGCTCATGCTTGTCGCCGCTTTCGCCGGCCGGGATCGGATCCTCAACGCCTATCACGAGGCCATCGCTCAGGGTTATCGGTTCTATTCCTTCGGCGATGCCATGCTCATCCTCTGATCATTCGCTTCGTATTGCGTTCGTCTCATCATGAACACCTTACGTCCCGTCCTCTCGGTAGTGGCTCCTGTCTTCAATGAGGAGCCCATCCTCCCCGAACTCTATCGCCGGCTGCGGGAGACCCTCGACGCCATCGGCGAGCCTTGGGAGATCATCCTGGTCAACGATGGCAGTCGCGATCGCTCCCTCGACATCATGCGCGAGCTGCATCGGCAGGACGAACGCGTGCGCGTCATCAGCTTTTCCCGCAATTTCGGCCATCAGATCGCCATCACCGCCGGATTGGACTACGCCCAGGGCGATGCCGTCGTCGTCATTGATGCCGATCTCCAGGACCCACCCGCCGTCATTGCGCAAATGGTGGCCAAATGGCGAGAGGGGTATGAGGTGGTCTACGCCGTCCGTGCCCAACGCAAGGGTGAAAGCTGGTTTAAGCTGTTCACTGCCCATTGGTTCTACCGTTTGATCAACCGGATTACGGGCGTCCGGATCCCCGTCGACACGGGCGATTTCCGGCTGATGGACCGCCGCGCCGTGGAGGCGATGCGTTCGCTGCGCGAACATCACCGTTTCATGCGGGGGTTGTCGGCCTGGATCGGCTTTCGCCAGGCGGGGGTCGAGTACGTGCGCGAGGAGCGTTACGCCGGGCAGACCAAATACCCCTTCCGCAAGATGCTCCGGTTCGCCCTGGACGGGATCACGGCCTTCTCCTACCTGCCCTTGCAACTGGCCACCTATCTGGGTTTCGTCATCGCCGGCCTGAGCCTGGTGGGCATCGTGGCCACCATCATCCTGCGGCTGTCGGGCAGCCAGGCGTTCTACGGCCAGGCCTCGACCCTGGTCATGGTCATGTTCCTGGGTGGTATCCAGCTCATCTCCCTGGGCATTATCGGCGAGTACCTGGGGCGCATTTACGACGAGGTCAAACGCCGGCCGCTTTATCTGGTCCAGGAGACGCTGGGATTGGAAGCGCCCACGCCGTCGCCGGCGGGTAACGCCGTCAGGTCGGGTTAGCTGCCTCGGCGGGCGCCATGCGCGCGGCTTTGGCCTGACGCACGATCTCGGCGATCTGACGCAGGTGGCCGCTATCATGGTGCAAACCGGCCAGCACGCGGGTGATGCAGTTGTGAGGCGTCTTGTAAGGGGTGTAGGTCAGGTCGTAATGGGGCTCATCGGGCCAGGCCTGGAGATAGGCCAGACGGATGCGCCGACTCTCTTGCAGCCGGTGTCGGAGCTGGGCCACCGTGGTCAGGCGTTGCCAGGGCACCTCGTAGCGCATCCGTTGGGTCACCGGCACCCCCCGGGCCAGATTGGCAGCCTGGGCGCAGCATTCTTCGCTCGAGGCCGTGGTATGGGCGATGACATGGGCCAGGGTCCAGGCCGCGTGCACGGCTTCGGGGTCTGTGGCATAGGGGTCGTAGGCTTCGGGATCGACCGGCTGAAACACGACATCGGCATCCTCGATGTCGGCGATGAGAGCCAGTTGGGCCTCGATCATCGCCTCTGTCAGGCGGATGAGGTCGGCATGGGTGATGTGGTGGCGGGCGGCCAGTTCGGCCAGGCTGAGTTCGCGACGGTCAACGGGGCTGAAGTCGAGCATGGTAAGGGCCATTGAGAGGAGTGGCTTCTGGCAGGGGTGTACCCTGCGGCAGGGTTCAAGGGGGAAACGGCTTCGTTCGGAACATCCTCTTTTTTACCGATGAACCGGCTTTGCGTTTCTTTACGTCTCAACTTCGAGCCCGGCGTCTTTCCGATGTAGAATGGGGTCATCGTCGTCCTTTGGTCTGTGCTCTGTTATTCTGGAGGTCACCATGCTTGTCCGTGATGCCATGACACCCAATCCCATCACCGTGGCTCCTTTGACGCCTCTGCCCGAAATCGATGCCATCATGCATCGGCACAAAATCCGCCGCGTGCCCGTCATGGACGGCGACAGACTGGTCGGCATCATCTCCGACCACGATGTGATGGCCAATCTGCCTTCGCCGGCCACCCTTCTCAGCCGCTGGGAACTGAACACATTGCTGGAAAAAGTCCAGGCCAGAGACATTATGAGTCATCCGGTCTATGTGGTCAGTCCCGATTGTCCGCTGGAAGAAGTGGCGCGCTTTTTATTGGAAAAGAAATTCGGGGCCTTGCCGGTGGTGGAAAACACCCGGCTGGTGGGGATTGTGACGGAAAGCGACATCTTTCGCATGTTTGTGGAGATGCTCAGCGGCGGTGACATACCGGGATTGCGCTTCGAGCTGCGCTGCGAACGGCATATCGGCGTGGTGGCTTCCATTGCCCAACTGGTCAATGCCAACGGCGGCCGTATCATCGCCATTGCCACCCTCAACGAGCCTGATGGCATGCACAAACGGGTGCTGATCAAAGAAGAAGGCGCCGACCCGACAGCCCTACGCGCGGCCCTGGAAGCCAGCGAGATCGAAATCATGGATGTCCGTCAGCGCCGCCAATGCCATATCTGGACAATGGGTTGATGTCACGCCTGCGGTACTGGACCCGACGCCTGCGGGATCTCGGCGAGAATGCCCGGCGCATCGGGCCGACCCAAGTCATCCTCACCCTGGCCTACGGGCCGCGGCTGGCCTGGTATCGGGCTCGCTTCCCCACACGGCCGGGCCGGCCCGCCTCTGTACGGCCGCGGCTGGCCGCTGCCTTCCATCTCCTCCTCGACCGGTTGCCTCGCATGACCCGACCCACCCCGCAGCCTGTAGGCGATCTGCAAACCGTTACGAACCTGCCCCAGGGCCTGGCTTTGACCTGCACGGCGGGGTATCTCACCCTGGAGGCCTTGGGCGAACACCACCTGCGCCTGCGCATGGTGCGCCGACCGCCCATGCCGGCCTATTTTAGCTACGCCACCCTGCCCGTAAGCACCACCGCCACGGTGGATCGGGTCGAGGAGGACGAGGCGCTGGAGCTGCGCACGGCGGCCTTGCGGGTGTGCATCCGGCGGCGTCCGTTGCAGATCGACATCCACACGGCCGCAGGAGAACCCCTCATCTCCTGTCTGACTCTGGGCTGGGAGGGCGAAATGCCCTGGCTGGAACAGGCGTTGCCCGAGGGCCTCGAAGGCTACGGCCTGGGCGAACGGGCTTTTCCGCTGGCCCTGCGTGGACGTCGCTATAGCCTGATCACCCGCGATCCCGAAACCTACCGGCCCGGCGACGACCCCCTTTACATCAACATCCCGTTCCTGGTTACGGTTCATGAAGGCCGGGCCTGCGGCCTGCTTTTTGACAGCTCCTATCGCAGCGACCTGGACCTGGGCCATACGCAGCCTGACCGTCTGCGCTACCGCACCACCGGCCCCGAGTTGCGCCTGGATTTCCTCTTGGGTCCCGATCTGCCCGGCCTGCTCGAACGCTACACGGCGCTGACCGGCCGCATGAACCTGCCCCCGCGCTGGACCCTCGGTTATCATCAGTCGCGCTGGAGCTATGAGACCGCGGCCATTGTACGTCGGGTGGCGGCTGAGTTCCGCCGTCGCCGATTGCCCTGCGACGCCATCCATCTCGACATTGACTACATGGATGGTTTTCGTTGCTTCACCTGGAACCCCCAGACCTTCCCCGACCCGGCCGGGTTGATCGCCGATCTCCATCGTCAGGGCTTTCGCGTCGTCGCCATGGTGGACCCCGGCATCAAGGTGGACCCGAACTACGCCGTCTGCGCCGACGGTATCCGCCAGGACTGTTTTCTCAAGTTGCCCGACGGTAGCCTGTTCCACGGTCCCGTCTGGCCGGGTGAATGCTACTTTCCCGATTTCACCGACCCGCGGGTGCGGGCCTGGTGGGGCGAATGGTACCGTGGCCTGGTCGAGGTAGGCGTGGACGGTTTCTGGAACGATATGAACGAGCCGACCATTTTCGGCCAGCGTACCTTCCCCGAAGCCGTGCAGTACCATGTCGAGGGGCACGGCGGCGACCATCGTCAGGCGCAATCGGTGTACGGCCTGCAGATGGTGCGCGCGTCCTTTGAGGGTCTCAGCCGTTTACGGCCGGATCGCCGCCCTTGGGTCTTCAGCCGGTCCGGTTATGCCGGTCTCCAGCGTTACGGCAGTTCGTGGACGGGCGATAACACCAGCGCCTGGCCCGATCTCGCCCTCACGCCGGCCATGTTGTTGAACCTGGGCCTTTCCGGGCTTTCTTTCACCGGTTGCGATATCGGCGGTTTTGTCGGCGCCCCCACGCCGGAGCTCTTTGCCCGCTGGTTCAGCATGGCGGCGTTCACGCCCTTTTTCCGCACCCACGCGGCCAAGAACACGCCCTGGCGCGAGCCGTGGGTCTTCGGCCCGGAGGTCGAAGCCATTGCCCGGCGTTATCTCAACCTGCGGATGCGCCTGTTGCCCTATCTCTACACGGCCTTTTGGCAATGCGCCACGCGCGGGACACCCATCATGCGGCCGTTGCTCTGGGAAGACGCTGCCCATCCGGCCTATCGGCATCGGGATGACCAGTGGTTGTTGGGCGACCATCTCCTCGTCTCCCCGGTTCTGACGCCGGCCACCGACCGGCGGGAACTCATGCTGCCGGCGGGCCATTGGTACGATTTCTGGGACGATACCCCGGTGGCGGGCGGAGCCATCATCGGGCGGGCGGCGCCTCTGGATACCGTGCCCTTGCATGTGCGGGCGGGCGCGGTGCTGCCTCTGGGGCCGGTGCAGCAATACAGCGATGAACTGCCTCACCCTGCGCTCGAGTTCCACCTCTATCCGCCGCCGGCGGCCGAACCCGTTGTGTCCTGGCTTTACAACGACGACGGCGAGACCCTGGCCTATCGCCGGGGCGCCTATAGCCTCACCCGCCTGGAACTGCGCCGGGACGGTGACCGGCTGGTGCTGACGCGCGAGCACGAGGGCGATCCCGATCTGGCCGGACCGGCGCCCACGGTGGTGCTGCATGGGGCCTATGCGGCGGCCGTCGCCCTGGACGGCGCCGACCTGGGTCTGACCGGTTCCGCCCTGGCTCTGCCCACGGCCCACTGGCAACGACTGGAAATGCTCCCGGCCCGAGATTAGCCGGCCATCTCACCGCACCACCAGCCAGCGATAGCCATAAGGCGGCAGGGTGAGAGGGCCGCCCGGCCAATCCAGTTTGGTGAGGATGTCGTAAGCATCGGGCGTTTGCACCGGGATGCCCCGCGGGGTGAGGTTGTGCAGACAAAGCACGGTCTGACGGCGATAGCGGCGCCGAAACCCCAACAGGCCGCGATCGGGATGGTCGAGGAATTCGAGATCGCCTACGGCCAGGGCAGGCAGCTCCTTGTAGGCGGCAATGAAGCGACGCAGGCGCTGCCAGAGGGAGGCCGGGTTGGCCATCTGGGCGGCCACGTTGACGCGGCGATAGCCGTAGATGGGGTCGTCGATCACCGGCGCGTAGAGGCGGGCTGCCGTCGAAAAACCGGCATTGGTGCTGCCGTCCCATTGCATGGGCGTGCGCACCCCGTTGCGATCGGGCAGGGCGATGTTGTCGCCCATGCCGATCTCATCGCCGTAGTAGAGGATGGGGCTGCCGGGTAGCGTGAAAAGCAACGAATGGAGCAGCTCGATCTGACGGCGGTCGTTGTCAAGGAGGGGCGCCAGCCGTCGCCGGATGCCCAGATTGAGCCGCATACGGGGATCGGGCGCGTATTCGGCCCACATCCATTGCCGCTCTTCTTCCGTCACCATCTCCAGGGTCAGCTCGTCGTGATTGCGCAGGAAGGTGCACCACTGGCAGTTCGTCGGGATGGGCGGCGTACGCCGCAGGATCTCGATAACCGGGGTGCGGTCGCCCCGGCGCAGGGCCATATAGAGCCGCGGCATGACCGGGAAATGAAATCCCATATGAAACTCGTCGCCGGGCACGGTGGGGTCGTTGGGATCGCCGCCGAAATAGGCGCGTACATCCTCAGGCCATTGGTTCGCCTCGCATAGCAGAATGGCGTGGGGATATTCGGCGTCCATCAAGGCCCGCAACCGTTTGAGATAGGCATGGGTTTCCGGCAGGTTTTCGCAATTCGTCCCTTCCCGTTCAAACAAATAGGGCACGGCATCGACGCGGAAGCCGTCCAGACCCCGATCCATCCAGAAACGCACGACCTTGAACATCTCCTCCTGGACGGCCGGGTTATCGAAGTTGAGATCGGGTTGTTGGCGATAGAAACGGTGCCAGTAGTACTGCCCGCGCAGCTCATCCCAGGTCCAATTCGAGGTTTCGGTGTCGAGGAAGATGATGCGAGCCTGGCGGTATTTCTGGTCCGTATCGCTCCAGACGTAGTAGTCGGTGTAGGGCTCCTGGCGACGTCGCGAGGCCTGGAACCAGGGGTGCTGGTCGGAGGTATGGTTGATGATCAGGTCGGCGATAATGCGCAGCCCACGCGCGTGGGCGGCTTTGATCAGGGCTTCGAAATCGGCCAGGGTGCCGTAATCGGGATGGACCCCGTAGTAGTCGGAGACGTCGTAGCCGTCATCCACCAGGGGCGAAGGATAGGTGGGCAGCAGCCACAGACAGGTCACGCCCAGATCGGCCAGATAGTCGAGGCGTTCGATCACGCCCCGCAGGTCGCCGTGGCCATCACCGTTGCTGTCGCGAAAAGCACGCACGTAGAGTTCGTAGAAGACGGCCGTTTGATACCAGGGGATAGGAGCAGGCATGGGCTGGCATACCAAAAAGGAATGAAGCCGGGAGCGAGCGGCGTCGGCTGGTTTGGGAAAGGGCGTGGGGCGATTCAGCGCGAGCGTAGCCGACGCAGCTCCCGGAACAGTTCGCGTTCGCGCTCGCTCAGGTCTTTAGGCAACTGCACCTCCACCACCGCGTACAGGTCGCCGCGCTGATCGGGATGGCGTAGATTGGGCATGCCCAACCCGCGCAGGCGGAAGACTTTGCCGTTAGGCGTCTCCGGCGGGATGGTGAGCACGACAGGACGGTCCAGGGTCGGCACCTGCACCTCGCCGCCGAGGAGCATGGTGTAGAGATCGACCGGCACGCGCACCCGCAGATCGTCACCCTCACGGGTGAAGGTGGGATCGGGCAGGACTTCAACCCGCAGGTACAGATCGCCGGCGGCACCGCCCGCAACGCCCGGCGCGCCCTTACCTGCCACCCGTACCTTCGAACCCGTCTTGACCCCGCGTGGAATGGTCACCTCGATGCGTTCGCCGTTCAGTTGGAGCACGCGGCGGGCGCCATGATAGGCCTCTTGCAGAGTGACGGTGATGGGCTGTTCGGCATCCTGACCGCGACGCGGGATGCGGACACCGCCGGCCGTTTCCGCAAACGGACCGAAGCCGAATCCACCCCGGCCGAACAGCATCTCGAAGAAATCGGAGAAGCCACTCTCGCCGAAGATCTGCTCGAACTCCTCCGGCGAGACCGTGCGGGTGTAGACGCCACCGGTGGGACCACCGCCCTGGTTGGCATACCATTGCTGCCAGAAGTCCTGGGGATTGCCGCCCCTGCTGGTGAATTGCTGCCATTGCGCGCCAAACTGGTCGTATTTGCGCCGCTTGTCGGGGTCGGACAGGACTTCGTAAGCCTCGTTGATTTCCTTAAAGCGTTCTTCGGCCGCCTTGCGGGCCGCCGGATCGCTGTGGGCGTGGGCATCGGGATGGTACTTGCGCGCCAGGTCGCGATAGGCCTTTTTGATCTCTTGATCGGTTGCGTTTTTCGAGACGCCGAGGATGCGATAATAGTCTTTGTATTCCATAACCGCTCTGTGCTCCTGAATGGCATTTGATCGTCATTGTAGCATAAAAAACGGGCGGAGATACCATCGATCTCCGCCCGCTTACTCTGGTGGGTGGTAACGGCTCAAACCCGCCGATAATCGCCTTCCACAACCTCTTCCTCAGGGCCGGATGGCCGCCGACCGCTGCCGTCGCCGGAACCGGTCTGGGTCTGATAGAGCTGTTGCGACAGAGCGTAGCTGGCCTGTTGCAGTTGTTCGGTCAGGTTGCGGATGCGGGCGGTGTCTTCACCTTTCATGGCCTCTTTGAGGTCGTTGATGAGGTTCTCGATGCGACCGCGTTCGGTGGCGGGCACCTTATCGCCCAATTCTTTCAGGGCCTTCTCAACGGCGTAGATGGTGCCGTCGGCCGTGTTGCGCGCATCCGCCAGTTGGCGGCGCAGCTCGTCTTCGCGTTCGTGCTCCTTGGCCTCGCGGATCATGCGCTGGACTTCTTTCTCGTCGAGATTGGTCGAGGCCGTGATCTTGATGCTCTGCTCCTTGCCTGTGGCCTTATCCTTGGCCGTGACGTGCAGGATACCGTTGGCGTCGATATCGAAGGTGACCTCGATCTGGGGGACGCCGCGCGGGGCAGGCGGGATGCCGTCCAGCCGGAAGTTGCCCAGGAGCTTATTGTCGCGGGCCATGGGCCGTTCACCCTGCAACACCTTGATATCCACCGCGGTCTGACCGTCTTCGGCCGTGCTGAAGATCTCGGTCTTGCGGGTAGGGATGGTGGTATTGCGGGGGATCATGACCGTCATGACGCCGCCCAGGGTCTCGACACCCAGGCTCAGAGGCGTCACGTCGAGCAGGAGCACGTCTTTGACCTCGCCGCCCAGGACGGCCGCCTGGATGGCCGCGCCGACGGCCACGACTTCGTCAGGGTTGACGCTCTTGTTGGGTTCCTTGCCGGTCAGCTCGCGCACCAGGTCCTGGATCATGGGCATGCGGGTGGCGCCACCGACCAGGATGACCTCGTCGAGGTCGCTGGCCTTGAGACCGGCATCGCGCAGGGCCTGCTCGAAAGGCCCACGGCAGCGCTGCACCAGGTCCTCGGTCAACTGCTCGAACTTGCTGCGGGTCAACTTCATCTGCAGATGCTTGGGCCCGGAGCTATCGGCGGTGATGAAGGGCAGGTTGATCTCGGTCTCCTTGACGCTGGAGAGCTCGATCTTGGCCTTCTCGGCCGCCTCGCGCAGCCGCTGCAGCGCCTGGCGGTCGTTGCTGAGGTCAATGCCCTGGTCCTTCTTGAACTCGCTGATGATCCAGCGGACGATGCGCTCGTCCCAGTCGTCGCCGCCCAGGTGCGTGTCGCCGGCCGTGGCTTTGACTTCGATCACGCCGTCGCCGACCTCGAGCACCGAAACGTCGAAGGTACCGCCGCCCAGGTCGAAGACGAGGATGGTCTCATCCTTCTTCTTGTCCATACCGTAGGCCAGGGCTGCGGCCGTCGGCTCGTTGATGATGCGCAGGACATCGAGACCGGCGATCTTGCCGGCGTCTTTGGTGGCCTGGCGCTGGCTGTCGTTGAAGTAGGCCGGCACGGTGATCACCGCCTGGGTGACGGGTTCGCCCAGATAGGCCTCGGCGTCTTTCTTCAGCTTGGCCAGGATCATGGCGCTGATTTCCTGGGGCGTGTAGACCTTGCCCATCACCGGCGCCTCGACGCGGGCATCGTCATGGGGACCGGCGATAATCTTGTAGGGGACCATCTCTTTGGTCCGCTTCGTCTCCGGATCGTCAATGCGCCGGCCCATCAGCCGCTTGATGGAATAGAAGGTGTTTTCGGGGTTCACGATGGCCTGGCGCTTGGCCGTTGTACCCACCAGGCGTTCGCCGTTTTTGTTGAACGCCACGACGGAGGGCGTGGTGCGGCCACCTTCCGCATTGGGGATGACGGTCACATCGCCGCCTTCCATAACGGCGATGACGCTGTTGGTCGTACCAAGGTCAATACCGACAATCTTAGCCATGTCGTCAAAATGCCTCCTCGGGTGATTTACAGGGTAAAACCGGGACTGTGGCCATTTTCGGCATCCCGGCTAGCTTGAGCATAGGCCGCGAGCGTAAGGCCATCATTAGGTTTGCATTAGCAAAGTATATGAGGCGGCGAACGGCCCTTGGGCGCCTTGCTTTCTCGCTCCGGCGGTTCACCCCTCTATCCTCTGCCAGAGGGCGGCCTGGGCAGCGGGATCGAGGGTCGCCAGATCGTCTCCCTGGGCGGCGGCCGCGACGGCCTCCAGACGACGGCGCAGTCCGGCGCAGGCCCGGCGTAAGGCCGCCTCGGCATCCAGCCCGGCCACCTGCGCCTGCTCCACCAGGCGCAGCAGGCGCAGACCCAGGGTTTCCTCATCGGGGATGCCCGTCGTCGGCAAGGGATAGCCGATCCGGGCCAGCCGTTCGATGTAGCTTTGGGCCAGGGCCAGGGCCGGCAGCGTGGCCGGAATGCCGTCGAGCAGATTCTGGCGCGGCGAACGACCGCGGGCCGCCGCAGCCCGGCGTTCTTCCTGTTTGATCGCCTCCCAATTGCGCACCACCTCGCCGGCATCGGCCACCTGGACCGTGCCGAAGACATGGGGATGGCGGCGGATGAGTTTCTCGACGACATGGCCGATGACATCGGGCAGTTTGAAGGTGCCTGCTTCCGTGGCGATCTGGATATGGAGGGCGGCCTGGATGAGCAGATCGCCCAATTCCTCGGCCAGAGCGGTCTCGTCCTCCTCGTCCAACGCCTGCAAGACCTCGTAGGTCTCCTCGAGCAGATAGGGGCGCAGGCTGCGATGGGTTTGGGCCCGGTCCCAGGGGCATCCTTCCGGGCTGCGCAGATGGGCGATGACCTCTTGCAGGGCCTCGTAACCGGCAGGCCGCGTCAGCGGCGGCACCCACAGGCTCGTATGGTCGTCGAAGCCTTCACCCCGGTCGAGTTCGTAAAGCGGCATGGTCCGCAGCCGCAGGCCGGGGGTGCCGGCGCCGGTGATCAGGGTGACGGGATGGTCATCGGGATAGGCATTCATCAAGGTGAGCTTGACATCCCCGGCGAGCAGGCGGCTGTAGAGCTGGGCCACGATCAGGCCCTGATTGGGCGAGCCCGGGGGATGATGGGCCGCGGCCAGGGCCATGGCATCCACGATCTGCAGCCCGGCAATGGGATCGATGTCCAGGGCGGCAAAGGTGGGTTCCAAAAAGCTGATGCCCGGCTCGACCACCACGGCCAGGCCGCGTGCGGCTGCCAGACGCCGGATGAGAGGGGTGGTAGCTTCGGCTACGGTGGGATCGCCGGGCACGGCATAGACCACATCCTCGGCCGCCCCGCGCGTGACCACATCCAGGGCGATGGCCTGATAGACGGCGCTAAAATCCTCATGCTGTTCGTAAACGGGATCGTAGCTGTGGACGACCGTATGCGCTGCCAGGGCAGGCACGGCCGGATGGCGTCGGGTGCGCACCCACACCGCCGGCGCCGAAATCAGTCGTTCCCAGCTCCGGCGGGTGATCAATTCGGGGTCACCGGGCCCCAGGCCGATAATGGTGATCATGGGATAGGCACCGGTTCGCTGGTGGGAACGGTGGTTCGTTCGAAGGAGGCCTTGAGATAGCGTAACGATTCGCGCAGCATGTCTTCCAGACGGTAGTCGGCATAATCGCGGCCGAGTTTGGGACCACCGATTTCCAGATAGCCGACGACCTCGCGGACGGGCACACGGTCGGCCGCGGCAAGCAGACGGTCGCGCACGGCCTCCACATCCACGATGCCCATGGCCCGCTCGGCCGCCCCGAAGCCCCAGGTGGCCTGGAAGCGGCTGTCGGTGTTCTTCAGGTGGAGATGATGCAGATAGGGCAGGGCGACCTCCAGGAGCTGCATGTTATCCCAGACTACCCGGCCATCTCGATCGGCATAGCCGTGGGCGACATCCACACAATAGCCGACGGCGGCGGTGCTCTCCGGATGGCGGCGATGATAGGCCTGCAGCTCCTCGGCCATACCGACGATTTCGTCCGGCAGGGTGGGTGGTTCGGCCAGGCAGGACATCGGCTCGACGACCAGATAGGACAGACCGGCAGCGCGGGCGATGTGCATAAGCTCCTTCATATGATACAGGAAGCGTTGCCAGCCGGCCTCTTTCCATTCCATGCGATCGCGCAGCACCGAACCGGCATTGGCACCCGCCGCTTCGGCGCCCAGAAGCGCGGCGACGGCGATAAGACGCTCGTACTGCTGCCGGCTTACCCGTTCCCAGGCGGGATGGTCGAAGCGGAAAAAGCCGCCCAGCTCGCGATGGGCCGAAAACACGCTGCCGATGCGGATGCCGCAGGTCGCGGCCAGGGCCCGCAGGCTGCGGAAGTAATCATCGGGCAGATGATAGAGTTCGAAGAAGGTGCCGATCTGGGCCTGGTAGACCCCTTCTTCGGCCATCAGACGAAACAACCATTCATAGGAATAGCGATACTCGATGGGATCCGTTTTGACCCCAACCCGTAGTTGCAGCGATGGTGAGGACATAGGCATTGCGGACCATGACGAAACGGCGAGAAGGCGGTGGAATCGCCGCCGAGGATAGCATGCTGTTGCCCGCTTGTCAAGATAATCGCCCCGATTGCTAAATAATGCGCAAAAATATGCAAAAATGCGCAGATAAGAGGTAGTTATAAAGCCCCTTGCTCCGGATCGCGAGGATGTCTGCGCTGAGGCACGGTCCCGGTTTTTGTCGCCAGCAGAGGCGATGGCGGCGGGTTGTAAGAGGACAGGAAGGGTCATGACGTGCCTCCCCCTCGCCTCGTTTGCCGAAAGACGATCGCCTGCGCGAAAATCGTCTTGACCAATCCGGCTGCCGGCGTGTTCGGCGCCGGTCGCAGGCGTGGCCTGGTTCCGGTCCGTGGCCCGCCAGGGGCGGCTGAACTCGTTCGTTCTGCCGGCGCCATAAGTGGCGTATCTTCGTTCCGCCGATAGGAGAAAGAGCCATGACGCATTCCAAAGTTACCGATTTGACAGTTGAGGAGTTCAAGCAGCTCATTCGTGAAGTCGTCATGCAAACATTTTTGGAGCTGTTTGGTGATCCCGATGAAGGACTGGAGTTAAATGAGGAGTTCAAACTTGAACTCCAGCGCGCTCTGGCCGCGGATGAAGCGGAGGCCAAGACGATACCCGCACACGAAGTTGCGGCGAGACTCGGGTTGACTTGGTAACATTATGTTCCAGGTAGACTTTACCCCTGTAGCGGCGACCGATCTGGCGCGTTTGGATAAACCCGTTGCGCAGCGCGTATTGAAAAAGATACGTTGGTTAGCAGAAAACTTCGAGGCCATAACGCCCGAGACGTTAACAGGACCATGGCAAGGGGTGTTCAAACTGCGTGTTGGTGATTATCGAGTGCTGTAGACCTGCGACAGAGAGAAACAGAAGATCCTCGTGCACTTTATCAGACATCGTCGTGAGATTTACAAGCAAGGCGATGGTTAACCTGCGCTTGCCAAGAATGTGCCCCTTGCTCGTTCATCCGGTGGGAAGGCAGATCATGCCTGCCAGAGAGAATTCCAGCCGACCGCTCCCTCGCTGCGCTCGCGGCGGCTGAAGCGCGGGGCGTTAGCCCGTTAAAGTCAGAGAAAGGCTGCAAAAATGACAAAAAAGCGACGTTGGATTATATACCTTATAGCTTGTTGCTTATTCATGGCTTCTGCTTGTACAGCAACTTTCGACCGATCAACGCCTGGAATCTCTTTGCAACCGACACGGATCTCTATTTCCCCTACAATCTTGCCTCCGCTAAAGGTGATTAATCCAAGTTCGACTACAGACCTATTGATAGAGAGCAGTCTTGCCTATCGAGAGATTATTCAACGTGACGACCAAATACTCAAGGTGATCTCTATTTCACCTAGATTTGCAACGATCTTTTTTGCTGCTATCGATAAAGACAAGGGAGGAACGCCGATTCCTTATTTTTCCACAATAGGTGTAACAGTGTTGCAAAGACAAACAACCACCTATGATAAAATATGGGAAAAGGTGACCGAAGTGGAAAGCCCGTTGGCATATGAAAGACCAGTGGCTTCATTTCCGTGGCTAAAACGTTACTTTGAATTGTTTGACCTGACAAGGGATGGCCAACCAGAAATCATTGTTGGCGGTTGTACTGGGTTTGGAAACCGCTGCTATTATCAGGCAATAGTATGGTCACTTGAGGGCACATTACTATTCGACACAGGGCCCAACCGTTTTGGCGGCGTGCAGTTTTTGAGGGAGGACCAAATCATAGCGACTCGTGAGGGGCTCAATATGGTTGGTCAAGCAGAAGCAGAATTACGCCCAGAACAATGGCAGATTAATTGGTATCAGTGGAACGGCACAATGTTCACAAGAATTGCCACTCGAGTTGTTCCATATGAAGACTATTACGGGCCTGCTCTAAAGAACGGAAAATAAGCGGCCTACCGATGAGTTGCACTTGTCAAGTCTTCATCCCTTTCGCGGGCTTCGGCGTGGGGACGGGGCCTATCCCGGCGGCGGCTTAGTCCGGTGTCGTTCATCTGCCATCGCCCTCTCCCTTGCCTCGTTTGTCGAAAGGAAACTTCCTGCGCGAACATCGTCCTACCCCTCCTACCGTTCGCCAGCCATACCCTACCCCTCCAGGGGAAGCTTTCGTGCGGGCTGACTCCAGGCCGGGGACGTTCCCCGGCCGGCTTCGCGGCGGCAGGCAGCCATAGGCATTTGGGCCGGGTTTGGGGTACAATGTTCCGGTGCGATTCGGTTCTATCCTGTGCCTGGCGGTCACGCCCATGATGCGTTTGCGCCGTTGGAAAATCCGCCTCGTCCATGCGTTCTACCGCTTTTTGCATCACGTCTACTACGCGTATGTCTTTGGCCGGCGTTTCCCGGCCGGGGCCCGTCTGGCTGCCGTGGTCCGGCGCTGGGAACAGGCGCGACGACGGGGCGATATCCCGGTCTCGCCGACGGTCTGGAATGAACAGTACGCGGCCGGGCATTGGGATTTTCTGGCCGGGATGGACCAACTGGCCCGTTATAGCGTGATTGCGGGTTACATGCATCATCTCAAGCCCAACGCCACCGTGCTCGATGTCGGTTGCGGCGAGGGCCTTCTGCTGCGCAGCTACCGTCCCTATGGCTATTGCTCCTATCTCGGCGTGGACATTGCCGAACAGGCGATTGCCCGCCTGGCCGCCAGGGCCGATGAGAAGACACATTTTATCTGCGCAGATGCCGAGTCGTTTTCACCCGGACAAAAATTCGACGTCATCGTTTTTAATGAATGTCTTTATTATTTTAGCGATCCTCTGACTACTTTTGCGCGCTATCTTGATTATCTGCAAGAGGATGGAATCGTGATTATTTCTACGTTTCTTGGCTCAAAACGCGCTGTGGCTATTTTGAACCGCATAAAAGAGCGATATAGATTATTGGATGAAGTGCAGATTAAACATGATAAACGTCTACAATTTGCCTGTAGTATTTTCGGTGCAAATATATGACAGTAACTGAAATTAAACAAAATATTGAAAAAAATCCCGCAATAATACGTTTTGGCCCAAGTAAGAGTGTATTTGACCTGGAATTGCGAGACTTGTGGCTACAGAGAGAATTGCTCTATTTTCTGATTTTGCGCGATATTAAGATAAGATACAAGCAAACGCTGCTCGGTATGGGCTGGGCGATTTTGCAACCATTTTTGACGATGGTGATATTTACGGCTATATTTGGCGTCTTTGTCAAAGTTCCTTCAAACGGCCAACCCTATCCTATCTTTGCTTATACCGCGCTGTTGCCCTGGAATCTCTTTGCTCAGGGCGTTGCACGCGGGGCCACAGGCCTGGTGGACAATGCCCAGCTCATCACCAAGGTCTTTTTCCCCCGGCTGATCCTGCCCCTGGCGGCTGTGATAGCGCCGACCGTGGATTTTGGGATTGCTTTTGCCTTCTTGCTGGGGATGATGGCCTGGTATCGGCTGACACCGACGCCCGGCTTGCTGTGGTTACCCCTTTTCATCGGGCTGGCTTTGCTCACGGCGCTGGCCGTCAGTCTGTGGCTGGCCGCCATCAACGTCCGGTATCGCGACGTCCGCCATGCCATTCCCTTCTTGCTCCAGGCCTGGATGTATGCCTCGCCCGTCGCCTATCCCCTCAGCATCGTGCCCGAACGCTGGCGGGGGTTGTACAGCCTCAATCCTATGGTGACGGTCATCGAAGGGTGCCGCTGGGCCCTGTTGGGTGGCTCGGCGCCATCCTGGGGGTTGATGGCGCCCAGTCTGCTGCTGGTCGTCGTTTTGCTCGGCGGCGGCTTGCTCTTCTTCAAGCGCATGGAGCAGACGTTTGCCGATGTCATTTGAACGATGAGTCGTATTGCCATCCGCGTCGAAGGTCTCTCCAAACGTTATCAGATCGGTCGTTTGCCAAGCCGGACGTCCCCCGGTCGCGGCAATGGGGATGACCGTTGGATCTGGGCGCTGCGGGATATCTCCTTTGAAGTACGCGAGGGGGAGGTCCTGGGCATCGTCGGTCGCAACGGCGCCGGGAAGACCACCCTGCTCAAGATCCTCTCGCGCATTACCCGGCCTACCACCGGTTTTGTCGAGCTGCGCGGACGGGTGGGCAGTTTGCTGGAGGTGGGCACCGGCTTTCATCCCGAATTGACCGGTCGCGAGAACATCTACATGAACGGGGCCATCCTCGGCATGCGCAAAAGCGAGATCGACCGCAAGTTCGACGAGATCGTGGCCTTTGCCGAGGTGGAAAAGTTCATCGACACACCCGTCAAGCGCTATTCCAGCGGCATGGCCGTGCGCCTGGCCTTCGCCGTGGCGGCCCATCTCGAACCCGAGATCCTGCTCGTGGACGAAGTCCTGGCCGTAGGCGATGCGCGTTTCCAGAAGAAATGCCTGAGCAAGATGGAGGATGTAGGCCAGCGCGGGCGCACGGTGCTCTTTGTGTCGCACAACATGCCGACCATCAATCGCCTTTGCCCCCGTTCCCTCCTCATCGACGGGGTCTTGCTGATGGACGGGCCCTCGCCGGCGATCGTCAGCGCCTATTTGAACTCCGGTCAGAACACGGCCGCCGCGCGCGAATGGCCGGACCCGGCCCAGGCGCCGGGGGGCGAGGTGGCGCGGCTGCGGGCCGTGCGGGTGCGGGGCCGCGATGGCCGCATTGCCGATACGGTGGATATCCGCGAGCCCGTCGGCCTGGAGATGGAGTTCGATGTGCTCAAGCCCGGCTATGTGCTGCTGCCCCATTACCATGTCTTCAGCGAGGCCGGGGCCCTGGCTTTCGAGGCCGTGGATACCGACCCGACCTGGCGGCGGCGACCGCGGCCGGTGGGACGCTATCGCAGCACGGCCTGGGTGCCGGGCAATTTCATGGGCGAGGGCATGATGTATGTGGAGGCGGCCCTGATTACCATGGAGCCGGTCATCACCCAGTTTTGGGAGCGGAACGTGGTGGCTTTTCAGGTCCTGGACCCGGCCGAAGGCGATTCGGCCCGCGGGGATTGGATGGGACGTATGGAAGCCGCCGTGCGGCCTTTGCTCCACTGGGAAACCCAGTTCGAGCCGGTGGCCGAACCGCTATTCCCGATGGTGAGATAGGCCGATGCGATGGGACCGGATCTACTGGGCTGTGCGCCACCGCCTGGAGGGTTTGATCGTGTCCGTGGCCACCACCGAGCCTGTGGCTGCGCTGACTTTCGACGACGGTCCTCATCCTGTCTTCACGCCACAGGTGCTCGCTCTGCTGGCCCGGTATGGGGCCCGGGCGACTTTTTTCATGATCGGCCGTCAGGCCCGGCGTTATCCTGAGCTGGTGCGCGAGGTCGCCGCCGCCGGCCACGCCATCGGCAATCACACCTGGGACCATCGCTCGCTCACCGGGCTGAGCAGCCGGGAGCGCCGCCATCAGCTACGCGCCGGCGCCCAAGCCCTGGCGCCCTATGGGGCCCCTCTCTTGCGGCCGCCCTACGGCCATTTCCACCGCCGGGCGCGGTTCGATGCCTGGCTTTGCGGCTATCGTCATGTCATCGCCTGGAACCTGGTCGTCTACGATTGGCTCGATCACGACCCGGCCTGGATGTGCGATCGCATCCTCACCCACATACGTCCCGGTAGCATTCTCCTGCTGCATGACGCCCTGGCCACCACCCTGGACCCGGCCTATAGTGACCGCGGCCCTATGCTGGCCGCTCTGGAAGCTGCTTTGACGGCGTTAGCCGGGCGGTATCGCTTTGTGACCGTGCCTGAGCTATTGCGGCAGGGCCGGCCGCAGCTCCGCATCTGGGAACGTCTGCCCGATCCGGCTTTTATGGCCCGTCTCCAACCCGGCCTATGAAGCTGAGCATCGTCATCCCCTGCTACAACGCCGCCGCCACCCTGGGCGAGCAGCTCGAGGCCCTGGCCCGTCAGAACTGGTCGGGAGCGTGGGAGGTCATCGTGGCCGACAACGGCTCGACCGATGACTCGCTGGCCATCGCGGCCCGTTATGCCGGGCGTCTGCCGTTGCGGATCGTGGACGCCTCGGCCCGCCGCGGGGCCGGTTTTGCCTATGCTACCGGCGCCGCCGCCGCGACCGGCGATGCGCTGCTTTTTTGCGATGCCGACGACGTGGTGGGCGAGGGCTGGCTGGCCGCGATGGCGGCGG